>Ga0210398_10000624_pt1 | contig 39444 bp, 40 predicted proteins | sample IncBWC4OmetaG_FD_161047 | JGI IMG/M metagenome (GOLD analysis project Ga0210398, IMG submission 161047) | Forest soil microbial communities from Barre Woods Harvard Forest LTER site, Petersham, Massachusetts, United States - Inc-BW-C-4-O | ecosystem: Environmental > Terrestrial > Soil >... | reverse complement strand
ACTATACCGGCGTCGATACCTATCTTAACGTCCTGGTGGCGCAAACCACCCTGCTCTCGGATCAGCAAACCCTTGCCTCTCTCCGCACCCAGGCGATGACTGCCTCGGTCCAATTGATTGAAGCGCTCGGCGGCGGATGGGACCGCTCGCAGCTCCCAACTCCCGCCGAAGTCTCCCGGAAGGTCACGAAGTCAGAAATCGATTCTCAGAAATAACTTCCTGTGGCGAAGACCTGAGAACACATCACTGCTAAGGACTTGTCAGTTTCGCGGGTGGGCAGAGGTGGGTAATAAGAAGCGTTCAGCGGTCGGCTCGTAGCGTTGAAGATTCTGCGGGACCGCCGACTTCGCGTATTCACATACCGAGATATCCCCTAAACCATGCATCGGAAGTTACTTAGAGAAGCTTTCAGCCTTGATGACCAGTAACAAGAGGCCGTTTCCTGCCGGAATGGTACGGCAGATTTTTGGCGACCTCCGCAATTCGCTGTTATCCGACCAGCAACGGTCAGGATGTCTCACCTGCAGACATTCGCTAAGCGCTGCCGCAAACTCCATGATGAAGCACCTAAAGCACTTGTTCGTTGAGCTGGTAGCTTGTTCCTGCGAAAAACGACCTGCGGAGTGACCCGCGCGTTTCGACTACAAAAATTGAAACATTATGTCTGTCCGGCTCATCTATCTATTGGAGGCCTCGGTGGATGAAGATGGAGACGAGGTTCAAGCTTATGAATATATTTTTACGTGCCGCAGAACCTTCAAGGCCTGGAGTAGCCAGGCGGATATTGGTTTCCCTCTTGTCGTTGGTGCTGTTGTTTGCGACTTGGCCCCAGAGTCTGCCGGCCTATCAAGACGCGCAGGCCCCAGCGCCGCAGGGGCAGGCGCCGCCATACGCGCAACAGACTCCCGAGCAGTTGCAGCGGTTGGTCGCGCCGATTGCGTTGTATCCAGATTCGTTAGTGGCGCAGATTCTGGCAGCGGCCACGTTTCCCGAGCAAGTCGTGGAGGCCGACAGATGGGTCGGAGCGCATCCTGATTTGAAGGGCGAAGCCTTGGGTCAAGCGGTGGACCCGGAACCCTGGGACCCGAGCGTCAAGGCACTGACCGCGTTTCCGTCGGTCCTTGGAAATATGGACAAAAATCTATCGTGGACGTCGTCCCTGGGCGATGCGTACTACAACCAGCAACAAGATGTGATGGATGCGGTCCAGGTGATGCGCCAAAAAGCACAAGCAGCTGGCAATCTTAAGAGCACCCCGCAGCAAACCGTAACGACGCAAGGCTCGACCGTAGAAATTGAGCCTGCTCAGCCGGATGTGGTTTACGTTCCCGCGTACGATCCCTGGGTGGTTTATGGTGGTCCTATCGTGGCATGGCCGGGGTGGTACCCGTATCCCGGAATCTGGTACGACGGTCCATTCCTCTCGTTCGGACTCGGCTTCGGAATCGGTTTTTTTGGAGGATTTGGCTGGGGCTGGGGTCATTGGGGATTCGATTGGCATAACCGCTATGCAATTTACAATCACGACAGGTACTACTCGCGGAGCAGAACATTTTACAACCGGAGCAATTTCTACCGCGGGGGAGGGGACCGGGGTAGGGGATTCGATCGACCCGGTGGAGGAGGCCGGGGTGGAGGATTCGATCGGCCCGAAGGAGGGCGCCCGTTCAACGGAGACCGGCAGGCTGCCCGAGGATATGCGGAACCTCACGGTCAAAGCGGTACCCACTCGGGGGCCTTCAGTGGCTACGACCGTGGCGGAGAGACAAGAAGCTTTTCCTCACGCGGGAGTGCCAGTTTTGGCGGTGGCGGAGGCTTTCATGGCGGCGGTGGCGGAGGCGGCGGCAGGCATCACTAATTGAAGTCTCGTCGTAGTCCCTGTAGCTTGCGAAACTCAGAAATGGAGAAAGGTAACATGCCGCGGACGAATCTGAACTTCGACAAATATAATCGCACGAATCTTTCTAGAGTGGCCGCAGTCGCCATATTTCTGGCGGGTTGCTTCGCCGCGAATACCAAGGCGCAGCAGCCCGGGCAGAAGACGTTCTCATCGCCGGAAGACGCGAGCAACGCACTCATCACGGCAGCGCAGAACAACGACGACAAAGCGTTGCTCGAGATCCTCGGGCCGGACGGAAGGCAAATCGTTTCGTCGGGAGACGAAACCGAGGACGCCCAAAGCCGCGCCAACATCGTGAAGAAATATCAGGAGATGCACCGTTTCGTGAGAGAGCCAGATGGAACCACGGTCATGTATATCGGCGCAGAGAACTGGCCGACGCCCATCCCCCTGATGAACAAGGGTAATTTGTGGTATTTCGACACTGAGGCGGGCAAGAAAGAAATTCTGTACCGGCGAGTCGGGCGCAATGAACTGTCGACGATTCGCGTTTGCGAGGAGATGGTGGCGGCGGAAAAGGAATATTATTCGACGCAACACAACGAGTATGCCCAGAAAATCTACAGTGATCGAGGGCAACAGAACGGCCTTTATTGGGAACCTGCCGATGGCGGACCCCAGAGTCCCATCGGGCCCCTGGTGGCCGCGGCAGTCGCAGAGGGCTATGTCAGAGATCAAAGCGGAGCTCCGACCCCTTACCGTGGTTACTATTACCACATACTGACGCGGCAGGGGAAAAATGCTTCAGGCGGGGCGAAAACTTACATCGTGAACGGAAAAATGACCGAGGGTTTCGCCTTTGTGGCCTATCCTGCGGAATACAGATCATCCGGTGTGATGACCTTCATCGTTAACCAGGATGGAGTCGTGTATCAGAAGGATCTCGGCAAGAAGACCGAGGTGCTCGCGATAGCTATGAAGGAATACAACCCCAACTCCAGTTGGCAAAAAGCGGAAGAGCAGCCGTTGGAGACTGCGAACGAGCAGAAAACCAACTGACTTTTTTTGGTGATTACATCCGCGCCATTTCCTGGCGCTCGGAGGACCGGTTCTTCCGCATCTTCGCGCTCGTGTAGGTAAGCAAAGATCACTGAAATCATTTCTCGTTTTATTGCCTCGCTCTATCTGGCAGTACAAAGGCGCGGATTCCCGGGGACGGTGATCAACGATTCCGGGCGATCAAAGGTATTTAGTGTCGTCCACATCCTTTCAAGCTGCGTGCTGTAAGGTAGGACTCGGAGTAAAGACGGAAGCACGGAAGGATGGGTGGTGTAAACGCCTATCTGTTAAAGTTTTCCGGCGGAGCAGCTTCGGGAATTTCGAGAAGCACGCTGTGGAAATTGTGGTTTCTGGCAAGCCACTACGGACGACGGCAGGAGATGGAAAATGGAACCGTTTTGACGTCGAACGTATGTACGGATTTGCTTGCCAAGCCAGTCCGGGCGACTGGCCTAAACCTGTCTTGCCGCAGGGCACGGCTTGCCTTCGTGTCCCTTCGCCCTATGGTGCTTAATTTCGGCGTATAAGCTCTCGCGTCGTTCCTGCACTTCCGCGCGTTCCTTGTCCCCATGCACCAGATCAGGGCTGAGCAGATTGAGTTTGTTATTCAAAGCGACAAGCTGACTCACCAACTCGTCCTTCACTTGGCAGTTCATCAATTCATTGTACCCACTATCGGCGTCACCCGGTTGCGTGTTTACAATGCTGTCGAGCGATTGCAACTAGCTTGCGATTGCACTCGGACTCTGTCTGCGAACCGCGAGCCCCCAGGATTCGGCCATGCCCGGTACGCACAGGGACAATTTGTGGAGTTGCCGTCAACGGGCAGTCCGTCGTCGTTGCTCCCGATGCCAAGCTCTATTCTGGACTGGTGATCGAGAGCGGTAACACAACCGCGCGAATCCTCGGAGTCTGCACTGGCCTGTTGGACTAGGATGCGCATTGTCAGCATCTCACTCGGATATCACGGATATGCGCCCGTTTTTGCAAGATTGATCGAGGTTTTGGTCAGCCGGAACGTGCTGCCAGTTTTTGCCATTGGCAAATGCGGGTGCGAATTCCTCGCGAGGCCGACCTGCTTCATGGCGGTAGGCAGTTCCTGGAGGATGCAGCGAAAGAGGGAAGGTACGCCCCTCCATAGATCGCATTCTTCCATTGCGTGAAACGTGGAGGGACATCGCTTGTTGGAATAGCGAGAAGCGTACGGCACGATTGTGCTGGACACGACGGGTCCCTAGTGTCGAACGAGACGAAGGTGCCTGCCCCAATCATTGTCGCTGCAGCCACACGGACCGCAGGATGTAATCGCGCGTCGCAACCAGAACAGAATCCGAAACTCGCGAATCGGGCGCAATGCGGGCCAGTGCGACGGCGCCGACCATGGCGGAGACGATCGCCGTCGACCGTTCTGCCCGCTGCATCCTCGTGTGTATCTAGAATCACAGGTTGATCATCAAATGAGATTGCGCGCACCAATGACATGCGCTGTTCTTGAAGCGTATCCTTACGACGAACGGGCCATAAGACGGACCTGGAATGGAGAACGTGATGAGTTCCCCGGAATCGCGCCTCAAACCAGACCACGACGTACAACTCAATAAGGCCGTGGGCGCGGCGCAGAGAGCTGGATCTCAATCCAAAGAAGGACAAACCAAAACCGACTGACACGGACCCAGGCATCACGTGCATGCTTGGTGCTACACAGCGAAGCGATTCCTATCCTTTTACTGTTGGTCCGCACTGGATGATTATGTGGCTTCTTGATCCGAAGACCACCGGACTGCCGACCACACAAGCCGACCGGCGCGTACATCATGTGGCCGGATCGCCGCACGCGCATCTGCATCATGGGACGTCCATAGAAAAGGGAACTTTAAAAAGGAGAAATGCGATGTCCGTCGCCAAAGCCACAACTCAACGTCCGCCGTTGCCGCCATTTACACGCGAAACGGCTATTGAGAAGGTTCGCCGGGCAGAAGATGCCTGGAACTCTCGTGATCCGGAAAAGGTGGCCCTGGCTTATACAGTTGACTCAAGCTGGAGAAACCGCTCGGAATTTGTGAACGGAACGAAAGAAATCGTCGCGTTTCTCGGACGTAAATGGGCGAAGGAGCTGGAGTATCGACTGATCAAAGAGCTTTGGGCGTTCGAGGGAAACCGTATCGCCGTACGCTTTGCCTATGAATGGCACGATGACTCCGGGAATTGGTTTCGCTCGTATGGCAATGAGAATTGGGAGTTCGATGAGAACGGGCTGATGCGCTTGAGGCTTGCTTCGATCAACGATCTGCCAATCAAGGAGACCGAGCGCAAGTACCACTGGGCAGTAGGGCGACGTCCGGATGATCATCCGGGACTAAGCGATTTTGGCTTCTAGTCTGACTTGCAGGCGGCACCGCAACATCTTTCGCCAGTTTGACCACCACAGTCATCTGTCCGCGGAGCGCCCCGAGTGAAGGCGGGTTGAGTTCAAGATGTTGAGACTCACGATCCGCGGCCAACCGTGGTAAAAAGCAATCTAGCCAACTACCGGCGATAAACTAATTCTTATCACGGTTTCGGGGTTGAGTTTTTTCTTCCATCGACAGCCCTCATTCATTGCCACCGTCACAACTTCGGATTTCACGGGTGCGGATCCGGGATGGGATCACCGGACTCTGCAAGCGGAGAATCCTGGAGCGTTTAGTTCAGTAGGGGAGGAGGCCGTACACTTCGAGTTCTCCTAACACAGATGAGTCGTTGCCGCGAGTGCCGACATAGACCCTGCCATTGGCGACGGTGGGCACAGTAAATTTTACGGCGTGCCCCGCCAGGTCGCGATTTGCGGCGGCCTGTGAACTATTCCACAGTTCGGTGGTCAGATTGGTGGCGTCGTATGCATGGAGGACCGTTGCGCCGCAACCCGGGGATTGAGGAGTGCAATAGAGGCTGTTCTCCAGAGTCCAGACAATGCCGTTGGTAGCACCATTGGAGGATATCGACGGGGTAGCACCGGGAAATCCGTAGCTGGTGGAGGATTGAGAAAGAGGTGCGCCGTTGAACTTGCCGGTGGTGCTGTTGAATACAAATTGTTTGAGGGGACCGATGCCTGCGACGTAGAGATTGTTCTGCCAAAAGGCAGGTGTAGCAAAGATGGGGTTGCCTAGGTCGAGGGTCTCGACGACGTTGTTCGTGGAACTGTTGAATTTTCCCAGATTGTCGCGATTAAGAAGGAACAGGTTACCCTGCTTGCCACCTCCGATGAGAAGGTGAGTCACGGGAGCAGCAGGCTGATCGACGAGAATAGTTGCGGCTCCTGAACCGAAATCGGTGTCATTGGCGTCAAGGGAGGCCTGATCGAGAGGAGTGAAGTAATCCGCCACGGAGAGACCGCCGGCGGTGCTGAGCCGCACAACGCTATCACCATAGTTGGAACCGCCGGTGTTCGCGTCGAAGGTTCCGTTGCCGGTGATGAAAAAGAGATTGCCGGTAGAATCGACGGCGGGAGCGCCGCCACCCATCCAGATGCCGCCGCGAGAGTAGGAGAGCGTGCCAACCTGATTTGGTGTGGAGTTGAATACGGCGTTGGTCACAGGACTGAGTGTGGAGGCGCTGAGGCCAATCACCCACCCGTGGTACGGGTCGTGGTCCTCGTGGGAAGCCCAAGCGACATAGACCACAGCATTGGAAAGCACAAGGCCGGGGCGCTGGTTTTCATTGCGCGGATCGAAAGCGACTTGTCCGGCCACAGAGCCAGCCCCTGTGCCGGGAACAGATATGGAGGAGCCAATACTAAAAGGCGCGGTTCGTTCGTTGCCGGTGGTGAGGTCAATCGCGTGGAGGCGCTGGAAGAATTGCGTGCTGGGGTTGACGGACTTGCTGACGACATAAAGCGTGTTAGTGGTTGGGTCGATGACGGGCGTGCCAGTGATACCGACTTCAGGGGAGATGTCTCCGTACCCGCTGCCGACGAGCGCGCCTGCTCCGGCTGAGGGAACGGCAGTTTCGCCGGAAGTACCGCCGTGTGCGGAATCAATCAAATCGACATGCCACAGCGTCGTGCAGGGCGTAGCATCCGCATCAAAAGCGTAGAGGCTTTCGTGCTGCGTGGCCACAATGATGACGTTGTGAGAAGAACCAGCCACGGTTAGGTTCGGGACCCAGAGCGGTTGGGCATAAATTGCTCCGTCGGCTTGGCAAGAGAAGAGCTTGCCGAATGTAGACATGTTGACGTTGGAGGGAGCGAGGGCAAACTCATGGGTGTTCGTGCCATCACGGGAGAGGTTGTTGTGATAAGTGAGAACGCCGGAGAGATCAGTCACGCCGATAGAGTTTGCGGCGCTCTTGGTGACGTTAGCAACGCTGGTGGCAGTGATGGAGTAGATGCCTGGGATCGAAGGAGCGACGTAAGTAGCAGAGGTAGAGGTCACATTGGCGAAGGTGCCGCAGGAAGTCCCGGAACAAGCTGGGCCGGAAGCCGACCAAGTTACACCAGCAGCGGCGACATCGTTCTGCACAGTTGAAATAACGTGCAACGTCTGTGTGATTGTTAGACTCGCGCGTTTGGGAGATATGGCGACGCTAAGATCGGCGGAAGAGCCAATGACGGTGATGCTTGCAGACGCCCTCTTAGCTGTGTTCGAGACGGAAGTGGCGGTGAGGGTAACGGTGGCGGGGTTTGGAACATTCGGGGGAGCCGTATAGGTGATAGGAGTTCTGGAGGCACTCGTAGTGGCGGAGAGCGTTCCACAGAGGCTGGCGCTGCAACCTGCCCCGGAGAGCGTCCAACGCACGCCACGATTATGTCGGTCATTGCTCACGACAGCTGTGAACCGTTGGGAGCCACCTCCTGCTTGGACACCGGCAGTTGCCGGGGAGACCGAAACGGTGATGCGGGACTGCGCGGAGACTCGCGGTACGAGAGTGAGGCCCAGCAGAAGCAAGACTGTAAACAAGGCGAGAATTGTGTGCCAGGAAGCGCGGTGGAATTTCACGGGCATGAGCGAACCCCTTCCAAGATGGAAACGAGTTGATCCAAGATAATCGAATGTGGACTGACCGCAACAGGCTGGGGCTGATCGGAAGCGCATTATAAAGAAGCGGGCAGAAATTGCCAATAGAGCGTAAGGACAGTGGTCGAAAGTTGCCCGGAAGGACAGTATGCTGCTGGATATGGCTCTGGGTGTTGAGACACAAGCCTGAATGGCCCTATTGCTTCGGCCCAGGATCGGTTGGGTCAGCATAAATTCGCTGGAGCAGAAGAATCCATGTGGGGGCGGCCAACGGATCGGAGGGCATCTGGAAATCGACGCCCCGATGGCGTAGGTCCGTTGTGAAAATCGCCATAATGCGATCCAGAGTCAGATCGTCGGTGCTCGACTCCCTGTCCTGCACTGCCGCCTTCCAGAGAACGGAAAACCGAATCGCATGGCTTGGGTAAGTGGCGCGGACCTCTCCATTCTCTAGAATGATCCAGCTACCCTCGCCATCCGGCTGGATCTTTGCCGAAGTTGACATCCGCGGCATTTCCTCAGTGCCATTTCCCATGGGACCGATACGGTGGTACATCCGATCATTGTCTCCGCAAAGAGCAACATTGCCGAACGGCGGTTGCTCGCTAAGCATAGGACCATCAAGGCCCTCGGGCCAGTAATCGAAGTTGCCACCCTTGCCCTCGTAGAACCACGAGATCGTGCTGGCGCGAACCACACGCCATGCTTCAAACAGCCCAGAACCGCCCATCACTCTCAGAAACGGCAACGGATACTCTATGCGCGTTGCCCCGTAAAAGGAGGGGTTGTCCACGTGCGTTGTACAAGCGGGCATAGGTCCGTTGATGTTGACGGCCACGAATTCAGGATTCACGTACGATGTGTCGAAGGCAGCCTTCGCGGCTTCAAGAAACCTCTTATTGTGCAGAATCAGATCGGCACCGTCGACAAGCGGCTCGCCGCCCAAGGCCCAGTCTCCCCGGAACCACGGATCAACCGGCCGCATGGCTTCCTTATGCGCTTCATCTTTAATCCCCTCTGGAGCGTAGGCTGCGAGCGCCCGATAGGGAGCATACCGCTCAAACATGGTGCGGATCTTACCGGGATCGTCAAATGCTGGCTCGATGCGAATGGGCTTGGGATTGAATCTCATGATTCCTCCTGTAGCGCAGTAGGATTTGTTTCAAAGGCTAAGTCGGCGTCGTCGGATCGTGGATCAGGGGCAGGCAGGGCTCGCTTGGGCAGGAACAGGGCCAAGCTCGCCGATACAAGGAAAGAAACTCCGGCGCACATCAGGCCGGAGTAAAAGCTGCCGGTCTTTTGGCGAATCAGACCTACGGTATAAGGTCCGACGAACCCGCCGAGGTTGGCAACGGATGTCACGAGGGCAATACCGGCGGCGGCGGAGAAGCCAGTAAGGAATTCGCCGGGTACCGAAAAGAAGATCGGCAAAAAGCTGTAGGCCCCGATGGCGACGGCTGAGAAGAGAACAAGCGAAAGGAACGGCGAGTGAGGCGTACCAAGCAGCAGCATACCCGCACCAGCCAAAACACCTGCCGCAGCCATGTGCTGTCGCCTCTCCCGCGTGCGGTCGGAATGGAGAGGCACAACGAGCATGGCGATCAGACCAAGCAGATTGGGGATCATGACCGCGAACCCAAGTGCGGTGTTGGACGGTCCGCCAAAAGCTGTCTTCATAATCTGAGGCAGCCAGAAGCTGAAGATGTAAGTCGCAAAGCCGTGACCAAAACCGATACAAGCCAGATGCCAGACCCTAGGGTCAACAAGAGTCCGCGCCACAGAAAGGGAATGCGCCTGCGCGCCAAGCTTTCGACGATCTTCCCGATCCAATTGATCAGTGATCCATGCTTTTTCTTCCACGGACAGGAACCGTGCCTCTCGAGGTCTGCTGGGCAGCAGAAAACTCACCAGAGGCACGCACGCTATGGCAGGGAATCCTTCCAAAATGAGCAGCCATCTCCAGCTGCTAAGACCGAACCAATGCACGTGATCCAAGATGAACCCTGAAACCGGAGCACCCAGGACACTGGCGAGAGGGATGCCGATCAAGATCAGGGCAATCGCCTGCGCTTTTTCGCGTTGCCGGAACCAATATCCCAGGTACAGAGCGATACCCGGGAAATACCCTGCCTCGGCGAGGCCGAGCGCAAAACGGGCGACATGCAGTTGATGGACGGAGTGCACAAATCCAGTCAGAGTTGCGACCGTGCCCCAGGTGAGCAGGATACGAGCGATCCAAACGCGCGCGCCGATGCGGTGAAGGATGAGGTTGCTGGGAACCTCAAACAGGAAGTAGCCCCAGAAGAAAATTCCAGCGGCGAATCCGAACTGCTGGCTGCTGATGGCTAACTCGCGATTCATACTTAGAGCCGCAAACCCGAGGTTGATTCTGTCGACGAAGGCGACTACAAAAAGAACAAACAGGAACGGCAACAACCGGATCCTGAGCTTCCAGATCGTTGTCGTCTCGATCGGGTACGAAACAATGCCAGGCGCGCTTACCATACGTACCTTCCTATCGTCTGGCAGCTTAATCGCGACCAGAGACATGACAATGGTTTGCGCCTGACCAAAACATTGACAGGCAAATCACTGAAAGCAAGAATGTTCGAACTGCCATGAGCGTGCGTTTCGGAGCATTCGAGGTTGATCTGGAAGGCCGACGACTGTTGAAGAGGGGAATGCCGATCACTCTCCGGGAACAGTCGTTCCAAGTGCTGGCTGCTCTCACGGAACGGCCCGGCGAGATCGTTACCCGGGAAGAGCTGTGCAGGCGGCTTTGGTCGTCTGACACATTTGTGGATTTCGAGGTAGCGCTCAATTCCGCAGTCAGCCGACTGCGTGACGCGCTGGGCGATTCGGCCGACTCGCCTAGCTTCATTGAAACGATTCCGAAGCGCGGCTATCGCTTTGTCGTCCCCATAGCCAGACGACCTGCCGTTGCGGTTATGCCATTCGTGGACCGAACGGTAGATGTAAAGGATGAGTCCTTCAGTGACGGACTCACCGACGAGTTGATCCGCGTGTTGTCGCGAATCGATGGGTTGAGAGTCACGGCACGCAGCGTGGCATTTCGCTTCAAAGGGCAGCCTTGCGACGCCAGACAAGTCGGCCGAGAACTGGGAGTCGAAGCGGTGTTGGAAGGGTCGGTGTGGAGGTCAGGAGACCGCATTCGCATCATCGTCAACCTGGTCGGAGCAAAAGACGGGTTTAATCTGTGGGCGCAGCGCTTCGACAGCACTTTGGGAGACTTATTCGACATCCAGGACACGGTTTGCGCGGCCGTAGCGGAGGCGCTGCATGTGCGACTGGCCTTTCGTGCTCTCGAAAGTCGTCCAAGCAATGTCGGGGCGTACGTACAGTATTTGAAGGGAGAGTACCTCCTTAAGAAGCGACGTCCCGACGATGTGCGACGCGCTTTCGAGTACTTTCAGGAGGCGATCCGGCTGGAGCCCAGTTACGCGGAGCCTTATTACGGTGCGGCAATGTTTTACAACGTGAGCGCGGCGTATGGAGCGTTACCTCCCCGCACTGCCCTTCTCGAGTCGGAAGATTTGCTCACGAAGGGGTTGGCGCTGGACGAGAATTCACCAAGACTCCAAAGCACCTTGGGGATGCTACGAGTCTTTCAGTGGCGCTGGGCCGAGGCGAAACAGGCATATAAGAGAGCGATCAGCTTGGAACCTACGAATGCCTTTCCGCACATGGCGTACCCCATTCTTTGCAGTTTCCTCGGTCGTCATGAGGAAGCCTTGTCGCATGCAGGCAAAGCCGTCGAACTCGAGCCGCTGGACTTGATGACCAACTTCCGTCTGCTGCAGGCCAACTATTATTCCCGTCGCTACGAAGAGGCAGTCCGAACGGGTCGGATCGCCATCGAGCTGACCCCAGACTCGCCTTATACGTGTTTTTACCTGGCCTTGTCTTTGGCGGCACTAGGCTTAAAGTACGAAGCTTGGACCATGGCGAACACGGGCAAAAAACTCAACGATGGACTGCCACTGGGCGAGGGTTATTTTGGCTACCTTGCCGGGGTGCTGGGACAAACAGTCGAAGCCCGCAACGTGATCGGCGAGCTGGAGGTGCGTCGCGAAAAGGGTTACTGCCCCGCCCTGCCCATAGCGTGGACCTATCTCGGCTTGGGTGAAACAGACGCCGGCTTCGAATGGCTGGAGACAGCCCTGGCTGAATGCGACCCGTTCTTGGGGTCTGCAATGGTATTCCCGGCTTACGACGCTATTCGCGATCACGCAAGATTCAAGCGACTGGCACACCAACTCAAACTCTCGACCTAGTGGAAGTTCCCGCCGCAAACAATGCCCACGAAGCATCATTTTTGCGAAGTCGCGCGAGTCCCGCGATAGTTGCTGCCTCCAATGCCTTCAACTCCCAGCGGCCGAGGAACCGTTGCTTTTGGAATCGAGAGCGAGCCGAGCTTCAGCAAGTTATCAGCCCGGGATTCGCCCTCGTCGCTCGCAGTGCGGGAACTAACATCGCCGCAGGGACGATGAAACCAGCAAAAAAGAGACACCGGGAGGCGGTCACAGTTTGTTCTCCAACAATGGCCTCGCCCTGGATACCAGCGGCAACGCCTACGTCGTGGGCTTTGGAGAAACCGACAGCCGTTCCGGCGCTCCGTAACTTTTCGCCGAAACGCCTCTGTAGCCAGCTTTCCCCGAGGCTCACAACTGGCCAACGACCTCAAAGTGCTTTTCCGCACCTGTCGCGACGCTCACCGTATCGCCGTGCTTTCCAGCCAGCTGCGCCGGCCGGCCGTTCACAGTCACGCTGCGCAGCGGCGTCTGCTTCGGAACCCGCAGCTTAACCTGAATCTCTTTTGGTGCTCCTGGTCGCGCGAGTTCCACACGCGCGACCAGCAACTTGTTCGCCGGATTCGCCGCGAGATTCATGCTGACGCGCCCCCACCGCGTCGGCGCTCGCTCAATCCGAACCGGCTTGCCGGAAGCAACCCACTCGCGTGGAACTCCTTTCGCAAAGTACAGTCGGTCCGCATCCGAATCTTCCAGAACCAGCATCCAGCGCACCAGCAGCGGAATCGTCTGCTGCGCCGGAATGCAGAACAGCGCCGTCCCGCCGTTGATCCCGGACACCTCGCCTGCCACCCAGCTGCCGCGCGTGTGATCGTGGTACCTGTGCGCGTAGAGGAACAACAAATATTCCTCCACGCAGTCCAGCCGCAGCAGCATCTGCGCGTATCCGTACGAAATGAATCCCAGGATCGCGCGTGCGCCGGGCCGCGCCGGCTCGACATTCGCCACCACGCCGATGGTCGTCGCGCCATACGCGCGCATGCAATCAATCACCGCGTTGGCCAGTTCCTCCGGCAGGATGTCGGATTGCAACAATTCGGCGTACGGCCGGTGCGCCCACTGCTGCGGGCTCGGGTGCTCTTTCTCCAGCGATTCGCGAAACATCATCTTTGTCCCTGGATAAGTTCCAATGTACGGCGGCTGCCGGTCGCGCCGCATATCCGCTGTCATCGCCGCGATCGTGGCCTCGCGCAGCGTCTTGGCGCGCTCCTGCCACTGTTGTGCTCGGCCGTTTTCGCCGTGCTCTATCGCCATCCATGCCTGCGCGAAATCCTGTAGGCCACGTGCGGCGAATGCGTTATTCGCAAAATAGGGCAGCCACCACAATTCCGGCGTCGGTGCCAGGCACGCGTCCGATTCGCTCCAACCGTGAATGAGCCCGCAACCCACATCGTCTTTCGGCCGCCGCAAGCTTTCTTCGTGCATTTGCTCCAGCATCGCCACGGTCGCCAGCAATTTCGCGCGATGCCGTCGCAGCAACTCCCCGTCCCGCGTGTAATGGAAATACCGTGCCAGCAGCGACAACGTCATTCCAAATTGCGCGGTTTCCGGACCGCGCATGTTGTTCACGCCCTTCGCGTCCACAAAGTCCGTAAAGTAGTTGTCAATGATCGCCCGCGCCTCCCCGAACCTCCCCCACTCGAGGTTGGCGTATGAGGACATCGTAAAAATGTCCTGGAAGCCGTCGTACTCAGGCCCGTAGTAATCGCGATCCACCGCGCCGTACTTCGGGTACACGCCGCCGGGCCGCACCATCAATTCCTTCGCGAACGCGTGTTTCGCCATGTCCGTCCAGGCTTCGTCCGGCAAGGACGTTGGCGCAAAACTCGCCATCAACTTGTCCCAATACTCCGCAAATACGAGCAGCGCGAGATAAAACTCCTCGGCCTTCGGATCCTGCCGCGCCAGCGGATACGCCGGATAGCTGTACCCGTAGACCACTTTGCTGATCTTCCCGTCTTCTACGCGCGCCGTGCGATGCCACGTCTGCACGATGAACCGGTCGTGCGCTTCGACGTCGCCAAACACGATCACTTCGATGTAGGCCGACAGGGAAACCGGGAACACTTTGCGCACCGCCGGCATCCAGCCGCCCACTAGGCCATCAAATCGCTTGCCGATCGTCTCCCCGTCGCGCAGCTCCGGAAAGTACTGGTTCGGGTGATACGTACGCGTATTTCCGGATGGATAGATCGGCATCGTGTCCGAGCATTCTTTTGTTCCCACGAACGTGTCCCAGCGCGCCCTCGGCTGGAACTGTGGCGCCGGCTGCCCCGGCGGTCTCGGCGGCGGCGCGCCCTGCGGCGGCGCGGCGCTCTTCACCATCGATGGATCCGGGTCATCGCCGCCGGCCAGCAACTTGTCCGCCAGCAGGTCTCTGCCGGACATGCCGATGTCCTCCATGCTCAGCCCGAGATGCGGCGGATGGACTTCCTCAAAGGCAGCTTCGGCGCTTTTTCGCAATACGCGCTGCGCGCCGCCGGCCGAAACAAACGTGATGTTACCCTCGCGCGTCCTCAGGTCCTCGTACACTTTCCACGCGGTGCCGTTCCTTGTGAACTCGGCGACCAGCGTGTGCCCCTCGATTGTCGCGGCAGGTAAAGCCGGCTGGTCCTGCGAGCTCAAGGGTTGGTCATCGCCAGTCGGCTCAGCAAAAGCTCCGGCTGCCTTTCCTAGCGGCACGCTGGCCACGCTTCCCGCCAGGTTACTAATAAATTCTCGGCGTCTCATGGACGACCACTCTAGCCCAACGCGATAGAATTGCAAGCGCTTGCAGTACCGCGCTGATTCCCAATCCCGGGAGCGTTCTAGGTGCCTCGTCTCCTGCGTCTGAGCCTTTGTGCGTGAACCCTAACATCGACTGGTAGCGTGCCGCACGAATTGGCTCGGAGCGAAATAGGTATGGAACCCACCAGGCCTGTAACTCACCGGTGAATAAAAGGATATAGCTGATCCAGAGTCACCAGACCAACCACGAAGGATAGGCTCCGCCAAAGTGAATAGCACTGGCATAGAGTAAGCTGAATCGGCACATGACGTCGGGTTTCGCGTTGCTGAGAATGACTTAGCGATTTCGCGAGGCGGCAAAAGGCGGCAATTCAAATAAACCGAGCCTCGAGGGTGGCGCCTATGGCTCTCGCGAACAAGAAATCAATTCAATTCCCACACAGAAGCACTGGTTAATTCTTAGAGGTTAAGGATTCTGTGACCATCAGCGACTTCGCGGCAGGCATCCGTCAGGCAGCCGGAACGTAGCCGATCGATCTCCGCTTGGCTCAGTTTCCAATTTTTTGCATGTGCAAGTGCGGAGGCAAGCGCCTGCTCCAATTGGGCTGCCTGCTGAACTGGATTTGAGCCCGCGCTGAAGTTCATTGGAGCGACTTGCAATTCAGATGCACGATCGTGCCAGGCAGTCCACAAAGACTCGAGGCGTTGCCAAAGGAGATCCTGCCAGGAAGGCGAGCCGTGCTCGCCCAAAAACAAAGCCGCCTGTGTGACCGTAATTGGATTTGGTGAGTTCAGCGCCTTGCTTATAACAGGAAGGAGTTCATCTGAATAGCGCACGGCGTGTAACGACCGAAGCACTTGGCCGCCACAATCGTCCTTCCTGTCCCACAGCTCCGAGCTAAGGACCCTTCCGGCAGTGGGTTCGCCTATTCGAAACAGATATCCCAGTAAATCGGCCTCAACATCGGCAGCGCAGCCCGGCTTTCCCGTCAATTCTGTCAGCCAAGCCTTGACCGGCACGGCCAGATTGCGGCTGGCTGCGCGCAGAATCACCGCGGCAAAGCGCTGGGACTGCGCCCAGTCCTGACGCACCTTGGGATCTCTGAGCTGCTCTTTCAGAGGACTATCAAGCTCGGTATGTTTCCCTTCTTCCATAAGCAGGATGACGTTTTTGTTAGTCCTAAACTGCGAGCCCTGAATATCAGCGAGAATCGCCGAGCGACATTCTTCGGGCGCATCTTCGCACCAGAGTTTGTATGGCTCAATGCTGTCAAACGATGCCCCTGCCGTCCCGGTGTCGCTCGCCAGAGAGCGAATGATCGGTAGGAGCAGTTGATGTGGCATCGTTTGGCGCGCCATGACAACGAATTGAAGCCGCTGAGCGCGGGTCAACTGATTTTCAGCAGAGAGAACATTGAATCGAAGCTCGGAAAGGATATCGGGCGATAAAGGCTTGGTGCGATAAGACACTTCTGCGTCGTACCACGCCTGATAAATGGCTGTAGCGCGCTGGGGTCCCGACCGTTTAGGGATGCTAGCTACGAGGAGAGCGTCGGCCTGTTCGAAGTATCTCTCGTGAAGATTCGACCGGCGTTTTGCTTTCGCATTCCACTCGGGTTTGCTCGCGTCATCGGTCGGGTTAGGTGGCAGAACGCCGAGATCTTTCCTGGTGTGAAGGTCGGCCAGGAGTTGGGGCAGGGTAGAAGGGACGTTTGTGGATGGATCGGAAAGCGCCGCTTCAAGCTCAGGAATGATCACTTCGAGTTGGGAGGACTCACGCAGAGTGGAGGCTACCAACCATTCGGGTCCAGCTGTTTCAGCCCGCAGGAGATAAAGCTGCAGAAGCTTGCGTACGGAAGCTACGGTGTCCAAACGGCCCAGGCGGCCAATAGCACGATCTGCCGCGCCGGGCTCTGCACTGGTCAGTTCAGACTGAATGCTGTTGAGTTCTGCAGCGGCCCAAGCGGGATCAGGAGGCAAAATGTCAAACTCGATCTCGTTGGATTCGAGTGTGAGATGCTCAAATCCCCCGCCTTCTTCCGCGGTCTTGATACGCGAGACTTCATTGCTTGTGATATAGACGGAGTAATGACCGGCTTTTTCAAGCCGGTATAGACTGCACAGATCGATCTGCTGGGTTGTCGGCTGTGAACTCAGCACTCCCATGCCCCCGATAATGGAGCCCGCCCAACCGTGCTCAAATCTCAGCACATTGAGGTCGAGCACACCATCGAAGGGCATAATGTGAATCACGATGCCTTGCAATGCCGAGTTGGAACTCCGCTGATACTTGTCCTTCGTTGAAGTGGAATACGAGATTTCTAAGACAATCGACTCGCCTCGATGGTAGGCAGGAGTCTCCTTAACTAAACGCAATTGGAATCGCAGGTCTTGAGGATTGGACGCCATCGCACGGGAGTCGAATAACAAAGAAAGGAGTGCGAATGTGAGAAGCAAGCGGCGCAACTTGCACCACCCATCTCGAGCGAAGCCGAATAAATCAGCGGCTCGCAATGGCGACCCCACGATTAGATGCCGACTTCCTCCCGTCGTTTGCATGGGACATGGAGAGGCTTCGCCGTAACAGTGGGAGATTCTAGCAAACTAAAGGGCAGCGTTCTAATCAACTGAACTGCTCCGGTTGCCCGCTGTTTTGATCATGAGTTATCCATGTGTTCCGCGCCTCTGAGGGTCGCTACCCGTGTCTCACCATCGGCCGAGATTCTAGATTCCCTTCCTAGCGTACATGCTGAAGTGAGGGTCGTGGGCTTGTACCCCACGTCCCACACAGTCGATCTTGTTGTCGTCGCTGCACTTCCTGGATTTTCGAGGCGGCCGAAGGCGTCAATTGGACCTCGAAAACGCCAAGTCACTTTTTTGGAGCAAGGTGGCAACATTAAAATCACGGATTGTTCGACGTAAATCGTTGCGAACTCGAAGGGCGTCCGGGTTCGCTCGCCACCACCAATTTCGCTGCAGCCAATCCACTTACGGGCAACCAGGCTCCAAGAGAGTGGAGTCGGCCCAATGAAACTACTGGACCGCATATTTCTTGATCTGTTCCGCTTGATTTTCCACAGCACGTCGCTGCGCTTCACCGACCACCTGACCGTATATCTCCAGCGGGATTCTGGCATCTGAATCCCCAGAAACCGAGAGCTTACTCATGGCGCAAGGCGACGACGGGATCGACCCGGGTCGCGCGGCGAGCCGGCAAAAAAGCGGCCAGCGCGGCCACCAGAATCAGGACAATGGGCACGGCGATGTAGGTGGCCGGGTCATTGGGCGAAATCTCGTAAAGCTGGGTTTTGAGTAGGCGCGCTAGCGCGAATGCCACGACGATACCGATGAACAGCCCGGCGATGGCGAGAGTCATGCCGTGATGCAGAATCATGGCGCGAACGCGCGATGCCGAAGCGCCGAGGGCCATGCGGATGCCGATCTCATGCGTGCTGAGAGAGACAGAGTAGGAGATCGTTGCATAGAGGCCGACGGCTGCGAGGAAGAGAGCGAGCGCGGCAAAGGCAGCGAATAAGACGGTGAGGAAACGGTCCCGCCAGGAAACGCGGGCGATGATCTGTTCGAGGCTGAAGACGCGGCTGACGACGATGTCCATGTCAAACCCGACCACGCGAGCTCTGAGGGCTTGCTGAAGCTGTAAGGGATCGCCGCTCGTCCGAACCAACAAGGCACTGGGCGTAATCTCCGCGCTGTAAGGGAGGTACACGCTGGCGCGATCCTCGCCCTTGTAGTTGCCATGCTTGCTGTCGGCAACAACGCCGACGACGGTATGCCACGGCTCATTGTTCTTCGGCGGGCCGAAGCGAATGCGCTTGCCGATGGGGTTCTCGTTTGGCCAATTCTTTTTGCTGAAGGAGTCGCTGACGATGACAATGCGGGGCGAGTCGAAATCGTCCTCGGTGAAGTCGCGCCCCTGGACCAAGGGGATGGCGAGAGTGCGGAAATAACCAGGAGTGACCACGATGTGATTGATGAACGTCATGTCCTTGAGGTCGAGGGGATGACCTTCAACAGTGAAGACGCGTCCCCAGCCATCGTTCAACGGAATACCGGAGCTAAACGAAGTGGAGATGACTCCACGGAGCGAGGAGACTTCTTCGGTGAGGCGGCGAAGCATGGCGCGGGCGGGAGCGCCATCGGGATAGCGGTTTTCGGGATAGTCGATGGTCAGCGTCAAAACATTTTCAGGACGATAGCCAAGATCCTGCATGCGCAGCGCCAGGAAACTGCGAATCATGAGGCCCGCTCCCGCGAGCAAGATAACGGAAAGAGCCACTTCGCCAACCACGAGGCCGTTGCGCAAGAGTTTGCTGCGCACGCCGGAAGTACCTCCACGACTACCTTCTTTGAGCGAATCCGTGAGATCGCCGTGGAAGGAGCCGAAGGCAGGAATGATGCCGAAGCCGAGAGTGGTGAGCAAAGAAACTGCAAACGCAAAACCCAGTACGCGGTGATCGGGGGAGAAATTCATCCACAGTGGGAGATTGACGGGAATAAGAGAGAGCAGAGCCGGGATTCCCGCGTAGGCCAGGACGACGCCCAAAGCGCCACCGGCCAGACCGAGCAGAAGGCTTTCTGTGATGAGTTGGCGAAGCAGCCTGTGGCGAGTCGCCCCTAGCGCGGTGCGGACGGCGATTTCGCGAACCCGTGCGGAGGCTTTGACCAGGAGAAGATTGCAGACATTGGCACACGCGATGAGGAGAAGCAAACCGACCGCTACCAAGAGTGTGATGACGGCTTTACGATACGAGCCGGCAACGAACTCACGAATGGGAATCGCGCGGGCCACCCAATTGTTATTGACGGCAGGATTTTCACGATGAATTTGTTCCAAAAGCGACTCTAACTCGCTGGTGGCTTGTTCCACGGAAACGCCCGGCTTTAGGCGTGCGACTGCGCGGAGAAAATAATCGGTGCGGAGAGCTTTGAGCGGGTCCATCTGTATGGGGAACCACAGGTCGGCGCGGTCTGGAAAATGGAAACCTGCGGGCATCACGCCTAGGACGGTCCAGCGAGAATCGTCGATTTGCAGGGTTCTGCCTAAGACGCGAGGATCGCGGCCATAGCGCCGCTGCCACAGCTCTTCGCTGAGTACGACGACTTTCGGACCGCTGGGCACATCGTCTTCGCGCGAAAAAGCTCGGCCAAGCAGCGGCTCGACGCCGAGGACACGAAACACTCCATCGCTGACTCTTGCCGAGGGAATGCGCTCGGCAGAACCTTCGCCTCTGAACGCGGACTGATCCGACCTATAAACTCCGACGTCATCGAGCAGGCGAGTGCGCGCGCGAATGTCGAAATAATTGGGGAACGATATCTGGGTCGTTTCGTTGGGATCTTTTGGGCTGGATTCCGTGACGGCGATGATGCGCTCCGGTTGAGGGTAGGGAAGTGGCCGCAGGAGAAGGCCATTCACGAGGCTGAAAACGAGGGTTGTGGAGCCGATGCCCAGAGCGAGAATGAGAATCGCCGCCGCGGTAACGGACAGGTCTTTGCGAAGGATTCGGAACGCGTAGCGGAGATCATGGGCGATCATGTGATAGTGCTCCCTGGGTGCTTGATAAAAGATTCCGAGGACCGCGTGAAGCCACACAAACAGTGAACCCGTGATGGAGCGTTCCTCGTGCCAGCGATCCATAAAGGCGAGGCAGAGTTCGCGTCGGTATTCGTCGCGAAATTCAGCTGGGTATAGCCATAGAAACGGCTGATAGAGACGGAGAATGCCAGCTTGCGAGGTTTGGAAGCGAGACATGCATTAGGCTCGTTTGCGAACTAAGCCGGAGGCGCGAGCATCCGAGAGCAGTTTTTCCAGATGGCCAGCCTCTTCCATAGCCGCACGTTTTCCGGCTTTGGTGAGACGGTAGTAGCGGCGGCGTTCGTCGTCGTGCTCAGGATCGGGACGCTCTTCCAGTTCTTCAATGAGGCCTTCTTCCAGCAGGCGCTTGACGGCGCTGTACAGCGTGCTCGGGCTGAGGCGAATCTGTCCGCCGGTTCGCTCGCTGATTTCCCGCATGATCGAGTAGCCGTGGCGGTCGCGATCGGCAAGCGCGACGAGAATGTGGAAAGTGTCCCGAGAAAGAAGAAAGGGTCGCACGGCTAAAACTATATCAGAGTTCGCTATAGCTAACAAAGGAGTATTGGTGGTGCGCCCCGGCCCGCCGCAAAGCGTCGTCGTAGTACACGGAGCAGTGCGGTATCGAGAACGACTTGGGGGCGCTGAAGAACTGCGAGAGGGAAGCGGCATAAAAGTCGACGGGGATACCGGGTGATGGGCTCACGATCAGCACAAGTATTTAAGGATGCCGGGAATCTCCCCCGGGAAAAGACCTCGCGGGCCTGATTTGACGTCAATGTGCGCAGCGCAATGAGTTTTTGCTCAGGTGACCAGGACGGGTGCTTGGCGTAACGCCTACTTCCTGGTATTTGTGAGTAGTGATCGTCAGCTATCAGGACGAGAGGGCCAGAGAATTCGCCGCTGGGAAACGGGTCAAGGCATTCTCTGGATTTGAACGATCCGCGCCTGAAGATTGACCGTCTCGAAGCGGCTACGTCCCTGGGAACCGTTTTGAAGCGCTAGTAGGCGACCGCAAGCGCCAGTGCCGCATCCGCATTAACGATCAATGGCGGATTTGCTTCGAGTGGACCGACCGATCGCCGGGGCCGTCAAACGTGGAGATTGTTGTTTATCACTAAGAGCATCGCTATGGCACTGACTGCTATCCATCCAGGTGAACACCTTGCTGAAGAACTGGAAGCACTGGATATGAGCGCGGCTGAACTGGCGCGAAAGATCAACGTGCCGACCAATCGCATCACGCAAATCTTGAACGGAACGCGCGTCATCACAGGCGACACCGCCTTGCGCCTCGCTCATTTCTTTGGCACGAGCGCTCAGTTTTGGCTGAATCTACAGAGCCTCTACGAGCTGCGGCTCGCCCACGAGAAGGTAGGAAAATCCATCAAGGCACTTCGCACGCTTAAACGGCGCGACCTCGTCCACGCATGAAGGGTTAACGCGACGAATTTCGGGAACGAAGGACCTCGGCCTGAAAACTGGCCAGCTCCTCGATCCCATTTCCCAATCAGCATCGACGCTCTGCGCCCTTCCATCGTCGCCAGCTCCTCAAGGTTGCGGTCTCACCACCTGCATTTCAGTCCAGTTCCCGTTGAGATTGCCGTTCGGATTGAAGTTTGGGTCGTCACTCATGACGTACTCATTCGCTCCATTGAGCCATGCGTGGTCGTACTGATTGCTGAGCTCGAATGTTGCCCCACTGGTCGGATCGCGGAAGGTTTGCACGCCGCGGATCAACTGGTCCTGGCCATAGGCAGCATTGTTGGCGCCGCGCTCCTGATTCGCCACGACGCCGTTGATGGTCTGCGCAACGTGCATCTGAAACTGCGCTATAATCGCGGACTGTTTCGCCAGTTCCTCCTGCTTCTTGCTATACAGTGAAGCAATAACCCCGTTGCTCCACTTCTGCCATTCGAGTTCGGGTCGAATAGTGCTGGCGATCATCTTGAACAGCCTATCGTTGGCGTCGAGCTGGCCTTTGGGCGTCCGAAAAAACATGACCCTGATGGCGTGCCAATCGTAAGCTGTCGCGCGGCCGGTCGGCACAGGCCGTGTAACCACAGCCGCGGTAATCCATTCCTCGACAGGTTGCCCCTTGTCGTCGTTGTACTCGAGCCGCGCGCGAGCGGCGTCAGTACGAACACCGCCTGTGCCGCCGGCTGCCGCATCACCAGCCAGTCCGAGCTGGTGCCGCACGATCTGGTCGAGTTCCGGAAACGGGTCAACCGAGACGACTGTCTTTCCCTTGCGATACTTCGGGATAAGATCCTGACGTATGAACTCCGCGGCCGGGATCGGCGCCCGCACAGGGCACGGTTTCATGCCGACCTGCGCATCCCGCTGGTTCTGCACCTGCATCTGGTGCTGCCCTGCAGGATCATCGATGTACTGCCACGTGTACTGGGGAACGATCTGTAACTCAATCGAGTTGTCAGCGTTTTTTGCGTCTCCGACCACAGCGAACCAATCCGCAAAACACCCGCCCTCGGCGACGCCGACATTCACCCAGCCTTTGAATTGCCATGTAGACGGGATCAATAGGTCGTAAGCAGGTTTACCCTGACCCGAACCTTGGTCAATGATCTTCACCTGCTTCATCAACAGATAGTGCCCTCCCGGACTGGGTGCGGTCGTGGCGGAAGGATGGCTTTCCGCATGAACGGCCGGACTTGACGGGGCGCTCGTCGTAGTGCTGGTGTTCGCGGGCTCGGCCGGCGCTGGCGCGGGACTAGCGGCGGGACCGGGACCACCCCTGGATTGCTGCATCGCGTTGGTGATGGCTTGCTTGCACCGGTCCGAGACTTGCGCCTGGTGCTGTTTGAGGCAGGCGATGATTCGTCCCCCACCCGGTTGTACACCGGAGCACAGACTCTGTACGTCTGACGCACAAGCGGCCTGCACGTCGGCAGAGATCTGTGGCGAAGCGGTTTGCGCGAACGACGATTGGGGCCGTAACAATGCTGCGTGGGCCGCGGCGACGACACAAACGAGGAACGCTTTGGTTGACCTCGACATTACGAGTCTCCTATCTTAATGTGCCAGTTGAAGTGCGTCCCGTGCCAGCGATCGCCGGCTCACGGCCTATCAGGCCGCGCGCATCAACTCCCTGCGTTGTCGCCCCAGAAGTATCAGGCGCAGTCAGCTTACTGTCAACTAGCCCGAGCCACCGTTTCACCGACTGGTACGCCGAGTGCGACGCGCCCGGAAAGCCGGGACGTGATCTCCTGCAGCAGCCGCCCCTCTGTGCCGATGTGGTTCGGGAGATCGCAGATCCGTCCAGTCAGGAGCGGCCTCGATTCCGACAGCGGTTACGCTAGTCGTGTCAGAAGCCAGGCCAATTGCCCAGTTTTCCTTCAGGAGTTCCTGGATGACGCGCTCGATGTCGCCATAATCGCCTTCACCAAAGTGGTGGTACCGAACCCGGCCTTTCGCGTCGACGAGATACTCGGCGGCCCAATAGTGGTTATCAAATGACTGCCAGATCTAATACTTGCTGTCGATGGCCACCGGAAAAGCATTTTCTACGTTCATCGGTTCGTGCTCGAACGAAAACTCCGGCGTGTGCACACCGATCACCACCAAGCCTGCATCGTTATATTTTGCCGCTCTCGGAAACGAAGTCGTTGTATGGATCGATGACGAGAAGTGCGGTGATCTTTTTCTCAAACCTGACATTTTCCATGTTCTTTCCTCCTCTGCGTTCGCGTACATCGAAAGTCAGATTTGTTGGTTGCGACCGTCAACCAACGGAATCACTTGTCCCTTAAGGCGGGGCGTTTCGATGCTCTCTGCGAAGGCGACCTTCAAGATCCGTGCAAATCGGCAATCACTCTGAATTTTCGAATATCGGGCGCCCCGTCCAGAAGTGTCGCGGCGTCCGCAACGAAACGGCGGAGGACCGGATTCTCCCTTCGCCTTAAGGCGTGTGGTCAATTGCGCTTGATGATAAAAACTGTCTTATCATCAATACGATCTTCCTCGCCAATCTGACGCAGACGATCGTCTCGTTTGACAGCGTATTCGAGCAGTGCGTTGCAGATATCTTTTGCTGGCCGCAGGTTGTGCTCGCGCATGACGTTTTCAAGCTGTTGTCGTTCCTCCTTATCGCTTCCGTCATAAACTCCGTCGGTGTAAAGGAAGAAAATGTCCCCCGGACTCATTAGCGTTAGCTCCGCCACATCCGAGGAGTTCGCCCGCCTCTGCCGAGACTCCAAGGAGAAGTACCTGCTACGATCCGGATCATCTTCAGCGATCTGCAAGCCGAGCGGTAGAAATTGCACCATTCGGCTTTTGTCAATCTCCATGAACTTGCGGTATTCGGCAGAGAAGACCAGCGGTGGTGGATGTCCAAAATTCACGAATCGAAAATGGCCATAAGGGCGTACTTCACCGTAAAGCATGGTGGCAATCTCCTGGGCGCTCTCTTTCTCGCTTCTGCCGAGGGCATTACGAGCGGTGACTGACAGGGCCAATCGCAGGTTCATCCTCTCAAACAACTCCGCAGTCGTTTTTCCCCGGTGATCGAGTTCGGAAAGCATAAGGGCATGAAACGTGTCGTGAACCGTGGATGCGATTTTCGCTGAAATGATTCCGTGTCCTTGCGCGTCCACCACCAGGACGCCCGCAGTGCTGTAAAGCTCCTGCAGATCTTCGGCGACCCGCACTTGTTCCGAACTTCGTGCGGCTCTATATTCAATTTCCGTCTCAGGTTTATAGCCCGGCCTCGATTTCAGCCATTCGACATGGTCGTCCACTGAATCGCGCGGCGACGCACTTGCCGGACGCAGCTCGAGGTATTCCTTCGATCGCTTCATTGCCCGCTGAATGCGCGCATCGATGTCGTAGCGTTGCTGAAAGTTTATGTATTCAAAGAGATCGCCGCCGGCCGTTCCGACGGGAATTGAGTTGCCGTACATCTCGATGCCTTGTACATGAGGAATCACCCCTTCCACCGGCATCAGCCGCTTGAGCAGATATTCATCGATACTTGGGGCGATGTAAGCTTTTGCCATAAGAGAATTCCAGAATGAAGCGAACTTGCTCCCGTGATGCTTCCCGAGGAGACAAGGATGCGCCACTCCGTCGCATTGCGTCTATTGTATTTTGGTATCGGGCTGTTTCAGTGAGTGCAACTCTGGCCCAATCAACAGCAAATAAGTCCGCATGCACGTCCGTATTTCGGCCCGCCCGTGAACGCTATCGCTCCGAGTACAACCCAGCCCATTTGAATCGCGTGCAATCAAATGTTCGATGCTGACGGGCTTTCCGAAGGTGCGCCACAGTTCGAGGCGTGAAGAATTGCAATAACCGCACTTTTGGTTCACCGGTAAAACTGCTGGCGGTGGATTGGCAGGAGTGTCAAAAAAGTAGTTCGGGAAAAGCCAATTCAAAACCGCTACGTCCCGAATTTCATTCTTTTGTGCGAGAGTCTTCAGGAGCAGTTCTCTTGCGGCAAGGTCATTACCTTGTTGGATAAACGAACATGCCAATTCGCCGGGGTGCTTTGCAGCGACCGGAACGGACCTGTTACCTGCATTGCGGCGAAGCCATTCTCGAAGCGAACTCAAGAGCCCGATAGCCCTTGTCATTTCGAAAGCGCCAGCTCGCTGCGAATTGAGGAGGAGACGCAAGCAAGCTAGTCGCAACCGAGGCTGAAGCGCAACGCTGCACAAATTTCCGTCATTCTTAGGGAACTGAGCTGTGCGACCCGCTTTCCCAGGCGATTCTGGCTGACGGTCACGACATTGTGCAGGTTTACGACACAGTGCGTTTTCATGCCATCGTCCTCCGTGAGGCGAACCTCCGACGGCACGCCGCGAATCGTGGTCGTGATGGGGGCCACTGTAACAGTGGATAGATAGGGAACGGCGCTATCGCGCGTGAGAACGATGACAGGCCGTTTCTTGTCAGGTGCAGCGAACTGGTAAAGCCGAACGTCCCCTCGGCTTATTCCGCTGGCCATACAGCCTCCGCTTCCCACGCGTTTGCCTCATCGCGGGACTGCCGCTGTTTGGAATAGCCGGCGCGGTCGCGTTGCTCCCGATCGCGGATTTCTAATCGCCGCAGGTGCTCACGGAGAGCGTCACGCACCAGGGCGGATCGGTTCCGCTTGGTGCGACGGGCGGCCTGATCAGCTGCGCGCAACAGCTTTTTGTCTAGTACGATCTGAACCGTCTCCATATGTGGAGTCTACTCCACAGTGCAGTCCACAAGCAAGAAAAGCGTGGCTACAGGCTGCAGGGGCTCATGGTGGCTCAAACAAGCCAGCTGAGCAGGCAAAGGCGCTTCGTAGTACAGTTTGGGACGCACAAGCGGGCGTAGTTCACTGGCAGAACGGGAGCTTCCCAACCTTCCTCTAGTTAACCCGAACACTCCGATCTGGCGGCCCTTAGCTGAAACAAAACTCCATGAGAAGGCCGGTGAGCTTGCGATCTGTCGTTCTAGTCCGCGAATTTCAAGGACTCACGAACGAGGAGACCGCTCAACGTCTCGGTTTGACCATGGCCGCTGTCAAAGCACGGGTTTTTCATGCCAGACGCTGGCTCCGGCGTCGACTGGAACGAAAACTCAAGGCGACAGGAAATGGCTTTCTGATTGACTTGTAAAATATACAGTTAGCGAGGTAACTTTCAGAAGCAAACTCACACTCGTGCAAATTGGAGAACAAGATCACATCGACGACAAGACAGTTTTTAACATCAAACGGAACTAAGCGGCATAACATGCCTGCGCAGGTGGCAATTCGATGAAGACACTGCTGGAAGTTTTACAAGATGCAGAGAATCGGCGAGTAGCGGTAGGGCACTTTAATTTCTCTGAACTAACGGTATTGAAGGCTGTAAGCGAGGCCGCGCGTGAGCTGGATACGGCCGTTGTAGTGGGCGTGTCGGAGAGCGAACGTGAGTTTGTGGGAGTGCGGGAAGCGGTCGCTTTGGTTAAAGCGATGCGCGATGAAGGCTTGCGCATATTCCTCAACGCAGATCACACCCATTCCCTTGAAAAGGCCGAGGAGGCCGCGCGGGCTGGATTTGACATGGTTGTGTTTGACGCATCCGAGAAGCCGATCGAAGAGAACATCAACTTGACTCAGCGCGCAGTCGAAGCAATGAAGTCCATCAACGGCGCAATCCTCGTTGAAGGTGAAGTTGGCTACATCGGTTCAGGTTCAGAGTTGCATGATAAGCGCCCGGAGAACATCCATATGACAGAGCCGGCAGATGCGCGAGGTTTTGTCGTGGAGACGCGTGTCGACTTGTTGTCGCCGTCCGTGGGTACGACGCACGGGATGATTCCGAGCATGGTCCGAGGCGCAGAGCACAAGCGATTGGATATTCCGCGGATTGCGGCGATAAAAAATGCAGTCCAGGTCCCGCTGACGTTGCATGGTGGATCCGGAACCGATGCGGAGGACTTTCGGAAATCGATCAAGGCAGGAATCACCATGATTCATATCAACACCGAACTGCGTGTGGCATGGCGTACCGGACTCGCTGAAGCCCTTAAGAGGAATTCCGACGCTGTGGCACCGTACAAACTGTTGCCGGATGTTGTGAGGGATGTGAAGACGGTAGTGCGTGGCCGTCTTGAATTGTTTGGGGGATAGCGCAGCAGCGGCGGCACCGTGAAACCAGGGTCTTTTCTCAAGGACTCGGGAAGCGAAAGCCTAGAACGTGCTGAACATTTGCTGAACATAAAGCTGCAAAAGCCGGCTTTCAGTCAAATGAGAACGTCGCATCTTTAACAAAACAAACGAATCTTGATCCTGGTTCCGGCCTTGTCGATCACGAAATGGTTGGGGCGCAGATTTTGGGCACCGTAGTGAATACTCACTTAGCTCTCGCACAGTATTTGTCACCTGCCGGATGATTCGATCGCACACGTGGAAGTCTCAGCCGATTGATCGGCATAAGGGATTGATTCCAATCCGCTGCTAGTAAACTGAAGGCGCAATCCGAGTGCCTGTCTAGCGCGCATAGCGAATCGCCTGGAACACAGTCCCCTGATGGTGAGCCCGCAGGAGGCGATACCATTTGAGAAAAGATGGTGAGTTCATGATGACGCTTCTTTTGCTACATTCGAAAACGTGGTTTCAAGGGGTTGTATATTTCGTCCCCGCACGCAGTTTGCGAAATGGGGAGGGAAAGCACATCGCGAGATGGAATAGTTTTCCGCTACCATGGAAGACTTTCTACCGCGTACCTCCATCATGGTAGTCAAGACAACCTACGCGCCTCTGGCGAACTTGCAAGCCGCTGTCCTGTTCCTTGTATGTTGGCGAAGGAAGCGTCGCAATTGTAGGATGTGATAGATTCTGAGTAATGGACGTATTCCAGGGTTGTGCGCGGACGGAAGAAACCGCACTGCCGAGGTTAGAGTTGGCCCCCCTCCCCGCCTACCGCAGGCGCGATTGCTTTCCTAGTCTCGGCCGATGGAGGCAGAAAGCGGCTTCACTCAAAGTCTTAAGCACACCTTGCCGAGGTAGGATTCTTTTCCTCTTCTGCTGTATTGCCCTAAGCGGTTGTCGTTCCCGACGCGGAGTTGCCGGACCTTCCATCGAATTCACCAGGGTTCCGCCAGCAGCGGAGGGTGGCCCCGACAAGCTCGACATTATCCAAGGGCGAGTTCTCGGGGCTCGGCCTGGGCAGCAGATCGTTTTGTATGCCAAGAGCGAAACATGGTGGGTACAGCCGCTCGTCAATGAGCCGTTTACAAAGATTCAGCCAGATTCGAAATGGATAAACTCAACCCGTCTGGGGACAGAGTATGCGGCGCTGCTCGTCGAACCCGGATACCGTCCGCCAGCAACGATGAATATGCCGCCAACGACAGGCGGTGGCGTGGTCGCCGTGGCAATTGCGAAAGGTGGGAGCTCTGGTCCGTCAATCTCGAAGACTCTTAGTTTCAGCGGGTACGAATGGAGAATCCGTGACGCTCCTAGCGATCGCGGCGGCTCGAATAGTTATGATCCGAGCAACGCATGGACGGACTCGGGTGGAGCGCTGCACATGCGCATAGCGAAGATTTCGGGCCAATGGACGTGCGCGGAAGTGACCCTCACGCGCAGCTTTGGATATGGCACGTATTCCTTTATCGTGCGGGATACCTCGCATTTGGACCCTGCGGCTGCTTTCGCTATGTTCACGTGGGACTACGCGGGATCAGGGCAGAACTACCGGGAAATGGACATTGAGCTCTCTCGCTGGGGCGATCCAGACAGCAAGAATGCGCAATATGTGGTCCAGCCGTTTTATATACCGGCAAACGCAGTGCGATTTACAGCGCCTTCCGGAGTACTCACACATTCCTTCCGTTGGGAAGCTGGGCGCGTATCGTTCAGGACTGATCGTGGGTCCGAAGCCGGCAGCAAGACACGTGCTGTCGCGGAGCACGTCTTCACGTCGGGAGTTCCTTCTGCGGGCATCGAGTCGGTACGGATGACTCTTTATGTCTTCCGCGGCGCGAAGGACCCTCTCCAAAACGGGGCTGAGGTTGTCATTGAGAAATTCAAATACCTCCCGTGAGGGGAGGCCAAAACTTCGCGGGTCGTTAAAAAGGCTCTTGGCAGTCCTCGCCTTTGTGTGTTTCGCGAACCCGGCAAATGCTTTGGGTTCAAATAAAGCTATTTCGCGATTTGTACGCGACCAGTGGGGCGCCGAACAGGGATTTCCGGGCGGGGCCGTCTACGCTATCGCGCAAACTCCCGACGGTTATCTGTGGATTGGCGCAGAGAAGGGTCTCCTTCGCTTCGATGGATTCAATTTCCGTCTAATTCAAGCCACCGACTCAACGGTTTTCCCCGTGGGACCCGTTCTGGGACTGGCGGTAGACGCTGACGGGACTTTGTGGGTACGGCTGCAAGGAACGAAGGTCCTGCGGTACCGCGACGGAGCATTTCAGGATGGCTTGGCGGCTGTCAACACCCAGGACGACGTCACGGCGATGAGCGTCGGAAAAAACGGGGATATTCTGTTTTCAGGGTTCGTCAGTGGCACTGTTCGTTACAGCCAGGGAAAATTTGTCACGCTCGCATCTAAGGCCGTGCTGCCTAACCTGATCATTTCCTTGGCCGAAACGGCCGACGGCAAAATCTGGATGGGCACGAGAGAAGCAGGCCTTTACTGCCTCAGCGGCGGACGAGTCTCTCCCATTACTAGGGGAATGCCGGACAAAAAGATCAATTCTCTGCTGGCGGTCGATAGTGGGGAATTGTGGATCGGTACCGACAACGGGGTCGTGCGCTGGAATGGAAGGGAGCTCTCGCAGAATGGCGTGCCCCGCTCACTCGACCATGCCGAGGCTTTGGTAATGGCTAGGGATAGCGATTCCAATCTTTGGGTCGCCACGCCCAACGGACTCATACGGATCGATGCCAGAGGGGTTTCTTCATTGGAGCGGGACGACAATCGGTCAATTGGGTCCGTGACCTCTTTGTTCAACGATCGCGAAGGAAATCTATGGGTGGGAACGACGAGAGGTATCGAACGGCTTCGCAACAGTGTGTTTACGACGTACTCCGTTTCAGGAGCTCTGCCATCGGAGAGCATCGGACCCGTTTATGTCGATCCGGAAGGCCGAACTTGGTTCGCTCCTTCGGAGGGCGGGCTGTACTGGCTCAAAGAAGGCGAGATTGGACATGTGCCAAGCGCCGGATTGGACAGAGATGTCATCTATTCAATCGACGGGACAAAAGACGAATTGTGGATAGGACGACGAGAGGGGCTGACGCACCTTCGGTATCGAGGCAGCTCGATCACGACTGAGACTTACACGAAGGCAGAAGGGCTCGCGCAAAATAGCGTTTATGCCGTTCATCAGGCTCGAGACGGGACGGTATGGGCCGGAACCCTTAGCGGAGGTCTCAGCAGTTTCAGGAATGGCGGCTTCAAGACGTACACGACCATGAATGGTTTGGGGTCCAACTCGATTGCCTCGATCCTGGAGAGTTCCGATGGGACGATGTGGTTCGGAACGCCGAACGGACTGAATGCGCTGTCGGGGGGGCAGTGGCGGATTTATACAAGCAAGGACGGCTTACCGCCGGGCACGGTGAACTGCCTTTTGGAAGACGCGACGGGGGGGCTCTGGATCGGAACTGCCAATGGTCTCGCGTTCATCAGTTCGGGAAGCATCCAAACCCCTCGAGAAGTGCCAGAGTCTCTACACGAACAAATCTTTGGAATTGAGGAAGACAGAACAGGCGCGCTCTGGATAGCAACTTCGAATCATATTTTGCGGGTGGATCGGGAAAAGATGTTGCGCCACGCACTCAGTGACACAGATGTGCGGGAATATGGTCTTGCAGACGGGCTACTTGGCGTGGAAGGTGTAAAGCGGCATCGGTCGGTGGTTGCGGATTTACTCGGACGGATCTGGTTTTCTACGAATGGAGGGATTTCCGTCGTTGATCCAAAACCAATGGCTTTGAGTTCAGCCCCGGCGATGGTGCATGTCGAGGGGATTCTCGCAGATGGGCGGCCCCTCAACCTTGGAGAGCGCGTTCGCGTTTCGACTCCTCATCAGAGGATCACCCTCGGCTACACAGGCTTGAGTCTCACGGTGCCCGAACGTGTAAGGTTCAAGTACAAGCTGGACGGCTTCGATTCTGCGTGGAGCGATCCCACGGCTGCACGGGAGGCGACCTATACCAACCTTGGGGCAAGGCCCTATCGCTTCCGCGTGATCGCCAGCAATAGCGATGGTGTTTGGAATAGCGCGGAATCGGCGCTCGAATTCGAAATCGAGCCGGTATTCTGGCAGACATGGTGGTTCCTGATTTCCAGCGTGTTGGCCGCCGGACTGGCCATCTTGATGTTTTTCCGTCTCCGGCTGCTGAGGTTGACCAGGCAGATGAACATGCGGTTCGAAGAACGACTCGCCGAGCGCACGCGCATCGCGCAGGAACTCCACGATACGCTGCTGCAGGGTGTCCTCAGTGCCTCCATGCAACTGCATGTGGCAGACGGTCATCTCGCAACAGATTCGCCAGCCAAACCTTTCGTCGGCCGGGTTCTGGAACTGATGGGCGGTGTCATCGAAGAGGGCCGGAACGCAGTCAGAGGGCTGCGCTCGCCGAAGCTGGGTTCTCCCGAACTCGAACAGGCATTTACACAGATTCGGCAGGAATTCCCGGTGCAGTCTCAAATTGAGTTTCGCGTTATCGTTGAAGGAGTGCCCCGGCCATTGCGCCCTGTCATCCGCGATGAAGTCTATCTTATCGGCCACGAAGCCCTGTCCAATGCATTCCGCCACTCTCACGCAAGCAATATCGAGGTCGAGCTTGAATACGCGGCGAGCCAGTTGCGCGTTTTCATACGCGACGACGGTGGCGGAATCGACGCGCAGGTTCTACGCGCGGGACGCGACGGACATTGGGGCTTGTCTGGGATGAAGGAACGAACCGAAAGAATTGGCGGGAAATTGAGAGTCTTAAGCCGTGCCGTCGCCGGGACCGAGGTGGAGCTGTCCGTACCCGGCCAAATTGCGTTTGCGCTTCGGCCAGATGATCGTCCCGCCAGATGGATATGGAGGCTCTATCGCGGGAAGGGGAGAGATGAAAAATCACCATCTGGAAGCGAGCAGGTGCGATGAGCAAAGAAGCCCGCGCTCTCAGGGCAGATGGTCGTCCTCTTTTGGGGGAGGGATTGCAGATCAGCTACTATATGACGACGAGGCCGCACAGATGTTCGAGGTCGAGCAATTTTGTTTAAAGAAAGCGCTGTGGCTAGGCCTCTGCGTGCTGCTTGCTGGCTGCGGCCAACGAAACGCTAAGGTCGGGCCATCCATAGAATTCACGAAGGTTCCTCTCGCAGGCCACGGTGGTCCGGACAGACTGGATACGATCGAAGGACGGGTGGTGCAAGCCCGCCCCGGACAGCAAATTGTTCTTTTTGCCCGGTGGGGTCCCTGGTGGGTACAGCCACTTGCAGACCAGCCATTCTCAAAAATTCAACCGGATTCGACGTGGAGAAGCTCAACACATTTTGGAACGGAATACGCTGCCGTACTCGTCGATCCGGGATATCGCCCTCAGCCAACAATGGAAGTTTTGCCGAGCGTAGGCGCCGGTGTGATTGTTGTTGCAATCACCAAGGGCCGCGCGGTCTTCTGGCAGACCGGGTGGTTTATGCTCGGCAGCGGTGTTGCTTTCGGACTGGCGGTAATGATGTTATTTCGTCTGCGGATGCAAAAAGTGGCCAGGCAGCACACCCTACTGCTTGAAGAACGGCTCGCGGAGCGAACGCGAATCGCGCAAGAGCTGCACGATACGCTCCTGCAGGATTTCCTCAGCGTCTCCATGCAGCTTCATGTCGCAAACGATCAATTAGCTAGCGACTCGCCAGCCAAGGCGATTGTTAACCGCGTCCTCGACCTGATGGGGCGCGTCATTGAAGAGAGCCGGAATACCGTGCATGGCTTGCGGTCGTCCAGTTGGCGTTCGCAGGATCTGGAGCAAGCTTTTTCGCGGATTCAGGAGGAGCTTGCCATTACCCAGAAAGCTAGTCTTTGCGTGATCGTTGAAGGAGTACCGCGGCCATTACGGCCAGTGATTGGCGATGATGTCTATCTCATCGGGCGCGAGGCGCTCGCTAACGCGTTTCAACACTCTGGCGCGAGCGAAATTGAGGTAGAGCTCGAATACTCGGACAATCAATTGAGGCTTCTGGTGCGCGACAACGGTTGCGGGATGGCCAACGAGATACTGCAATCAGCTCGCAACGGACACTGGGGCCTGTCGAGGATGCGCGAACGAACGGAGAGAATTGGTGGGAAACTGAGAGTGTGGAGCCGTGCGGCGGCGGGGACGGAGATTGAACTAACCATCCCGAGTCATACAGCATATTTGCCGCGAGACTCCGACCGTCCTGCGGGATGGCATTCGAGAGTGCACGCGCAAAGGGCTAAAAAGACTGATTTACCCATTGAGAGTGAGCGGGTTGGATGAGCGAAGCCACTCGAATTCGCGTTTTCAGCGTCGACGACCATCCGCTGCTTCGGGAGGGCCTCGCCGCGATCATCAACAATCAGCCGGACATGGAGCTGGTAGCTCAGGCCTCCACCGCGCAAGAAGCGCTTCAGCAATTTCGAAAGCACAAGCCCGATGTAACTCTCATGGACCTCAGGCTTCCAGACAAGAGTGGAATCGACGCGGTGATCGCTGTTCGCGCGGAATTCCCCGAAGCGCGCATTATTATGCTGACGACATTCGAGGGAGACGTGGAGATCCAACGCGCGCTCGAAGCGGGAGCCCGGGGCTACCTGCTCAAGAGCATGCCCCCCAAGGAACTGGTTGAGGTAATTCGCCAGGTCCATGCGGGAAAGAAGCGCATCCCCCCGCAATTGGCGGCGCAGCTCGCAGAGCATTTGAGCGACGAAGACCTCACAGCTCGCGAGATCGAAGTCCTAAGCCAAATCGCCGGAGGGAACCGGAATCGCGATATCGCGGACAAGCTCTTGATCACAGAAGAGACGGTAAAAGTTCACATCAAGCACATCATGGATAAGCTCGGGGCAAGCGATCGCACACAGGCCGTCGCGATTGGTGTCCGCCGTGGAATTATCCAACTATAAGAAGTGAATCCGCGCAAGACCCATACCCCGAAAGGGGTATGAAAAGATGCCGCGATGTGGGGTTTTGGCACGACGGCCAACGTGCATATCTTGGGTTGGCGTACGTATCTGAGGGCGCCAGGGAGATACGCGCTGCAAAGACTATATTCCACGTTTCCGGGTGGGCGACCCGGCATTGGCTTGTTGCTGTTGCGGGTGGCGGTTGGTTTCATGGCCACCGCTGCAGGGTTTTTCTATTTCTCGGGTCCTTCAAATCCTGCTTCGGGCAAATGGCTGCTCGGTTTCATCTTAGTTACAAGTGGCGCGGCGCTGGCGGTGGGATTCTTCACTCCGTTTGCGGGGCTCTTGGTGGGCCTCTGCTTCCTCGGTGTCGCCCTTTCATGGTTTCCCGCGCCCACTTGGGGCTTTCAAGACGCCCGACTTTTGGGAGTTGGAATGCTCATTACGGCTGCCGCACTTGCGCTGCTCGGGCCGGGAGCTTTCTCCCTTGATGGTCGATTGTTCGGGCGCCGCGAAATTGTGATCCCTCCCTCATCGCGCCCGCCAGAATCGTGAGTTCCGGTTCGATTCCATTCCATGAACTGAGTCCAGACCTCTATTTGCCATTCGACGTCTTCAATAACCGAAAGTGGTATTCCAAGTCACCCCCTCAGTGGTACCCAAAACCCATTCCATCTCGTGATGTGTTCTTCGTCACGTTCCTGCAGAGTCTGCTGCAACGAGGCCGACAATTAAGCAAGCCTCGCACCTAATTTGGGATGAGGAGGATGGCGTGGGCACGAGCAGTTTATATGGCTTGGCGAGTGCGACTGACCTATCAATGAATGACGCTCTGGCAGTGTCTGAGGCATGCCTCCTGTCGGCCGCAAAACGAGGACAACATGCGGCGTTTGGAAAGCTTTGCGAACGGCATGCGAAAAGGATCTTGCACACCACATTTCGTGTCACCAGAAATCATGAAGACGCGGAAGATGCGCTTCAGGACTCCTTCCTGAGCGCCTTCGTTCACCTGGATAGTTTCGACGGCAGGTCGAGTTTCTCCACTTGGCTTACGCGCATCGCTATCAATGCCGCGCTCATGAAGATTCGTAAGAATCGCCGTTCCCACGAAATGGCGATGGAGGAGTCCTCCAGGACAGCGGACGCCTTGCCGCGATTCGAGCCCGCTGACTGGCATCCGGACCCCGAAGAGATGTACGCGCAAGTGGAACGGCAAAAAGCAGTGGCTGGGGCGGTCCGGCGTTTGCGGCCTAACCTTCGGAAGGTGATCGAGATTCGAGAACTTCAAGAGACCTCCATGAAGGAAACGGCCGCGAGGCTCGGGCTTTCCCTGGCAGCAGCCAAAGGGAGGTTGTTTCACGCTAGGGCCGCACTTCGCAAAACGCTTCGCGTAAGAACGATGGGCCGAGGTCGGATGCGCCGGGCGGCATGAAAAAGCATCAACGTGCCGTGGAAGGAAAAGCAACATGGCTTCCCTGGGGCAGCAAATGAAGATTATGGCTTCAGACGCCTCGATGGTCGTCCTCAAAGAACCGGACATTGGGTACTGGAGGAGCGGGATGCCGTGTAAGGGTTGCGATCGTCGACGGTGGTGGCCAACGATCTCGCCCGCGCGATAACCACTCTCGGAGAAGAACTCGCGGGAGGTGAAACCAATCCGAATGCTGCCGAGTTTCATGTGGAGGTGGAAGGCACGTCGCGAGACCTCCATCCTATATTGCGAGACGAAGTCTACCGGATTGCGGGTGAGGCACTGCGCAATGCCTTCAAGCACGCACAGGCGAAGCAGATCGAAGTGGAAATTCACTATGACGACCGGCAGGTTCGGGTGAGGGTCCGGGATAATGGGAAGGGAATTGACGCGATGCGCCCGAATGAAGATGGACGCCCGGGACACTACGGCTTGCGTGGCAAGTCAGAGCGGACCAAGCTGATGGGGGGTAAACTGGCGGTGTGGAGTGAGCTCGATTCTGGTACGGAGGTTGCGTTGAGGATTCCTGCCTCGCGTGCTTACGAGACGGCTCCCGCGCGACGCCGTTCGTGGCTGCCAGAGAAGCTGTCTGGGAACGATACGGACATAAGGTCATGAGTGGCGGTCCCGGCCCGATTCGGATTCTGTCTGTGGACGATCATCCAGTCCTACGCCAAGGGGTGGCTGCGCTCGTGGGTGGACAGGCGGACATGAGTCTGGTCGCCGAAGCGTCGAATGGGCGCGAAGCGATCCAGCAATTCCGAACGCATCATCCGGACGTCACGCTGATGGATTTGCAAATGCCGGAAATGAACGGGCTCGATGCAATTATTGCGATTCGTGGGGAATTTCCGGAGGCACGAATCATCGTCCTGACGACTTATACCGGGGACGTGCAGGTGCTGCGGGCGCTTAAAGCCGGCGCGCGAGGTTACTTGCTAAAAAATAGCTTGCACAAGGAACTACTGGAGACCATCCGCAGCGTGCATGCTGGGAAAAGGGCGCTTTCCACCGAGGTCTCCATGCAACTCGCCGAGCATGCTACCGATGACCCGCTGACCCCCGCGGAAATCCGTGTCCTGCGCCTGATTGCCGAAGGGAATGCTAACAAAGAGATTGCAGAACGGCTCTCGGTCAGCGAAGAAACCGTGAAGGGCCAAGTCCGGAACATCCTCTCCAAATTGGGTGCCAACGACCGAACCCACGCCGCCATGATCGGCCTAAAGCGCGGAATCATCGAGTTCTAGTTCGCTCAAAAGTGGGATTTTAGGCGTACCTTTTGGGGGTTTCAGGTTTCGTCGGAAAACTTGTAACCTGAACCTCGATTGCGACGGCTTTATTCGACATTCGCCCACGGTTTGCCCGGCGTCGGCCTTCTACTGATGAGGGCCGCAGCAGGTATTGTGCTGGTTTTTCATGGAGTTACGGCACTCCAGAATGGGCCTTCGTCCGAATCTGCGATATTGCACGTGGTCACGACCGGGGTAGGGTTACTTCTTCTGGTAGGCTTATGGACGCCCATCGCGGGAGCACTCGCGGCGGCCTTCGCGCTGTGGCACGCCTTCTCGCGTCCGGGAGATCCGTGGAGTTGCGTCCTGCTAGCTACTCTGGGTGCCGGCCTGGCATTGCTTGGACCTGGGGGCTGGTCGCTGGATGCTCGCCTTTTTGGCTGGAAGCGCATCGACATTCGTGATCGAGAGAATTAGTTTCCTACCCCTTTCTAGTTAGTCTTCCTCTACTTCAAAAGGGTACTTCTCCTGGTCCGATCAGGGGTTGTCCACAGAGGCGAATGCCTCCACAATGCGCGCAATGAGCAAGTTGCAGCAAGGGTGCAAGTTTACTGGGTTAGGGGGAAGTTGATGGCAAGCTTGGCTGTAGTCATGGTGGATCCCAAGCAGTCTGAAGAAAGACTCCAACACGCGAACGTTGCTCTGCGCGAAGAAACGGAGCAGGCATCAATGTTCGAGGATATCGTCGGAACTTCTGCGGCGCTGCAAAGAGTATTGTCGCTCTTGTCCAAGGTCGCTCCCACGGACGCCAGCGTGCTGGTCACCGGCGAAACTGGGACGGGCAAAGAACTGGTAGCCCGCGCGATCCACAAGCGGTCCCAACGATCCGCAAAACCATTTGTAAGTGTGAACTGCGCTGCCATCCCCCGCGACTTGATCGCCTCCGAATTGTTCGGACATGAAAAAGGCGCTTTCACTGGAGCGGTACAGCGGCGCGTGGGCCGGTTCGAATTGGCGGACGGCGGCACAATCTTCCTCGATGAAGTTGGAGAGCTTCCTAAGGAGACGCAGATCGCTCTCTTGCGTGTTCTGCAGGAACGTGAATTTGAACGCGTTGGCGGAACTCGATCCATCCCAACAAATGTTCGCGTCGTTGCTGCCACCAACCGTGATTTGCGGGCTGCCACCGCTGCTGGAACCTTTCGCAGCGACCTGTTTTACCGGCTTAACGTTTTTCCGCTTGAGATGCCTCCTCTGCGTGACCGCCGGGAAGATATTCCTGAGTTGGTCGAACATTTCATCGATCGTAGCGCGAGGAATGTAGGAAAGAATATAAGGGGGATCAACAAGAAGAGCTTGGACTTGCTTCAGGCGTATCCCTGGCCGGGTAACATTCGCGAATTGCAGAACGTGATTGAGCGATCCGCCATCCTATGCGAAACAGAGAATTTCTCGGTGGACGAGACCTGGATTTCAGCGACCTGTGGCAAGCGAGTGTAAAGACCAGTCAAACTTCTCGCAAAAGTTTGTTGCCGAGGAGAAAGAGATGGCCCAAGCAGCGCGGCAGGGCACCGCGCTGTTCGGGGGAAGAGACGGTCCCCGCAAGCGTTACGTGTCCCCGATGTTCTTTAG
>Ga0210398_10000623_pt1 | contig 39458 bp, 34 predicted proteins | sample IncBWC4OmetaG_FD_161047 | JGI IMG/M metagenome (GOLD analysis project Ga0210398, IMG submission 161047) | Forest soil microbial communities from Barre Woods Harvard Forest LTER site, Petersham, Massachusetts, United States - Inc-BW-C-4-O | ecosystem: Environmental > Terrestrial > Soil >... | reverse complement strand
TGGGCTGTCCCACTGATTAAGTTAGTATGAATCCGACGTTTTGCATCGCGATAGGTCCAGCGGACGGGCTTGGCTATCTTGGTGTAAGCCCGGATGTAGCGCATGAGCTTGCGATCCAGGTCGGCCACCGAAGTGAAGATGCCGCGATCGATCACCTGGCGCTGGATCTTGGCAAACCAGATCTCCACTTGGTTAAGCCAGGAAGAGTAGGTCGGAGTGAAGTGGAACCTCACCTTGGGATGTTTTTCCAGAAAAGCTTCCACGGCGGCAGTCTTATGCGCCGAAAGATTGTCCAGGATGATGTGAATTTCGCGAGCCCAGCGGGCGTGGCGCACCAAGCCGGTGAGAAAGTTCACGAACTCGGTGCTGGTGTGACGGGCCGCCGTCCGACGTTTGACTTTTCCGCTCTTCACGTTGAGCGCCGCGTACAGCGACAAGGTGCCATGCCGGTAGTACTCAAAGCCCTGGCGTTCCGCCCGTCCCGGCGACAGGGGCAGTCGAGGGTCCTTGCGATCCAGAGCTTGAATGGCGGTCTTCTCGTCGACGCAAAACACGGCCGCATGCTGCGGCGGATTCAGATAGAGCCCGATGATGTCGGCCGCCTTCGTCTCAAACTCGGGGTCGGGGCTGGCCATGTACCGTTCCAGGCGATGCGGCTTCAAGCGGGCGCGAGCCCAGATGCGCTGCACGGTGGATTTACTCAGGCCCAAAACTTCGGCCATCTTACGGCACGACCAGTGGGTACTGCCGTCGGGTGGGGCTTGCTGCAATTTCTTCAGTACTCGCGCCTGCACGTCGGCGGTCGCCACCCGCAGCGGGCTGCCGCGATGGCGAGGAATCAGTCCGCCGATCCCTCTTTGGTCAAAGCGCCGCTTCCAGCGAGCGATCGTCGGGGCGCTGGTGCGCAAGTTCCGGGCGATCACCTGATAGTTCTGACCCGCTGCCAGGGCCAGGATCAAGCGCGCGCGGAAAACGTCGCCTGCGGGAAAGCTTCGGGAATTCGCTATTTGCATCAACTCAGCTCTCTCGTCTTGCGAAAGGCTTACTACCGCTGGTTTGGGCATGCTCCCTTAGATGCCCATTCTAATACTTACGTTACCATTGGGACAGCCCACTAGCACCTAATACTTGGCACCTGGCACCTAATCTGGCACCTAATCTTGACCCTCCGGCGGAATTAGCGTATATACACAAACGTGTTCTCCTAGGATACCCGGAAGGCCCTGAAGAACCATCGCAAGCACGGTGTTCCGTTCGAGGAAGCTTCGACGATTTTCAGCGATCCCGAGGCTTTCGATTGGGAGGACCTGGAGAACGCGGCGACGGAGCGTCGCTGGAAGCCGCTTGGCCTGTCGAGGCAGGGTCGAGCGCTCCTGGTGTCTACACCTTAAGGAGGTTGGGAAATGGGATCGAAGTCATTCGCATCATCAGCGCGCGCGAGGCGAGCCGCCGGGAGCGCCAAGCCTATGCCGGATAGCCGGATCGACTTTTCCGATATCCCGGAATCGACGGATCGTGAACTGAAACGCGCGCGGCGCGTGGGCCGTCCGAAGACCGGCAACGCCAAGCAACTGATCGCCATTCGCATCTCGCCGCGCTTGCTGGCCCAGCTTCGCCGCCTGGCGGCGAAACAGTCGAAGCCCTACCAGACCCTGATCCACGAGCTGCTGGAAAAAGCGGCTAGGCGCGCGGCCTAAGGCGGCAGCGCAAGCTTTTGAGTGCGGTAGCTTGCTACCGCTTTGATGAGGCCCGCTTGCTGGCCGGGATAGCGCTCAAACGCCGCAGAGAGGAGCAACCATGAATCGGAAGGGATATGAAACCGGAAGCGGCAACGTGTTTAAGGATATCGGCGTGCCGAACGCCGAAGAGCATCTGGTCAAGGCGCAACTGGTCTTCAAGATCCACGGCATCATGAAGAGGCGGCGGCTGAAACAGGTGGAAGCCGCCGGGTTGTTTGGGGTTCGCCAGCCCGACGTCTCCAACATGCTGCGCGGCGAGTTCCGGCAATTCTCCGTCGAGCGGCTGCTCCGCTTCATGGTGGCCCTCGATCAGGATGTTCAGATCGTGGTGCGGCCGCGTCGCGATCGAGAGAATGGCGCGGCGTTGCACGTGTCGTAAGTTTGGCGCTGGTAGGTTTAGCCCCCATGGGAAGATCCTCAGCACCGCGTCATTCCCGCCAACCGCGGCATGCGCAATCGCAAATCGACAATCATTCCGAGAAAATCGAGACGATGTCACCACTCGAAACCGCACAGACGGCTCCGTTGAAGCTTTGGGATGACGGTTCGATCCGCGTTGGAAGCTCGCGCGTGCCGCTCGACTCCATCCATGAGTTCACCGGCGGCGCAACCGCCGAGCAAATTCAGGATGATTTTCCCAGTCTGAACTTGCGCGAAATATACGGGACCATTTCTTACTACCTCGACCACACCGATAAAGTGGAAGACTACCTACGGCATCGAGAGTTCGAAGCCGGCAGGGTCCGTGCCGAGGTGGAAGACCGCCCGAGAACTGACGCGCTCCGGCGGCGGATTCGGGAACGAAGTGCCCGGTTGAACTCCAAGCCGTGACTGTGGCGCCGCGATGCTGGCTGTTCTCGCCGACGAAAACTTCAATCAGCGTATTCTCCGTGGTCTCAAGCTGCGATTAAACCAACTCGACGCGATCGCGGCGCAAGGCGCTGGACTTTGCGGGGTAAGCGACCCGGACCTGCTGGCTTGGGTTCCGGACAGGCGACGCGTTGTGCTGACCCACGACCGGCAAACAATGGTATGGCCGGCTGGCGCAGATCGAAGATCACGATTCAGGGCTTCTCCGGCGCAATTGCGCATAGCGTAGAATCGCATAGCTGCGCTATGCGCCAGCCCCCCTTTGCGAGTGGACGCGGACGCGGTGGCCTTGCTTGAAGCGATCCGGCAAAGGCTACCAGAAGCGGGCCAATCGCATTCTGCGAGAACGAATGCTGGCCGAACTGCGGCACGGAGGCGTGTGATGTTGCCCGGCGTGAAGGCGACATGCAGAACGATGTCGTCGCCGCCCGCGCTCAATCGAAGATCGTCAATCGCCAATGCCTTGACACTGCCTCTGCCCGGCGATATGTTTTCCGAGAGGTTGTAAGTAAGGTTGAAGATGCTGGGGTCGCGCGGCGACTCGTCGCGACGGGAAAGGCAGCAGGGTTGTGTTTGCTCCAGCCTGCCCAAGAGGGCTAGGAATACCATGAAAACCAATGCGGTGACGGTGCCACCCGAAATCCCAGCCAACGTAGGGTATAAGCGTATCAAGCTGAAGAAGCTCGCGCTCGATCCGAACAACCCGCGCCTCGCCGAGCTTGGCATCCGGCCCAACGCATCGCAGTTCGATATCCTGAAAGCGCTGTGGGATGAAATGGCGGTCGAGGAAGTTGCCATGTCGATCGCGTACAGCGGCTACTTCGAATATGAGCCCCTATTCGTCGAAGATTCTGGCGACGGAACATATGTGGTCATCGAGGGTAATCGTCGACTTGCCGCCGTCAAATTGCTCGTCGATGCCGGGCTGAGGCAGAAGGTCAAAGCCACGAGGTTACCGCCGATCGACAGCGCTCGTGCCGCCGAACTGGCCGAGTTGCCTGTCATCATAACCACGCGTGAAGAGTCCTGGCGGTACCTGGGGTTCAAGCACGTCAATGGACCCGCGACATGGGGCTCATACGCGAAGGCGCAGTATATCGCCCACGTCCATAATAACTACGGTGTCGCGTTGAACGACATCGCGGACCAAATTGGCGATAGCAATTCCACTGTGCTTCGAATGTATCGCGGGCTGATGATTGTCGAGCAGGCGGAGAAGGCGAAGGTCTTCTCGCGGTCCGATATCGCCAAGAATAAGTTTAGCTTCAATTACATATACACAGGCATGGACTATCCCGGAATTATCGGCTTTTTGGGGCTTCGAACGAAGGGTGCCACACCGGAAGAGCCTGTACCCCGGTCAAAAGTGAAACATCTCGGCGATCTGATGCTCTGGCTGTATGGCCGGGACAGTTCTGACACCAAATCGCTTATCCGCTCCCAAAATCCAGACCTCAAGACGCTAGATACAATCTTGCTGACGGAAGCGGGCGTCAAGGCGTTGCGTGACGGGCTCCCGTTAAGTGTCGCGCACGACATTAGTCAGGGTGATGAGCGCCTCTTCCGGCAGGCCCTGCAGCAAGCAAAGCAGGCACTTCAGAAGGCGTTGGGAACGCTGACAACAGGTTTCAGATCGACTGACGCTGACATGCTCGTGGTGGCGAGAGACATCCAGAGTCTGGCGGGTGACCTGGTTGAAGCTATGGTGACCAAGAAAGTGCGCGACAAACGTGAAGCAAAGAACGAAAAAGCCGGCCGTAACTAATTTGCTCAGCGTGCCATCTCCCGACGCCGACGACAGCTTGGTGAGTCTGGCGGATTGGGTGGAGGTCAAGGCTCTTCTGGCAGATGACGGAAATGCGTCACAGGAAGACCTAGCTCGCGCTCTTGAACAGGCCCATTCGACGGAAGAAGAGAACGCCAAGACCGTTGCTAACGACGTCTTTAAGGAGTTGCTGGATCGCGTTGATGCCTGCATTCCGGTACCCGGTAAAGGCCAGAAATGGGAATACCCATTTACGCTGAATTCTTCGCGCAGCCTGCTTACACTGCGCCCGGACGCTGGTGCGAATACGAAGGCTGGCTTGCTCTACAAGTTTCTGCTGGTGGCGAGCCGGGCGGATATGGATGCGCAGCGCAGACTGGAGGATCTCGATCCCACGGCTCTATTCGAGCAGTTGTGCGCGGACATTCTCTTAAACTTTTGGGGGGGGGCGACCGATCTTTCGGGCGCGCTGGTGTTCGGGACTGCCAGAACCAAGACCGAGAGCAACCAGAAGTTCCGTGCCAATATCGATCAATTGTGCAGAACCCTGAGGGAAGGCCGCGGCCCCAAGGCGAACGCCAAGGCGCCCGGCGGCGGAGATGGCAGGCTCGATGTCGTTGTATGGCGAATCTTCTCTGATGGCCGGTCCGGGGGGCTCGTCGGTTTTGGGCAATGCAAGACCGGCATTCACTGGAAGGACCATTTGGAAAAGCTCGTACCCAGAAACTTCTGCGGAAACTATTTTGAACAGCCGCTGATACTCGATCCGGTACGCGTTTACATGGTGCCGCATCGCGTTGACGGCGCGGCATGGGATACCCACAGTCGCGCAGGGGGCCTGCTGCTGGATCGCTGCCGCCTTGTTCAGTACGGCTACAACATAGCGGAGGGCGTTTTTGGCAATTGCAAGATCTGGTTAAACGCGGCGTTGGAGCGTCAACGGCAGGGAAACTTCATCGCATGAGGCATCGGTTCCATTCCTTGTGCCCGTATTTTGCTATGTTCCCTGAGACGTTCGCGGAGCGCTGGATTAAGCGGCTCACAAAGCCCAAAGAAACTATTCTCGACCCATTTAGCGGCCGAGGTACTACGGCGCTTACGGCCCTGCTGTGTGGGCGCAATGCAATATCGAGCGATGTGAACGATGTAGCCGTATGTCTTACAAAGGCGAAGACGACGGCGCCATCCTTGGGCCGACTTAAGGCGCGGCTTTCCCAGTTGAGAAACGAGTTCGACGCTGCCAAATGGAAGGGTGTTGCCAGCGGATCAAATGAGTTCTTTCGATACGCCTACGCCCCCGCGACACTTGCTCAGCTTCTCTACCTCCGCGAAACCCTGAATTGGAAAGACTCGCGTGTGGATAATATGGTTTCCGCGCTGGCACTCGGTTCGCTGCACGGGGAAGCCCAATCCAGCCGATACCTGAGTAACCAGATGCCGCGCACAATTAGCACCAAGCCCCGATATTCGCTCAAGTTTTGGAAGGACCGCAAACTAATAGCTCCGAAGCGCGACGCTTTCAAGCTGCTTCATGAGATGGCGGAATTCCGGTACGCGTCTCCGCTCCCACAAGGCGAATCGATTGTGTTGCACACCGACATGCGAAATTTGCCGACCATCATTGATACGCCTGTGATCGATCTGATCCGATGCGCCGTAACGTCACCTCCTTATCTTAACGTGACCAGCTTCGAGGAAGATCAATGGTTGCGTCTGTGGTTTCTCGGCGGCCTCGCGTATCCCAAAAAGGGCGCGATGTCGCGCGATGATCGGTATGGAACAACTGATAACTACTGGTCGTTTATCGGTGATATGTGGCGCTCTCTTGGCGCGGTAATGGCTGACGGATCTCATATAGTCATTCGCATCGGAAGCAGGAACATCTCGCCGGATTTTCTGAGGCGCTGTCTGACAGGATGCGCGCAGCTTTCAGGACGAAAGGTGAAACTTGTAAGCAGTCAAGTCACCGAAATCAAAGGGCGTCAAACCGGCTCGTTCCGGCCAGGAACTAAGGGATGTGTCGTTGAGCTTGATTGTCATTTCCGCTTCGCGGATTAGACTGGCTGGCGCAGATCGAGGATCTGCGATTCAGATTTCTCCCGTGCAATTGCGCATGGCGTAGAATCGCATAGCTGCGCTATGCGCCAGCCCGCCACGCGAGTGCACGTGCAAACTGGCGCGAAGCACGAAGCTGAAATTGAGACGGTTGCTCCGGCTCACGCATTCACCGTGGGCGCAATCGGGATCCTCGCCTACATGCTGGGAAACGTCTTACATGAAGGCCTTGGCCACGGCGGCGCTTGTCTCTTGGTCGGGGCCAAGCCTCTCGCGCTATCCTCGGTGGACTTTGAGTGCAGCCTGGACAGCCGCCTTGTAATGGCTGGCGGCACGCTCGTGAACCTACTCGCGGGAGCGGTGTTCCTTGTCCTCGGACGCCTCACAGGCCCCCGCTATCCACGATTGAAATACTTCTTCTGGATCTCGATGACGGTGAATCTTTTCACCGGCACAGGATATTTCCTGTTCTCTGGCATCGGCGGTATTGGTGATTGGGGCGACTTTATCCAGGGCCTCGGCCCTCAGTGGCTGTGGCGAATAGGCTTGACGATCTTTGGCGCTCTTACTTATCTACTCGCCGCCCGCATTAGTTTACGTGAATTGCGTCCCCTGATCGGCAGCAACAAACAGCACCGCTATCGCCGCGCCCTGCGCCTCTCGGTGATCCCATATTTTGCCGGGGGAATTTTGATGTGCATCGCCGGTGCGCTGAATCCCAAAGGAATGATCCTGATTCTGGTCTCTGCGGCGGCATCGACCTTCGGCGGCACCTCAGGATTGATGTGGACTACCAACTGGCTCAACCGCGGGACGCTGATTCCTTACGGACCACCTGCAGAACCACTTCCGATTCCCAAGAGCTGGCCGTTAGTCGTGGCGGCTTCGGCCATTGCCATCGCATTCGTGGGCATTCTAGGTCCGAGCGTCCGCCTCGCACATTGATGAGATCACTGGCAACCCGAACGGATATATTGATCAGTCCCTTGGCAAGCGCAGAGTCTCTGGCCTGCCTCGTGCTACACTCGATCGAGAAGGAGCGCACTTTTGGGGGCCGTTCAGGAGATTTCTTACGTTGCAGTCTTGAAAACCAAGGGCGAAATAGGAGTTGACGGGCGCCTGCGCGTGGATGTTCCCGTAGAACTCCCGGCCGGACCCATCGAACTCGTCGTGGTCCTTGGGGGGATCGCGCCGTCCAACGGGTCGAAGTACGATTTCTCGGACCTCACTGGCCGGCTTCAGTGGGAGGGCGACGCCGTCCGGGAACAGAGACTCCTGCGCGATGAGTGGTGAAAGGAGCGGCAGGCATGAAACTGATGAGTCTTGACATCGCGCGCATTGCGCATGACTGTTTTCGTATCGCCGGGTCCAAGGTGATCTACATCGATCCCTTCAAAGTCACGAAGAATGACGAGGCGGACATCGTGCTGCTCAGTCACGAGCACTTCGATCATTTAAGCCTCGAGGACCTGAACAAAGTGATCTTCCCGGGCACCACCATCGTGGCCAGCCCGCTCTGCAAGGACGGATTGAAGGGTGTGAAGGTGAAGGAGCTTCATTACCTGGACCCGGGCGGCAAGTTCACGGTGGGCAAGGTGGAGATCTACGGCCTCGCCGCCTACAACATCGACAAGGGCCCCGAGCCCGGGAAGAAGTTCCATCCTCCCGGGGAGAAACGGCTGGGATTTCTGATCAAGATGGACGGCACCACTGTCTATCACGCCGGCGATTCGGATTTCATTCCGGAGATGAGCTCTGTGAAGTGTGACATCGCGCTGCTGCCGGTCTCAGGCACGTACGTGATGACCGCGGAAGAGGCCGCGCAGGCGGCGGCCGCCATCAATCCGAAGATCGCCGTACCGATGCACTACGGCGCCATCGTGGGCAGCGAGGCCGACGCGCAAAAGTTCAAGGCAACGGTCAAGAACTGCCAGGTGGAGATACTTTAGAAATTCGAAATTTGAAACTCGACATTCGTCTCGATCGATTTTTGATTGAAGGCCCGATCTGTCAGTCGCTGCGCCAGAGAGGAATGCCCTGCGCGCCCAGGGCCAGGAGGCCGAGCGACGCCGGCGGGACTTCGCGTGAAACCGGTTTGGCTTCCGGATCAGCGGAGCGCGGCGGGGATCCCGCGTCGGCGTCCGGTCCTGACGTTTTGCCGGCGATGATCGGCCGGTTGGCAGTGCTTTCGTACGCGTATCCCGTCAGCAAGGCAAATATCCGGGTGCCGTTCACGCTCACCGTCACGCGGGCCCACCCATAGTGGGTCTCACCGTTCAGCACGAACTTCAGACCCAGAAAGCGGTTCTGGACGTCCGGCCAGTTTCCCGAGTCTCCGCGCGCGTAGTTGGCGGCCGCCATGATCTCCTGGGAGCTGTTGCAGCCAATGCACGATCCGTAGAACAGCTGGCTGGAGCCGATCCTGGCGCCGCGGTTCAGAGCGAGGGGCGAGAAGATCTCGCCCGCTTTGACCTCGACCGCATTTCCGGCTTGCCCGCCGTTGCTGGCGTAAGGGGCCACCACAAGTGCGCCGAGAGTGCCCCGCGCCGTTATGGAGTCCGTGAGCAAGAAGTCGAGGCTTCCGTCATGGTTGAGATCCAGGCCGTAGGAGCTTCCGGGTGCGATGTTGATGTGGGCCGGCGTATAGACGATTTGTGCCCGGGCCGGCGCGGCTGCGGCAAGCACACTGGCGCCCGCGGCGCCGGCGGCAAGCGCGTAAGCGTTGAGGCGTTTGTGGAGTGCTTCGGAGAGATCAAGGGTCGCCTTCCGGCGCGGGGCGGAGCGCTTCATATAATCCTCCAAGGATGAGATCGAAATCGGAGTGTATAACCGAAGGAGTTGCTCTGCGGTCTTGAGCTACGGTGCGGTTTCACAGAGATCCCCCTGGACCTGCTACTTGGCCTCGGAGTATGTGCGCGCCGCCTGCAGGGTCAGGGTGCAAAGCCGTGCGCCACGCAACCGGCGAATTCGATGAGTTCGCGGTGCGCTCAGCAGGGAGTTATTGGGCCCAGGCAAGCCCGTCTGCGTTATTCCCAGCGTCAATCAGCTTTTCCACTTTCCAGTCGCTGAGCGAGATTGCCGCCACCTGGCGGCTTCGGTCGCAGGACACGTAGGCGACCTGGCCATCGGGCCGGACGATCGCCTCCTGCGGGCTCGGTGGTACGTCGATGGTTTTCGAGACCTTCATGGTTCCGATATCGATCACCGCCACGGCATGAGCGTCGGGCAGGGGCAGCAGCAGCCACTTGCCGTCCGGCGTCACGGCCGAACCGTATCCGTGCCCGGGCAGGGCAATCCAGCGCGCGACCTTGTTCGTGCTGGTGTCGATCACGGCCAGGCGCGGCTTCTCCGTGTCGGACGTGAACACCCAGCGATCGTCGTTCGAGATGGCGATGCGCTGCACGTGCGTGGCAACCGGAATCACCGTGATGAGCTTGCGCGCCTCGAGGTCGAGCACCGACACTGAACCCGGCCCGACGTTGGCCGTGTAGCCGCGCTTGCCGTCGTGACTGATCGTCAGCATGTGCGATTCCGGCGCGCCGGTCGGAACCTTGCCGACAATCTTCAGCGTGGCGGGATCGATGATGGTGATGGCCTGATCAAGCTCGGTGGTCACGTAGAGCAGTCCGTCCTTCGGTCCGATCAGGGGGCAGTGCGGCCGGACGCCGTGTCCGAAGTCGATGGTATGGATCACGCGGCGCGTGGCGAGATCAATCACATCGAGGGTGCTGCCGTCCGTGCCCGGCGACCCGACGCCGGAGTTGCCGTAGATGGGAACAAAGGCGCGGCTCCCGTCGGGCGAAGCGATCACTTCGTGCCCGGTCACTCCCCCTTCGGGAACCGTCGCGATCTGGCGGCCCGCCGCGGGATCGATCAGGCCGAGGGTGTGCTCACCCTTGTTGGCGACGAGCAGCAGGCCCGCCGTGGAAGGCGCGAGCCCGGGATGAGCCGACGCTAAAGGCGCCATCGCAAGCAAGAAGCTGAGAAGCGGTGTCATGACAATCCTCCTTTGAGCATCCTTCGAGCCTCCTTCGAAACAGGGCCAGGCTCCGGGCAACTTCCGAGCGAGGCCGGGCGGATCAGAGCTGAAGCGCCCGCGTCACCGTTCCCATCGGATCCGGATCATGGTCCACCGGACCATCATACTTGATTCGGCCGCCTTCGAGCGTGACCAGGCGCCGCGCGATGGCCGCTCCCTGCTCGTAGTGGTGCGTCGAAAACACCACGGCCTTGCCCTCCCCAGGCAGGCGCGTGAGGATCTGCTCGAGATTGCGGACGGAAGCCGCGTCGAGCCCGGTGAAGGGTTCGTCGAGCAGCAGAAACGTGGGGTCGTGCAGGATGGCGCGCGCCAGCGTCATGCGCTGTTGCAGGCCGCGGGACAGGTTGCGCACCGGCTCTCCGGCGCGATGGCGCACTGCAAACATGTCCAGCGCGCGATCGATTTTTCTCTCGAGGTCCCGCAGCCGGTAAAGGCGTCCGAAGAAGCGCAGGTTCTCGCGTCCGGTGAGCTCGGAGTACAGGTAGGACGCGTGCGAAACAAATCCGATGGCGGCCTTGGCGGCCGCGGTGTCGTCGTGGAGGCTGCGCCCCGCAAACAGCACGTCACCTTCGCTCGGACGGGAGAGCGCCGCCATGGTGCGCAGCAGCGTGGTCTTGCCGGCGCCGTTCGGGCCATACAGCAGCACGGAATCCTGCGGCGCGACGCGCAGGGAGACGGCGCGCAGGGCGGGAAGATCGCCGAAAAATTTGGAGACGTTGCGCGCTTCGAGCGCGGCCTCAGCGGGGTTGGGGGCGGGCAGCATAGGACTCGAGCCCCGCTGGCGGATTCTTCTTGAGCAGGGTCACCAGACGCGCCTTCAACTCCAGGCGCTCTTTCCAGTACTTGGATTCCGGGATCTTTTTACCGGCGAACAGCTCATCAAGGTCGGCCATGGAGGTCAGCAACTTCTCGACCTTCGCGTCCAGAGGCGGAGCGGAACCCTCGGCGGCGATGCGCGCCTTCAGACGGTGCCAGTCCTTCAGCACGCGCACTCCCAGGGCCCAGAAGAGCAGCAGCAGGAATCCCGCGAGGATGGGCGCGCCCACGGTCGAGATCGAGTTCGGAATGATCTTGACCTGGTCCTGCGCGGCCCCCTGATCCTGCCCGCCGCCTTGCCCCTGCCCGGCGCTGCCCTGGTCCATGTTCGGCGGCGGTCCTGAGGCGGCGGCCCCGCTCAGCCGGATGGCGAGGGCCATGGTATTGGCGGGGAACTGCGGCGCCCCGAAGACCTGAACCTCGTGGGTGGTGTCGACCCGCGTCGGTTGGAACCCCGTCGCCGAGACGGACAGGCTGGAGGGATAAACGTACAGCTCCGCCTGGTCGATGGGGAACGATGCGCCGTCGTGGATCTCGGCGGAGGCGCTGTACGGCCTCGTGTACTGCAGGGTCAGCATCGTGACGCCGGGCTTCAGGGGATAGCCGATCGAAAACTCGCCGGGCTTGCTCCCCGGCTGCGGCGTCTGGGGCAGCGGCATGTTCATGACGCCGGTGACGGAGACGTTGGCCTGATTGGCGTCCGCCGGAATGTGAAACTTGAAGGTTCCGGCGGCAGCGGTGTAGGCTCGCGGCGGATCGTTCGAATTCTGGATGGCGTATTCTTCCTGGATGCGCAGCTCCTGGCCTTCGGCCCCGATGAGCATGCGCATGGCGGGAATGCGGATGCCGGCCGGCGAGTGCGTGGAGTCGTAAATCGTCAGCTTGACGTCCGCATTGCCGTTCGAATCGAAAGAAGCCGGCGCATTATAGGACACGCCCTGATACTCCGTTGTGACCAGGTAGAACGATTTGGGATCGATCTCCCCGGACGTGAACGCGAAGTGTCCCGCGCCGTCCGAAGTGGCCGTCGCCACCTGCGCTCCCGCGCGCGGATTGAGCAGCCGGATCGCCTGATTGGCAACGGGACGGTCGGTCGTTCCGTTCGAGACGCTCCCCTGGACTTTAGTCTGCGCCAGAAGCAGGGAGGCGTGCAGGGCAGCGGCCAGGACCGCCGACGCGAAGAGCGATTTGGAGAACGGGCGAAGCATATACAGAAGGCAGAAATCAAAACCTTGCGTCGAAGGTTAAAAGTTGAAAGTCAACGTTCGACATCAGCCTGAAACCTGGCACCTGGCAGCTAATACTTAGCACCTAGCCCCCCAGCCTGGCTCCGCATTCGCCGCAGAATTTAACCGGCACAGGATTCTCGAATCCGCACTTGGGGCAGGTGTAATCGGGCACGGCCTCGGCTTGGCGATGAGCGCGCCGGGCGGCGACTTCGCGCTCGATGAACAATTCCTCGGTGCTTTGCCGGTCTACTTCATGAGACTCCGTGACCAGCCGGGCGGCCTCGGCGGTGTACGTCTCGCGCAACGCCTCATAGTCCTTGGGGGCGATCTTGCGCGCACGATATTCGAACTCGAGGTCCTGGATGTTGTCGTAGACCACGAGGCGCCGGCGCTTGAGCTCTGTCTGCAAGGTCACATCCACCGGCAGCGTGCCCTCATCGGACCCTGCCGCCAGCAGCGGCTTGGCTACAAAAAAAGCCAGGCCAAGCGCCAGCGCGAAAGCGAGTGCGATCAGCATCAATTTCACCCTCTGTTCAGATCAGAAGTCAGCAGTCAGAAGACATCTGACACCCAGCACCTGGCACAGTGCCTAACGCCTAAAACCTAGCGCCTGACACCTAACACCTAGCACACCCTCACCCGAGGTGTTTCATTTCCTCTTCGACCTCGGCCAGGATCTGGGGATCAACCGCGCCCGGCCCGGCTGGAACTGCCGATGGCCTTCGCCGCCAGCGGCGCACCAGCACCACCACCAGCGTCAGGCCGGTAATGCCCAACGCGATGGGCAGAATCCACACCATCAGATTGAATCCGCTCGGCGGCGGTGTAGCCAGTACCTGAGTTCCGTAGCGCAGTACGAAGTCCTGGAGAATGGCAGCGTTATCTTTTCCGGTGGCCGCTTCCTTCTCGGCCATGGCCTGCATTTCCGCTTTGGAGCCGCAGCCCTCATGGTTGCAGGCGCTCACCGTCTGCTGGCAACCGCATTGGCAGGTGAGGCCGCCCTCGATCGCCGTTGCCGTGGTCTGGCCTGGGGGCGCGGCCGCGGCCGTGGCGCCGATTACGAGCCAAGCTCCGAGGAGCGTTGAAAAAACCAGTCTCGAGTTCCTTGATGTTCTCATGGGCTTATGATGTCTTGCGGCCGCGGCCGTTGCCGCCGAACCCGCGCTCCAGCGCCGTCAGGACCGTCCGGAGCCTCTCTTCTGTCATTTTCTGCGATTCGGCGAGTTGCTTTTGCGTCCCGGCGAGCTGCTTATGCGATTCGGCGAGGTCCGCCAGCGCGTTCTGCATGCGCACCTGACTTTTCGCGAGTTGGCTTCCCAGTTCCTTGATCTGCATCATGTCGGCGGCGAATTTCGCCTGTTGCTGCACGAGGGCTTCGATGGAGCGATGGAAATTGGCTTCAAACGTTGCCTGATGCTGCAGCATGAACTCCATCGTGCGTTCCATCTCTTCGTAAGTCATAGATCTCCCCTTAAATCTACTCCTGCGACTCGAGGTCCTGGATTTCGACGGCTTCCTCCTGCTCGCGGCGCATCTCGGCCATCTCGCGCTCCACGCGGCTCGGAACCAGCGCCAGCAGCGTGCCGAGCAGGAATACCGCGCCGCCCACCCAGACCCACATCACCAGAGGATTGATGAAAACCTGGATGATGGCCTTCTTGCTGTCGGGGTCCTGGCCGGCCAGGACCACGTAAAGGTCCTCGCGCGGCGAAGTGCGGATGGCGACGTGGCTGGTGGCCTGCTGGCTCGCCTTGTAGAAACGCTGCTCCGGCTCCACCAGACCGAGGGCCCGGCCATCGCGGATCACCGAAATCGAGGCGCGCTGGTACTCGTAGTTGGGCGTGTCGCCGGTGTTGAAGCTCTCGCAGCGCAGCGTGTAATCCTTGACGTGCATCAGGTCGCCTTCGGCCATGAGGGTCTTGGATTCGCTCTTAAACGCCTGGCCGAGGAAGCCCACGAACAGAATCACGATCGCGAGGTGGATCACGTACCCGCCATAGCGGCGCGTATTACGCATCGTCAGGTTGAAGACAGCCTGCGCGAAGTTCTCATGCAACGTGCGCTGGCGGGTGCGCGCGCCTTTGTAAAACTCACCGATCGTGGCCACGGCCACAAAGGAGCTGAGAAGCACGGTCATGCTGACGTAGAAGCCGCGCACGCCCAGTGCGTAAAGAACGGCAGTGACGACGATGGCCGCCGCCATCGGGATGGTGAAATTCTGGCGGATGCTCTGGAAGCTCGTCTTGCGCCATGCGAGCAGCGGACCCGCGCCGGTCAGGAACAGCAGGATCAGGCCGATCGGGATCATGAACCGATTGAAGAACGGCGCTCCCACGGTGACCGTCTCGTTCTCGAAAGCCTTGGAGATGATGGGAAAGATGGTTCCCCAAAGCACCGCGAATACGGCCGCCAGCAGCACCCAGTTGTTAAACATGAATCCGCTCTCTCGCGAGATCACCGAGTCCAGTTGGGTGTCGCTCTTGAGAAAGTCGAGGCGCAGGAACAGCAGCGTGACCGAGAAGACGGTGATGACGCCCAGAAACGCCGCGAAGAACGGCCCGATGTTCGATTGCGCGAAAGCGTGTACGGAACTCACGATGCCGCTGCGCGTGAGAAACGTGCCGAAGATCGACAGAAAGAAGGTGGCGATCACCAGCACGATGTTCCACACCTTCAGCATGCCGCGCTTTTCCTGAATCATCACGGAGTGCAGGAAAGCCGTGCCGGCGAGCCAGGGCAGCAGGGAAGCGTTTTCCACGGGGTCCCAGGCCCAATAGCCGCCCCATCCGAGCACTTCGTAAGCCCAATTGCCCCCGAGGATGATGCCGACGCCCAGAAACATCCACGGCACCATGGTCCAGCGCCGCGTGGTGCGGATCCAGTTGTCGCCCAATTGGCGCGTGATCAGCGCCGCCATGGCGAAAGCGAAGGGCACCACCATCCCCACGTAGCCGAGGTACAGCATCGGCGGATGAATCACCATGGAGGGATACTGCAGGGCAGGGTTCAGACCATTTCCGTCCGGCGGCGTAAAGGATTTCAGCGCGCCGCCCGCGCCGGCGATGGCAATCTCGGTGAAGGGATTCGCTACAAAGACAATCAGCGAGGAAAAGAAGACGCCCGTGCCCATCAGGATGGAGACCACGTACGGCATGAGCTGGCGGTTGCGCCGCCGGTTCATCAGCACTACCAGGGCGCTATAAATCGAGAGGAGCCACGTCCAGAAGAGCAGCGACCCTTCCTGGCCGGACCATAACACCGGCAGTTTGTAATAAAACGGCAAGGCCCGGTTGGAATGGGTGGCCACATACGCGCTGCCGAAGCTGTCAGTGAGAATCAGGTACTCGAGCACCACCACGGCCAGGGTGACCATCACGAAGAAAGCAAGCACCGCCCGCTCGGCGCTCCGGGTTACACGCAGGCTGCGGAGGCGGCCGCCGAGTACCCCCGCGATCACTGCATAAAGCGCGAAGGCCAAAGCTGCAATAATGCCGATGCTGCCGACCTGATTCATATGTGCCCTCCGCGGGTCGAGATGGCGCCGCTCCGGCGACGCTTTCCCGTTGATTTCATCCCGCGCACGTGCCCACTTTACACCCTAAAACTAGTCATTTTGCGGCTCCAGCAGCGATTATGATGGAGTTTTGTCCCGAATTTATGGCTTAAAGCCTTCCCAGTCAACTACCTAACGGCTTTGATCGCGTAAGTTATCTGTTTTCAATAACCTATTGGCTTTCGATCTCGGTCGAAAAAGAATTGCCTTTATTTTCAATAACATGACGGCTTCGTTCGTAATTTTCTCTTTTCCAGCGAAACTCGGCCCTGGTTGACTTATCCGCCGCCGGCCTCTTGTCGCCACGATTCCGGCCCCGTCAGCTTCCGTTCTGCGCGACTTTCTTTTGTGGCGCTCCCGGAAGAGACTGGTACTTCGATGCGCATTTCGCCTGGACCTGCTCGGCTTCGAAGACGCCGCTCGGAGTATAGTTGCCCTCGATGATGGCCTGTGAGCCGTCCACAAAGGTGTCCGGGAGCGTGTCGGTCCCGACGTAGACCACCGGCACCGAGACCTCGTCCTGGCTTAGGCGAAAGCGCACTTGGCCGCCATGGCGCTCGATCGAGCCGGTGGCCACCATCCCGCCCACCCGAACCCGCTGGCGCGCCGCCTTGCCGCTCGCGAGCTCGCTCACGGTCACGTAGTACGTCTTATTCTGCTCGAAGCCGGATACGGCGAGCCAGCCGACCACCGCCACGATGACGCCGATGCCGATGGCGAATTTCAGATGCTTGCCTTTCATAGGTCACCCCTGATGAGCGCCGCCAATCCCAGGGAGGCCCGAAGCCTCGGGATGGAGTCAGCCGCTATCAATGAATTGTCTACCTTCTCGATGATGGGAGTCAACGATGATGGGACGCGAGGACGCGGTTGCACGTTGCCCCGCTGGACCGGGATTCCGGCCGGCGAGGCCGGAGACCGGAACGAAGTGGCTGGCGAAGGCCGGCATGCGGGATCCCGAACCTCCGGCTGCTGCACGCCGGCGTGCCCTGGATCCCGCATCGAGCGAAGGTTACCTGCCGAAGTGAAGCCCCGGCCACCAAGGCCCCGACTAAGTCGTTCCCGTCCCCGATACCGGGACCATCTGCGGGCTGCCGCCACCGGTGTCGAAAATGGCCAGCGTGCTCATTCGCGGTCCGCTGGCTTTGGGTGTGAAGGTTACGCTGACCGTGCAGCTTGATCCTCCCCCGAGACTTGATCCGCACGTGTTGGTTTCAGCGAAGTCCGTGGTATTGCCCCCGCCGAACTTGATGCTGCCCATGGTGATGCTCGTAGTTCCGATGTTGGTCACCGTCACGGTCTGCGCCGGGCTGGTGGTGCCGATCTTCTGACTGCCAAAGCTCAGGCTGCTGGGGGAGACTGTTACCACCGTTCCAAGGCCGGAGAGAGGGACCATCTGCGGACTGTTGCCGGCGTTGTCCGTGATGGTGACGGCGCCCGCACGCGTGCCCTGCCCCTTGGGCGTAAAGGTCACCGAGATCGTGCAACTGCCACCGCCCGGCACACCCGATCCGCAGGTATTGGTCTCGGCAAAGTTGCCGCTGACCGTGATGCTGCTGATCGTCAAGGGCCCGGTGCCGGTGTTCATGAGGGTCACATTTTGCGCTGGGCTCGTCGTGTTCACCAGTTGCGTGCTGAAGGTCAGGCTGGTCGGTGTGAGCACGACGTTGGGAACGCTGTTTACCGTCTGGGTCAGCGGCGGAGCGCTGTTGGGATTATAGTTGGCGTCGCCCGAGTAGTTCGCGTAGATCGTGTAGACGCCCGCCGCGAATCCCGCGCTCACCGTATAGGACGCCTGGCCGCTCGAGTTGAGGGTTCCGGACCCGAGCAAGGCGGTGCCGTTGTAGAACGTCAACGTGCCGGTGGGCGTTACCGAGCCGGAAATGCTGGGGGTGACCGTGCTCGTGAAGGTCACCGCCTGGCCCACCGTGGACGGATTGGGGTTGCCCACGTCCGTCACGTACGTGCCCCCGTTGTTCAGCAAAACGCTCAGTTCCCCCATGGAGCAGGCGACTGCGAGGTCAGGAGCCCCGTCGTGCAGGAAGTAGCCAACGGCCACGATTCTGGGCAGGTTGCCGGCCGGGTAGGTTGTCGGGGACTGAAAGGTGCCGTTCCCGTTGCCGAGGAACGTTTGGACCTCGTTGGATGTGAAGTTCTGATTCGTGATCACCAGGTCCGCGTTGGAGTCACCGTTGACGTCGGTCACCACCAGCCCCGAAGGAGAGCTGGCTGTGTTGATCGTGGTTTGTGACTGGAAGCTGCCGTTGCCATTGCCCATCAGAAGGCTGATGGTGTTGCTGCCGTTGTTCGTCACCGCCAGGTCAAGATTGCCGTCAGCATTGAAGTCGCCGGTCGCGACCACGGACGGGTTGGTTCCCGCCGTGTAATTAACCGCCGTCTGGAAGGTACCATCCCCGTTTCCGATGAGAATGCTGATGTTGTTGGTCGCGCTGTTGGCGACCGCGAGATCGAGAGTACTGCCTCCGGCAAAATTGCCGATGACCACGGATTGGGGATTGCCGCCCGCGTTATAGGTCGTCGGGGTCTGCAGCACGCCGCTGGCGGTGTCGAGGTAAACCTGGACCGGCCCCCCGTGGCCCACCAGCACCACGTCAGGCAGGCCGTCTCCATTGAGGTCCCCTACCGCCACATAGTAGGGCGCTCCCTGGACGGCGTAGTTCACCGGCGCCTGAAAAGTGCCGTTGCCGTTTCCGAACAGGATGCTCAGGCTGCCCCCAGGGTGGTTATTGCCGTTGTTGGCCACCGCCAGATCCAGGTTTCCGTCCCCGTTGAAGTCCCCTACCGCCACACTGATCGGGTAGGAGCCGGCGGCGTAGTTCTGGGCCGTCTGAAAACTGCCGTTCCCGTTGCCAAGCAGGATGCTAACGTTATTACTATCGTAATTCGCTGACGCCAGGTCCGGTTTGCCATCGTTGTTGAAGTCTCCCACCGCCACGAAGTGCGGCTCCGTGCCCGCCGCGTATTGAACGTAGGCGTTGTAACCGGTGGCCAAACTCTGAACACAGGCCGTCAAAACCGCCGCGACAATAGCCGCGGCGCTCGGCGTGAACTTACGGTATCCTGACATAGCGCGGTACCCCTCTCCAGGCTTTTCTTGCCCTAGCACGTGGTTGCCACGGCCCTTAAGACGTAGATTAGTCCCCCAAAGTCTCATGCAAGGTAACATTCCTGATGGTCAGCTTCAAGTGCTGAGTTCTGTATCGCACCGGTTAACAACATTAACACTAACGGTCAATGGGGTGTTTAAATTTTTGCCTCACGCCGGCTGTTCCAGGCGATGAGCGATGGCGTGGAGCAGGTCATACTTGGTCAGAATCTCGTAGGCGCGGTTGCCGAGGTCGACAAACACGGCGGGGCAGTCACGCGTAATGCAGTTCATGATGTGATCGATAGCCGTCGAGGGACCCAGCACGGGAAATCCCTCGCTCATGGCCTCACGAACGACCAGTTTCTTGAGGTCTTTTCCCTCGAGGGCGAGGTTCAGAATGGCATCTTCATAAATCGCGCCCGCGGGCCGTCCGTCCTCAAATACAGGGAGCTGCGAGAAGTCGTGCGCCTGCATCTCTTCGAGGGCCGCGAGCACGGTGTCCGAAGGCGCCACGGCGATCAGCGCCGGCCGCGTCCCATTGGCGGCCTTGCTCTGTACAATCTCGCCTGCGGTAAGGGGAAGCGACGACTCGAGGTAGCGGTTCTCCTTCATCCATTCGTTGTTGAATACCTTGCTCAGGTAGCGCGCGCCGGTATCGGGAATCAGGACCACCACAAAGTCGGCGTCGCTGCAGCCCGCGGCGATCGCCTGCGTTGCCGCCATGGCGGTTCCCACCGAGCCCCCCGCGAAGATTCCCTCGACGCGCGCCAGGCGCCGCGTCCACAGGAACGAATCCTTGTCATCCACCTGGATGATGTCGTCGAGGACGCTGAAATCGAGGGCTGCCGGCAGGTAGTCTTGTCCGATGCCCTCCACCTTGTAAGGCTCGCCCTTGCCGAGTTTGCCGGTGCGGAAGTATCCGGTGAGCACGGAACCCACCGGGTCTGCGCCGATGATTTTGATACCGGGATTGCGGCTCTTGAGGTAACGGCCCACACCGCTGATGGTCCCGCCGGTTCCGATGGCGCAGACGAAGTGCGTGATCCGGCCCTCGCTGTCCTCCCAGATTTCCGGGCCCGTGGTGCGATAGTGGATCTCGGGATTGGCGGGGTTCGAATACTGATCGGGGTGATAGGCGTTCGGGATCTCGCGCGCCAGCTTCTCCGCCACCGAGTGATAACTCCGCGGGTCTTCGTGTTCGACGGCCGTGGGACACACGATTACTTCCGCTCCGAGCGCCTTCAGCAGATCGCGCTTCTCCTTCGATTGCTTGTCAGCCATGGTGAAGATGCACTTGTAGCCCTTCATCACGGCCACCAGAGCCAGGCCCATGCCGGTGTTTCCCGAGGTGCCTTCGATGATGGTGCCGCCGGGTTTCAGCAGCCCGCGGCGTTCGGCGTCCTCCACCATGGCGATCCCGATACGGTCCTTGACGCTGCCGCCGGGGTTGAGGTGGTCGCACTTGGCCCAGTATTCCCCGTGGAATCCGCGCAGGATGCGGTTCAGGCGGACGAGCGGCGTGCGGCCGATCACCTCGAGGATGTTGTTGTAGCGCATGAAGTGCAATTATACGGGAATCCGTGCCGTCCCGGTGGTGGAATCGAGGTGGCGGAATTCTGGCGGCGTTCCCAATGCCATACGCTGCTACTAACTCACTTGATTAGTTGACAGAAGGCGCTTGATCGGTGTAGAAATTGTTGGGTGCAGTCGCACAGGCTCATGCCACCTTTACCATGTGATTCGCTCTTGATTGGTGCGGCCCACGTTGTTGCGCTCATGGGCCGTTCTCAGTGGAGGCTCCGCACGAACCCGGGACAGTTAACGAAGACCGGCGGCGTCCCAACGGTAAGACACACTTCTCTTCTTTTGCTCCCTGCATTTGACAATTGAGAGGGAGCGGCACGGTCTTTCATCTTCAGGCGTAAGAGGCCCTGGCATAAGTCACGGCGAAAATGGCAAAACACCGAGCGGCAATAGACTCCGCGATCGGGTTTAGAGGGAAAATATGGCATTGCGACAGATGGATATCACCGTAAAGCTCGCACTACTTCTGGCTGTGATAGCAAGCGCCGCGGGCGGCGCCTCGGCCCAGGTGACGGCGACGCCGTCCAGCATCACTTTCGGCTCGGTCGCGGTGAACATCGCCGCCTATTCGCCCTCGGTGACGTTGACGAACAACAATAAGAACAGTGTGACCTTGTCTAGCATTACTTTCGGCATACCGCAGTACGGTCTCAGCTTCGGACTTCCCACGCAGACCCTCGCCGCGCACTCGTCTGTGGCATTTACTTTCATCTTCCAGGCTTCGAAGGCCGGAACCTACAACAGCACGATCACGTTCAACATCAAGAACCAAGCGTCGGTGGTGGTCCAAGGGTCGGCGAACGCGTTCGTTTCGAACGCGATCACCACTCTCAGCAGCACGTCTTTGAATTTCGGCACCGTAGACTTCGGCAGCACCAGCACCCAGTCGGTGACCGTGACCAACACGGGCGGGCCGAATTCGATAAACATTGCTGCGGTATATGACTATTATGAACCCTTCGGCATCAGCGGGCCTGCCACTCCGGTGACGCTCGGGCCGGGCCAGTCGGCGACCTATGAGGTCACCTTCTCGCCTCTCGTGACAGGGCTCACTGACGGTATCCTGACCTTCTGTTACAACAACCTGCCTTGCGACGCCGTGGACCTGACCGGTACCGGCGCCGCGCCGACCCAGTTCGCGCTCACCAATTACCCTGCGCTGCCTTATGGCACCCAGGGTTTCGTGTATCAGGCGAACGTGGCGGCGACCGGGGGTACGCCGCCCTACCAGTACCGTGTGCTTTCGGGCAATATGCCGACGGGTCTGACCATGGCCAAGACGGGCGCGATCACGGGGACCATCAGTTCCACCGCTGCCACGGGCACCTACAGTTTCACCGTCCAGGCGCAGGACTCAAGCCAGCCCAAGCGATTGTCAGCGACGGAAGCTATAACGCTGACTCTGGAGGCGCCGACGGGCGCCAACTGCGCGATTACGAGCGTCAACGTGCCCAACACTTCCACGCCGATCGTGGATCTGATGGACCTCGGCACGGGCACCTACCAAGGCTACGAGGGCGGGCTGTACCCGAACGGATTGAATACCGACCCCGACCCCCACGACTCGGACGGTGTGGCCATAGCTCAAAGCATCGAGCCGCTCAACAGTAGCGGACAGCAGGTGCCGGGCGGGACGTGCTCAGGCGCTGACCCCGCTTGCGAGATCCTGATTTCGATCGGGGAGTCCGCGAGCCAGCAGCCCTTCCTGCAATTCATAACGGAGGCGAACGCCGACCGCGAAAAGAACCCCAATCTGGTGATCGTCGATGGCGCCGAGGGCGGCGCCACGGCCAGCTATTGGGCGTTGCCCGGCTCCGACTTCTGGACACAACTGATCAGCTACTCGATACCCTACACCGGCTTCCAACAGGGAATCATGAATCCTTATCTCAACTCGAAGCAGGTGGTGGCGGCCTGGGTGAGCGATGTGAACTCCTTGACAGGGCAAGGGGCCACTTTCCCGACGGACGCGGAGACGCTGCAGGGCAACTATGAAAACATTGCCAATTTGCTGCTGACAAAGTTCCCCAACATCAAGCTGATGCTATTCTCGAGTATCAACTACACCGGATACTCGCAGGGCATCACCTCCACTCTTCCCGAGCCCCAGGGTTACGAAAGCGCATTCGGGGCGAAATGGGCGATCCAGGACCAGATCAACGGCGACCCCAACCTGAACTACAATTCCGCCAATGGACCGGTGGAGGCGCCGTGGATGGGTTGGAGCTTCTACTACTGGGCCAACGGTCTGATTCCGCGCAGCGACGGCATCACGTGGAGCTGCCAGGACCTCAAGTCCGACGGCTTGCACCCTGCCGGCCCGTGGGGGCACGAAAAAATCGCGCAATATTTGCTGAATTGGTTCAAGACGGGCGATGTCGCCGCGCCTTGGTTCCTGGCGCCCCCGCAGTAGTCGGTGCGCCGGAGCGTGAGTCGGCTGCCTGGGTATCCAGGGGGCACCATCTTCGTCCGGCACCCGCATAATCCGCGGGCCTGGTTGATTATTCACAGTGTTAAGACCCAAGTTGATATCGGGTTTGGTCTTGACACCGGCGGCGCCTTCGAGTATTGTTTCACAGCGCTGTCGGGAACGGATACGGGGGTTCGTATGTCAAAGCGTCCGCCGACAGAGGGGGTCATCATGTTGCGGTGCCTGCGAAGCGGGATTGCGTACAAGAATGCCTTGAAAGCTGCCTCGGCGATTTTCCCGGCCTTCATACTGCTGTGTTTCGCCCAAGGAACGGCGCGGGCCCAGATGGCCCAAGACCCAGGGCCCCGCGGCGGCCCGGCCGGCGCGGGCCAGTTCGTTTCCGGCTTGACCACCGACCAGCAAGCGGTCGAGACGCCATCCCTGAATTTCTTTAACGAAGTCAATAACGTGGCGGGCGGAACGTCGACGAAGAGGGTCGGACTCGGCGGGCGATTTGACTCGAACGCGTGCAACGGCTGTCACGCTCAGCCCGCCTCCGGAGGCTCGAGCCTGCCCAGCAATCCTTTGTTCAAAGTCTACCAATTGATGGGCGACCAGAACGCGATGCCGTTCTTTGAGACATCCAGCGGGCCTACGCTCGTGGCCCGCGCCCCCTATCAATCGGACCTCGTTACCCCGAACGGCCACGTGCAGCAACTCTTCACGATCACGGGCCGTACGGATGCGGGAACGTGCGACATCCAGCAGCCGGACTTCAACGAGCTGGCCGCGGAAAACAACCTCATCTTCCGTCAGACCACGCCTTTCTTCGGCGGAGGCCTCCTTGAGATCATCAACGATAGCGACATCATCGCCAACGAGAACTCCAACCTCACCCAGAAGATGGCCCTTGGCATTTCCGGTAATCCCAATATCAACGCGGACGATGGCAGCGTGAACCGGTTCGGCTGGAAGGCGCAGAAGCGCTCCTTGATTCTCTTTGCGGGCGAGGCCTACAACGTTGAGGAGGGGATCGACAACGAGTTCTTCCCCAACAAGACGGACGAAACACCCGGCTGCACGCCCCCATTTCCCTTGGGGCCGCCGAACGGAAACGGAACCCACGGCGTTCCCGACGATCGCACGGACTGGGCGGTCCTGCCCGCCTCCGGCTTTCTGATGCCGGGCGACCCGGAACGATTCGGCATCTATGGTCGCCTTCTCGCCGGGCCGACTCCGGGGAGCTGTCCGGGCCCGAACAGCCAAAGTTGCAACAGTGGACAGATAGACTTCAACACCATTGGGTGCCAGCTTTGCCACAACCCTACTTTCACAACTCCGCCGTCATCCATCGCCGCGTTGAGCAACCAGCCGGTCAACTTGTATTCGGACCTTCTCGTGCACCACATGGGTATATGCGACGCGGATAACATCACTCAGGGGCAGGCCACTGGGGACGAGTTTCGCACCATGCCCCTTTGGGGCGTCGGCCAACGATATTTCTTCATGCACGACGGCAGAACGAAAGACATCGTGCAAGCGGTGTTAGATCATTCCTGCGCGGCCAGTTTCCAGTACGGACCCTCGGAGGCGAACGCAGTCGTGGTGAACTTCAACAACCTGGCTAATGTGCAAGGCGTCGATGGCAGCGCGCAGCAGGACTTAATCAACTTCCTTCGCTCATTGTGAGACGGAGACCGGACATCTTGGCGCCCATGCCCCCCGGGGACTTGGGCGCGGCGTCATAGAAAAACGGGGGAATCCCATGGTAGAGCGTAGGAATGGACGTAAAGAGCGGGCTGGCAGGCGCCCTTCGAGGCTGGCACGAAGTCTCGTCATGGCCTCGGTAGCGCTTCTGGCGCTGGGAGTGAGTGCGGTGCTCTGGGCGCAGAGCACGGCCAGCGACCCGGGGGTCCGCGGCATCGGCTGGTGTACTACCGGTTGCGCGAACGGCGCCGGTGGGTTTCAAGCCGGCCTTACCACCCAGGAAGTGCAGTCGGAGCCCGCGGCTGCACAGCAGTTCCAGACGACCGCGGTTGTGACCGGCGGACCGATCACGGGGAACGGATTGGGTCCCCGGTTTAACTCGAACTCCTGCACCAGTTGCCACGCCCAGCCTGCAATGGGAGGATCAAGCCCTACACAAAATCCGCTCTTTCAGGTCTACCAGTTGAACGGCGCTCAGAACTCCATGCCGTTCTTCGAAACCACGAGCGGACCGACCCTGGTCGCGCGTTTCCCTTATGAAGCAGACCTGACCACACCGAACGGTTTGGTCCAGCAACTCTTCGTGATCACGGGGCGCAGCGACGGCGGTTCCTGCGGCATCCAGCAGCCGAATTTCACCCAGGCCGCGCAGCAGAACAACCTGGTCTTCCGCCAGCCGCTGCCGACCTTCGGCGACGGCTACATCGACATTATCCAGAATAAAGATATTCTGAATAACCTGAATTCCAACCTCCAACTGAAGACCTCGCTCGGAATCAGCGGCCTCGCGAACATCGCGGACGACGGTTCGGTCAGCCGGCTCGGTTGGAAGGCGCAATGGCGCGCGATTTTACCCGCCATTGGCGCGGAAGAAAACGTGGAAGAGGGCATCACCAACGAAATGTTCCCGACGGAGATCGATCAGACGGCGGGCTGCGACTTGAACCCCATACCGGAAGATCCGACCAACTATAGTCTCTACAATACGTCGAACACGCCGTGGAACTTTCTGGCCGACGCCGAGCGCGATGCCATCTTCATGCGCTTTCTGGCGCAGCCTACCGAGGGCCAGTACTGTCCGAGCGGGGGCAGTTGCACGAACGGGCAGGCCCAGTTCAACAAGGCGGGGTGCGTGCTCTGCCACACCACGTCGTACCGCACGCCTGCGGCGTCCATACCTTCGCAGGGACATATTCTGCTGAATCTCTATTCGGATCTGCTGCTCCACCATATGGGACCCTGTCTTGCGGACAATATCGCGCAAGGCCTCGCCCAGGGCGATATGTGGCGCACGCCGCCGCTGTGGAACGTGGGACAGCGCATCTGGTTCATGCATGACGCCAGAACCAACAACATCGTGCAGGCGATAGAGGACCACTCGAACATCATTACCAGTTGCAGCGGCAACTCCTCGTACCCGAATTCGGAAGCCAATGCCGTCATTCAGAATTTCAACAACCTGTCGGCTCAGAACCAGCAGGACCTCGTTGACTTTCTGCGTTCGCTCTAGCCTACCTCCAATCGCCTGGCGCAGTATTTCGACGCGGGAAGGACAGGGCTTGTGGCCCTGTTCTTCCCGCGAACCATTCCGCATGGGGCTTTCGCGCCCGGCTCACCCGTTGTATAGTCAAGTACTCAGGCACGTGGACGCGCCCAAGAGCAGTTGTGCGAGCGTGGCTGATCGGAGGGTGTAATGAGCCCGGAGTACGAGGCGATTCTCGATCGTCTTGACAAGCTGGAGCGGCGTGACCGACGTTCACGCGCGGAGCGGCTCGTCATGCTGGCGGTCATCGGCTGGCTGCTTGCGACCGGACCGGCCGCAAGGCTGCTTGTCACGGCCGCACCGCAACTGGAGGCCGGCGCGCGCGGCGCGCGCGTGGTGACCGGGCAAAGCCTCGCGGCGCTGCGCCGCCTGATGCGGGTTCAGCCCGCGCTCGATCCGCGGACGGTCATCGAAGACGAGCGTGAGGCGTTCGGCGCGCCTGCGCCGAACCTGGCGAAACCCGTTGCTGCGCCCGTGGTGGCGGCATCCAGCGCGCGTCCCAGGGCTTCGAAAGCCGGCACGACTGCGAAGCTGCGGCCTCAGGTCCCGGCGCTGCCGGCCGCCCGTAAACCTGCCATGGCGCAATCTGTCGCGGTTCCTCGCCGCAGCCTTGCGCAAGCGAGATCCGCGGGGCAAGCGCGCTTCCCGGGGCAAGTAAGCTTGGCGGCGCAAGCGAGCCTCGCGCCTTCAGGGCGGCGTTCGATTCGACGGTTGCCTGCGGCGTCGGCGGCTTCACTCGCAGCGGCCGGCTTGTTGATTGGCCGGGATCTTGAGAAGAGACTGCCTCAACTGCCCGGCGACGAATCCCTCCGCACGCTGGCGCTCGCGGAGTGGCCTGATCCGGGCGCGGTCGGGTTGCCGCATCGGGCCGGCTTGCGCGAGCCTCCGGCCGGCGCCGCTCGGCTTCTGCCGGACGCGCTCAACCCTGACGCGGCGTCTCCGCCGTCGATGCCGCCCGCTGCGGCCGCTCCTGAGCCGCCGCCGACAGTCCCGGCGGCGCCTGTGGTTCTCAAGGCGCTCGGCTATGCCCAGGCCGGGGACGGGTCCGCCCAGATCGTTCTGAGTGACGGGAATGCGCTTTTCGTGGTGAACGAGGGCGAGGAGTTCCTGGATCGCTTCCGGGTGGTTTCGGTAGGTCCGGAGGGCGTGGACGTGAAAGACCGGCTCACGAACGAGACGATTCATCTTAGCTTTGGCCCTTGACGAGGCGCGCGTAGCCTGCGACGCCGCGGCGGCATTCGCGGGGGAATGAGTTCTTACGGCAAAATCCTGGTGCCGGCGGCCGCTGTGCTGCTCGTCGCGCTTGCAGCCTGGCTCTGGCGTGCAGTGCGGCGGTGGCGCGGAAAGGACCCCGACGAGATCGAGCGCTTGCGGCGCATGGACGTCCATCGGCGCGGGCGCATCACCGCGGCCGAGATCATCGACCTGGTTGGGCCCGAACCCACAGCCCCAGCCCAGGGCAACCGTCGGCGTCTGCTTGTGGTCTACAAGTACCAGGTCGCTGGCGTGACCTACGAGGTCTCGCAGGACGTCTCGGCGCTGCCCGGCGCTGTCGAGCCCGGCCACTGGTTGTCGAGCGAGTCGGCATCGGTCAAGTACGATCCCAAAGCGCCAACCAATTCGATTATTGCCTGCGAGGAGTGGAACGGCGTCTGACGGCCGGCCGATGGGGCGGCTGCGTCCCCGGTTGTGAGTCCCATGTCCAAAAAGCTGGAAGAAAAGCTCGAAGAACTGCGCCGGCGCCGGGAGCGCGCCGAAGAAGGCGGCGGGCCCGAAAGGCGGGCGCGCGCCCATGCCGAGGGCAAACTGTCGGCGCGCGAGCGTCTGGAATTGCTGTTCGACGAAGCCACCTTTAACGAGATCGACAAGCTCGTTGAGCACGATTGCCACAATTTCGGTATGCAGCAGCAGAGCGTCCCGGGCGACGGCGTAGTGACCGGGTACGGGCAGATCAACGGCCGCCTGGCCTACGCGTTCGCCCAGGACTTTACCGTCTTCGGCGGATCGCTCAGCCGCGCGAACGCCGCCAAAATTTGCAAGATTATGGACCTGGCTCTCAAAGTCGGCGCGCCGATTGTAGGCTTGAATGACTCGGGCGGAGCCCGGATCCAGGAAGGTGTGGATTCGCTCGCCGGCTATGCCGACATTTTTCTCCGCAACACGCTGGCCTCGGGTGTAGTGCCGCAGATCTCCGCCATTCTCGGGCCCTGCGCCGGCGGAGCGGTCTATTCGCCCGCGATCACGGACTTCATCGTGATGGTTGAGGGCTCCAGCTACATGTTCGTGACCGGACCAGACGTCATCAGGACCGTGATGCACGAGGACGTCAGCAAGGAACAGCTCGGCGGCCCCATGACGCACAACGCCGTGAGCGGCGTGGCGCATTTCATCGCCCGGGACGACCCCGATTCCCTGGCGCTGGTCCGCGAACTGCTCTCGTTCATGCCGCAGAACAATCGCGAGGATCCGCCGCACCTGGAATCCGCCGATCCGGTGGACCGTTGTGACGAGGAACTCGACCACCTGGTGCCGGCGGAGAGCGATCAGCCTTACGACATCAAGGAAGTGATCCGGCGCGTGGTGGATGGCGGCTACTTTCTCGAGGTCCACGAACACTACGCCCCGAATCTGGTGGTGGGTTTTGCGCGCCTGGCGGGCTCGAGCGTCGGAATCGTGGCCAATCAGCCGGCCGTTCTGGCCGGCTGCCTCGACATCAACGCGTCCGTAAAGGGCGCGCGATTCGTGCGTTTCTGCGACGCCTTTAACATACCGCTGGTCACATTTGAGGACGTGCCCGGATTCCTGCCCGGCACCCAGCAGGAGTTCGGCGGCATTATCCGCCATGGGGCCAAGCTGCTGTTCGCCTTCGCCGAGGCCACCGTGCCCAAGATTACGGTGATCACGCGCAAGGCTTACGGCGGCGCCTACTGCGTGATGTCATCGAAACACATTCGTACGGACGTCAACTACGCCTATGCGACGGCCGAGATTGCGGTCATGGGCCCCGAGGGCGCCGTGAATATTGTGTATAAGCGCGAGTTGGAAAAGGCCGAGGACGCCGAAGAGTTGCGCCGCGAGAAGGTCGAGGAATTCCGGGAGCGCTTCGCCAATCCTTACGTCGCGGCGGAGCGCGGGTACGTTGATGAAGTCATCCGTCCGCGCGACACGCGGCCCAAGTTGATTTCCGCGTTAAGGATGCTCGCCAACAAGAGCGACTCGAATCCCCCCAAGAAGCACGGCAACATACCGCTCTGAGGCGAGCCTTACCGGAACTCGTGGCACGCCCCCGGCGTCGAGGGATCGAGTGCCGTGGCGGACACCGAGCGCTGGTGGCGGACCACACGACGCGATCCCCTGGCCCCGAAAAGATCAAGCCGCCCCGGAGGAACCACACGGGGCGGCTGCACGAACATTCTAAAGTCCGGCGGACGGCGGAGAGCGCTACGGTTTTGGCTTGGTGGCCGGGGGCTTGGCCGCTGGGGCCGAAGACGCGGCTGACGCAGGGGCCGGATTGGCCTGATCGTAAAGCTTCACGATCGGGTCCGTGATATCCACCCCCTTGGCCACGTAATAGACGGGCAACTGGGAGTCGTCGAGCACCAGCGCGTATGCCTGCTTCAGCGCATAGTCGTTGATCACCTTGACCATCTTCTGGCCGATGCGCTGTACGGCGTCCTGGTTGTCGGCCTGCCAGTCGGCCTGGTCATCGTCCTGCTCCCGTTTGAACAGACGCTGTTTCTGGTCCAGGTCACGCTGCATGCGGGCACGCTCTTCGTCACTGAGCGTCGACGCCTGCTTCTGGATCTGGTCCTGCAGGGCGTTGATTTCGTCTTGCTGACGCTGCAGTCCCTGCCGCTTGGGCTCGTACTTCTTGCTGAGCGCGTCCAGGGCCTGCTTGCCCTCCCCGGTCTGGGCGATAGCCTGCTGGATGTTGATCACGGCCACCTTCTCCGAACTCGGGGCCGGGTCCTGGGCCGCGCACATTACCGCCGCCAAGGCGATGGCGAGAATGGTTCCACTAAAAACTCGTTTTCTCATTCAAACTCCCTCAATTTAGTGAGATTCGTCGGAAGACTCCATTTTAACCCAACTCAACCGCGGCGCGGACCTAATCTTGAGCCGCCCCATTAGAACTGCCGGGCCACGGTGAATCCGAAAAGACCCTTCTGTTCGCGCAACGGAATAGGCGCGAAGAACTGATAGACAGCGCTGTACGTCGCCTGATTGGGGAACATCGACTGCGGCGGCAGAGCCTGCGGCGGCGTTACCTGCACTTCGTTCAGGCGCAACCAATTATAAGCGTAATACACGCGGAAAGGCGCGTTGAGCACGGGCATGATGACCTGGAACTCGATGCCGGTTGAGCTCCGGGGCCGGATGTTGTCGACGCCAAGCGGGTGAAGGTTCTTGGGAGGGTTACCCCCGAAGAAATAGGGGTAATCCTGCTCGATGGTGCTGAGCGCCGTGGACGTGTACTGCAACTGGCCCGGACGGAGGATGAAACTGCTGCCCGTGTCGATGAAGTAAGCGATCGTAAAGTGCTGCGGGATAATCGGGATGCGGTACTCGAAGTTCAGCAGCGCTTCGGTGTCACCGCCGGGAAACTCGAGAGTGTAATAGGGGAACTGGGTAAAAGAGCCGCACGATCCGGTAGGGACACCCGTCGATCCAATAGACTGAATCGGGTTGCCCTTCGCGTCCCGATTGCACACCTGGCCGATGGTCGGGAAGAACCCGGTCGGGCTGATGGTGTATGGACTAAATCCGCGGATGTCCATATCGCCACCCATGTAAAACCTCGAAAACGGAGGCGGCACTTTGCCGTCGTAGCCGGAAATGGTGGAGGCAATGGCGTGAAACGCCAGGACGTTCTTGCCGTGGCGCACCGGGTGGTAGTACTTACCCTCGAAGATCGGGCGAATGGTGTTCACATTGCCGCCCAGGGGTCCGCCGGCGAACTGCATGGAGGCTGCGATGTACTTGCCGGCGGTCGGATCGAGGGCGCCGTTCAGCCGGTTGTACGTGAAGGTGGGCGTCACCTGGCTGGTCTTGATGCCGCTGAGCTGGTTCGGCCCGTTGAACTGCCCGAAGGCTATGGAGCTATAGAACTGTTGCGAGGCCGCGCTGAACGTCGTGATGCTGCTGTCGGAAAAGCTGTAGGTTAGGCCCACGCGCGAGAATCCACGGCGGATGGGCTTGGTGGCGAAAACCGTGAATCCCTTGGAGTTCTGTTCGAAGTTCTGATACAGCGCCGCGGTGAAGGGGTTCTGCTCGATCGAGTTCGGGTTCACGTTGTTCAGGACGGCCAACTGCCGCAACTGGTCGAAATGGTAAAAGGTCTCGAAAACGGTGAATCCGGCCGTGATGGGGCGGTCAAACAGGTAGGGCTTGGTGAACCCGACCGAATACGTCTTCTGATACGTGCCCACCTGTGCTTGGATGCTGAATGTCTCGCCCAGGCCAAAGAGATTGTTAGTGGCGTAGTTGACCCCGATGAAGGTGCCCGCGATGCCACTCACGCCGCCCGAGAAGCCGATCGAGTTTTTCCCTCTCTCTCTCAGCTTGAGCAGGATGTCCACCGTGTGGTCCTGGTTGTTCTGGGTGATGTCGTAGCCCTTCTCCTGGTCTGTATTTTTGATGGGATCGAAGTAGCCGAGCTGGTTCACCCGCAGAAGGCTTAAATCCCAGAAGACCGTGTTAAACAGGTCCCCTTCATTCACCAGCAGCTCCCGGCGGATGACCTTGTCGCGCGTCTTGTTGTTGCCGGAAAACTCGATGCGGTGGACGAAGTATTGATCGCCCTCATTAAAGTCCAGTGCCAGATTGATGACGTGCCGCTTGCGGTCCGGCTCGATGTCCGGGTCGGCCACAAAGTTGATGTAGCCGAACTCACCGTAGAGTTTCTTGTAATCCTCCAGGCTCTTGCGAACCCGGGTGAGGTTGAAGACGTCGCCCTGCTTGATGGGAAATGAACGGAGCAGCGCGGCTTGCTTAAAGAGCTTGTCGCCCCGGATCGTGAAGTGCCCCAGGCGGTACTGGTCCCCTTCTTCGATGGGGATGGTCACGTCCACGCGCTTGCCATGCCCGCGTCCGAGGAAAAACAGTAACGGAGAGGGCTGGGTGTCGATGGTAGTCGTCTTGAACTCAAAGGACGGCAGCGCGTAGAAATAGCCGTGCTCCTGGTAAAGCTCGCGCACCTGTTCGAGGTCGGCCTGGATCTTTTCCTTGTCGTACGTCTTGTGGAACCAGTAGAACCAGGGCGGCGCGCCCCAGGGTTTGGAATACTTCATGGCGCGGATCAGGCGGTCGTTCGAAAAGACCCTGTTGCCCTGGAACTTGATCTCGCCGACCTTGACCTTTGGGCCCTCGACGACCACAAAGACCAGCGCGACTGAATTCGGAGGAATGTTCCGGGTGCGATGACGGACCGTGGCGAACTGGCGTCCGTGCTCGGCCAGCATCTGCTGCAGAATGACCTCGGCGTGGCGGACCACGACGGGGTCATACTGCGCTTCCATGGTAAGCCCGAGCTTCTCCTCGCGAAAGCGGTCCAGCACGTCGGAGGTCGTGATCGTGCTCAGACCCTTGTACTCAATCGAGCGGATCAACTTCTTCTCCCGGACGAAGAAAGTCACCACCTGCCCTTTCGCGCCCGGGGTCACTTCCAATCTAATGTCATCGAAGAAGCCGGTATTCCACAGCGCCATGTAATCGCGCTCCAGCGCGTTTTCGTCGTAAGGGTCGCCGTCGTGCGAGAAAATACGGGCACGCAAAGTCGATGACGGAATGCGCCGGTTGCCGCGAAAGATGATGCTCTGGATCGTTTGGGGCGGCGCCGGCGCGGCGCCAGTCTGCTGACCTGGAGCGGCAGGCTGCGCGGCGCCCTGCCGCGCCGGCGGTTTGGGCGGTGCCGGAGCGACCGGCGGCGCCTCCAACTGAAGACCGCCGGACGGCTGCTGCGCTGCCGGGGGATTCTGGCCGGCCGGCTGTTGCGCAGGCTGCTGACCGGACTGCTGTCCGGACTGCTGAGGTGGCGGAGGATTCTGGCCAGACGGCTGCTGCGCAGGCTGCTGTCCGGACTGCTGAGTCGGCGGAGGATTCTGGCCGGCCGGCTGCTGCGCAGGCTGCTGTTGCGCAGGCTGCTGCCCGGTTTGCTGTGCGGGCTGCTGATCTGGCGGAGGATTCTGACCGGATGATTGCGGGGGAGAAGCCGGTTGAGAAGACTGCTCTGGGGCCGGAGCGCTGGACGACTGGGAAGACGGCGTTTGGTTACCACCACTGGCGGAGTCTTGCACAGCGGCCGCGGAATCCGGAACACCCTCGAAGGTCGGCGTCGAGGCCCCCGGCAGAGCCATGGACAAGGCTGCTAAGGAGGACGGGAAAGTCGCCGGCGCGCCCCGCTGGCCGGCATGGGCCCAGGGGCAAATGATCACAGCCGCGGCCATCGCCAGCCATGCCCCTCGATTCCTTGTGGACCCTCTGTTTAGGGCACCAGCCGTCACGCGCAACCTTTTCCCCTCGGGCTCGCCCTCGTTCCACCGTCGGCTGAGCGTGCCCGTCTCACATCGTCTAAAGCTGACCGGTTGGCACGGCTCCGCCGTGGTTCAGGCTTTGCGGAACCGCACGTTAGAAAGCCCCTTCAGCGCCCGCTCTGCTTCCGGTGCAGACTTGTTCGGATGCCCCGCTCAGGACGCGGGTTGTCACGCACCGGAAACCGCCGAAGCAGCGAACATCTGCCAAATGTTACCATGCGCAGGCCGCGGACGCCAGAAGTTGGCGCGGCAGGCACTGGTGTCATTTGCCGCGTGGGATCCCTTTCAAAGGGCCGTCATCTCTGCGAAAAGGGAGCCGACTCCTCAAGGGCTTGGAAACGCAATGTCCAAAAACCGGATTTCCCGCCTGCGCGGGGATGATGGGCCCGAGATCCCAAACAACATCGGACACGATGCGGCCGGCTTCCGGCGCGTGGCTAAACCTTGAGGAACACCTTCCTCCGGTACATCCACAACAGGATCAGCCAGTAGCACAGCAGTATGGCCGCACCCTGCATCAGGGGCTGGAGGCCGTTGCCAAGGAAGGCGAAGAAATTTGCGCCCAGGTTGATTCGGAAGGAGCTACGGATGAATTCCTCAAGGAAATGCGCGATGCAGTAAGCCGCGATCGAGTTTATGCCGATCACCACCAGTGGGAACGCCCATTTGCGATGGCGCTTCACTTCGACGATCCAGCAGAACAGCGCCAGGAAGAGAAAGCACAGCCCGCCGCTGAACAGCGTCCAGGCCGGCGTCCAGATCCGCTTCACCACGGGGCAGATGTGGGTGAAGTGCAGCAGTAGTCCGGCTACCACGCCGATCGCCCCCGCCGCCAGCAGGCGCTTCATCGGAATCTCGGGAGCACCCTCGCGCAGCCAGCGTCCGGCCACGAGGCCGAGAATCATGGTGCCGAGCGTGGGGATAAAGCTGAGCGTCAGATAGCCGCCGTCGTTATAAACAAAGGGATGCTCACGCGGAAACAGGTTGAGGAACCACTGGTCGAAGGCATTGCCGAGGTTGTAATTCTTGTTCCAATGCGCCAGAAAGCCGGTGTAATTGTGCTGGGCATGCCAGGCCGCTGTGACCCCGACTGAGCCCCAATCGAAGCCCGGGCCGGCAACCGGGTAAAGCGCCCACGCCAGCCAGTAGCCCCCAAGGAGCGCGCCGAGCGCCCACCAGGCCCAGCGCGGGGGACGGAAGCCGAGCAGAAACAGGAAGGGGTAACCGAGGCCGATTTGCGACAGCGTGTCTTCAAAGGTGAAATAAGTCTGCGTGTGGTCCATCGAGCGCAGGAAAACGCCGAGCAGGATCAACACCAGCGATCGCCAGAGCGCATGGACAAACAGCTTGCCGAAGCTCCCGCCCTTCGCAAGGCGGCTCGCGATCGAATAGGGCAGGGCGACGCCCACCAGGAATGAGAATCCCGGCTGGATGGTGTCGTGCAACGAGCAGCCTGCCCACTCCACGTGAGTCTGGTTGTAAGCGAGAATCCTCCAGAACCAGCTGGTGGGAAAAGCCGCGGAGACGTGAGAGAGCTGCAGCACTTCAGCCATCATCAGCAGCATCACGAAGCCGCGATACACGTCCACCGCGACGTTGCGCTGCGCGGGAGATGGAACGCCGCGCACAGATTCAGCGATCGGGAGTCGAACGATCTCGACGGCGGTTGACAAGCATCCCTCCATTCAGCCGACATTCCGGGCGCTAGGCGGAGCATTTCCGTCGCGGGCCACGCCAACGTCCTCAGACGCACCTAGTGGGGCGGTTTACGTTCTTCCTGAGGCTTTTCGCTCGGGGCTGGCCGCGGCGCGCTCTTCGCGTGTGCAGGTGCCGGCCGCGGCGCGCTCTTCGGCTGTGCTGTTGCCGGCCGCGACGCTGTCCTCGGCTGTGCTGTTGCCGGCCGCGATGCCGTCCTCGGCTGTGCCGTTGCCGGCCGCGATGCCGTCCTCGGCTGTGCCGTTGTCGGCCGCGATGCTGTCCTCGACGCAGTTGCCGGCGCCGCGGTCCTCGGCTGTGAAGTTGCCGGATGCGCAGTCATAAGTGGACGGGTTCCACCGCCGCCCGGATTTGGACCCCGGGCTGTGGCGCCTCTTGCCGGCGCGGCTGCGGCGCGGTAGGGTGCCGCCGCTTTGGCCGCCACCACTCCGCTGCCGCTGAACGCCCCCGGCTTGGCCGTGGCGGCGATCGGTGGCTTGCCATGGTTCGCCGACGCCCGTAGCAAGGGATTCGTGCTGGCGACGTGCTCCTGCTGCGCTTGTTCGCTGGTTGGCGGGATATGCCTCTCGTTGGCCGCGGCCTGTTCCGCAGCGGTCGGCTGAACCGTCGTTCCACCCTGACCGCCGTTGTGGCTTACGTTGTTGACCGTGACGTTGTTAATGACGGTCTTGTTGTAGACGTTGGTGATGTTGGTCACGTTGGTGACGTTGTTCACCGAGCGGTTGTAGAAGAAAGCCCCGTTGTTCCAGTATCCGCCTGCATAGCCGACGCCGCCATAGCCGAACCCGTAGTTGACGCCCCCGTAGAATCCGATATGCGGACCCCAGTACCCGGCGTGCCAAAGGAACGCGGCGCCGCCCCAACCCCAGTAACCCGGAGTCCACAGGAATCCAACCTGCGGCGCCAGCACCCAGGTGCCGGGCACCCAGTAGTAGTCACCGTAATCGGGGCTCCACGCCCAGTAACCCGGCGTCCAGATATAACCGGGACCGGGAATCAGAGGCTGCTCGTATACGGGCAGCATCGGTGGCGCGACCGTAATCGACACTCCTATGCCAATCTGTGCGAAAGATGTGGCGGGCGCCAACAGCGTCACCGGCGCGCACAGCGCGAGTCCCAACAACACCAAACCACCCAAGCGGATGCTGCGCATTTTTGATTTCCTCCTGTAAAGAGCTATCATTTTGCAAAAGCGGTTCCCATCGGCCCGCCTGTTCGTCTTGCCACCTTTACATAAAGAACCCGGCACCCGCCGTGCACCGCGCCGGTTGCTCAGGGCTGACCAATTCACCCGAGGAAAATGGTAGCATGAGCCCTTGGGCTCCAAGCCGGAATTTAGGCCTTCCTTCTGCGCACGCAATTCGTCCCGGTGCGGCTTCCTCGCTGCGCGAATCTGCGCTGCCCGCCTGAACTCCAACCAGAATAGGGCAGGCCCTTGGGGCTCGAACCCCAGACGTCTACCCGTGTCAATTTAGCATGAATCGGTGTTTCAACAACTTTCAAGACTGAAGGGACTGCCAAAGCTCGCGGAAGTGGTACAAGACATCAGGCCGTGTGGGTCGTGGGTTGGAATTGATTGGGGGAGCTACCGCCGGCCGTTGGGGCGAAGCCTCGGTCACCACTCGCGCCGGTGTCCACCGGGCGCGAGCTGCGGTAATGAGCTAACGAGCTGATGTTGTGTTGGAGGGAGGAGGATGTGCTCAGCGCTGATTGGTGACTGTGATGCTCTGCGGCTGAATGTCCACGAATCCGCACCAGGCCGTCGCCCACTTGGAACGGCCTTTGGCTCCGGGGATACGCCTTTCGAGTTCGAGTTTGGCGACCAGGGAGCCGCCAACCAACTGCCAATCCGTCCATAGCCTGAGGTCGCCAAGATCGGCAACCTTTTTCCTTTTAGACCGATGCAGTCTTACGGTTACACTATCCGGCATCGCTCGCCTCTTTTCGGTTCGAGCCGCTTGACAAGTCGGGTAGGGCTCTCCAGCGTGATATAGGATGGCAGTTATAGCAGATGAAGCCAACCACAAGGCGGCGACCGCGAATTCGAGAAGGGAAGGCGCCGGGCTTGGGCGTAATTTCTGCAACACGACTTTAGCCCGTTACCCGAGCTGCGACTCTTGGGCAGCCGGTCCGTCACAAGATCATAAGGGCGGAGCCCCGCCTGCTTGACCGCAATTCTGCCGTTGGCTCTGCTGGTGGCACGGCGGCGCCGACGGCGGATTGGGCATTCCGTCCGGTCCCACGTCGTTCTGGCCTTCGGCCGCGCCCTGGGTGGCGCCGCCCGTTGGAGCGGGTCCTCCGGCGCTGCCCCCCTGGTTCTGACCTTCCTCCTGGTCCTGCAACTGATTCACTTCTGAATTCTGTTGCTGGTTGTCCGCCTGATTGACGTACTGATTATCGTAGTTTGGGGGCTGCACGGAAACCGGTGGAGGGCCCGGCGGAGGTTCGTAGGGCAAAGCGGCCTCAGGGTTCGGCGGCACGGGGCTGGAGGTCGGATTCTCCTGCTGCTGTCCCGGAGCTTCCTGCTGGGCTTGCACGGAGGGGTTCTGGCTTTCTTTCGATTGGTTCGATTGGGTACTTTGTGCCCGCACGACTCCAGGCGAGAATAGCATGACGGCGGCCGCGGCTGCGGCGCATATCGTCAGCAGTCGAATCGGGCTTTTCATACGGTGGTACTCCTTGCCGGCACAGGCTCCTCAACACGGGAGGTCATCCGGCCAACAACAACTCAAGCAATCTGGCAGTGTGGGCAGACCAAGCTAGCGGGCAATGGTCGTTCGTGCGCTGTGCGGGCGGGGACTTCATGGTCCTGTGCCGGCGCTTTGATGCCGCATATCGTGGCGTTGCAGTTCGGCTAGGGCCACGGCAGTCGTAAGGACCGGAGCCGCGCTCGCGGTGGGCCCCCCAAACAGAGTGTACTGGCCGTCCGTCCGGTCCTGGCCGAGCGCACTGATGGCGGTAGTGGTTGCGTCTGACAGGGGGACTGTGATCTTGCTACCGTTCACCGAGATTTGGGCTAATTTGCTACTCAGAGTCACGTCGCTTGCCTTTATGGACCCTAGCTCGATGTAGCCGTTGGCGAAATCGTCTCCGATGTCGGCAGCGATTGCCATACTTGTATTCGGATTCGAGTTTGGTGTTTGTGCCGCAAGGGGGGCGGCGACAGCCAGCTTGATCCAAGGCGACATGCGCGGCAGTAGCCCCGGACCGGCGCCGGGAACTAAGGTCTTATGAATGGCCTGAATGGTAGCTGGCGACAGGTGTACAGGCACCGTTCCAACGACGGTGGGCACGCGAAGGATGCCAGTATTAGGATCGAAGTCAGAAATCTTTATGTCGTTGAACCTGATCGCGAATGCGGCTGCGTCGTCCAACAGCGAATGGGCTGCCAGAACGGCAGCTGAAACAGGTCCGTTGGCGGCTGGCTCGCCCTGCCCCAGAAGCATCGCCCCCCCGGCTAGAGTCAGGACAACCGCGACTATCGGTTTAAGGCTGAACTTTCTCAAGGTACTGCCAGACGCTGGTCGCAGGCGCGCAGTTCTCGGGTGCGCTTGCAGTCTTGCCATAGTGATCCTCTGGTGTCGTTACGCGGTCAGCTGCCCGCTTTTGGTTTTGTAGCCTAGATGTTGTCGTCGGAGTGAACGCATTGTGTAGCAGCTCCGCCAGCGACTACCCCGCTTGTCAAGCGCCAGGCGAGCGGATGGCCGGCGCACGGGACCGACTAACAAGATGGAGGTTAGCGCGTCTCCTAGCCTCGGGTCTATTGGACTTTGGTCTATTGGACTTTAGTC
>Ga0210398_10000621_pt1 | contig 39590 bp, 31 predicted proteins | sample IncBWC4OmetaG_FD_161047 | JGI IMG/M metagenome (GOLD analysis project Ga0210398, IMG submission 161047) | Forest soil microbial communities from Barre Woods Harvard Forest LTER site, Petersham, Massachusetts, United States - Inc-BW-C-4-O | ecosystem: Environmental > Terrestrial > Soil >... | reverse complement strand
CGGACGCGAAGACTTTGATGGTGACGATATCGTCGAGGGATCCGACGATCTGCTTGGTCGCGGGGGAGAGCGTGTACGCGTGGCCTGGCGTCAGGTCGAGTCGGCCGCCGATATAGCTGCCGAGCAGATTCACGACAATCAGCGTGGCGGTGGCGATCGTGACGCCGAGCCGGAGCTGCCGACTGGCTGCGCCGCCGCGCGCGAGCTTGCGGCCCACCACGGACCCGTAGGCGAAGGCGAGGAAGATCCCGGCGACCGAGAGAAAGTAGATCACATCGCGCAGGTCGATGACGCCGCGGCCGATGCTCTCGAAGTGGGAGAGCACGCCGAGCCGCGCGGCGATAGCGCCCAGGGTCGGCGGGAGCGCGCCGGTCACGGGGTCGAGCCCGATGAGCAGCGCGACGAACATCACGGCGACCGCGAGGATGTAGGCGGTGATCTGACTGTCGGTCAGGCTCGACGCCCACACGCCAATGCCGGCGAGGCTCGCGATCAAGAGGGCGGCGCCGATGTATTGCGCGGCGAGCGTTCCCCACTGGAGTGACGAGCCGAACGCGAGTCCGATCGGGATCACCAGCGTCAGTGCAAGTGCGAGCCAAAGAAACAGGACAGCGCCCAGGTATTTGCCCAGGACGAGCTCGAGCTCCGTAATGGGCTGCGTGAGCACGACCTCGAGCACGCCGCTCTTTCGGTCCTCGGCCAGTGTTCGCATCGTCACGGCCGGCACAATGAACAACAGCAACCACGGCAGGAGATCGAGCATCGGCCGCAGGCTGGCGGCGCCGATCAAATAGGCCTGGCGGAAGAACAGGAAGGCGTTGATGCCCACGAAGACGACGAGCAGGACATAGCCCGTTGGGTGATCGAGCATCGCCCGAAGCTCGCGGCGCGCGACGGTCCAGATGCGGCCGGTCATGACGCGGCTCCCGTCAGCTCGCGGAAGAGATCCTCGAGATTTCCCGCTTCGTGATGCAGCTCATAGAGCATCCAGCCGCGGTCTTTCGCCAGCAAGAAAATATTCTGGCGGATATCGTCTGATGCGACAACGGTGAACCGCTGGCGTCCGTCAGCGACCTCGTGTCGCTCCACCGCCCGCACGCCATCGAGGGCGCCGAGTTGCTCATCGACACCGGCACCGGTGGCTTCGACGTTGATACGAATACCAGACGTGGCGCGAGTCAGCAGGGTGTCGACGGCATCGTCGGCGACGATCTTGCCGCGATTGATGATGAGCAGTCGCGAGCACGTGTACTGGACTTCGCCGAGCACGTGCGTCGACAGAATCACCGTGCGCTCCCGACCGAGGTGGCTGATCAGTTGCCGGATCTCGACCCGTTGATTGGGGTCGAGGCCTTCGGTGGGCTCGTCGAGCACGAGAAGGTCGGGCCGATGCAGGATCGCGGCCGCCAGACCGACACGTTGGCGAAATCCTTTCGAGAGCTCGCTGATCGGCCGATTGTACACGGCTTCGATCGCCGTCGCGGCGACGGCCTCGTCGATCGCACGACGCCGGTCTGGCCCCTCGAGGTCGCGGAGCCGGGCCACGAAATCGAGGTATTCGGCGACGAGCATCTCGCCATACAGCGGGTTGTTCTCGGGCAAGAACCCAATGCGCCGTTTGGCCTCGATGCCGGCCTCGGCCAGCGGGGTGCCGTCGAACCGAATGCTGCCGCCGTCGGGCTCGAAATACTGGGTGATCATCCGCATCGTGGTCGACTTCCCGGCGCCGTTGGGGCCGAGGAACCCGACGACTTGGCCACGATCAATGGTGAACGAGACGTCGTCGACCGCGACAATGCCGTCGAAGCGTTTCGTCACGCGTTCGAGTGAGAGAAGGGACATAGGAGTGATGCTTTAATTGGCTTTGCGGGCCCGTGTCAACGGCTCGCGATCGAAGCACACCGAGCCGGTGTCGTGAGCAAACGGCCCAGGCCCGAACGCGTCATTGGATGGCTGTTGGAAGGTCGCGCACAGTCGATATCCGGTCGGGCCCGTCACCTCGTATCGGTACGGCGCGTGTGTCCCGGGATCCACGGGAACGTCACGCAACTCGTGCGTGCGGCTCAGCGTGTCGAGGTACGGGGGGAGTGCTTGGTGGTGCGAGTAGTAGTTGTCGATCGATCTCGCGATCAGCTGGAGATCTTCCGTGCGGCGCTCATCGAGCCGTCGCTGGCGCGCGATGCTCGGGCTGCCCGCGAGGAAGAGGCCCGCGACGACGGTGACCGCCACGACGATGACCGCGATCACCGCCAGCCCGTTCACGCGACCGCGCCGCATCACGTCGCCCGCTCTCCGTGTCGCAGATCGCGCAGGTAGTACGTGAAGGTGGTCCCGGCAATGCCCGCGACCACGACCACCTTGAGGATGAAGCGGATCGTGATCTCACCGCTCAGGACATTGTAGACGAGCGTCGTCGCATCGCCGATCAAGACCCCGACCGCGATGAACAGCGTGAGGTACGTGCACCAGCGCCGGACAGGCGACAGTCGCTCCGCGGGATTCGCGGCGACCTCGCGACCCACGTAGGTCGAGACCCACAAAAACACGGGGAACGCGACGAGGAGACCGGAGACGGCCCAACGGATCGTCTCGCGCGAGCTCGCGAGGTTGTACCGGGCCACGGCGAGATCCGGAAACACGCGATCGATCACTTCGAACAGAATCACTCCGAGATTGAACGCGCTGATATAGAGCGCGGTGAAGAGCACGAGGTACAGGAACGCCTCGCGCGCCGAGAGGGAGGCTCGGGGCCGCGGCACGGGCACGGGGAACGCGACGTCGGCGTAGGCGCTCAGGGCGAGTGTCACCTGCTCCGCCGGCCAACCCGCCTCGGCGAGCACGCGCGTGATCTCCGCTCGCGTTTGCCCGCGCCCGAGCGCGTCGCGAACAAAGACTTCGAGATTGGCGGATCCGGTAGCCATAGTGCCCCGAATTTGTGCTGCTCAGCCCGCCAGGCGCCAGATGCGGCCAACAGTCCGAGTTTTGCAGTAATATTTTGACATGCGCTCAAGGCTCGCGGTTTCCATCCTCGTGCTTGCCGTAGCGTGCAAGCAACAGACATCCACGCCCGTTCGGACGACCTCCGAGGCGGGCACGATCGCCGACCCGGTCACAACCGAGGTTGGCGTGCCACGCATCACCGCGACGCTGGCGCCGCTGGCGAAGCAGGTCACGCCGGCGGTGGTGGCTATCCAGTCCGTGTTCCGACCGGATAGCAACGCTCAGTTCGGCTCGTTCGGTGGTGGCGAGGCGCAGCCGACCGAAGGACTCGGCTCCGGCTTCATCGTGACGCCGGACGGCTACATCCTGACGAACAATCACGTCGTCGCGAATGCGACACGCGTGACCGTCGGACTCTCCGACCGGCGGATATTTACCGCGAAGGTCGTCGGGCGCGATCCGTCGACTGAAGTCGCGCTGATCAAGATCGACGCGACCGACTTGCCAACGTTGACGCTTGGCGACGACAGTACCGTTCAAGTTGGCGACGGCGTCATGGCGATTGGCAATCCGCTTGGTCTCAACTTCACGGTGACATCCGGGATTATCAGCGCCAAGGGCCGGGGCGGACAGCTCCGCGATCTCTTCACGCCGCGCTTTGCCGTGGTCGACTTTCTCCAGACGGACGCCGTCATCAATCCCGGCAACTCGGGCGGACCGCTCGTCGATCTCCAGGGTCGCGTGATCGGGATCAATACGGCGATCGCGAGCCCCACCGGCAGCTACGCGGGCTACGGCTTTGCGGTGCCGATCAGCATCGCGCGCATCATCATGGATGAGTTGCGAAAAGACGGGCGAGCCCATCACGCGATCCTGGGAGTCACGGTACAGGATGTGGGGCCCGCCGATGCGCGGGCCGCGGGTCTCAACGAGATCCGTGGTGTATTGGTCGGCGGCGTGAGTGACCGGAGCAGCCCGGCCGCGAAGGCCGGATTGCAGGCTGGCGATGTCATCATCGCGATGAACGGGCGACCCGTCGACCGGGTGTCGACGCTGCAACGTTTGCTGATCGATTTTCAACCGGGGCAGACGATTGCGGTGGACGTTCAGCGCTTCGGCACGAAGCGCACGCTGCAGGTCAAGCTTGGCGAGCCGCCCGACGAAGCGCAGACAACCGCGAGTGGCGCGGGAGTGACCGGTGGTGCCCGACTGGGGGTCGGCGTGGCGCCCGTGACTCCCGACATGATCGCGCAGCTTCAGCTCCCGGCGAGCACGCAGGGGCTGATCATCGAGCGCGTCGACCCGTCCGGGCCCGCCGCGGGGCTGCTGCAGCCGGGCGATATCATCACCGAGGCGCTTGGTGCAGGCGCGCCGCGGTCGATCCGGACCACCGAGGATCTGCACAACGCGCTCTCCCGCGTGCCGAGGGGCGTCCTCAGCCTGCAGGTGTACTCGGTACAGGGGCAAACCACGCGCGTCGTGAATATCCAGCTCACGCCGTGAGCTCGTTCGATGCGATTTCTGCTCGTGGCGCTGTGCAGCGCAAGCACGGCGCTTGCCCTTTGCGGCCAGTCACCGTGCCGCACCGGCGACACGGTGAGAACGGTCCGGCCCGTGCGTACCGTCCAGTTGCTTCAATCCGGGAAATACGCGTACACCCAGGAGAGCCTGGACGACGTCATTGACATCGACGCCGGCGTCCTCGTGAGCCCGCTGAGCGCCGACGAGCAAGCGCAGATCCGGTCGATCGTTCTCGACGAGTTCAAGAATGATCCGGCGAAAATCGCGAAAGTGTTGCCACAGGTGCATCGCGTCGCCGAGGTGTTCCGGAGCGGCGCGGCCATGGACCGGGCCTTCATGCGCGAGTCCGATTGGGAGCTGTCGATCAAACTCGCGCCAACGGACCCGTTCGTGGCCCGGTGGCTGGCGCTGGCCAAGCGCCACGCGCCGCTCGTGGCGCAGTCGGACAGCTTTGTCGTGACCCAGCGCGCGATCGACGCATTCTTTTTGTCGAGCGATTGCGTGGCCGCCCTCGCCGGACAGCCACGGAGCACGAGCGAGTCCCACCTGGCGCACGCCGAGCGCCGGTGGTTGGCCACGCAGTTCTTGTATGGCTACACGGACTTGCGCGCGACGGCGCTCGAGGAGATCAAGCAGAAGGTCCATGCGCCGGCCGATGTCCAGCCCGAGGCGCGGACGCTCGAGAATGCCGGCATGCAATTCATCAATACCATGAATACGTACATGTCGCATTTTGCGGCGATCGGGGGTCTGTCGTATAAAGGGCAGACCACGGCGCAAGGCATTAACTTCGCGACACGGAAATTCATGGGACAGGGGCCTTGATTCAGCGTCCGACACTCTATGAGCTCGCGGTAGGTTTCGGCTCGAATTTCCTCGACGCCTTAGGGGTCGGGTCGTTCGCCACGACGACCGCGGCGTACAAAGCCCGGCACACCATTCCCGACGAGAAAATTCCGGGCACACTCAACGTCGGCCACGCCGCGCCGACCGTCGTCGAGGCGTTGATCTTCATCCAGATCGTCAAAGTCGACGTGGTCACCTTGGTGGCGCTCATCCTCAGTGCCACCATGGGCGCATGGCTCGGCGCCGGCATCGTCGGCGGCTGGCCACGACGCCGGGTCCAGCGCGGCATGGCGATCGCGCTGCTCATCACCGCGGCCATCATCGTGATGCGCCAGTTGAACGTGTTCCCTGGCGGTGGCGATGCCCTCGGGCTGACCGGCCCCTTGCTCATAGCCGGCATCGTCGGCAACGCCATCCTCGGCGCCCTGATGACGCTCGGCGTTGGCCTCTACGCACCATGCATGGGCATGGTCTACCTCCTCGGCATGACCCCGCTCGCCGCCTTCCCGATTATGATGGGCTCGTGCGCGGTCCTGATGCCAATCGCGAGCATCCGCTTCGCGCGGGCGCACGCCTACGACAAGCAAGCCGCCCTCGGCCTGGCCCTCGGCGGCATCCCGGGTGTCATCATCGCCGCGTATCTCGTGAAGTCACTCCCACTCGACGTCGTACGTTGGCTCGTCGTCGGCGTGATTCTCTATACGGCTACCGCGATGTGGCGATCATCCCTGACGAGGGCGCCCGTCGAAACACTCGCTGTCTAGCATGAGGCGCGGTTCGCGCGCCTGATGACGGGTCGTTGGTCCAGCAGTAGAGGGCGTGATTGGCCGCGATACCGCACGGTTCCTGTCCGATGCCGAGTGCGACGAACTGAATCGCGCCCTCGACCGCGACCGGAGCATACCCGGACTGCCAGCAGTACGCTGTGCCTCCGGCGACAAGTCCACAGTAACCCCACCGACCGGCCTGGAGGACTGTGAACGTGAGGCCACCCGGGACAGCGAAGGGCACAGCAGTGTTCGTGGTCCCGTTTGCATGAAATCCCCAGCAGTACGCGGCGTGATCGGTCCCGAGGCCGCACGTGTCGTAGCCGCCAGTGTTCACCGAAATGAATGTGATACCGCCTTGTACGGGCAGCGGCGTATGACTGCAGGCGTAGCCCGGTGCGGGCACACCGCACATCTGTGTCGTCGACGTGTTGCCCAGCTCTCCATTGCCGTCCGATCCCCAACAGTACGCCGCACCGGTCGTGGTCAGTCCGCACGCATGCTCCCAGGATCCGGCGCTGACGGACGCGAATTGCAGCGACCCGGCGACGAGCAACGGCGTATTGCTGCAGCGGTTGATCGCATTATCGATGCACGTACTGGTCAACGTATCGATGCCCAACTCGCCGATATCGTTCGCTCCCCAGCAATACGCGGCGTGCGCCGGCGTGACGCCGCACGCAAAAGCGTCGCCGACGCTGATACTCGAAAACGACAGGCCTCCCACGACCGGAGTCGGCGAGTCCAGAAAGGCCTCGGTTGCGTATGCGGACGTGCCATCGCCCAACTCGCCATCCCCGTTCGGCCCCCAGCAATAGGCGAACCCACTGGCGTTGAGCCCGCATGTCGCCATGCCAGCGCTGACGGATGTGAGCGCCGATGGCGCCGTCACGATCGTTGGATGGGGCCGAGCGACGGTGGTTCCGTCCCCGACATCACCCTGCTGATTGTCGCCCCAGCAATAGAGAGTCCCCGACACGGCGGTGCCGCAGATTTGGCCACTGCCAACGGTGACGCTCGTGAAGCCCAGTACCGTCACCGTCGTGTGGGCCGAGAGCGGTCCGGTCGTGACGGTAATCGTTGCCGTGCCGGGGGCTGCCGCGTGAACGAGTCCGGGAACGTTGGCTCCGTAGCTGTCTACCGTGGCGACCGACGTGTCCGACGAGTACCACCGGTAATTGCCGTATCCGATGACGGCGTTGCCAAACTGGTCCGAGGCGGTCGGCTGCAGTAACGCGGTATCGCCAACGGGTCCGAGGGCCGGGACGGCGTTGGCTCCCAGCGAGAGGCGAGTAATTGGTCCTGGCACCGCGGTCGCGAGAAAGACGACGGGTGTCGTTCCATTGGCCGATGCCGTGATCGTATCGACGCCGGCGACTGTACCAAGCGTGATGCTCGTCGTCGCGCGGCCCGCCGTGTCGGTCACACTTTGCGAAGGGTTGGCGTGTCCCCCGCCACTCACGGCCCAGTGGATCGCGATGGCGCGAACGGGTTTCCCCATGGACGGGCCAGTGAGTATCGTGACCACAACCGCAAGCGAATCGGTTAGTGTCGCGGCTACGGTGCCCGTGACACTCGTTTCGGATGCGCTTGCGAGTGAGATCGCGGGCCGAGGGGCAGTCGCGCTGCTACCGCACGCGGCGGCTCCGACGACCATCGCGACAACAAGCAGCGGCCGGAAAACCTGCGTTGTGTGATTTTCCACGAGCAGACGATAGGGATGAGTCCGCTCGCGGCGCAAGAGTCAGATGTGTAACCGCGCCGGCTGCCGTATCAGCCGCACTCCGAGAAGCCGCACACGTGGCACTTGGCGCAGCCCTCGGCGAACTCGAGGGAGGAGCCGCAGTCAGGGCACTGGCCAATGAACGACTCGCCATTCGTGTGACCAGAGAACTCGGCCTGGGCGGGGGCGTGGCCGTTCGTGTAATTAGCGACCGGCGCAGGCAGAGCGGGCACTGACGGCGGAGTCGGTGAGGACGAGAGAAGGTCTTGCTGGATCCCCTGCTTCTGGCGCCACCATTCCTCGAGCGCGATACCGATCGCGTCGGGGACCGACAAGACCTTGTTCGGGCCGAGGCCGATCGCGCGATCGGAGGCGATGCCGCGGAGTTGGCGGTGGATCTCCTGGAGCGGAATCCCCGAGCGCAACGCGACCGAGATCAGGCGGCCCATTGCTTCGGCGTCGGCCATCGCCGCGCCGCCCGCCTTACCGAGGTTAATGAAGACCTCGAACGGCTGACCGCGATCGTCCTCCGTGATGTGCACGAACATCGTGCCGAGCGGGGTCTCTTTGCGCAGCGATGTCGCGCGCAGCATGTCTGGCCGCGAGCGCTTCATGCGGCGCTGGAGGTTCTCGGCCTCGACATCGAAAAGGCTCTTCTTCAGGCGATCGACCTCGGCGTGCAGCTCGCTGATCGTGCCTTGCAGCTCACCGATCTCGCGCTTTTCGCCAGCCGGTTTCTCGCGTTCGGCTTTCGCCTTTTCCGTGGCGCCGGTGGACAGGACCTGGCCATCGCGCGACCCGTCGCGATAGACCGTCACGCCCTTGGCCTTGAGCGCGTACGCCAACTCGTAGATCGCGCGGACGTCGTCCACCGTCGCCGTGTGCGCGAAGTTCGTGGTCTTGGAGATCGCGCTATCGCAATGCTGCTGGAAGGCCGCCTGCATGCGCATATGCCACTCTGGAGTGATCGCGTTCGCCGTCACGAACACCCGCTGCCACTTCTCCGGGACGTCGGGGAAGTTGATGTGGCCCTCGGTCGCGATTTTCTGCATCAAGGCTTCCGAGTACCAGCCCTCGCGCCGGGCAATGGCGACGAAATCCTCGTTGACATCGGGCATCATCACGCCCGCCTGGTTGCGCATGAACGCCACCGCGAAGAGCGGCTCGAGCCCAGAGGAGCAGTTGGCGATGATCGAGATCGTGCCCGTTGGCGCGATCGTCGTCACATTGCAGTTGCGAAGCAGCTGCATGGGACGAACCCGCTGGCCGTCCTTGCCCCGCGCACACGTCTCGTCCGGTCCCCAGATCGAGCGCGCCCACTCGGGGAACGCACCGCGCTCGTGCGCCAACCGCTCGCTCTCGCGCTTCGACTCGGTGTCGACGAACTCCATGAGCTTCAGTCCGAACTCGACCCCCTCCGTGGAATCGTAAGGAATCCCCAAGCGCACCAAGGCGTCGGCGAACCCCATGAGCCCTAAGCCGATGCGACGGATGCGCTTCGAGAGATGGTCGATCTCGGGCAGCGGGTACTTGTTGACGTCGATGACGTTGTCGAGGAAGTGCGTCGACAGCTGGATGTCGCGGCGGAACGCGTCCCAGTCGAGCTTTCCATCCCTGACGTAGTAGCCGATGTTGATGCTGCCCAGGTTGCAGACGTCGTACGGCAGCAGGGGCTGCTCGCCGCACGGGTTCGTCGCTTCGTAGGGGCCGAGGTGCGGCACCGGATTGTACCGGTTCGCTTCATCGATGAAGAAGCATCCGGGCTCGCCGGTTTTCCACGCGCCCTGGATCATCAATTCCCACACCTTATTCGCGTCGAGCTGCTTGACGACCGTGCCGGTCCGCGGGTCCTTGAGATCGTACATCGTCCCGGCCTGCACGGCGCGCATGAAATCGTCCGTGACGGCGACCGAGATGTTGAAGTTCACGATTTTCGTGATGTCTTCTTTGCAGGTAATAAATTCCAAAATATCCGGGTGATCGACGCGCAGAATCCCCATGTTCGCCCCGCGCCGCGTGCCACCCTGCTTGACCGCCTCGGTGGACGCATCGTAGAGCGTCATGAACGACACCGGCCCCGACGCAACGCCCGTGGTCGAGCGGACCATAGAGTCCTTGGGCCGCAACCGGGAGAACGAGAAGCCCGTGCCGCCGCCGCTCTGATGGATCAACGCCATCGACCTGAGCGTGTCGTAGATCCCGTCCTTGCCGTTCGATAGCGAATCCTCGACCGGCAACACGAAGCACGCCGAGAGCTGGCCGAGTGGCCGGCCGGCATTCATCAGGGTCGGCGAGTTCGGCTCGAACCGCCGCTCGGTCATGAGCCGATAGAACTCCTCGGCCACCCACTCGATCGCCCCGTCACTCGCTCCGTAACGGCGGTCGCCCTCGGCGATCGTCCTGGCGACGCGCCAGAACATCTCCTCTGGCTTCTCCGTCGGTTTCCCGGTCGCATCTTTTACCAGATAGCGCTTCTCGAGAACGGTGCGAGCGTTCTGGCTGAAGGAGGCGGGACCCGACGGAGGCGTCGCGGAAAGGGGCATGATCAGCTCGTGTTGGACAGTACGAAGTCAGACTTGGTGGGGGCGCATTGTAGCTCGCCTCGTGTATCCGCACCAGTTCCTGTCAAGTCGTTGTGGCGGAACGCATTAGAAAAGTGATATCACAATGGCCGCCTTTTCCACGTGACAATCGGGCTGCCCCGCTGTTACAATCGAGCTCAGCGCAAGCCTAATAAATATAACGTGTTATGCAGCTTTTGTCGCGATTATGCCCTGGCCGGTTTGCCTGGACTCACGACCGTGCGACCTCGCGCCAACCCTGGCCGAGCACGCTGCTGACCGCTGAGTCACTCCAATCATACAACTCGCGCGCCAGGGCCTCGTCCTTGGCCACTGCCGAGGGCTCCTTCTCAGCCGACTTCTCATAATAACGCCCGGAAACCGAAGCCAGCTCGGGGGCGGTCGCGCAGTACACCGACGTCTGAGCGCCCTTCTCGTTCGAGATCATGAAGAGCTTGGCGATCACCCTGACCGGAGCCGGGAGCTTGCGCCAGATGTCCGAGGCCACGACACCGGGATGAAGTGAGGAGGTCGTCACGCGCGTCGCCACGAGACGCCGGGCGAGCTCCTTCGCGTACAGCACGTTCGCGAGCTTGGAGACGCTGTATGCGCCGATCAATCCTTTGTCGAACTCACGGAGTGCGTCCCAGTTGATGCCTTTCGCGCCGCGGTGCGCTTCGCTGGCGACGTTCACGATGCGGCCCTGCGGCGTAGCCGTGAGCAGTGGGAGCAGCATCTCGGTGAACGCAAACGGGCCGAGATGATTCGTGCCGAACGTCAGCTGAAAGCCATCCTTCGTGCGGCCCGTCGAGCCGGCGAGGCCCGCGTTGTTGATCAGGACATCGAGCGGGCGACCCGAGGACATCACCGTTGTCGCGGCGGCCTTGACCGATGCGAGATCGGCGAGGTCGATCGATAAGAACTCGACCTCGGCGTTGGGGAATCGAGCACGAATCTCCTGAAGCACCGGCATCGTTTTCTCTTGCGATCGCGCGGCGAGGATCACGCGGCTGCCCTTAGCGGCCAGCGCTTCGGCCGTGGCGCGGCCGATACCGGTGTTCGAACCCGTCACGAGATAGGAGGTCATTAGAACGAGAGGCCGAGAGAGAAATAGGGAGCGACCACCGGCGCGTCGTAACGTTGACGATTCGCGACCGGCGCGGCCAGGCCGAGACGAAACCGGTACGGGATATCGTACTGCAGCGTCGCGTCGAAATTGAGCTCGCCGCCGACCGATTCCATCAGATGCCGCTGGACATCACCCGGCGAACAGGCCGCCGGCAACGGCGCAGACGGGCACCAGGCTTCGCCCGCGTCGCCGAAGACGGTGAACGATGTGCGACCGAGGAAGACCGGGAAGAGGTGGAATCCGCGCGCGGGGATGAACAACGGAAGGCGATACTCGACCGACCCCACCACGGCGCGCGTGCCCTCCTCCGAATTTGGATCGTACCCTCGCACGTAGAACACGCGCGGTTGGTCGCCGAACCCGAGTCCCGGCACGACACCCAGGCCCAGCCCGCTGATCCCACCGATACCGAATTCGCCCGTCGCGTTCGCATCTTCCCACCCGGCGGCAACGCGCGCGGCGATCACGTGGTGCGCGAACCCCGGCAGCGCGATCCCCTCATATCCGCTCAACACACCGACCACACTCCGCGTCGTGGCGGCGCCGCTCTGCCACTGCCACTGTTGCTGCCCAGTGACCGTGACCGCCACGCCATCTTCAGGCGAGATGGCGATCCCTGGATACTTGACGTTCGTCCACGAGAGCGTCGAGAACAACGATGGAAACACCGGGTGGGTGCCGTAGAACCGCGGCAGCTCCGTGAGAACGGCGGATGGCGCGGTGCTGTAATCGCGGAACTCGACCTCGGCGCCGATCGTCCACGCCAGATTCGTGCGCGCACGGGGACGCAGCAGCGCCGCGCCGATCGTCGGCGCGATCGAGCTGTGCGTGAGCGTCGCAACCGTGGCGCCGCTGGAGTTGAGGAGATATTGGTGCGTCCAGTAGACGTCCACGCCGGCATCGAGCACGGGATTGCCGAACCCGCTGTACACGTATCCGAAGCCGCCTTCGGGCTGGTTGGCGTGCAATGGGTCGAACAGCACTTGCGCCGTGTACGAATGGATCCCGACGACATCGGACGCTGATGTGAACACCCCGAGCTCGTAGTCGCCCAGATCGGTCTGTGCGACCGTTGGCGTCCAGTATCGCGGGATGAGCCCACTCCATGGGCGGAACCGGTGCGACGGCGACGAGTCGTAGGCGATCGGCGCCAGCGGGATGCTGTCGAGCAGCGTGTCGCGCGCGACGCGCACGCCGGCCGTGGTATCGAAAGGCGTGACCGCGATGTGGTAGCCGTCACCTCGATACGCAGCGATGGCCAGCGTGCGCCCTTCGGGCGACACGGCTGGGTAGTAGACCGCGGCCCCTGCGCCACCAACGCGCGTGAGCGTCGCATCGGTCAAGTTCGATACATAGAGCTCTGTGCGGCCGGTGCGATCCGACGTGAACAGAATCCGCCGTCCGTCGGGCGTCCACACCGGCGAGGACTCGACCGACAGGCTGCGGGTGACGACACGCACGACCGTACCGGCCGTGTCGAGCACGACGATCTCCGAGAAGCCGCCACGCGTCCACCGGACGGCGGCGATCGCCTGGCCGTCCGGCGACCACCGAGGCTCCGTCCACTGCGTGTCCGGCGTCCCGCGCGTCAACGGCGTGATGCGCCGTCCGTCCGCCGACACGAGTACGAGCCGCGTCGATGCCGGTATCGCTTGCATGGCGACGATCGCGCTGTCGCCCGCCGGGCGCACGTCGGCGAACGACAATCGCTCGCCGTGCGTCAACTGCCGATGGTGGCCGTGGTCGCTGCGATAGAGGTCGGACCGAAGGTCATAGGGAGATGTGAAATCCAACTCGTCGTACACGACGGTGTGCTCGCCGACCGGGTCGTTGTCGGTGGCGTCGTTCCGGCGGTCGAGCCGTCGCTCGTTCCCCGCGAGACCGACCGCGTACAGACCGGGCACATCCTTCTCGTTGTTCGCGCTGAACAGCACCGTGGACGAGTCGCGCCAGCGCGGGTACATCGCCTGGTAGCCGTCGCGCGTCAGCGACCGCAGCGAGAGACGCGGGCCAGGCGGCGGCGACGACGCCACCGCTCGATTGACCGAGTCACGGAACTCCGCCCACGCCTGCTCGAACGTGACGCCGAATGCGTGCTTGGCCGCGTGATTGAGAAAAAACGGCACGGCCTGGATGCTCGTCCGCTCGATGAATTTCGGAATCGTCGTGTCGCCGCGCGTCCGGCTCAGGTATTCGAAGAGGAGCGAGCCGTACGCATAGGAGCCCTCGCCGAGTGGCCAGACGGGCGACGTCAGATTCACTTCGTCGAGCCGCGGCAGCATCCCGTCGCGTGCCGCGGCTTCGGCGATCGTATTGTGCGCCGTGCCGGCCAACCGCCCGAATCCCGTGAGACGCGACTCGTAGTAGACCGCGAGCCCCTCCGTGACCCATGCCGGGGTGTAGAGGTTTGGAAAGAACACCGGGTTGCGCCCCAGCACATGCTGGGCCACGCTCCACCAACCGCGGGCGCGGTCGAGGTGGAAGATGTGCGTGAGCTCATGCTGCATCACGAGCGCGTTCCAATCGCCGTAGAACCGGAGCGTCTGGACGTCGACCGGTGGGTGCGCGTAGACGATGATGCGGTTGGTCGGAAACGGCGTCGCCGAGCCTTCCGTATAGTCCACGTTGTCCGCCAGCACGATGTCGATCGTCCCGCGCGGCGGCACGAGCTCCCTGGCCAGCGCCGCGTAATCGCGCTCGGCGTTCACGGCCGCGCGGCGGGCTTGGTCCTCGAGCGGCGGCGTGAATATGATGCGGAAGTGCGTCGTGCGGATTTCCAGCCAGTGCTCGCTCGGGTCAACTTGCGCGATGGCCGTCGCGGCCGCTCCCAGCGTCAGCGCCAGCGCGAGGCGGAGCACGATCAGCGCGTGGCGAGTGCGCGGAAATACGCCTCGATCCCGTCGGCGACGCCGATGGCATAGGCGCGCTGGAACTCCGGCGTGCGGAGGGCGGCCTCCTGCTGCGGCACGATGATGAACGCGCCCTCGCAGAGGATCGCCGGCATCCACGTTGGGCGGGCGAGCGCCAGGTTGTCGTAAAAGATTCCGCGGTCGAAAAGACCCATGTGCCGCACCATCGACTCCTGTACGACTCGGGCGAGCGGCGCGGATTGCGGCTGGAAGAAGTACGTCCCCGTGCCCATCCCCACGAATGGGTTCGTGCCATCGGGCAGGGCGTTCAAGTGAATGCTCACGAGCACTTCGGCATTGGCCCGGCGCGCCATAATCGGTCGCGAGTAGAGCTCGACCGGGTCCGCCGTGGTCCGGGTCATGATCACGTGCGCTCCGCGCGCCGTGAGGATCGAGTCCAGCCGCTGACCCACGGCCAGCGTGGGGACGGGTTCCCAGAGACCCGTGGGACCCGTGGCGCCGATCGGCGGGTGACCGGGATCGACGGCGATCACGCGACCCCGGAGTGGAGCGGACGGGTCGATCACGGGTGGCCGGCGGATGCGCAATACGAACCGGTGAACGACATCGTCCCACATCGCCAGGTAGCCGTAAGGCGGTCGGCTCAGGTGGACCGTGATCCGCCCCCGGTCGTTCGTGATTTGGTCCCACGACACGGTCCGAACGAGGCTGTCCTTGGCTTCATACTGAATCAGATCGATCGCGATTTTCGTGTTATAGAGTGTGAGGACGAGATCAGAGCCGCTCTCTTCGACCGCGTATGGCGGGCGTTCGCCGAGAGGCAGAATGAGATCGACGTATCCGGTGCTGGAGGCGACGCGCGCGGCCGTCACCACGCGGCGCGGTGCCGGCACGACCGCGGTCGGGCCCAAGTGGGCGTCCGCGGCGGAGATCCAGGCATCGAGCGACGAGTCCAAGCGCACACGGATGAAGTTGCCGGACCGGCCCGTTATCTGGAGTGCTGTCCCGGGGAAGAAGAACCATTTGTACGTCCCGGCCGGTGTCGGGCGGGCGATGATCGCGCGGTCGGTGTCCGGCGTCGCCGGCAGCGGCAGTCCGATCGCCTCGAACTGGCCGCTGTCGGGGAACGGTGGCAAGGGACCCGTCAGCGTGTCGACGGTGTCGGTGGGCGCGATCTTGACCGGGTGCGTATATCGCACCGAGTCGGCACCTTCAACCGCGACGAGATCGTATCGAGACCTTGCACTGTCTGGAACTGGAAGCCACGCGAGGAACGAACCGTTCGGCTCAACGTGGACTGGAGCGTTATTGATCGTCAGCGTGGCGTCGCCGGTACCGACCGAGCCCAGAATGAAATTGGAGTCGCGGACGGCGATCGTGGCTCCGGCCCGGGGATATACCACCGTGATCACCGGAGGACCGCTGACGTGCGGGATCGGCGGCAGTGGGGGCGCCGGTGGTACTATTTCGGTGGCCTTCGGCTCGCCGATCGGCGTCGGGGTGGTAGTCGGCGGCGCGCCGGCGCAACCCGCGAGACCTGTCGCGAGAAGAAAGAGCAGAGGCGTCCGTCCAACCGACACGGACGGGAAAGTAAGCACTGGCACCCTATTCGGGCGACCCGGGGGTGACATCACGGCTATTGATATAGTCTATTTTGGATCGGTTCCCCGGGGGGATACGGTTTGACGCCCTTGAAAACCTGTCCGACGTGCGGCACGGAATACCCGGTGTCCGAGCGCTTCTGTCCAAAGGACGGCTCGGCGCTGCGTTCCGCCGACGTTCATGCCGATCTCGTTGGCCAAGTCGTCGCCGAGCGGTATCACGTATTGCAGAAGCTGGGCGAAGGTGGCATGGGGCAAGTGTACCTGGCCGAGCACGTCCGCATGGCGCGGCGGTGCGCGGTAAAGGTCATGAGCCCGAATCTGACACGGGATCCCGACGCGGTGAGCCGGTTCAACCGGGAAGCCGCCAACGCGAGTCGCATCACGCATCCCAATGTCGCGGCCATCTACGACTTCGGGGAGACGTCGGACGGCCTGATCTACCTCGCAATGGAGTTCGTCGACGGCGAGCCGCTGACGAAGCTCATCCAGCGCCTGGGCGCGCTGCCGTTGCCCCGCGCGGTGAATATCGCCCGCCAGACCGCCGACGCGCTGACGGTCGCTCACGAGCTGGGGATCGTGCACCGGGATCTCAAGCCCGACAACATCATGATTGGGCGCGGGCGGGAAGGCGCCGACATGGTGAAGGTCGTGGATTTCGGTATCGCGAAAGCCAGTCAGAACGAGGCGCAAAAGGTTACCAAGACCGGCTTGGTCGTCGGCACACCCGAGTACATGAGCCCCGAGCAATTGGCCGGGGACAAACTCGATGGGCGGAGCGACGTCTACTCGCTCGGCCTCGTGACCTTCGTCATGCTGACGGGCAAGCTTCCGTTCCCGAGCGAGACGGCGCAGGAGGCGATGCTGATGCGCCTCATGGAGAAGCCGAAGACGCTGGCGGAAATGCGGCCGGATCTCACCTTTCCGCCCGAATTGCAGGGCGTCTTCGACAAGGTGCTGGCGCGCGACATGACCCTGCGCTACGCGGTCGCCGGGGAGTTCGGCGCCGACCTCGTGCGCGCCGCGCAAGCTGGCGGGGTTGCGATTCCGCGCCAAAGTCCGTACGGCGCGGTCACGACGGCAATGGACGCGATGGCCGCTGGCAAGGCGGGCACCGTGCCGGCGACGCGAGTGGCGCCCGCCGTCGAGCCTCCGACGCTGCCACGCGGTCCGGGTGGGGCCGAGGGGCCGTCCGCTCCGCCGCCAGCCCCGCCACGCAAGCGCACGGGGCTCATGGTCGGAATCAGCGCGGCCGCGCTCCTCGTTGCCGGCGGTACGGCGTTTATGCTGGCGTCCAACAGCCACGGTTCGACGAAGCCGCCCGTTGTGCAGAAGGACACGACGGCGCCGGTGAGCACCATACCGGTCAGCAATCCCCCGACGAACGACACGTCGGCGACGGTCCCCACCAAGCCGAAGCCAAAACTCCCCCCTCGGCACGACTCCAGCCACGTAGCGACGCGACCCACTGTAGACTCTAGCGCGTCTCCTGCCGCACTGATCGACCGCATTGAATCGCTGCTTGCGCCCGGAAGCCGCAACGAGGCTAACGCGACCGAGGCCCTCGCCCTCACGAACCGGGTACTGCCCACGGTGACTGATTCGAAGACGAGGGCCGAAGTATTGTTCGACCGTGCTGATGCCTTGGTCGTGCTCGACAAGCACTCGGAAGCGTGCGGCGTGCTGAAGAGTCAGGAAATGCAGCAGGCCGCCGCGAACAACCGTTGGGCGGACGCGGTCTCGAACGTGATCCAGGAAAAGTGTCAGTGAGCGAGCCGAATATCGTCGTTCACGTCTACGGCGTCTCGGACGTCGGCCGCACGCGCGAGCACAACGAAGACGCGTTCATGGTCGCCGATCTCGACAAGGCGCAGCCGCTGACGTTCCCGGCCGAACAGACGCAGGTGCCGGGAGAGCACGGCACCCTGTTCATGGTCGCCGACGGCATGGGCGGTGCCGCGGCGGGTGAGATCGCGAGCTCGATGGCGGTCGATGTCATTCTGTCCGAGCTGCGCGGCAAGTGGTCGTCCGGCCCCGGCACGGACCCGAAGGTGTTCGCGGTGACGCTACACGATGCGACCGAGGTCGCGAACGATCGGATCCACGAGTATGCGTCGGAGCACCCCGAAAACCGCGGGATGGGCACGACGGCGACGGTCGCCGGGATCCTCGGCGACACACTGTACATCGCGCAGGTCGGCGACAGTCGCGCGTATCTCATGCGCCAAAGCAAGGTACGGCAACTGACGAAAGACCAGTCGCTCATGCAGCGGCTGATCGAAGCCGGCGAGATCACGGCCGAAGAGGCCGAGGTGAGCGAGCGCCGCAACATTATCCTCCAGGCGCTCGGACCCGAGGCCGCCATCAAGGTCGACATCACCCACCAGCAGCTTCGCCGGGGCGACGTGCTCGTACTGTGTAGCGACGGATTGTCCGGCGTGGTGCGCGATCACGAGATCGAGCGGGTGGCGCGCGAGTCGTCCGACCTCGTGACGCTCTGCCATCAGCTCATCTCGCTCGCGAACGAGAGTGGCGGGCCGGATAACATCACCGTCGTGGCGGCGCGATTCGAGGGCGACGGCCTCCAGCCGCCCACCGATGGCGACGAGGTTGGGCACCAGACGTTCGCCGTGGGCGAGACGACGCCGGTCACGCCGCATCCGCGTCTCGAGGTCACCGCACCGGCCGCCCCGCACGACGAGCTGACCGACGTGCTGAACGCGGCGCCGCCCGCGGCGGACCACACGGCCTTTCCGTCGCTGCAGCCGACCGGCGTGCGGCGAGCGCTGACGCCGGCCGACATCGAAGCCGCCAGGGCTGCGCTTGGCACGGACCCCGGTGCGCCGCAGCCCAAAGGGCGCAAGCGGCGCGCCGCGGTCTTGATCGTCGCGGTCGCGGCCATCGTGGTTCTCGTCTACGGGCTCGTCACGTATCTCCGAACCAAGTAGCGCCGGAGCACGATGCGCATCGTCCTCCACGTCCTGACCGGCGCCAAAAGCGGCCACACCGCCCGATTCGATGGCCGTCGCATGCAGCGGTTGCGCATCGGGCGGCATCCGGCGAGTGACTTTCAGTTCGATCCGACGAAGGATCGCGACGTCTCCGGGCGCCACGCGGAAATCATCGGCAGCGGCAACGGCACGCGGTTCACGATCCGCGACGCGGGGAGCACGAACGGCACCTGGGTGAACGGCGATCGCCTCGAACGCGATCACGTGCTCGCCGATGGCGATGTCATTGCGTTCGGCGCCAGCGGCCCGCGCATCGAGTTCCACGTCGATCGGCGATTCCACTGGACGCGGCGGCGCGTGTGGATGACCGTGGGTGGGGCGGCCGGGTTCGCCGCCGGCATCATCGTCGCCTACTCGGCCACGCACCGGGCGGCCCGCAAGCGGGAGTCGGCGCTCGACGCCTTGCTGCGCAAGAGCGACAGCGTCAACCAAGTGCTGTCGGCCAGCGTGCGGGACGTGAGCTCTCGTGCCTCGGGCCTCGATAGCGCGCTGTCGGCGGCGCAGCACGAAAGCGAAGGCTTGCGCACGCGGCTCGCGGCCGAGCAACGGGGCAGCGCGCAAGCGGCCGCGGACGTCGCGCAGCTCAAGCACTCGGAGTCGCGCGAGAAGCTCTTGGCGACCGCGTCTCGGGTGGATTATGCGAAGATCGCGCGATCGAAAGGGCCGGCGGTCGTGCTCATTGCCGTCGAGATGCCGGACGGGCACGCGTTCACCGGCACGGGGTTTTCGGTCTCGACGGCGGGGCTCGTCGTCACCAACCGGCATCTCGTGCGGGCGGACGACGGAACGGCCGCGCAGCGCATGCTCCTCATCTTTTCGGATACGAAACGATGGGTGCCGGCACACGTCGTGAAAGTCTCGGCGGACGCCGACCTGGCGTTCCTGCAGATCGACGAAACGGGAGCGTATCCCGCCATCGCGCCGCCGCCGGCGAGCGCGAAACCGCCCGGCGTCGGTTCGCCCGCCGCGATCATCGGGTATCCGCTGGGCATCGATACCCCCATGGAAGGCAGCGGGATGCAGATCACCGCGCGCTCGACACTCGTCGCCGGCACCCTCAGTAAAGTGCTCGACGACGTCATTCAGATGGATTCGTTCGCCGGCGAGGGGTCGAGCGGTAGCCCGGTGTTCGACGCCGATGGGAATGTCATCGGCGTCGTCTATGGCGGCGCTCGGGAAAGCGCCGGGCGGATTGTGTACGCGGTACCAGCGACGGTGCTCGCGCGCGAGCTGCCGAACTAGTCGCCGCCGTTCACCTGCCAGTTGTCCGACACGCCCCCGGTCGTGCAGGTCCACGTGCCCTGCCCGAACTTCGGGGTGTCGTTGACGACCTGGCCGATGTAGGTCGCGCCGCCCGTGTTCCCGCTGATCGGACATGGGCCCGTGAACGACACGTTGCCCGTGCTGTCCGTTACGCTGCCGGCGAAACCGGCCGGGTTGCTCGAGATCACGCCATTCGAGATAATGAACTGGGCGACGTTGCTGTTCGACTGCTCCGTGCCGTTGTTGTCGATCTGGTAGCTATAGCTGTACGTCCCGTCGAACGTCGCGATACCAGACCCGGACGTCGACGACGACCCACCCGTTGTCGGATCGTCCAGGCCGGGGATGTTGCAGCCGGCGAGCACCAAGACCGCGATCACGAACCCACGTTTCACGCCACACCTCGTTTATAGGCTACGCGATCTGACGAGGTGGCGCGTCGGGCGTCACAATGCGGCGCGTTTGAGCCAGCGCGCGGCAGCGGTTTGCATCGTTCGGTCGCCGCCCCAGGCCGAGATGACGTTCGGGGCGTCCGTCAGTGCCGCTGCCCAGCGCGGAGGGCCGAATTGCACGACGAGCGTCGCTCGCGCGGCCGCTACCCTCGCCAAGGTTTCGCTCGCGTATCCAACGCGTTCGCGTCCTGGCCCAAGGTCGCCGAACAATGCGACGATCGATGCGCCACCTGCTCCAAACTTTGCTCCAGCCGCGCGCAACGACTCGACAAATAGCTCGCGTGAGGGGTGCGAGTGATGATGGTCATCATCGATCACGACCACATCGAGCGGCCCGTTGTACCGTGGCACCGCACCGCGCACGACGTGAATCACGCGCTCGGCGAGCTGATCGCCCCAAGCGAGATCGGTGAGCGACGGCCGTCGATACTCGTTGGGCGGCGACGCCCATTGCGCCCACTTGAGCCGACGACGCAGCGACTGGTGCAACCGCTCGTCGTCGAACCGCCGATCCTTCGCCGCGGCTTCCAATGCCGCAATGGCGCCCGGCAGGTCGACCGGGTCGAGCACGAGATCGCATCCGGCGCGAACGGCCTCGACCACCGCCTCGGATTCGTCGCGACCTTCGCGCACGCCGGCCATCGTCATGGCGTCACTGATCACCAGTCCGTCGAACTTGAGGCGCTGCCGCAGGAGCCAGTGCAGAATCTCGCGCGACAGCGTGGCCGGCTGGCCGCTCGAGTCGAGCGCGGGATACGCGACATGCGCGGTCATGAGCGAGGCGACGCCGGTCGCGATCGCGGCGCGGAACGGAAGCAGATCGACGTCGGTGAGCTCCGCGACCGACGCGCGCACGACGGGCAATGCGCAGTGCGAGTCGGACTCGGTTCGTCCGTGTCCCGGGAAATGCTTCGCGCAGGCCAGCACGCCCTCCGACTGGCACGCCGCGATCCACTCGGCCGCGCACTCGCTGGCGCGCACGGGATCCGACCCAAACGCCCGGGTCCCGACGATCGGATTGTTGGTGTCCAGATCGAGGTCGCAGACGGGCGCGAAATCCCAGTTGACTCCCATGGTGCGCGCCTCGCGGGCGGTGAGACGGGCCGCGCGACGAATGGCATCCATATCGCCGAGCGACGCGATCGCGCCGACGGGAGGCAGTCCCGTCGCGCCGACAAACTGCTCGCCGGCGCCGCGTTCCATGTCGGCAGCGATCAGCAACGGGATGCGTGAACGCTGCCGCAAGTCTTTCGTGAGCGCGCGCACGGCCTCGCGCTCGCCCCCGCGCAGAATGAACCCTCCGACGCCGAGTCCCAATGCCGCGTCCGTCCGCGGCTTTGCGCCAGCGAAACCCGTCTTCTCATCCCACCAGATCGTCGGGATCAAGAGCTGCGCGTAGGCGATCATGCCGGCGTCAGTTTTCCGAGAATGCGCGGTCCGGCCGCGCCGGTCGCCGACGGGACGTTCCCTGGCAGCGCGTGGACGTGCCGATAGGCCAAGAATGCGAACGCCACTGCCTCTTTGGCTTCGCCATCAAAAAAGACATCATCGAACCGACGCACGATCCGCGGCGCGAGCGCACGCGTGATCGCATCGACGAGGGCCGGGTTGCTCGCACCACCGCCGGACAGCAACACGTCGGCCAGCGGCTCGGGCACGAATCGATTGTACGCATCGGCTAGGCTCGCGGCAGTCAACGCGACCGCGGTGGCGACGATGTCCGCCGTCGACGCGCCCCGGCACTGGTCGATGAAGGCGGTGACATACTCGGCGGTGAACAGCTCGCGACCAGTCGACTTGGGCGGCGGCGCGGAGAAATACGCATCGGTCAACGCGCGCCTGACGACCGACTCGAGCGGACGACCCGCGCGTGCGAGACGGCCATCGGTGTCGTATGGCAGACCGGTCAGGCGACGGACCACGCCATCGATCACCACGACGCCCGGCCCGGTATCGAACGCCCGAACGACATCGGCGACGACCGTCACGTTGCCGATGCCGCCGAGGTTTTGCAGCGCGCGCACGCCGTGCGGCGCACGAAACAGTATGGCGTCGGCGAGTGTGACGAGCGGAGCGCCCTGCCCGCCCGCGGCGACATCGCGCACCCGAAAATCGCTGATGACATCGATCCCCGTCCGCTCGGCGATCACCGCGGCCTGGCCGATCTGCCATGTGGCCCGGGCGGGCTCGTGCCAGACGGTCTGGCCGTGCGATCCGATCGCGCGGATGGCCGTTGCCTCGACGCCGCTTTTGGCGATTGCCGTCAGCGCCGCGTCGGCGAGCCAGGCGCCGAGGTCGACGTCGAGACGGGCCCACTCGGCGGCCGAGATCGGCCCTCCGAGCGCGCGCTCGAAGCGGGCCCGCTGCTCGTCGCCGTACGGGCACGTGATCGACGCCACGAGCTCGCAACGGTCTTCCGAGAAGCGGGCGACCGCGGCCGTGATTCCGTCGAGGGACGTGCCGGACATGAGTCCGACGTACAGTTCGCTCACGGCGGCGGGCCGATGATGTCGCGAAGCACCCCATTGGCCTCCGCAAGTAGCCGCTCAGCCTCCGCGCTGCTCACTCCGCGCTTGTGCATGACGATCGCGACTTTGACGCTACCGCCCGCGCTAGCGAGCACTTCGCGCGCGGCCTCGCGCGAGATCCCGCTGACCTCGGCGACGATGCGTTCGCTCCGGGCCGCCAACTTCGCGTTCGTGGCTTTGAGGTCGACCATCAGGTTGCCGTACGTCTTGCCGAGGCGGATCATCGCGCCCGTCGTGATCGTGTTCAACACGAGCTTCGTCGCCGTGCCTGCCTTCATGCGCGTCGAGCCCGTGATCACCTCCGGGCCGACGATCGGCAGGATCGCGACGTCGACTTTGAGGTCAGATGGTATTGGCGTGCTGGCGACAATGGCAGTGCGTGCTCCAGCCTCGCGGGCATACGCGAGAGCGCCCCGGACATACGGGGTGGTGCCGGATGCGGCGATACCGACGACGAAGTCGGACGGACCCACATGAGCCGCGGCGAGATCGGCGGCGCCACCCTCCGGGCGGTCCTCGGCGCCCTCCTGTGCGCGCGTGATGGCCGCCGGGCCGCCCGCAATGAGGGCCTGCACCATCGACGGGTCCGTGCCGAAGGTCGGCGGGCACTCGGCCGCGTCGAGCACGCCGAGTCGGCCCGACGTGCCGGCGCCCACGTATAGTAGGCGGCCGCCGGAGTGAAACGCGGCGACGGCGAATTCGATGGCACGCGCGAGCGCTTCGCGCTCTGCGTGCACCGCCCCCGCGACCGCCGCGTCCTCCGCGCCGATCAGGTCGACGATCTCTTGCGGTGAGGCGAGATCTATATCAGCTGTGCGCGGGTTCCGGCGCTCAGTCAGGCTCGTGTCGGCGGCGTTGGCAGGCAATCGGTGTTTCGCTAGCTTGAGTGCCATAATGGAACAGACCAGGCTAAGCGTTTCGCAAGGGCGCCGGTTCGTGATCTGCATCACAATCGCGCTCGCGGCGACCTCATGCGCTCGCGGTGTGGGGCACGATCAGCTCACGACCGCGGCGAGCCGTATTCCCTCCACGTGGCGCTTCCAGACGACGCCGGTGCTGGCGACGGCGCCGCACGCGATGATCGCGAGCAATAGCGGTCTCGCCAGCGCGGCCGGTGTCGAGATCCTTCGTGAGGGCGGCAATGCGGTCGACGCGGCGGTCGCGACCGGGTTCGCGCTCGCGGTGACGCTGCCCGAGGCCGGCAACATCGGGGGTGGCGGGTACATGGTCATCCGCATGGCCGACGGTCGCGTCGCGGCGCTCGACTATCGGGAGGTCGCGCCGCTGGCGGCTACCCGCAATATGTACGTCGGGTCGGATGGAAAGCTGACCGACGAGAGCGTGACCGGGTACCGCGCATCCGGCGTTCCTGGCGCCGTTGCCGGGTTGGCCGAAGCGCTCAAGTCGTACGGCACCATGCCGCTCCGGCGTGTGATGGAGCCGGCGATTCGGCTCGCGACGGTTGGGTTTCGCGTGGATAGCGCGCTGGCGCGCTCGCTCGCCAATGAGCAGAAGCGGATTGGACGATTCGCCGGGGCCGACCGGTTCTATCCAGGCGGTGCGCCGCTCGCGGTCGGCGCGACGCTCTTCCAACCCGAGCTGGCGCGCACGCTGAACCTCATCGCGGACCAGGGACCCGGCGCGTTTTATCGCGGACCCATCGCCAGCGCCATCGTGGACGAAGAGCAGCATGGTCATGGGTTGATCACGGAAGAGGATCTGGCAGCGTATCGTGCGCGCTGGCGGGAGCCCATTCGTGGGACGTACCGCGGCTACTCGCTGGTCACCATGCCACCGTCGTCGTCCGGCGGCGTGACGATTATCGAGACGCTGAACATCCTCGAGACATACCCGGCGCTGCCACCCTACGGCACGACCGCGTATGCGCGCCGCTTGGGCGATGCCTTCAAGCGCGCGTTCACCGATCGCAACAACCGACTCGGCGATCCGGAGTTCGTGCAGAACCCCGTCGATCAGCTCACGAGCAAACAGTACGCGCGCGCCGTCCGCGACACCGAGACAACGCACTACTCGGTTGTGGATGCGGCCGGAAATGCAGTTGCGACGACCACGACGCTCAATGCGTTGTACGGCTCCGGCGTGTACGTCCGGGGTGCGGGGTTCTTCTTGAACGACGAGATGGATGATTTCGCAGCGCAGCCCGGGCAACCGAACATGTTCGGCCTCGTGCAGGGCGAGCAGAACGCGATCGTGCCGGGCAAGCGCATGTTGAGCGCGATGTCGCCGACCATTGTCACCGATCCCACCGGCCGGCTGTTCCTCGTCGTCGGCGCCCGCGGCGGCCCACGCATCATCTCGAGCACCCTCGAGGTCATCGTCAACGCGATCGACTATCACATGGCGCTCGCCGACGCGATCCGCGCGCCGCGCGTCCACCATCAAGCGCTGCCGGACACTTTGCGCGTGGACAACGGCGGGTTCGCCCCGGCGATGCTCGACTCGTTGCGAGCGATGGGATACGCCGTGGCACAGGGCGGCGCGAGCGGCACGTGTACCGCTGTCATGCGCGGGCCCGACGGCTGGGTTGGTGCCGTGGACCCGCGCGCGACGGGAGGTGCGGTCGGATACTAGCGGTCGGTCAAGACCGAATTTGCCGATCGCTGTTCAGCTGGATGTTCAGCTTGCCACCTTGCGGCAGGCACGCGTCGAATTTCCCGGTCGCGACCGCGACACCACCACCTGCCGCGGCGCCGGCGGCGCCACCGATCACCGCGCCCGTGACCTTGTGGCTGACCAACCCGCCGATGAGAGCGCCGACGACTGCGCCGCCACCGACCTTGGCGGCATCCGTTCCAGCGCCAGTCGTGCGGTGTTGCGCGAGCTGCGGCGTGCCGGCCAACGCTGCATCCAAGGGATAGCCCGTCCCGTTCACCGTCAGGTTGTCGAATGCGAGCGAGAACGTGACGGTCTGGCCGACGGCCTTACTCGCGCCGAGCGCGACCACGTGGCCAGAGACGCTCGAGCCGGCGGGAATGACGGCGCCGTTCGACCCGACGACCGGATTCGCGACGGTCGCGGTGAAGGTGTCGCCGACTTTGTTGCTGTCGGTGCAGATCCGCTGATCGGCGGTGAGCGCGATGTTCGTACCGGCCGCGATCGTTCCGACATTGCCGCCACCCGCGCCACCGTGCGTCACGGTATTGCCGCTCGCGGTGGTGGTCGGCTGCCCGGGCTGAGTCGGTGACGGCGTAGGCGTCCCGCCACTCGTCGCGCCGCCGCCAGTCGTGGTCTTCTCTCTCTTGTGATGCTTCTCGGGCGCGACCTTCGCGACTTGTTTCGTCGCCGTGTCGGCCACGGGTGCGGGCGACGGCGCTGGTGTCGCCTTGGGAGCGGAACCGGTGTCGGCTAACGCCGGTTGTGCTGGTGGCGCTCCAGCAGCGGCCAGATCGCTCGCCAGCGACGTATCGGGCGACATTTTGTCAGCGGCCGCCGATTTGTCTGACTTTCCGCACGCGGCGACCATCAGACTGAGGGCGACCCCGGCCAGGATAGTATATTTGGTGATCATAAGTCTCCCCTAGTATGAAGGCTCTTAGGCCACTCCTGCCATACCTGCGGCGGTATCGGACGCAGGTCATCGTTGGACTGCTCTTCGTCGTGGGCTCGTCGGCCGTGACGAGCGTCATCCCCACGCTCATCGAGTGGGCGATCGACGACATGCGTGCCGGCTCGGGCATCGGGCGCATTTGGGGCATCGCCGGCGCAATGGTGGCGATCGCGCTGTTCGGCGGTTGGCTGCGATATGGGATGCGCGAGGTGCTCAACGGCGTCAGCCGCCGAATCGAGTACGATCTCAGAAACGATCTGTTTCAGCATCTCGAAACCCTCGATGCCTCGTACTTCGGGCATACCCGAACGGGTGACATCATGGCGCGGCTCACCAACGACCTGAGCGCGGTTCGGATGGCGGCGGGACCCGCCATCATGTACCTCTTCGCCACGATCGCCGGTGGCCTGTTCGCCCTCGCCTTCATGCTGCGCATCAGCCCAATGCTGACCGGCATTTCGCTGCTGCCGATGGTCCTGCTGCCCGTCATGATGGTGCGGTTCGGGCGGATCATCCACGAGCGGTTCGAGGCGGTCCAGGACCATTTCAGTACAATGACGACGCATGCACAGGAGAATTTCTCTGGAACACGCATCATTCGCGCGTATCGCCAGGAGGCGGCAGAGCTCGGCCGGTTTGGCGCACTCAATGATGAGTATCTGAGACGCAATATGCATCTCGTGCGCCTCAATGGCGCAATGAATCCTGCGTTTGGGCTACTTGCCGGCTTGGCTTGGGTCGTCGTCTTGGGGCTCGGCGGCATTTTGACTATGCAAGGGACGATCAGCGTTGGCAAGTTCGTCGCCTTTGGCATGTACCTCTCGGCGCTGACGTGGCCGTTGATCGCCCTGGGATGGGTCATCAACCTCTTCGAGCGTGGGGCGGCGTCCATGACACGGCTCATGGACATCTTTCGTGCCGAGGCGCGCGTGACTTCGCCGGCACAGCCTAGGCTACTGCCCATCACTCACCAGGGACGGTCCATCGAATTTCGGAACGTCAGCTTCGCGTACCCAGGCACCACACGAGTTGTTCTGCGAGACATCTCCTTCTTCGTCCCGGCCGGTGCGACCTTGGGGATCGTGGGTGCCACGGCCAGTGGGAAGAGCGCCCTGATCGACTTGATCCCGCGAATCTATGATCCTCAAGAGGGTGAGATTTTGATCGACGGGGTCCCGATCCGCGAGGTCCCGCTCGACGACCTCCGACGGACGATTGGGGTCGTGCCGCAAGAAAGCCTGCTGTTCAGCGATACGATCAGCGCGAACCTGGTGTATGGCGACAACGCCGAGCTGGTCGACGAGCGCGCGGCGGAGGAGGCACCAGACGAAGATGCCGGCCGATGGGCCGCGCGGATCGCGCAGCTCGACGAGACGATCTCGGCGTTCCCGGCCGGCTACGACACGATGCTCGGCGAGCGTGGGATCAACCTGTCCGGCGGCCAGAAGCAACGCGCGGCACTGGCCCGGGCGCTCGCCCGGCGGCCGTCGATCGTGCTATTGGATGACGCCCTCTCGGCGGTCGACACGCACACCGAGGCCGCCATCCTGCACGCGCTACGCGATGCGGTCGCCGGGCGGACGGCCGTCATCGCCTCGCACCGGATCAGCGCCATCCGCGACGCGAGTTGGATCGTCGTCCTCGACGAAGGGCGGATCGTCGAGCAAGGCCGCCACGAAGACTTGCTCGCGCTCGGCGGTCGGTACTGGTCGCTCCTTCGCCGCCAACAGCTGGTCGAAGCACTCGAAGGAGCGGCCTGACCGCGTGGCGCGCGTCCTGGTGGTCGAGGACAATGCGGATGCGGGTGATGCCATGCGCATGCTCCTCGAAGCGGGCGGACATGACGTGCGGGTGGCCGGCACGGTTGCCGCCGCGATCGCGGCATGCAACGAAACGCCGGTCGACCTCATGCTGCTCGATTTGACGCTGCCCGATGGGGATGGACTCGAGGTGCTCGCGCGGGCCACGACCGCGCCGAACGTGACGGTGGCGCTGACCGGCTGGGATGAGCCGGCCGTCATCGCGCGATGTCGCGCCGCGGGTTGCCGCGATGTGCTGCTCAAGCCGGTTTCCGCGCGCACGCTCCTGGCGCTGACCGCGACGCTCACGACCTGAGTGTCAGAGCCATTCGTCGAACGACGTCAGCGGCCTCGGGCAGGGCCGATTCTGCGGCTGTACTACACGCTCAAGTACGGCATCTTCCGTCGCGAGCGACGCCCACGCGATGGACGTCGCGGACTGCTCATGCTGCAGATCGATGCGCTCGCCTACGCCGATCTGCGTCGGGCGTTGCGATTGGGATACTGCCCGACGATTCAACGTCTGCTGACCGAGGATGACTTCCGGCTGCGGCGTTGGTTCTGCGGACTCCCCGCGGCCACGCCGTATTGCCAAGCGGGCATCTTCCATGGCGAGAACGACGGGATTCCCGCGTTTCGATTTTACGACAAACGCGAACGTCGGGTGATCACCTGCAACGCGCCCGAGGGGGTCCAGTATATCCGGGATCGTCTGCGCACCCCGGGTGCGTTGGCCGGAGGTTCGAGTTATGTGAATCTGCTCGACGGCGACGCCGCCACCGTCGCGTTCACCGTGGCGACCCGGGAGCGCACGTCGGTATTTCAGCGACTCGGCGGGACGCGGATGGTGCTCTTGATCGCGCTCCATCCGATTCGACTGGTGCGCATGGTGGCGCAAGCCGCGGTCGAATGGCTGCGCGAGGAGTGGGAGCGCTTCTCGGGTGAGCTGGCCGGTCGGGCGACGCATACCGAAGGGATCTTCCCCTTCGTGCGCATCCTGAGCAACGTCGTCGTGCGCGAGCTCCAGACGATCGCGATCATGCTCGACCTGTATCTCGGTGTGCCGATCATCTACTCCACGTTTATGCAGTACGATGAGATGGCGCATCATTTTGGGCCGAGCAGTCGGCAGGCCATGGCGGATCTGCGACGAACCGACGCACGGCTCACCGAGATCGTGCGCATGATGCGGAGCGCGGCCAATCGCGGGTATGACCTCGTGATCCTCTCGGATCACGGCATGACGCCCTCGGTCAGCTATCGCGTGCGGTTCGGCGAGACGCTCGGCACCACCGTCGCCAAGGTGCTCTCCAACTCCTTCGCCAGCTTCGCCGAGGACAGCGAATACGCCCCGGTCGGTCCCCGCCTGTTGGACTGGCTGCGGCGTCACTACGGGCTGCGGGAGCTCCTCGTACCCGAGAAGTACAAGATCGACGCGCGGCATGAGGTCGTCGTGACGTATAGCTCGTGTTTGGCCGAGCTCTACTTCGCCGATGAGGATGGAGCGCTCGATCATGACGACATCGAGCGGGACTCACGCCGCGCCGGGCTCTACGCGGCGCTCCTGGCGCATCCGGGCATCGGGCTCATCGCGACGCGGAAGGGGAGCGGCATTCACCTGGCCTCGCGCACCGGCCGGGCACGGCTCGACCAGGGTGTGCTGACGATCCTCGCGGGCGACGATCCCCTCACGCCGTACAAGTGCGATGCGCTCGCCCGGCGGGCGATCGAGTCAGTGGTTCGCCAGCCGAACGGCGGCGATCTCGTCCTCTTCGGCGCGTACGATGGCTACGATATCGTGTCGTTCGACGATCAGGTCGGCGCGCACGGGTCGGTCGGCGGCGACCAGGTCTTTCCGTTTCTCATCACGCCCCCGGCGCTCGGGGTCGACGAGACGACTCCGATCGAGAACGCGCGCGACATTCACTCCGTGATCATGGCGCGGTACGCGTCGCCATTCAAATGCAGCGGCACCCCGTAGTCGGCCGCGCGCCGCGTCACGCCATGCACGACTTCGGCCAGCGCGTCGAGCGGGGCGTCGGCTTCGCGGCGGACATCGAAGTTCCAGGCGCCGCGGTCCATCCCTTTCACGTCGAGACGATAGCGCGCGGTCAGTACGGCATAGCGGCCATCGGCGGTGTCACTGGTTGTCGCCAACACCGCGACGCCGCTCTCGACGACCCCGTGGCGAAACGCTGGGAAGAGATAGGCGTCGACGACATCGGCGGGCTGGACCTTCTCCGCCAGCTCACGGAGGAACCGGCGTTCGCCGTCGGTCATGCCGAGACTCTTGCGAGACGCAGCGGGGGCATCGTCGACAGCTCGCGCTCGACATAGAGCCTCAGGATATGCATGAAATCCTGGGCATTGGTCACGACACCGAATGCCTGGTGCGTGCCCCGATCTTTCAACTTACTCACCACAAACTCGGACGAGTCGACGCAGATGGTGGCCAATTCCCGGAGGGATCCATCCGGTTCGGTCACGAAGGCGGGGAGCATGTTCCCAGTCGCGATGGCGTGGAGCGCAGTGGCGATGAGCAGAGCCATGGTCGCTTTCGTCGTGTGCCGGCGCATCGCGTCCTGTCCAGCAATGGCGTCGGTCACGACGTCGGGTAATGGGCCGTCGTCACGGATCGAGCCAGTGAGCACAAAGGGGACATCGTGGACGACGCACGCGTGCATGATGCCGTCTTTGACAATGCCTTTTTGAACCGCCGCGGCGATGGAGCCGGCCGAGCGAACCTGATTGATCGCGCGCATGTGCAAGCCGTGACCGCCGGACGTCGCCTGCCCTGAGCCACTCATGCCGAGCGTCGTCCCGAAGATCGAGGCTTCGATATCGTGCACGGCCACCGCGTTGCCGGCTAACAGCGCGCCGACGAAACCGTTGGCGATAAACCATGTCATGTCCGCGCGAGCCCGCGAGTGCACCAACGCGGGTCCGGTGACCCACACCGGGTAGCCGCCCCGCTCGCGCTCGGAGATCAGGAGGCGAGCCATCTCGGCGTAATCGATGGGCTTCTCGCGCGAGACCTCGCTGGTCATGAACTTGAACTCGCCCGTCCCGTCCTCGGCGCCGAGGAAAGCGGACGCGTGCACGTAGATGCCTTCACTCCCGTCTTCGGCGCGTCCGACGGCGACGCGCTCACCGCGGCGTACGCGCCGACCCTCGCGTACCCAGAGATCGCCGTTCGCGTCGAGCACCAGGACCGCGTCCATGCGCGGCTCACGCGGCATGCGCCACGCGCCGCCGAGGCGGACGTAGGTCGGCAGATTGGTCGTCGAGAAAAATCCGTCCGGGAGCACGCCATCTCCGGGCGCGGGAACGAACGTCGCGTCGGGAGCTGCCGCGAAGCGGGCGGCGGTAAAATCGGGGTGCGTGAACGTCACCCCGGAAAGATCAGTGGCGGGTCACAGGAGCGCCACGGGGTCGCGGTCGAAGGTCACGCGGAGCTGCCCAGCCGATGGGACGGTCACGCGACGCATGAAGTACAACCCCACCCGCGTGAGCTCGGCCGGGTGTTCGGCCTTGAGCACGGCGTGCCAACGCCACCGGTTTTTGATCCGCTCGACCGGGCACGGGGCGGGCCCGATGATCTTCACATCTGCCGGCAGGCGCGAGAGCCACGCCGTGCTGTCCTCGGCGAATCGCGCCGTGGCCTGTTCGTCAGTGCCACTGTACACGATGTTGGCGATCCGGATCGTCGGAGGATATGGTGGGGATTGCCGGCCGCAGAGCTCCTCGCGAACAAAGGATGCGTAGTCATGCGCAACGGCATAGCGCACCGCGTGGTGCGTCGGTAACCGGGTTTGGATGAGAACGCGCCCGCGTTTCTGGGCACGACCGGCGCGGCCGGCGACTTGGCTCAGCAGCTGGAAGCAGCGTTCGGACGCGCGGAAGTCCGGGAGATTGATGCCGACATCGGCGTCGATCACGCCGACGAGCGTCACGTTCGGGAAGTCGAGTCCCTTGGCGATCATCTGGGTGCCGAGCAACATGTCCACCTCGCCGCGGCCCACGCGGTCGAGGATCTCGGCGTGGGCCCACTTGCCCGTCGTCGTATCGACGTCCATGCGGGCGATGCGGGCGGTGGGAAAGCGTTCGGCGAGCAGCCGCTCGACTTGCTGCGTGCCGAGGCCCCGGCGTCTCAGCGTCCGTCCGCCACAGCGCGCACAGGTCTCCCGCGGCGGCTCCTCGTGGAGACAATAGTGGCAGACCAATCGTGGCGGCGTTCGATGATCGGTGAGTGAGATCGAGCAGTTGGGGCATACGGCCACGTCGCCGCACGTTCCGCATTGGACGAATGCCGCGTAACCGCGTCGGTTGAGTAGGAGAATCGATTGCTCGCCTCGTGCAAGTGTCTCAGCGAGTGCTGCCTCCAATGGCGGCAACATCGGTGACGCCGGCGCAGCGGTATCGGGTGGGCGACGCAGGTCGAGCACGGCGACATCGGGAAGACGGCCGCCGCCGACGCGGTCCGGGAGCGAGAGTAAGCGATACTTGCCCGACGAAGCATTCGACCAGCTTTCGAGGCTTGGTGTCGCGCTTCCGAGAACGGTGACCGCACCTTGCAGGCGCGCGCGGACGATCGCGACCTCGCGCGCGTGATAGCGCGGGGATTCGCCCTGCTTGTATGTCCCTTCGTGTTCCTCGTCGACGATGATGGCGCCCAGGTTCCCGAGGGGGGCGAAGACGGCCGAGCGGGCGCCGACCGCGATGCGCTTGCGGCCGGACTTGAGCGCGTGCCAGGCATCCGACCGCTCGCCATCGCTGAGGGCGCTGTGCAGGACGGCCACGCGGTCGCCGAATGCCGCGCGGAATCGGTCGACGGTCTGCGGGGTCAGTGCGATTTCGGGTACGAGCACGATCGCGGTCTGGCCGCGTTCGTCGATCAGGCGGCGCAGGAATTCGACATACACGAGTGTCTTTCCGCTGCCCGTGATGCCGTGCAGCAAGAACACCTCGCCCGGTTGGCCCGCGCTCAGCGTGCCGATGGCCGCGGATTGCGCGGGCGTCGGTGTGTGACGTGCCGCATCGGGTGGCCGAGCGGCGAAAGGGTCGCGTTCGACGACATCCTCGTCGATCTGAATGAGCCCGCGTGTTTCGAGCGCGTGCACGACACCCGGCGAGACGCCGAGTTGTTTGATCAGATGCGCGACGGGTGTCCGCCCGCCTAGCGTCTCGATCAGCTCATATACTTCGCGCTGGCGCTTGGCGCGAGCGAACAGCGCATCGCGCTCCATGAGCGACGGGATATCGCGCGCGAGCCGCGCGAGCCGCTGGATCTTCGGCGCCGGACGCGGCGTGTCGGCGCCGAGCAACGCGGCCGGCAGGGCGCTACGTACGACGAGGCCCAATGGGACCACGTAATACTCTGCGATCCACCGGCACAGGGCGAGCATATGCGGCGCGAGCGCTGGCTCGGCGTCGGGCACGTCGAGGATTTTGCGCGGGGCGGCTACCGCGGACGGGCCCTCATGTGAGCCGAGGCTGATACCGATCACCCGCGAACCACGGAGCGGCACCACTACCCTGGCGCCCGGCGCGACCGGGACGTCGGAGTCGTACGTGAAGTTCCGGAAGAGTGGGAGCGGGAGAGCTACGTCGATCAGCACGTAGGAACGATAACCGGGTTTGCGTGCTGACGGTCGACTGACGGTGAGTTGGCAGAGTGGCCGATGCCAATTCAATTTCTCCCTCGGCCCGGAACCGTCCTGCTGTGTGATTACACCACGGGGTTTGTTCCACCGGAGATGACCAAGCGGCGACCTGTGGTCGTGGTCTCACCGGGCCCACAAACTTCGCTTGTTGTGCCGCTCAGTACGGCGAAACCTGCATCACTCGAGCTTCACCACGTTCGAATCCGCGCCGGCCATTACCGGTTTTTGGACCGACGAGTCGATAGCTGGATTAAGGGCGACATGATTTCCGCCGTATCGCTCACGCGCCTATCTCCGCTACTATCATCGGCGTCTCTGTCGGCGGATCATTTTCGGGAAGTACAACGTGCAGTTCTACACGCGTTAGGATTTGCCCAATTGACGGCGCTCGTGTGAGTGACTACTGTTGAACCGTCGCCCCGGTAAGACAGCCGTATAACGTGTACGGTGTTCGGGTTGGGGCAGGTAGGGCGAGCTCGCCAGTGCTAGCCACCTGGCGAGCCGCATTGTTTTGGGTCGCACAATTCCTCGATGCGCCGCGCGAAGAACTTTCGCTCAGCATCCACAGTGGCCAGAGACAATGCCGTGCGATACTCGGCAACGGCTGCGTCATTGCGGCCGAGTCGCTTGAGCAGATCGCCGCGGGCGGCGTAGAGCAAATGGCAGTCGGCGAGGTCCCCGCGGGACGCGAGGTCGTCCATCAGGTGCAGGCCAGCCTCCGGGCCCTGAGCCATCGCGACGGCCGCGGCGCGATTGAGCTCGATGATTGGTGTGGGCTCGTGGCGTAAGAGGAGAGCGTAGAGTGCGGCGATCTCGCGCCAGTCGGTGTCCTCCGGACGACGGGCCTGTGCGTGGATCGCGGCGATCGCGGCTTGCAGTGCGTATGGGCCCGCGGGACCAGCGCGTAATGCGGATTCGACGCGCGAGAGTCCCTCGGCGATCTTCGCGTGGTCCCAGAGACTCCGGTCCTGATCGGCGAGCAACACGAGCTCGCCGTTGTCGCGCGCGCGCGTTGAGCGACGCGAGTCGTGCAGGAGCATCAGCGCGAGCAGCGCGTTCGCCTCGGTCGAATCCGGCATGAGCGCGACCAGCAGTCGCGCGAGGCGAATGGCGTCGTCGCAGAGTGCGTGACGCACGATCGCATCGCCCGTCGTCGCCGCATAGCCTTCGGTGAAGATGAGATAGATGACACGCAGCACGGCGTCCAACCGCTCGGGCAACGCCTCGCGTGGCGGCACGACGAACGGGATGCCCGCGTCGCGGATTTTGCCCTTGGCGCGGACGAGGCGCTGGGCCATGGTCGGGAGCGGGACCAAGAACGCGTGCGCAATGTTCTCGGTCTCGAGCCCGCCCACCATGCGTAGCGTCAACGCGACCTGGGCCTCCGGCGCGAGCGCCGGATGGCAGCAGGTGAAGATGAGTCGCAGCTGGTCGTCCGCGACGACCGTCTCGTCGATCTCCGGATCTTGGTGAATCGCCAGCATCGGATCGACTTCGACGAACCGCGACCGCCGTCGGATCGCATCGATCGCTTTGTAGCGACCTGTCGACACGAGCCACGCGCGCGGGTTCGCGGGCACGCCACTCGTCGGCCAGTGCTCGACGGCCGCCGAGAAGGCCTCCGCCGTGGCTTCTTCCGCGAGGTCGAAGTCACCGAGCAGGCGAATGAGCGTCGCCAGCACGCGTCCCGATTCCTCCCGGAACGCGTGCTCGACGACGTCTGGGATATTCATGCTCTCCCTGGGATCTCCATCACCGGCCGAACCTCGATCGATCCGTTCTTCGCGCTGGGGATGCGGGCAGCGATGGCGACGGCTTCGTCGAGATCCTTCGCTTCGATCTTGTAATACCCGCCCAGCTGCTCGCGCGTTTCCGCGAACGGGCCATGCGTCGTTTGTGTTTTGCCCTTGCGGACGCGAACGGTCGTGGCCGTATTCGTCGGGGTCAGCGGGTCGCCGCCAATGTAATGGCCACTACGCGTGATGCTCTCGGTCAGCGCGCCATAGTCGGCGAACATGGCCTGACGCTCGGCGTCCGGCATCTTGGCGTCGTCTTGCTCGTTGCTGTAGATGAGGCAGAGATACTTCATCATCGACTCCGGTTAGGGTTCATCCCTTGTCGAACGGGGACCCCAGGAATCGACAGCGGTTACGACGCTCTCGCCAGCCAGGCCGTCCGGAACTCGGCCAAAGACGCTTGTTCGGCCAGATACTGTAACAACGCGTCCGCCACGTCGTTCCCACGCTGAAAGCGCTCGTCGGGGTTCTTCGACAGGCACTTCATAATGATGGTCGCGAGCGGCTGCGGCGTGCGGGAGTCTACGACTTCCGGCGGTACCGGAGCCTCGTGGACGTGCTTGTAACCCACTGAGTACGAGTCCGCTCCATCAAACGGCGGGAATCCCAACAACATCTCGTACAGCATCACGCCGAGCGCATAGAGATCGGAACGGCCGTCGACAAGGCGTCCCATGGCCTGCTCCGGCGACATGTAATGCGGCGTCCCCATCGCTCTTCCCGTGCCCGTCAAGCGCCCATGTCGTCGCGCGGTGGCGATGCCAAAGTCGGTCACGAGCGCAAACCCATCGTCATCGAACAGGATATTGTCGGGTTTGATGTCGCGATGAATCACGCCGCGGCGATGCGCATAGTCCAATGCGCATGAGACCTGGGCCGTGACCGTGGCCGCGAAGACTGGTGGGACCGTGCGGTCTCGCACGAGACGGTCGGCTAACGAACCGCCACCCAAGAACGGCATCAACAAGTACACCACATCATCGTTCTCGCCGAAATCGACGATAGGGCAGATATGCGGATGGACCAAATGCGCCGCCGCTTCTGCCTCACGGCGGAACCGTTCGCGCATCTCTGCCTCTCGCGCCAAGTGCGCATGCAAAACTTTGATCACCAACGGGCGGCCGAGCTGCACATGCTCGGCGTAGTAGACATGCGCCATGCCGCCGGAGCCGAGGCGGTGCACGATGCGATAGCGATTGCCGGTCAGGCGCCGGAGCGCGCCGATCTCGGAATCCGGAGATTCGGCCGGCCCTCCGGTGATTTCCGGAAGCGCCGCCGAGCAGCGCGCACACTGAACGGCGACACCGCGGTTCCACGTGCCGCAGTCAGGGCAAAACAGAGCCTACCCTCCGAACTGCAATCGGACGAAGTCGTACGGCGGCCAGGGGCCGGATACCCAGACGCCGAGCGCAGCATCGCGCCGGTCCTCCTCGGCGACCGCAGCCTCGAAGTCCGCCCAATGCGCGCGATCGATCAAGAAAGACGCCTGCGAGGCGTCCGACGCAACGTATTCAGCCGTTGCGGCCGTCGTCGCTGGGACGGCGGGATATTCGCCGGTCGCTCCGATCGGGACGCCCCCAACCGGGGTCCACGTGACGGCGTGACCCGAGAGCGAGCGGAACACCTCGCGGGCGACGGCTTCGCCCGCGAGGTGCTCGTGCCGTACGTTCGCTCCCGCGAGCAAGGGCGCGCGGCGCTCGACGTGCACGCGCCCGACTGCGCGGCCATCGATGAATGCGTGCGCGTCGCTGAGCGCCACGTAGTGAAGCTCCATCCAGCGGACAATCGCCTGCCGCGAGCGAAAGATGATCCCGGGCGGCGCCGGAACGATCGAGCACTGCTCGAACACCGCTTCGATCACGCCCCGGTAGGTATCGAGGTTCGGGGGGGCGGGAGTGCGGCGCCAGGAGAACGCTTCGCCGGGGGAACACTCGGTGGTGATCGCCGCGAGATCGCGGAACGGGACGACGCAGGCCCCGTCCGGCATCTGTCGCCCGTCCGCTTCCTGCGCGTTGACGATGCCGTACAGCCGGACGCCGGAGCTCAGCTCCGCCACTTGACGCCCTTGATCAACTGGAACCCGATGGCCCGCTCGTCCGAGAGCTCTCTCAGCAACGATAACTCCTTCTCGACCGCCCGGCGTGCGCCGTGCCAGCCCCATTTGCGCCACGCACGGGTCGCGATTTGAACCTTTTGTTGCCACGTGAGGTGCACTGGGCGCCCATCGCGTGGGGTTCCGCCGGCGGAGGTCCAGTCTTCGACGACGACATCGACGACGCCCGCCTCGCGCAGCATCTGCTTCCATTCGACCAGCAGATGGGGGCGGAGGCCCAATCGCTCGACGACGAGCTCGCGTTCCTCGCGCGAGAGCTCCGAGCCCCACGTGAGCTCGAGCAGCACGACGGACCCCATTGGCTTGACGACCCGTACCAGCTCGGCCACGGCCCGGCTAGGGACGCGCGCCGCGGCCAGCGCGGGCTCGCCGATCGCGACATCGAAGACCGCGGTCTCGTGCGGCAGATCGTCGAGGGGCGCTTGGCTATAGGACAACGGCAGGCGGACTGGCATCGACCGCGCCCGCCGCTCGGCATGCTCGATCCGGGCACCGTCGGCATCCACCCCTGTCACCGAAGCGCCGGTCCGACGCGCCAGCCATTCGGTGGTGACCCCGTCGCCGCACCCGGAGACGAGTACTTCCTGCGAGCGGCCGATATCCGCGACCCGGACGACCTCTCGATAGAGCTGCTCCCCGGTAGCTCGCCAGCGACCCAGCACGGCGAGCTGCACGAGGCGAAGAATGGCTGGCGCTGGCGGGGGGGTGGGACGCACGCGCGGGGTCGACGTGCTCATTGTGCCCATAAACCTATGCGAGCGCCCGCAGATGGGCGACGCATGCCGCTCCGACGCGTTCGGGGACGTACCCGCCTTCGAGCGCGCTCACGATCCTCCCCTGACACCAAGCCTCGGCGCGCCCAACCAGCTCGCGCGTAAGTTGAACCATGTCAGAGACTTCGAGCGTGAACCCGCCGAGTGGGTCGCCGGCGAGCGAGTCGAATCCGGCCGAGATCAGCACGAGATCGGGTGAGAATCCGGCCGTCGCGGCGTCCACGGCCGCGAGTAACGCATCCACGTAGACCCCCGGGGCGAGTCCCGGGGGCATTGGCACGTTCCATACCGACTCGTGTGGTCCGCGATCTTCGGCAGCACCGGTGCCTGGGTACCAGGGCCATTGGTGCATGGACACAAAGTGTATCCCAGGGTCGCGCTCGACGAGCGCCTGCGTTCCGTTGCCGTGGTGCACGTCCCAGTCGACGATCAGCACCCGCTCGACACCACGTCTCTGCCTCGCGTAATGCGCGGCAATGGCGACATTGCCAAAGAGACAGAAACCCATCGCCTCGTCCTGCAGGGCATGATGTCCGGGCTGACGGACCGCACAGAAGCTCTTCGTAGCCCGCCCGTCCAGCGCCCGATCGACACCATCGAGGACACATCCAACGGCCGCTGTCGCCGCCGCAAATGACCCCGGGCTGATGACGGTGTCCGGGGTCA
>Ga0210398_10000620_pt1 | contig 39605 bp, 29 predicted proteins | sample IncBWC4OmetaG_FD_161047 | JGI IMG/M metagenome (GOLD analysis project Ga0210398, IMG submission 161047) | Forest soil microbial communities from Barre Woods Harvard Forest LTER site, Petersham, Massachusetts, United States - Inc-BW-C-4-O | ecosystem: Environmental > Terrestrial > Soil >... | reverse complement strand
CAGGCGCCTTGTTGGCCGCAGACCTGCAGATCGAGCATGTGACGATCGTGTCGCCCGAGAGGGGCACACCGATGCGTGATGCTCGGGTGCGTGTGCACGATGGCCGCATCGCCGATATCCAAAGAGCCACCGGCCCAACCGCTCAGGCGCCTAGAGGCGCAAACGCTATCGACGGTTCCGGCCTGTTTTTAGCTCCCGGCCTGATCGACAGCCATGTTCACCTCGGTGACATTCCCGGCATGACGCATGAGCAGGAAGCGCAGCATCCTGACATCGCGAAGGCCGCTCGGGATCAGATTCCGCGCAGTTACCTGCTGTACGGATTCACGACGCTGATCGATCTGATCTCAACGCCCCAGGGCCTGGCGCGCTGGAAGAGCCACAGCGCCGCTCCGGACGTGTATTTCTGCGGCGGCGCCGCGCTGATGGATGGCTACCCGATGAGCTACGCGCCAAAGCCGCAACGCTATCAAGGTTGGCCCTATATGCTCATTGAGCCCGGCACCCAGGCGCCCGAGGGCATCGATCCCGCCTTGCACACGCCACAGGCTGTGGTCTCGCGGATGAAATCCGACGGTGCGACCTGCGTGAAGACCTTCTTTGAACGCGGCTTTGGCGGGGTTCGTAACCTCCCCGTGCCGAAGCTCGAGACGATTCGCGAGCTTGTAAAGGCCGCGCACGCCGTAGGATTACCTGTGTTGATTCACGCCAATTCAGACGAGGCTCAAGAGTTCGGGCTCGATGCCGGCGTCGACATCATGGCCCACGGAATGTGGAACCTGTATCAAGAGCATTCCACAACCAGCGAAGTCACGCCGGGCATGAAGACGATACTGGACCAGGAACTCGCGCGAAACGTTGGATATCAGCCAACGATGCAGGTGCTCTACGGCCTTCGCGATGTCTTCGGCGGATCCTTTCTTGGCGATACACAGCTGCCCCGCGTTTTGCCATCCACGCTGATCGACTGGTATCGGTCCCCCGAGGGCCAATGGTTTCATGCGGCAGTAACAGAGAATATGAAGTTGCCCGCCAATCCGAGCCCGAGTCAACTCGATCACGCAGCGAACGAAGCGTTTGGCGAAGTCATCGAGCGCAGCAGACAGGCGGCGGCGTACGTTGTTGAGCGACATGGCCGAATCCTGTTCGCCACCGACACACCCAGTGCCCCTACCTATGCCAATCCCCCGGGTTTAAACGGCTTTCTGGAAATGCATCGGCTCCTGCAGGCCGGCGAGACTCCCGCGCAGATCTTCAAGTCCGCGACGCTGACGAACGCACGGGCACTGAAGCTCGATCGGGACATCGGATCCGTGCAGGTTGGAAAACGTGCGAACTTACTGCTACTCCGACAGGATCCGACTCAAACGATCGACGCCTATGCCGATATCGCGAAAGTGATACTCAACGGCCGAATATTGGACAGTTCCGAACTCGCGGCTAACGCTGCACCCTAGGGTCCGGGAGGTGTGCAAGGGCGGATTTGGCCGGCCCTCACGGAAGTCGAGAGAAATTATCTCACTCGGTAACGGGATGCCCTGCTGGACACTCTGGAAAGCAGCCGCTAGCCTGACCGCTGATAAACGGGAGATCTAAATGTCTGCGTCGCCCCTCTGGGTCATCATCCTTGCCCTGCTCGCGGCTACGGTTTCTGTTGCGGCGGAGCCAGAGTCAACTCCCGTCAAGGCCACCGATTCGGCCTCGAAGTCGCCGCTCGACGGACTCAAATATCGACTAGTGGGTCCCTTCCGCGGCGGTCGTGCCACGGGCGTTGCTGGCGTGATCAGCGAGCCCAACACGTATTACTTCGGCGCCGCCACCGGCGGATTGTGGAAGACCATCGATGGAGGTAGCAGCTGGAAGCCGTTATGGGACGATTTCCCCGAGGCCGCGCCCGCCGTCGGTGCCATCGCCGTGGCGCCATCTGATCCCAAAGTCGTCTATGCGGGCACGGGCGAAATCAACATTCGCGGCAACGTCGCCACTGGCAATGGCCTTTATAAATCGACCGATTCGGGCAAAACCTGGCGTTTCTCGGGGCTGCGCGACAGCCAGGTGATTGGTCGCATCATCGTCGATCCCTCCGACCCCAACATCGTTCTCGTGGCGGCGCTCGGTCATACCTTCGGCGACAATCCGGAGCGCGGCGTGTTCCGCTCAACCGACGGCGGCGCCAATTGGAAGAAGGTGCTTTATGTGGACGCCAAGACCGGTGCTTCGGACGTCGCCTTCGATCCAAATAATCCCAAGATCCTTTACGCCGGCATGTGGCAGGCCTATCGCAAGCCTTGGATCATGGAAAGCGGCGGACCGGGCAGCGGCCTCTACAAGTCCTTCGACGGTGGCGAGCACTGGCGGCGTTTGAGCGGCGGCGGATTGCCGGACGGCATCCTAGGCCGCATCAATGTCGCCCCGACTTCTGACTCCAAAGTGGTCTATGCGATGATCGAAGCGAAGAAAGGTGGGCTCTTCCGCACGAATGACGGCGGCGAGAGCTGGACGCTCGTCAGCGACAAGAACAGCATCAAACAGCGGGCCTGGTATTTCAATACGGTATTCGCCGATCCCAAGGATGCGAATACCGTCTACGTGCTCAACACCTCGCTCTACCGTTCGATCGATGGCGGCCAGGGTTTCAAGACAGTGAAGACTCAGCATGGCGACAATCACGAATTGTGGATCGACCCGGCCAATCCTAAGCGCATGATCGAAGGCAATGACGGCGGCGCCAATGTCTCAGTCGATGGCGGCGAGACTTGGACCTCGGAGATGAACCAGCCGACCGCCCAGTTTTATCACATCGCCGCCGACAACGAATTTCCGTTCCGCCTCTACGGCGACCAGCAGGACAATTCCAGTATTTCGATCGCGACAGCCGGGCGCTCGGGCGGAGTCGGCATCGAGGATTGGAACCCGGTCGGCGGCGGCGAGAGCGGCTTCATCATTCCCGACCCCACAGACGCCAATATTGTCTATGGCGGCGGCTACGACGCCGAGATCACCCGCCACGACCGGCGCACCGGGCAAAACATCGAGATCACGCCGTGGCCGCGCAATACCATGGGCTGGGCTGCGGAGAATCTGAAGTATCGATTCCAATGGACCGCGCCGATCATGATCTCGAAATTCGAGCCCCACGCCCTCTACTTTGCAGCACAGGTGCTATTCCGCTCGCTCGACCAAGGCCGCAGCTGGACCGTGATCTCGCCCGATCTGACCCGCAACGACAAATCCAAGCAGCGTTCTTCGGGCGGACCGCTGACCAAAGACAATACCAGCGTCGAGACTTATGACACTATCTTTGCTATCGCTGAATCGCCCAAGACTAAGGATTTGATCTGGGTAGGCAGCGATGACGGACTGGTGCATCTGACTCAGGATGGCGGAGCCCACTGGACCAATGTGACGCCCAAGAGCATGCCCGATTTTGCCACCGTGGAAATGATCGAGCCGGATCCTGACAATCCCAATGTCGCCTATGTTGCCGCCGACCGTCATCGGGTCGATGATTTCAAGCCTTATGCATTCCGCACCGAGGACTATGGCAAGAGCTGGACTGCCATTACCCAGGGGCTGGCACCGGATGCGTATCTGCACGTCATCAGACGTGATCCGGCCCGGTCGGGTCTGCTTTACGCCGGCACCGAAAGCGGCATCATGATGTCGTATGACGACGGCGCTCACTGGCAGAGCTTGCAGTTGAACCTACCAGTGGTCCCCGTGCACGACCTCGTGGTGCATGGCGATGCCCTCGCTGTCGCCACGCACGGCCGCGCCTTCTGGATGATCGACGATTTGTCACCCGTGCGGCAGTGGGCACCCACGATTCCGGCCGAGACGGCACATCTGTTCAAGCCGGCGGTCGCCAACCACACGGTCTTCCGCGGCGGGCAACTGCGCTATTTCGGCGGTGCGAACCCGCCGGCGGGCGCGGTGATCAACTACACCTTGTCGTCGCAGATCGGCAAACCGCGACCGGCCAAGGATGCCGACAAAGATTCCGACAAGAAGGACAAGGATAAAGAGAAGGATCAGCCTGACCCACTCGATCAGCGCATCAGCCTCGATATTCTCGATGCGAGTGGTAAGTTGATCCGTCACTTCCCGGAATCCGAAGATGCCAAGAGTCCGGGTGAGGACGAGGCCAAGGCCGAGCCGGAAGAAGAGGAAGAGGGGGGACGTGCTTCCAAACCGCTCAAGCCGCCGCATTTCGCTGGCTTCAACACTTTCGTTTGGGACTTGCGCACAGACAAGGCGCGCGCGATCAAGAACGCGCCCTTGTGGGGGGGCAGCGTGGCGGGTCCCAAAATTCTGCCGGGTCACTACCAGGTCAAGCTGACCGTCGATGGCACGAGCCAGACTCAGCCGCTCGAGATCGTACCGGATCCGCGCGGCACGGCGACTCTCGACGATCTGGCCAAGCAGTTCGCTCTGCAGAGTGCGATCAACGCCCTGCTGACCGAGGTGCATGACGCCGTACTCGACATTCGCGCCACCCGCGTCAAGATCATGGCGGCAAAGAAAGCAGCCGCTGGAGCGCAAGCAGCCAAAGTCGCGGCCGCCGGCGATGCCCTCGACCGCAAGCTGACCGAAGTTGAGGAGATCCTGATCCAGCCGCGCTCGCACGCCTCGGAGGACGCGCTGAACTATCCGGTACGATTGAACAACATGCTCGCAGCGCTGGGGTCGCTAGTGGGTTCCGGCGATGCGGCGCCGACTACGCAGAATGAGGTCATGTTCGCCGAACTAAAGAGCGAGGCAGCCTCGGCCTTGGCTCGATGGCGCGAGCTCAAGAGCGGAGAGGTTGCTGCGTTCGAGAAGCTCAACATGTGAGATCGAGATTGTGAGCCGGCCGGTGTCTGATTTGGCTACACGCTCGTGGTCGACATTCAATGTCAAATCTTAAACGAGGCGATTGGATTTGGGGGGCGCCGGCGGACTGGACAGCCATCACGACAATCGATATGCACACGGGTGGTGAGCCGCTGCGAGTGATCACGGGTGGCTTACCTAAAATCGAAGGTACGACTGTCCTCGAGAAGCGGCGCTATTTTCAAGAGCATTACGATTTTCTGCGCACCGGCTTGATGTTCGAACCTCGCGGTCACGCCGATATGTACGGTGCCGTGATTGGCACTTCCCAGGATGCGGACTTCGATGTGTTCTTCTTGCACAACGAAGGCTACAGCACGATGTGCGGTCATGCCATCATCGCTCTGACGAAACTTGCCATCGAATCGAATCGGGTGCCAGGACCCAGCGTCTCATTCAACGTTCCGGCGGGCAGGATCGAGGCGAATGCCACGATGGAGGGCGGTCAAGTGGTTCGAGCCCACTTTCGCAATGTTCCCTCATTCTTATATCAGCGTGATCAAACCCTTCAGGTCGCCGGGGTCGGAGAGGTGAAGTTCGATATCGCGTATGGGGGTGCGTTCTATGCTGTGGTTGATGCGGTCTCATTGGGCTTACATTTGGATGCTTCCGACTATGCCCGGCTCATTCAGACGGGACGGAATATTAAGAACGCAATTATGAAAGACCGGAGCATCGAGCACCCCTTCGAGCCGGACTTGAGCTTTCTGTACGGGACGATTTTCGTCGGTCGAGCTCAAGGGACGACACACCACAGCCGCAACGTCTGCGTCTTTGCCGATGGCGAGGTGGATCGCTCAGCAACGGGTTCCGGGGTCAGTGCGCGCGCCGCACTTCATTACGCCAAGGGCGAGCTCGGATTGAATGAGAAGATTACGATCGAAAGTATCATCGGCAGCACGATGACCGTCCAAGCCCTCTCAGAAACAGCGTTCGGGCCCCATCGGGCGATCATCCCGGAAATCAGCGGCACGGCGCACATCACCGGCCGCAACGAATTCTGGTTCGATCCAGACGATCCGCTCGCGGCGGGCTTTATACTTCGCTGAAGCACAACCCGTGTTGAAACCTCGAAGTCATATCTCGATCTTCATTGGTGTGAACATCGTGGTTCACGCAGTCACGGCCTTCTGGGCCGCCGCGAAGACGTCGCGTGCGGACGTCGTACCTGCTACATGTTCCGTACCCTCGGCTCCGAGGTCCATCCATCCCGCATTCACGGCCTCAAACATTTCTTCGGCAGGTCCGGTATGGCGCTTCGGGATGCCGAATTGCTCGAACGCTTTCGCCCACCCTGCACGCGGGACTGCACAGGCTTTCACGTCGAGATTCAGGACTTCACCCAATTCCTCCGCGACTTCATCCGCGGTGACCATCGAACCAAGCTCGACGGCGCGCTGCCCTGACCACGCTGGCCCGGTCAAAAGGGTTGCGACCTCCGCGCCGATGTCGTTTGTCGCAACCATGGTCGACTTCCGGTTGGTCGGATTGTAGTAGACCGGTAGTGTTCCGCCCTGGGCGACCTGCAAGCCGTAGAGGAAGTTTTCGAAGAATCCACCTGCACGCACAAATGCGATTGGCGATGGCAGGTCCTGAAAACCTCGCTCCAGAAGCGACAAGGCCGTGATCATTCCAAGCCCGCTGCTCCTGTTCGCACCCATCGACGAAAGCGCTACCACCCGCGGCGGCGCGGCGTTGGTGAGCGCCTCGACATAATTCGCAATTACGCCCTTGGCTTCTTTGTAATCGGGCGAGGGGGCCCAGACAGCCGGCAACATGACAAACGCGCCTTCGACGCCATTGAGCGCCCGCTCGATGGCTGCCGAATCATTCCAATCGCCGTCAACCAGTTCCACGCCCCGGTTCGCCCAGCTTGATGTCTTCTCGCGATTGCGGACTAGCGCGCGTACTTTCTCGCCGTGCGCCAACAGATGTTCTGCCGTCGCGCCGCCCACTCTTCCCGTGATTCCCATTACTAGAAACATGCGTTTTCTCCTGATCGTGAGGGACAGAGCACCGCCCCGGTTGCTTCAACGGATGAGCGGCAGAATGGCCCGGATACGGGGATCGCGCGCGTAGAGGCCGCCCCATGTCATCGCGCCCAGAAGCAGGGAAATGATCTCCGGCGGCGACCCCAACTCACCAATACGGACATGGGCGCAGATCGCACCTCCCAAAAAGCCCGTCACCAGGATCGCGCCGAGGACGGCGGTGGCCGGGATGGCGTAAAGGATGGCGCAGGCGAATACGATAGGACCGACGACACAGGTCAGGTCCATCGCAAACCCGGTTTCCTGCAACATGTTCGCGATCTGTGCCGGCGCGAAGAGCTGGATAGTGCCGTCTGCCACCAGAGCGATAACGACAAGCGCGCTCATGAGCCGGCCGGCCCACAGTGCGCGCCGCGAGGTCGTAGTTTCAGGCACCTGAGGCAGGTTCATAGTGTCGGGCATTGTCATTCTCCGATGGGGATACCAATATTTGGAGCTTACTGTGTCTCCTGAGTATGATAAACACCGAGGAGATGAACTCACTGTTCTATGTACAGTGAACAATACCGAGGCTAAGAAAATGCAAAATCTCGAACCCATTCGCATTTTCATAACGGTAGCGGAAATGGGGAGCTTCACCCACGCAGCGGATAGCTTAGGCATTCAGAAGGGAAGGGCCTCAACGGCGGTCCGGAAGCTGGAAGAAGATGTCGGTGTCAGGCTTCTGCACCGGACGACGCGTAGCGTGCAGTTGACGGAAGACGGACGGGTATTCCATGCACGTGCCCGCGATCTGCTTGCTGACGTTGATGATCTGCACTCAATGTTCGCAAGCGATCAAGTGGCACTTCGCGGACGCTTACGGGTTGATCTGCCGAGCGAGTTGGCACGCACCACCATCGTGCCGGCCTTGCCGGCCTTCATGGCGAATTATCCCGAGTTGGAACTGGAGGTGTCGAGTACGGATCGCCAGGTTGATCTGGTTCAAGAGGGGTTTGACTGCGTATTGCGACTGGGTCCCATCGGGGACGAGACGTTGATTGCCCGCCCGCTGGGCAAGTTACGCATGGTCAACGCGGCCAGTCCAGCCTACCTGGCGCGCCATGGCGTCCCTCTATCGCTCGAAGATCTCGAGCATCAGAAACACCGGGCGATACATTTCGCACGGACGCTCGGCGCAAAACCCTATGGATGGGAGTATCCGCACGGCGACAGCTACTCGAGGCTTCAGTTGCCAGGTGCGCTGCATGTCAACAGCGTGCAGACCTACGAAGCTGCTGGTGTCGCGGGCCTTGGCGTGATTCAGGCACCACTGTTGGGGATTCGCCGTTACTTGGAGAGCGGGGCGTTGATAGAGCTTCTGCCCGATTTTCAGCACAAGCCGCTCGACGTCTCGCTGGTAGTAGCGCATCGGCGCAACCTGTCGCGCCGAGTCCGCGCATTCATGAAATGGATCGAAGGTGTGCTCGCGCCCCACCTAGAATAGTGAATCGAACCGCTTCAATTGGCGTGAAGATAAAAATGAAGGGCGGCTCGCGAGCTTCCACCGCAACCGATCAAAGATCGAACAGATGGTGAAGTGACTAGGCTTTTCGCACCTACGGCCCGATGGTATTATTAATCACACTATTGGCACCTGCCATAGAACTTCGAAAATCGCGGTTGCGGGCAAAATCACCTGACGTATGAACACCGCCAAGCGCGCCGAACTTGTCGAAATTATTGCGGTAGGCAACACGCTCGGTGAGGGTGTGTTGTGGGATCCAATCGGCCGGCGAGTTTGGTGGACCGATATCCAGGAGCGGCGCCTGTTCCGTCACGATCCGCTGCAGAGTGCGCTTCAGACCTTTGATTTGCCCGAAAGGCTGGGATCTTTCGGTTTCGTTGACGCGTCTGACGAGATAGTCGCAGCCTTTGAGTCGGGGTTTGCAATTTATCATCCCGAATCGAAGTTATTGAAGTGGCTCTCCCGGCCCGATCATGCGGCGAAGAACCTGCGTTTCAATGACGGCCGGGTGGACCGGCGCGGCCGCTTCTGGGCGGGCTCCATGGTCGAGGGTAAGGGGGCGCCCACCGCAAAACTGTACTGCCTTCGCGGAGTGACGGCGGAAGTTCGATTGACCGACATCGCAATTTCAAACAGCATCTGCTTCAGTCCGGATGGCCGGTATCTTTATTTCGCCGACACGCCGCAGCGCGTGATTTTGCGTTATGACATCGACCCGACAACGGGCTCAATCGGCAACCGCAAGATCTTTGCGCGCACGCCGCCCGGTGCGTTTCCCGACGGATCGAACGTCGATGCGCACGGCTACGTGTGGAATGCCCACTGGGGCGCCGGCCGTGTAGTGCGATATGCTTTGGACGGATCGGTCGACTTGGAAATCAATGTTCCGGCAACGCAGCCGACCTGCGTCGCATTCGGCGGACCAAATCTCGATATGCTGTATGTGACTTCGGCGCGAGAAGGTCTGAGCCCAGAGACACTTGCGGCTCAACCCCGTGCCGGCGATGTTTTCGTATACAAGCTGGATATCCAAGGATTGGCCGATTCCCGCTTCGCAGATCCAAGGCTTTCGCGTGACAGCCAGATTCAACGCTAGGGCGTTTTCGCAGGATCGCGGATCATGATCAATCGGCATGTTCGGGAATGGCGCAGTACCGATCTTGCCACCTATAAGAACGAAATTCTTCCGCTGAATGAACCGGCGGTCTTGAAAGGACTGCTAAAGAGTTGGCCTGCCGTGCAGGCGGGGTTGATCTCCAACCGGGCGCTCTGCGACTACATCAAGAAATTTGATGGCGGTCGCCCGGTCGAGACTCTGTTCGGCGACCCCTCGATTGAGGGACGATTTTTCTATACCGACGATTTGTCGAGTGTCAATTTCGAACGCCGGTCCGAGATGATATCTTCTACGCTCGAGACCCTGCTGATGCACGTCGCTGACACGGATCCGCCGGCAATATTTATACAGTCGGCGTCCATCCCTGAGCACTTGCCGAAATTCTCAGACGAGAATGCAATTGATCTCGCAGATCCATCCGCAATCCCGAGGATTTGGGTGGGCAATACGATTACTGTCACAACTCACTACGACATCTCGGACAATATCGCCTGCGTCGTAGGTGGTCGCCGACGCTTTACCTTGTTTCCGCCGGATCAGATTCGCAATCTTTATGTTGGACCCATTCATTTCACCCTCGCGGGTCAGCCCGTTAGCATGGTGTCGTTGGAGGAGCCTGACTTCATCCGCTTTCCGCGCTTCGAACAGGCGCTTGCCAGCGCGCAAGTGGCAGAGCTCGAGCCGGGCGATGCCATTTTCATACCGTACTTGTGGTGGCATCACGTCAAATCGTTGGAGCGATTCAACGTCCTGGTCAATTACTGGTGGGACGGCGCCACCCTCAAGTTCGGTTCACCCTACGATTGTCTGCTGCACGGATTTCTTTCGCTGCGTCACCTGCCCGCCAATCAGCGTGCCGCATGGCGCGCGGTATTCGACCACTATGTGTTTCAAGCGGATGTCGATCCGGTGGCTCATTTGCCGCCGGAACGGCGCGGCGCATTGGGCGAAATGACGCCCGAGCTTGCGGCACATATCAAATCGGCGTTGCTCAAAAGGTTGAGCCGCAGCTAGAAGGACGGCAGAGGCCGCACTGCAGCCTCTGCCGAATCCAGTCCCGGGGGGAGGGGTGGAATCCTAAAACGTAACTCCAAAGTCGAGCAGGTACGAGCGGCCGTAAACTTGATAGCCACCATCGTTCGCGAGATTTTGCGGATTGTTGTCGGTACTGAAGCGCGCCCGCTCATTGGTCAGATTACGCCCCTGCAAGCGAACGCTGTAATGCTGCGCGAAGGTGTATGAGGTGCTGGCATCAAGAGTAGTCTCAGCCGCGAGCATTTTCAGCGTCGTCCCCACCCAGGTGGGTGCTACGGTGAATGCCGTGTGGTGCTTTACTGCAATGCGTGATTCAAAGCCGGCCTTGTTGTAGAACAGATCGCCCTCGGATGTGGCCCTTGCGAAACCGACCATGGGATAAGGATTGCCGACCGGCGCGGCTTCATGAATATTCGATTCGACCTGGGCATGGTTCGCGTAGATGCCGAAATCCTGTAGAAACCCGGGCAGAAAGAAGAATCTCGTTTGGAACGTGAATTCAACGCCCGCAATTTCACCGCCCTTAGTGTTGCCTTCCGAAGTGATGATGTACTGCGTGCCGCCTATGGTTTCGCTCGATTGGCTCGCGCCAATGTAAGTCTTGACGTCTTTGTAATACGGGGCGATGGCGAGCAAGGATTCTTCATGGAAGTACCACTCGTACGAGAAATCGATTTGATCCGCTTTGAAGGGGTCGAGTTTCGGATTTCCGCCGCCGCCTGTCGGGGGACTGCCCGTGGGATTCAAGCTGAAGCCGGTAACGAGCGCATCAAGCGGCGGCCGGGAGATCGCGATGGAAGCACCGAATCGCAGTTGCTGGGTGTCGGTCAAATGCAATGTTGCGTTCAAGCTCGGCAACGCATCCGTATAGTCATTGTCGATGGACACGGGCGTGAAAGTCGTGCCATCGGGTGACTGATATCCCGAACTGGTGGTTTTGGTATGAACAACCCTTACGCCAACGTTCCCGGTCAACGGCAAGTCGGCGATCGCACTCTTATAGTCCAATTGCACGTAGCCTTCGTAGGATTTCTCGACGACATCGGTTCGTACCAGCGGCATGTCGGAACCCGCCGGCGCTCCGGAATTTGGGTACACCAATGGGAACAGGCTGTCCCAATTTCCGTAGACCAGCGGAGGTGCCACGAAGGAGGGCGCGTTAAACTGCGACAATCCGGCATTGGCCAGCGATAAAGGCGGTACGCCTCCCTGTCCTGCCGTACCCGCCGGGCAAACTTGAGTATTTTGATCTCCCGGGTTTGGGAACGACGTGGATCCGGTGCCGGGGCACAAGCCCCATTGGTTCTCGTGGTGAGTCTTCTCCCGGTCGGAAATTCGACCGCCGAATTTCACGGTCTCAATGAATGGCTGATCGAACCTTCGCGCGAAGTTCAAGGCTAACGCCGACAAGCGATCGCGGGTGTCTTCCGGACCGCTGCTTTCGCCGGTGCCATTGACGTCCGAACCGCTGTTTTGACGAAATCCGCCCGCAGACTGCAGCGAGGGGTCGGCAGGATCGAAACCGGGAAATGCGCCGTATGGCACCTGGCCATTGGCCACGTTGAATACCAGGCTCGGCGGATAGATATCCGATAGATAAATCGCCTGCCATTGATTCTGGCGCCAGGCTTCCGAGAAGGAAAGATCCGCGCTGTTGTCCCAGTTTCCTTGTTTCCACTCCGCATTGAGCCCGGCGACTGTTAGGGTGTGCTTCTCATTGTAGCGGGCGATTTCGCTTTCATAATTCGGATACGCGCAACAGGTGCCACCGGGTCCATTGATGAGATTTGCCGCGACCACAGAGCCGTTGACAATCTGGTATGAATTGCCGGGGGCGTTGTAGACGTTGGAGTTTCCGTTCGCCCAGTTGCCGGTGATATTGTTGCCATACCAGGTCTGGAACTGGTTCTCCTTGATGGTGTACTTCGACCACAGGGCGTCCGCCTTGATGGTCAAGGCGTCGCTGGCGCGCCAGCCGGCACCCCCTGAAAGCGCGTAACGATCCTGTGTTACTTCTTTGACTTCAGTATTGAGACCCCATGTCGTATTGTCCGGAACACCGTCGCCGTTCAAGTCACCCGTGTTACCGGCGGGGTTGGCGGGCGTAGCACCACTGTTGGCAGGCGTATTCCATCCGAAGGTGCGGAAATCCGGGAAGCCATTCTTTTCGCGCTGCACGCTCGCTGCGATCGAGACTGCGAAATCATCATTGATATGCCCGATATAGCCGCCGCTGCCGCGGTAGCCGACCGCGTTGTAGCCCGGCAGATCCTTGCCCTCATCGTTATAGGTGGGTCCGGCGCGAAAGCTGAACTCCGGACCCTTGTAGTCGAGCGGGGAGATCGTCTTAATATCGACGGTTGCGGCAATGCCGCCGGGTACCAGCGATGCACTTTGCGTCTTGTCAATTTGCGCGCCCGACAAAACCTCGGAGGGATAAATCTCCCAACGCAGATCCTGCGATGGTTCGGACGAAGCGACTTCTCGGCCATTTACCAGCCCGAGGACCAGGCGGGGTCCTAAGCCGCGCACCGATGCTTGGCTGGCGTTGCCGCGGTCGCGGGTTGTGTTGACGCCGGGAAGTCGATTGAGCTCTTCCGCAATGGTGACATCGGGGAGCTGGCCGATTTCCTCTGTGGTGATGTTGTCGCCGATGATGTCGGAATTTTTCTTGGTATTGATGGAGTCCTTTAAAGCCTGGCGAACTCCGGTGACGACAATTTCAGTCAGATCATCGGAGGCCGCTGCCGTCTCTGCCGCGTAAGCCTGCAATCCGAAGGTCGAAAAAATGGCGAGTGCGCCGGTGCCGCACGCAGGCAAAGTCTTTCTTGCTTTCACGAACATCCCCCTTTTTATCCAAGCCACGCGCCCGATTTTTATCGGACTGCATTCACCCCAAATTTGGCTATTAACGATATTATACGATAAATAGGATGATAGCTGTCAATGGGCCCGAAGCACGGGCCCACGCCGGGGGTTGGGAAGGCCATGGCGTTGACTGGATAGAACCGAAAGCCCGTAATGTCGGCCCAGTTTCAGGAGGTTTCTTGTCCGAGGAACGCATCCAAAGCATCGCGATCGTCGGTGGGGGAGCTGCCGCGTGGCTTGCGGCTGCAACGCTCGCCCGACGCCTAAAATCCGATTTTTGCGATATTCGCGTGATTGATACCACGCACGACTCCGCCGCTGCGATGAGCGAGGTCGCGCTTCCGAGTTTTCACAGGCTGAACAGCCTACTGGGGATCGATGAAAACGATCTGCTCCGTAAGACGCGGGGCACATTTAGGCTGGGAGCACAATTTACCGATTGGGGGCGGCTCGGGGACCGGTATTTTCATACCTACGGTTCGTTCGGCGCCAAACTCGACGCCGTTCCCTTTCACCACTATTGGATCAAGTTGCGCCAAGCCGGGGACCCGGCGAGCATCGAGGAGTATTCGACGGCGACGATGGCCGCGAGGACGCGCAGGTTTGCACATGCCTCGCTGGATCGGCGCTCGATGCTGTCGCTTTACTCCTACGGCTATCACTTTCATGCCGAATTGCTCGCCGCCTACCTGAGGGAATACGCCCAAGCGCACGGTGTCACCCGCATCGTCCGAACGATAGTCGATGTCGCCCTGCGAGGCGCCGACGGTTTTATCGATGCGCTACGACTTGATGACGGATCGCGCGTGGTAGCGGACCTCTACATCGACTGCGGCGGTGTTCCCGGCACACTGTTCGGTCGGCCGCGGCCCGACGCCTTCGAGGACTGGGGCCACTGGTTGCCGTGCGATCGCGCCGTCGGCGCGCTATCCGACGGCGCCGGCGATCCCGCGCCGCACTCGGAATCCGCAGCACAAGGCGCAGGGTGGCGCATGCGGACTCCGCTGCAAGGCTGCAGCGACAATAGCTATGTTTATTCCAGACGCCATGTCAGCGATGACGAAGCTGCGGCAACCTTGCGCCGTGATTTGCCGGGAGCCGCGCGGACCGAGCCTCGATTCTGGCGCTTATTTGCGGGCCGGCCACGCAGGTTCTGGGACAAAAACTGGATCCTGACCGGGGGCGCCCTCGACACGCTGGAGTCGACCGGCCTGCATCTGGTGCAGACCGCAATCACCCGGCTGTTGACGCTGTTTCCGGTGATGCGTTACAGCCCGCCCGACATGGAAGAATACAATCGCCTCACCACGATGGAACATGAACGCATCCGCGACTTCCTCATCCTGCACTTCAAGGCGACCCAGCGATGCGACGCGCCGTTCTGGGAGGATTGCCGGGCGCTAAAGGTTCCGGACACGCTGCAAGCCAAAATCGATTTGTTCCGCCGCTGTGGGCGCATCGCGATGCTGGAAGATGAACATTTCGGAGAGGACAGCTGGCTTGCGCTCTTCTTCGGCCAAAACCTCGACCCGCGGGACTACGACCCGCTCGCCGACGTTCTCGATGAGAGGGAAGTTAAGGCCGCCTTGTCTCGTATGCGATCGATGATCAAGGAAGGCGTGCAGCAGCTGCCGACGCATTCGGATTATATCGAGAGACATTGCTCGGCGGGATTCGGAGCGGGTTGGTGATCAAGAGCAACCGGGTCCGCGATATCGCGATTGTGGGCGGCGGCACCGCCGGCTGGATGGCCGCGGCCATCCTGGCGAGGCGCTTAGGATGTGCCTCGGGCTCGATTCGCGTGATCGAATCGCCGGACATCGGCACGATTGGCGTCGGTGAAGCGACCATTCCGCCGATTCGCTTGTTCAACAACGCGCTGGGACTCAACGAGGACGATTTCCTGCGCAGGACCCAGGGCACGATCAAGTTGGGAATCGAATTCAAAAATTGGTCCAAGATCGGCCGCGAGTATTTTCACCCATTCGGCCTTCACGGTACCCGCCCCGAGCAGGTATCGCTCCACCAGGACTGGCTCAAGCTGCGGCAATTGGGCCAAGCGGGCAGCTTTGAGGACTATTCCCTCAACACCGTCACGGCCCGCCTGGGCCGGGTCGCCGCGGGCGCCGACTGCGATGCTGCGTTAGCGCCGCTGTTTGCCTACGCATTCCACTTTGATGCGGGCCTTTACGGTCAGTATTTGCGTGAGTATGCGCAGGCGCGCGGCGTTGTGCGGATGGAGCGCAAGATCGTGAAGGTCGAGTTGCGCAGCGAGGATGGGTTCATTCGCGCCTTGCAGCTGGATGATGGCCGGCAAGTCGAGGCGGATTTGTTCATCGACTGCTCGGGCTTTCGCGGGCTTCTGATCGAGCAGGCACTGAAGACCGGATACGAGGATTGGACCCACTGGCTGCCCTGCGACCGCGCGGTGGCCGTGCCTTGCGAGAGCACCGGCCCGCTGACGCCTTTCACCCGCTCGACGGCGCGCGAGGCGGGCTGGCAATGGCGTATTCCGCTGCAGCATCGCATCGGCAATGGCTATGTCTACTGCAGCCGCTTCATCAGCGATGATGAGGCTGCGGCAACGCTGCTGGCGAATCTGGACGGCAAGGCAACGGCCGAGCCGCGATTCCTAAGGTTCACCACCGGACGGCGCAAGAAATTCTGGAACAAGAACTGCATTGCGCTGGGGTTGGCGAGCGGCTTCGTCGAACCGCTCGAATCCACTTCCATCCATATGATTCAGAGCGGGGTCACTCAACTGGCGGCTATTTTTCCGGACCGAAGCTTTGATCCTTGCGATGCCGAGCAGTACAACCAATTGCAAATCGACGAGTATGACAAGGTGCGCGACTTCATTATTTTGCACTACAAGGCCACGACGCGCGACGACTCTGCGCTGTGGCAGTACTGCGCAAATATGCCAGTTCCAGAATCGCTGAATCATCGCATGAACTTGTTTCGCAGCACTGCACGCGTCGCGTTCGAAGACCGCGAGCTGTTTACCGAGCCTAACTGGTTGTCGGTGTTCATCGGGCAGGGAATCTGGCCGCGCCGCTATGATCCGCTCGCCGATATTATTCCGATCGATTCGACCAGAAGCCAGATGCAGCGCCTACGGTCGCTGATCCGCCAAACGGCGGAAGCCATGCCGGCCCACGAGGCCTTCATCGCCGAGCACTGCCGTGCGCAGGGAGCGACCGCATGGTAGCCAAAAGGTTTTTAATTGCGGTGGATGAATCATGAAAATTGCCATGGTCACGGGGGCGGGAAGCGGTATCGGACAAGCCAGCGCGCTGGCGCTGCTGCGCGCCGGTTACTCGGTGGTCTTGGCGGGCCGGCGCGTGGATGCGCTCGAACAGACCGCGGCTCAGGCGCCAACAGGCTCGAACGCACTGCTGGTGCCAACCGATGTGCGCGATGAATCGGCGGTAGCGGCACTGTTTCGGCTCACGGTGGAGAGATTCGGCCGCCTGGACGTGCTGTTCAACAACGCCGGCGTCGGCGCGCCGCAGATTCCGATCGACGGACTTACCCTTACCCAGTGGAACGAGGTCGTGTCGGTGAATCTGACCGGCGCCTTTTTGTGCGCCCGCGCTGCGTTTCGCCTCATGAGGGAACAGAGTCCGCAAGGCGGCCGCATCATCAACAATGGATCCATCTCGGCGCAGACGCCGCGGCCGCTTTCGGCTCCGTACACCGCCGCCAAACACGCGATTACCGGACTCACGAAATCCCTGTCGCTGGATGGGCGCATTCATCGTATTGCCTGCGGACAAATAGACATCGGCAACGCCGCGACCACCATGACCTCGCGCATGTCGCAAGGCGCCCTGCAAGCCGACGGCTCGCTGCGGCAAGAGGCGACCATGGATGTGCGGCACATCGCGGACGCGGTCGTGCACATGGCCAGTCTGCCCCTGGATGCCAATGTGCTGTCGATGACCATCATGGCCACCCAGATGCCCTTCATCGGAAGGGGCTGACATAGGATGCCGAAGCTACGGCCCTGGCGATTTCTGATTTTGGCGCTGTGGGTGGCTGCGGCGCCGGCGCGCTTTTCGGCGGCGCACTCATTCGACGCGGTGGCCGATCGGCCGGTGTACCTGGACCGGGCCGGCGTCATACGCTGGGGTGACACCAAGCAAGAGGTCAGCCTGTTCGGCGCCAATTACTGCATCATGTCAGGCTCAGACTACCGCATGGCCGGCCTGGTTTCAAATGACCGCAAGGCCATGATCGATGAGGACTTGGCGCAGTTTGCGCGCATGGGTTGGACCGCGTTGCGGCTGTGCTCTTGGGGAGATTGGGAGAATGCCGACAAGGCCGGCAATCTCATCGTCAATGATCATGTCGATTTGCTCGACTACGTGATCGCGAAGGCGCGAGCGCGGGGAATTTACATACTTCTGACCCCGATTCACACCTACGATCCCGCCTTTGCGGACCAGGTCAATAAGCCCTCCTCGAACATCGGCTTCTCGAAATATTTCAGCCGCGAGGAAATGGGCACCAATCGCGATTCGATCGCCGCGCAGGCCAATTACATCAAGCAATTGCTGGAACACGTCAACCCGTATACCCACACCGCAATCAAGGACGAGCCGGCGATTTTATTTGTCGAGATGATCAACGAGCCGGTACACCATCCCGAGAACGTCGCCGGCTCCATCGCCTACATCAACACCCTGGTGAGCGCGGTGCGCAATACCGGCTGCACGAAACTAACGTTCTTCAACGTATCGCAGGATTTCGCCATTGCGCCGGCGATCAAGAGTTCGACTGTGGATGGCGTGAGCTTTGGTTGGTATCCGTCCGGGCTCGTCGCCGGGCGCACATTGCAGGGCAATTTTCTCCAAGCTGTCGATGGCTATCCTGACATGCTGAGGCCAGATCTCAAGGGCAGACCTCGCATCGTTTATGAATTCGACCAGGCTGATCTGCTCACAGGCTATCTTTACCCGGCGATGGCGCGCACCTATCGTGCCGTCGGTGCGCAGTTCGCGACGATGTTTGCCTATGACATGTTGCAAACGGCGCCTTACAACTTGGGCTGGCAGACGCACTATCTCAATCTGGTGCACACGCCGCGTAAAGCGGTGAGCGCGGTGATCGCCGCTGAAGTGATGCGGCGCCTGCCCGCATATCAGTCATACGGTCGATATCCTGACAATCTAAAGTTCGAGGATTTTCGCGTCAGCTACGAAGACAATATGAGTGAGTTGAACGCCGACGATGCGTTCATGAATGCGGGAGCCACGAATTCGGTGCCGCGCAACCCGCGCGCTCTGACGCGAATCGTGGGTTTTGATTCTTCGGGTGTCGTCGACTACGAGGGTAGCGGCGCCTACTTCCTTGACAAGGTGAAAGACGGCCTGTGGCGTCTGGAGGTCTATCCGGACGAGGTTCTGGTACGGGATCCGTTCGAGCAGCCCCAGCCGGACAAGATCGTGTCCAGATTGTTGTACCGGTCCTGGCCGATGACGGTTCACTTACCGGATCTCGGCGGCCAGTTCTACGTCACACCCATTAATGTACGGGCAGACAAACCGGCGGGCACACTCAGGGCGGCGGGCGCCCGTTTCACGGTTGAGCCGGGTGTTTGGCTGCTCAGCGAGAACGAGCAGGTGGATAAAGCGGCACTGCCCACGTTCTTGGGAAGGGTCGGTTTTGACGAATATCACATCAACAAACGCCTCTCGTATCCGGATAGCGTGCAAACGCTGACACCGAATGAGTTTGCAGCCGACGCATCGGTGATCATTCGCGCGCGGGCCGCCACGGATGCAATGCCTGATGAACTCAAGCTATGGGTGCGGCCCGCGGGCGCGCGGGGCTTCGGATCGCCCATTCCGATGCAGCGCTCGCGAGGCAATGACTATGTCGCCGTGCGCACAGCCGGGGATCTCGCGCCAGGGTTGTACGAATACGCGATCAGCGTAAAAAGCGGCGCGCGCGTGACCACCTTCCCGGGCGCAGTACCGCAAGAGCCGGGCGAGTGGCCTTTCGCGATGGACTCGCATTGGTCGTTCCGCATCACCCCCGTCGCCTCTCCCATGCGGCTGCTCAATCCCAAGGAAGATTTCATGCGCCTGTCCTTCGTGCGCCCGGGCGAGCGGTACCGATCGCCTTTCTTTCGGCTTTCGCCCGGCGATGCGGACGATGAATCGGCGCTCACTCTGACGCTGCCGGATCTGGGAAAAGACACGCCGCAACGATACGCAGCCGCACTCTATGTCGGCGACATCGTCGCGGCCCGCAAGACCGACGCGCGGCGGGCCGACGCCGTCGAAATAAAGTTGCAAGCGGTCGGGGGCAAACGCAAGACCATCCAAGTGGTGCTGATCGAGCGCGACGGTGCGGCCTGGAGCGCAGCGGTGAGCGCGGTGGGCCGATGGGCGATCGTGCGCGTGCCCATCGATCAGTTTCGGATATCACGCAGCATCCACATACCGAGTCCGTTCCCAGGTCTCTGGAATTATTGGCGCGACAGTCCGGCGCTGCGCGGTATAAGCGGAGATCACTTACACGCCGAGGATCTTGATCGGCTGCAGCTCACGGTGCTTCCCAATTCGGGCGACAATGCGCAGGACGACGCGGCGGGCGCCGCGATCGAGTCCATTCGCCTGACGTTCGCCGCCGGGCAATAGACTCCCCTTTTAGCGAAAATAAAAGAAGGTGTTGGCGGTCAAACGCCCAGTGCGCGGGTTCGCATCAAATTTGAACGACGATGCGATGTCGGCGCTGTGCAAATTGATGCTGCGATAAATGAGCACCCGATTGAATGCCGCGTTGAACGAGACGGTTCGCTCAAAGCGCGGATCGTCGCCGCAAATATATTTTGCCGGCGGCATTCCCAGCTCAGCCAAGTCGGTGCGGACCGCGTTGCCGTATTCAGAAAGGCGCGATTCGTCGATGTATTCGAAACCGGTGCGCCGATGCCGATAGAACGAGGTGCCGCCGTGCTCCGGCCCGCAAAGATAGTGCAGCAGCGCGAGCTGCTTCGGATTGGTGTTGTCGAAATGCGGCATGAGCTGCACCGTTTGCAGCTTTTCGGGCGGCGTGAGGACCAGTGAAAAGTGGCTGAGTTCGCCGCTGATGCGGCTGTCGTGCAAACCGAACGCTTGCGCAATGATGGGAGCCAGAAATGCGCGCAATGCGTAGCAGTAAATCGCCGGAGCAGGTGCCCGCGTTCCCGGATAAAAGGTGTCGGACACGGCGTCAAATGCGCAGTGCGCGGCGGCGAAATCGGTCAGCAGTTGCGGGCTGCTGAGGAAGTTGTCGACGACCACGACCGGTTCGCGTTCGGTTCCGACCTGCACAGTCGCGGCTTTGAAATCATCGTGCAGCCGCAATTTTCCGTTCAGATCGAGCATGCGCCCGCTATTCCACGAACGGATCCACCGCCGCGCGCCGCCCGCAGAGGAAGGCGTCTGCGACCAGCTGCAGCGGCGCCGTATCGACATCAATCCGGCGATTTTTCACAAGTTCGGCAAAATGAGCATACAGGCCGGCGTATTCGCCGACGCTCGAGGTTGGCACCCCGCGGCCGTCAATGCTTAATACTTTGCCGCCGAGGGAAAGCTCGAGCACTTCCGCATCCGTTTCGATCCCGATGTTCCAGGTCTGTGGGCCGGTTTGAAGAAAATCCAAATCCACCTGCACAGGCGCGCCGCTCTGTTCTCTCAGTTCCAGGCGCGCCGCAATCGGCGTCGCGCAGTTTTCTGGAAACGAGAGATCGGCGTTCAGCAGAGCGAGGGGGCCGGGAATGATGCGGGTCAAGATCGATAAGGCGTTGATGCCCGGATCGAACACACCCAAGCCGCCGGGTTGCCATATCCAGGTCTGACCCGGATGCCAAACCCGGACATCTTCCTTCCAGCTGACTGCAATCGATTTGATCCGTCGCGCGGATAACCAGGCTCGCGCCGGTTCGACGCCGCAGGCGTGTCTGGAGTGCCAGGACGCAAAGAGCGCAACGCCTTTCTGTTTTGCCAGATCGGCCAGGGCAATCACTTCACTGACGCTCATTCCCGGCGGTTTCTCCAACAGCACGTGTAAGCCGTATTGCAAAGCGTAGCGGGCGATGTCGAAGCGCACTTGGGGTGTGGTGCAAATCGCCACCGCTCCCACCTCCGGTACTCCCGCGAGGAGAGCCGGCAGATCGGTGAAATTCGGCAGGCCGTTGAGTTTGTTGTGGGGGCTGGCAGCGGCAATCAGTTCGAAGTCTTCGTTGGCCGCCAAGGCAGGAATGTGTTCATCGCGCGCGATCTTGCCAAGACCAATCAGCGCGATCTTTATGGTCGCCATGAATGAGTCTTCTAAGTGCTATGGGCTCGCTGCGGCCGATTGGCGGCGCGACGCTCTTGCGCTTCCCGTTTGCCGATGAGGTCCATGGCTTCTTGGATCAGCTTCTGCATGGATTCTTGTGCAAGATCGACCTTGCCGGAAATGATCGCATCGGCGACCTTTTGGTGATCGGCGACGCTCGCCAGCCTGACGCCTTTGTATCGATTGGTCATTCGGATGCTGAAGCGCAGTGCGGTCGCGATGAAATCGGAAAGTTGCGCATAGAATCGATTGCGGCTGCCGCGCAGCACCGCGACATGAAAGGCGATATCTGAATCAAGCGGATCGTCTTCACCCCGATCCGCCGCCTGCATGCGTACGATGGCGTTGCGAATGGCCGCCTTTTCGGCCGGTCCCGCGGCACCTGCGGCGAGTGCTGCCGCGCCGGGTTCCACGACCAGGCGAATTTCGGTGAATTCCATGAGCAGCGCCATGGAGAATTTTCGTTCCAGCAGCCAACCCAGTACGTCAGGGTCCAACAGGTTCCATTTATCTTCCGGCTGGACCCACGTGCCGCGCCGCGGCCGGGCTCCCAGCAGTCCCTTGGCTGTGAGCATTTTGACCGCTTCACGCAGCACCGGACGGCTGGCGTCATATTGCCGGCACAGTTCTGCCTCGATGGGAATGGGGTTGTCCGCGGAATACACCCCCGTGACGATGGCGATGCCAATTTGATTGGCGATGCTATAGGTCAGGTTCTGACCGCGAACGGGTGTACTCATGATGGATACTCTGGCTCAGCTAGGACACGAATGCCAGCACCGCAGTTAAACGTGGAAGAATTCGTCATTTGTCTAAGCACCCCGCCTACCACCAGGTCGCGTAAAGCGCGATTAAAATGGCGGTGATGGCTACGGCGGCCACATTGAAGCCGCGGCTCGTGGAGTAGTCGATCTGCTTGAGCTCGACTCGAAGCGCCGATTTGCTGCGAGGCTGAAGCAGAGAAACGACGACGGCTATTCCCAAACACGCCAGGAACACCACGCCGACTCGATCGATGAACGGCAGCGCGGGCCACAGAATCTTGAGCAGAAACGACAGTATCGCCGAGGCAATCGCCGCCGTCAGCGCCGCCGCTGCCGTGCAGCGTTCCCAAAACATGCCGAGCAGAAAAATGACGCATATGCCGGGCGTGAAGAAACCGGTGAACTCTTGAATGTACTGAAATGCCTGGTCGAAGCTGCCAAGCAGCGGCCTTGCCATGATGATCGCGATAATGAGCGCCGTGGCTGCGGTGGCGCGGCCTACCCAGACCAGGTGTTGCTGAGTCGCGTTGGGCCGGAGCGGCCGATACACATCCATGGTGAAAATGGTCGCTATCGAGTTGATCTTCGAGCCCATCGAGGCAACGATGGCGGCAATCAATGCCGCAAACACCAATCCCAGGATCCCGGTTGGCAGCATGGCCATCAGATGCGGATAGGCTTCATCCGGGCGATCCAGATGCGGCGCCAGTGCGACGGCGGCGATGCCGGGAAGCACGATGATGACCGGCATCAGCAACTTCAGAAAGGCGGCGAGGACGATGCCCTTCTGCGCTTCCCTGATGCTCTTCGCGGCGAGCGCCCGTTGAATGATGTATTGGTTGAATCCCCAGTAGGAGATGTTCATCACCCACATGCCGCCCAACAACACCGAAAGGCCCGGCAGATCCTTGTAGTTCGGATTGTCGCGCGGCAGGATCATTTTGAATTTGTCAGGGAAGCGTGTTGTCAGTTCGTGAAATCCGGCGATCACGCCCGTACCGCCGGAAATTTTATTGAGGGCGATGTAGCTGATGATGAGGCCGCCCAACACCAACAGTGAAACCTGGACGATGTCGGTCAATGCAACCGCCTTCAATCCGCCATACAGCGCATAGGCGCCGGCAAACAGCCCGAGCGCGACCAGCGCCACTTCGAGGTCCACGCCCGCGACGGTGTGTACGGCGGTCGCGCCCAGCCACAGGATCGCCGTCAGATTCACGAATATGTAGACCCCCAGCCAGAATATCGCCATGACGGTGCGGACGCTCGTGCTGTAGCGCTTCTCCAGAAACTCCGGCATGGTGTAGATGCCGTTCTTTAGAAAAATCGGCAAAAAATATTTGCCGACGATAATGAGCGTGATCGCCGCCATCCACTCATAAGAGGCAATTCCAAGGCCGATCACATAGCCGGAGCCGGACATGCCGATGATCTGTTCGGCGGAGATATTGGCTGCAATCAACGAAGTGCCGATGGCCCACCAAGGCAGCGCGCGGCTGGCCAGGAAATAGTCCTGAGCGTCCTTCTGATGCGTACCCTTTTCCCGCGATACCCATTGCGCCAGGATGAAGATTGAGACGGCATAAATGCCGATGATCGACGTATCGATGACCGATAGTTTCAAGTTTTCTCCGCGGAACTTACTTTTGTTATTGTTGAATTTGCAAGATATGAGCGCACCAAGAGCTGCGCCCGGTGCCTGATATCGTTGAGGCTGTACTCAGGCCGGAATAGCTCCGATCCGAATCCGAAGCCCGCGGCGCCGGCCGCCAGCCATCCGGCAATTTGTTCTGCGGTCACACCGCCCACGGGAAATATTCTGATTTCCTTGGGCAGCACGGTGCACAACGCCCGCAAATGCTGCGGACCGTAACTGCTCGCCGGAAACAGTTTTAACTGGGTTGCTCCCGCATGCGCTGCGCTAAAGGCCTCAGTGGCGGTGGCGATCCCTGGCATGACTCGCATACCGAGCTTCGTCGCGTGGCCGATGACTTGTACATCGCAATTGGGAGCAACGACGAGCCGGCCGCCGGCTGCGTGCGTGCGTTGAACGTCTTGGCCGGTCAGTACGGTGCCCGCACCCACCAGGCAATCGGCGGGCAGGGCGCCTGCCAACGCCGAAATACTGGCAAACGGCTGCGGCGAATTGAGGGGCACTTCGATGACGCGGAAGCCTGCGGAGTACAAAACGTTGGCCACCTCGATGACTCTTTCCGGCACCACGCCTCGCAATATTCCAACCAACGCATGTGGCGGCAGCCGCGATTCAGACTGCATTCGTTACTGCCCGGGATGCGATGTATTGGTGCACGCGTCTAAGACCCGCGAGCGAGGCGGCAGCGCCATCCAACTGCCGCGCATCGCAGGACTGGTGTCGGAGCGCGGCGGCGTAAAGCTGCGTCAATTGCGGCTCACCGATCAGATGCACGGAAGTCTTTGCCTGCGAAGCGTCGAACAGCTGCAATGCGCTGCTGACGTCGGCCGCGATCAGAAGCCCGGACAGAAACGATACTGCGCTACGCGCGCCGAGTTCGCCGCTGAGCACGCGGCTTCGGCACTCGAACAAGCGATCTAGGACTTGCGCTTGCGGGAAATCATTGAAGCGTTGGACGCCTATCTCGAAGTCCGCCCCCGAGACCGTCTCTGAGCGGTACTCGGCTGGCACCAGCACGCTATGGTCGCGTAGAGCGCCGAAAAGTTCTCCGGTGAGTGCGGTGAGGAATTCACTCATGATCCCGTCCTCCAGCAGGACCCACTTGGTATGGGTGCCCGGAAGACAAAGCAAACGCCGACCGCGGCGCAGTGTCGAATCGAGAGTCAGGACGCCCAATATTTGGGTTTCCTCGCCTCGCATGTAATCCGCCGCTCGCAGCCGGTTCTCGCAGCGTGCGCCGGGGACGATGTGAATACTGCCGGCGCGCAGTGCGATGCTGCCATCGATGATTTTTTCGGGATTGGCGGGGCAATTGACGTATGGCGCCTGCACCCAACCGATGCTCGAACCGATCATGCCGCACATGACCGCGGTCAGCGGGCCGTACTGCGCCTCCCAAGGGCGCATGATTGAATCGAACAAAGTGTCGAAGGGCACCTTGACGGCGGCAACTCCGGGTCCGTCGATGGTGTCGAGGACCGTGCCCGGACCCTCGCACAGGAACAGGCGCAAACGGCTGGTTCCCCAGTCCCCGACCACATATCGTTCGGTGATCATTAGTGCGATTCCCGGTCGACGACGCTCCCGCTTGCTCCGACCAAGAAATCCAGATCGCAGCCCTGATCGGCCTGCATGACGTGCTGAACGTACAGCTGGTAGTAGCCGCGCGAATATTTTGCCGTCGGCGGCTCTTGCTTCCATGCCTCAACGCGCGCGGCCAATTCGCCGGGCGATATCAAGAGTTCGAGCCGCCGATTCGGTCCGTCGAGCAAAATCTCGTCGCCGTCCCGCACCATTGCGAGTGGCCCTCCGGCCGCGGATTCGGGCGCGACGTGCAGAACGACTGTGCCAAATGCCGTACCGCTCATACGGGCGTCGGAGATGCGCAGCATGTCGCTGACGCCTTTTTCCAGAAGCTTGCGGGGCAAGGGCATATTGCCGACCTCGGGCATGCCCGGGTAGCCCTTCGGGCCGCAGCCCTTGAGTACTAAGACGCTCTGCGCGTCTACGTCAAGATTTGGGTCGTCGATTCGGGCATGCAAGTCCTCGACGGATTCGAATACGACCGCACGCCCGCGGTGCGACAGCAGCGCTCGCCCGGCCGCGCTGGGTTTCATCACCGCGCCGTTGGGGCAGAGATTGCCTTGCAGAACCCAGATGCCCGAAACCGGATTGGCCGGCGCTTCCAGTGTGCGAATGACATCCCGATTGAAGCATTCGGCCGACGCGAAACCAGCCCCAATCGGCTGTCCCCAGCCGGTGGGGCTGTCGGTGTGCAAGAGAGAAGCGAGTTCCTTCATGACCGCGGGCAAACCGCCCGCGTAGTGCAAATCTTCCATCAAGAATTTTCCGGAAGGTTGCAGATCTACCAACAGCGGGACATCAGCCGTCAGGCGATCAAAATCCGCGAGTTTGAGCGGTACGCCGAGCCGACCGGCAATGGCGAGCAAATGCAAAACCGTATTGGTCGAGCCGCCGATTGCGCCTAAGACCCGAATCGCGTTCTCAAAGGCATCGCGCGTCAGAATGGTCGACAGCCGCACGTCTTCACGGGCCATGCGCACGATCAACCGGCCACTTTCATGTGCAATGCGCCGGCGCTGCGCATCAACGGCGGGTGTCGTGGCGTTGTAGGGGAGGGCGATACCCATAGCCTCAACCATGCACGCCATGGTCGAGGCGCTGCCCATGGTCATGCAGGTGCCGGGCGTTCGCGACATACCGGATTCTGCGCTCATGAAATCGTCCATCGACATCTTGCCGCCGCGAACCGCTTCGCTGAATTTCCATACGTCGGTGCCCGAACCGATGTCGCAGCCGCGGAATTTTCCGTTCAGCATCGGGCCGCTCGAAATTACCAGTGTCGGGAGATTGACGCTCGCTGCACCCATGAGTTGTCCAGGAGTGGTTTTGTCGCAGCCGCCGAGCAGCACCACGGCATCTATCGGATTGCCGCGGATGGATTCCTCGACCTCCATCGCCAACAGATTGCGAAACAGCATGGCGGTCGGCCGCATCTGCGTCTCACCCAGCGACATGGCCGGAAATTCGAGCGGCAGGCCGCCGGCCTCCCACACGCCCCGCTTGACGTGCTCGGCGACGTCGCGCAGCCCCGCATTGCAAGGTGTCAGTTCCGACCAGGTGTTGCAAATTCCGATGACGGGACGGCCGTCGAAAACATCGGCCGGTAAGCCCTCGCTCTTCATCCAGCTACGATGAATAAAGCCGTCTTTGTCCTTGCGGCCGTAGCTCTTTTGACTACGTAGCGGCTTTTTATCTGTCGTCATGGCGCAAGTCTTCCGTCAGTAACGAAGCCTAAGGCCTAAGCAGTGGCCGCTTCGCATCTAATATGATCAATATACCATCGTATCCAAGGGCCGCCGCCGCCACTGCGGCTATTGCAAGCGTTCCTCGCGATTTTCTGGGTCGCGCGAACGCACGGCCTGAGCCTGCGCTTGACCGGCATTCTTGAAATATTATAATATAAATGCGATATAACTCAATTGTGTCGATACTTAGATCAGGCGAGCCAAGCGGCCAACCATGCTTCGAATCGGCGATTTGGCAAATAGGGCGATCCTGATCACGGGGGCAAGTTCTGGAATAGGCGCCGCCGTCAGCCGGGCTTTTGCTGAACAGGGAGCGCGTGTGGCCGTACATTGGAGTGCCAACGCGGCTGGTGCGGAGCAAGTCGCGCAAGATATTCGGGTCTCAGGCGGGTTTGCGCAGCTCGTGCGGGGCGACCTCACCGTTGCTGGAGAGGCTAAGCGGGTCGTCGCAGACAGTGCGGAGCTTCTCGGGGGCCTCGATATTTTGATCAACAATGCCGGCTCGCTCGTCAGTCGGCGGCCATTTCTCGACACCGATGATGCGTGGATGGATTCCGTGTTCGACCTCAACGCGCGTGCAGTCGTGCAGACCTGTCAAGCGGCCATACCGCTCTTGGAACGTCGCGGCGGCGGTGCAATCATCAACGTCGGATCCATTGCCGGTCTTGACGGCGGCGGCAGCGGCGCCGGTATCTACGGTGCGGCCAAGGCTTTCGTGCACAATTTGACGCGCCATCTGGCACGCGATTTTGCGGCGCGAAACATCCGCGTCAATACGGTTTCTCCGGGCGTTGTCGATACGCCGTTTCATCATGCAACGCCGCGCGAGCGCATGGAGGCCATGCGCAAGTCCGTGTGCATGGGAAGAATCGGGACGCCCGCCGATTGCGTCGGCGCCTTTCTGTTTCTCGCCTCAAATGAGCTGAGTGGCTACATCACCGGTCAAAATATTCATGTAAACGGCGGTCAGGTGATGCCTTGAAAAGCACGGTTCGAGCCGGCGCGCTGCTGGCGGCGGTATTCAGCGGCACAGTTTTTGGCGCAACGCGGATTGATTGCAATCAAGGCTGGTTGTTTCGAACCGATGCAAGCGAAGTCGGCGAGGCATCTGGCTGGACAAAAAACATACCCGCTGACACGAGGTCTGTCAGCCTCCCGCACACCTGGAACATCGGTGAATATCACGACTACATGGGGGTTGCCTGGTACTTCCGCCGCTTTGCGCTGCCGGCGGGATTGCCCGGCAGGCACATGGAGCTGCATTTTGGCGCGACCTTCTACAAAGCGCGCGTTTGGTTAAACGGCGTCGAACTTGGCGGCCACGAAGGCGGATTCACCGAATACTCCTTCGATGTATCTTCGCAATTGCGCGACAATAACATTCTGGCCGTACGCATCGACAATCGACCGGGGCCGGAAACCATACCGGGGTTCGGAGCGCGCGGAACTCCCGAGGCATGGTACGACTGGTGGGCGTACGGCGGAATTGTTCGAGATGTGTGGCTAACGGAGACCGGGGCGGCGTGGATTCGCCGCCAGAGCATCCGTAGCGAACAGACTTCCGGGCGCGCAACGATTCGCGATCGCATCTTCGTGCAGGGCGATCAAGGTCAGTCTGGTGATCGCCTGCACATCACAGCCTACAATCAGGACAATCAAGCGGTTGCCAGCACCAGTGAGCCAGTGCGAGTTCTCGCCGGGGTGGCCGACACCATGATTGCGCTCACCGTGCCGAAGCCCAGGCTATGGAGCATCGATCATCCGAATATGTACCGCATGGATGCGGAGTTGCTGGACGCGAACGGCAAGGTGCTCGACACGCAAAGCGAAGCCTTCGGATTGCGCACAGTGCAAATCCTGGATCGGCACCTCGTTCTGAACGGAGAGCGTGTCCGATTGACGGGGCTGGCTCGACACGAGGACTCCCCGTGGGAAGGACTTGCAGAGACGCGCGGAACCATGCGCCGCGATTTCGAGGATATGAAGGCACTGCATGCCACGCTGACACGCCCGGTCCACTACCCGCAAAATCCCTACATTCTCGATTACGCCGATCGCCACGGCATTTTGCTCATCCCGGAAATTCCGGTGTGGCAATTTGACGAGACCCAGCTATCGAATCCCAAAGTGCAGGCGCTTGCGCGCCGGCAGATGCAGGAAATGATCGAGGAGGCGGGAAACCATCCGAGCATATTTGCTTGGAGCGTAGCCAATGAGAGTGCCACCGGCACTCCAGGCGGCATCGAGTACTTTCGCATGATGCGCGATTTCATCCGCAGCATCGATCCGGGCCGATATGTCAGTTACGCGGACGACAATCTGCCCAAGCTCGAGCGCGCAGAACAATCGGCCGCAAACGAAGCCGACTTTCTGATGATGAACCAATATTTTGGGACCTGGCATGGTCCGGCCTCCGCGTTGGTACCCGCTTTGGACCGGGTCGATAAACTGTTTCCAAACAAAATGGTGATCGTCTCGGAATTCGGTTATCCAGGCTTCTTTGCAAAAGATCCGCGCGAGGCCGACCCCGAACGTATTCGAACCTTGCGAGAACAAATGCCGCTGATGGCGGCGCGGGATTGGATTGCCGGCACCATCCTCTGGTGTTACCAGGATTACAAATCGCGGCGTAACCTCTGGCCAGGACAGGCGGAGGGCTACGTCGAGCATGGTGTCGTCGATGAGGCGCGCCAGCGTAAGCCCTCGTACGACGTGTGGAAGGAGATGACGGCTCCGGCAAAACTCGAAACCCGTTGGGTGCGTGACGCGAATTCCACGATCACCGGATTCGTCGGCACGGTGACCCCCAATTCGCAACAGAACATTCCCTATTATCCTTTGCACGACTATGGGTTGGTCTGGAATCTTCTCGACGAGAAGGGCAACGCCGTCTCCGGCGGAAACAGGAAGTTTGCGCATTTGAGCCGGCCTGAGCAGGTCAGCGGACCGCTTCCGCCCGATGCCGCCGGGCACTCGCTGCGCTTAATCTTGACGATGCTAGATCCCACCGGCGAGATCGTCGGGGAGCGGACGCTCGAGTGGTCGGCGCGACCTTAGGCCGCACGGCCTCGAAGTTTTTACTCGCCGGTGTATTTGCAGCGGCGCTGCTGCCGCTGCCGATAGGTCATGCGCACGCCGCCGGCCAGCATGAGGTGCGGCTGCTTTGGCCGAACGGCGCGCCCGGGTCGCCGCGGAGCTTCGGTCCGGAGAAAATTCGCCTTACCGACCTTGGCGAACACATCGTCTCGAACGTCCATGCGCCGTCGATCACCGTCTACTTGCCGGTGCAGGGAAAGCGTGTAGGCGCCTCAGTCATTGTCATACCCGGGGGTGGTCACGCGGAACTGTGGATGGACCACGAAGGCTACCGTGTTGCCGAATTTTTGGCTGATAATGGAATCGCCGCCTTCGTTCTAAAGTATCGGCTCGCGCGCGAGCCAGGATCCCTCTATACGGTGGAGAAACACGCCCTCGCCGACGTGCAGCGTGCGATTCGCCTGGTGCGAAGTCAGGCCGTGCAATGGCAGCTCGATTCGCGGCGCGTCGGCGTCATGGGGTTTTCCGCAGGCGGCGAGTTGGCAGCGCTTGCCGCGGTCCATTACGACAGCGGTGCTCCCGACGCGGACGATCCGGTCGACAGGCAAAGTTCGCGACCGGGTTTCCAAGCGCTGCTATATCCGGCCATTCCGCGGGATTTGAATTTCTTGGCCCGGACGCCGCCGGCATTTTTGTTGTGCGGCGCTGAAGACCGAGTCTCTCAGGGGCTCGCGGAACTCTATCTCGCACTAAAGCGGGCGGGCGGCCATGCGGAATTGCATATATATGAAGGCGTGGGGCACGGATTTGGCCTGCGTGTCAGCAATACAGGTCCGGTCGCGGCGTGGCCGCAGCGGTTCTTAGAATGGCTGGGCAGCGCCGATGCACTCATGACAGGAGAGTAGAAATGTTCAATCCGCCGCGCCGCATCCCCCTCGCCGCAACGTTTGCAATGGCGATCGTGATCACGCTTTCGACGAGTCCCGCCCATGCGCAAGGTGCGCCCGGCGTGCATCTGGATAACAGCGGAATAAACGGTTCTCTGTCGAGGGCGGATGTAGAGAAGCTGAGTGGCGACCATACGAATGCCGAGGTGCCGAAGGATCCGGTTCTGGCGCTGGCCAAGGCAAAGGCGCAGAGCCTCCCACTGCTTCAAGCGCTGCAGATCACTTGCGACGTGAGCGATGCGAAATTGGTCATCGCCGGCACGAGCCGGCCGAAATCGGGCGGCAAAGAACTGGAGACGCGGGTATATGAGGTGGCGTGTGCGAGCGGCATGGGTTACCTCTTGGAAACGGTTAGCAAGGAGATGCCCCTTGGCATTTCCTGCCTCAGCGCCGAGGAAGCCCGCGCAGTGGATGTTGCCAAAGGCAAGGAGCCAAGTTTTTTCTGCAAACTTCCCGAGAATGCCGATGTCTATGCCCTGGTGACGTCCATGATCAAGGCGGGCGTGGGTGCGCAATGCGAGGTCGGCATTTTGCAATTGTATGGCCGCAGCCAGTCGACGCACACGGAGTATTCCGAAGTCGCCTGCAAAGACGGTAAGGGTTTCCTGTTGCGCATGGCACAACCGGGAACTCAGGCAGAAACGCTGGTCATGTCTTGTGTCGAAGCGGCGAAGCAGAACATTAAATGCCGGCTGACGGATCCAGGTCCCGTTGAAGCACCGGTGACGCTGCAGACGTTCAAGGAGGCGCTGGCACAGAATGGCGTCGCATGCGACATCGGGCAAATCCGCTTGATAGGACAAGAAGATCATCTAAAGCGCTATGTGGTTGAGTACCTTTGCGCCAGTCAGCCGAAATCCGCGATCGCATTCATTCCGCTGGCGGGAAACTCCAATCCGTACGAATCACTCGACTGTGCCACGGCGCTGTCCCGCCGAGACGTCGCGTGCACATTCGGATCTAACTGAGACGCCACCAAATCAGTGAGATGCAACTGTTCTCGCCACCTAAATCAATCAGTTACGAGCAGCCTCAATCATCAAGCCCCAGTCCTCTCAAGATCCTCGGCGCATGTTTCTCTACGCGGGCGACGCGAGTCGCCGATTGTTTTGCCCCCGCAAAATGCAGCAAATAACCCTTCTGTCTTCCCGGAGTGAGCGCATAAAAGGCTTCCGCCAGTTCCGGGTCGTCATCCAATCGCGTTAAGAACTCCGCCGGCATCTCGTAATCAGCCACATCCTTTTTTTGCACCTTGGCGCCGGATTTCTCGAGGGTTACGGCCTGCTCGATGTAGGCTGTAATCGCGGTCATCTGGCGCTTGATATCGGCGACCGATGTGAATCTCAGTTGCCTCGCGGACTGCACATTCTTCGTTTGCTGAACGAGAATGCCCTTAGAATCTTTGAGCAACGCGCCCTTCATGAACAGCAGCGCGCAATATTCTTTGAAGCCGTGAATCAACACCACGTTGCCGCCATTTAAATCGTAGCAAGCTTGACCCCATTTCAGTTTCTCGCTGAGGCCGGACGCAAGGCAGTGTTGGCGGAGGACGGCAAATTCAGCGCTCCAGCGTTTTTCCTTGCTGTGGACTTTGCTCACCAGTGGATCCGTTCTGCCTTTGATTCGATCCAAATGGTTTTTGGGCGAGGATTTCATTTGTTGGTCTCGTGAGTACCGATTAATGACCTTCGCAAAGGGTACCCGTGATGCCATGATATGACGAGTTATCGGCTTGGCCAATCATCGGTCATGGCCGAAATCAGCGCGAACTGTGCGAGAGCGCCGGAGTCGGGAATCTCTGGAATGCACGGGCGACTGCCACCAGACACGCGTAACGGAAGGGCTGCTTCGTGGTGCTCAGTGGTGCCAATTGCAACGGGTGCCACGCGGCAAGTTGTTGAATTTACTCACGTCGAATTTTTGCTGGTGGGTCTTGGTATCCTGCGATCGAGTGGCGCAATGGGGGGTACACATGAGGGGCGGAGATCAGCTTTTTTCGCGTCGTGACGCTGTGATCCTGTGCGGCGGATTGAGCGCCAGCCTATTGATTCCGGGACTCGCCGGGGCCGATGCACAGAAGCCTATGCTGGTTCGTCCTATTCCGCACGGCCACGGCGAAACCCTACCAGTGATCGGCCTCGGCACGGCCAGCGTTTTCAATGTGGGAACGAGTCCGCAAGAGCGGACCGGGCAGACCGAGGTCATCCGTGCGCTGGTGGCCGGTGGTGGCGCCGTTGTCGATACCGCACCTTCCTACGGCAACGCCGAAAACGTGATCGGCGGGATCCTGACCGACGCCGGCTTGCGTCCGCGTGTGTTCATCGCCACTAAACTTGAAGAATACCGGACGGGCGGGGAGGCTGCGGAAGCACGCGAGTCCCTGCAGCGGCTCAAGACCGACAAAGTGGACGCGCTGCAGCTTCACAATGTGCGCGACCCGGGCCAGGACATGGCCGGCCTGAATGCGCTAAAAGCCCAGGGCCTGTGCCGCTATACCGGCATCACGACCACCTTCAAAGGTACCTATGCCGCCGCCGAAGCGATCCTCAAACGGGGCAAGCCTGATTTCTTGGAGATCGACTACGCGATCGACAACCGCGATGCTGAAGAGCGGCTGTTGCCTGCAGCCGCGGACGTGGGCGCAGCAGTGCTGGTGGCACTCCCCTTCGGGCGCGGGAAGCTATTTCGCAAGGCCTTGGGCAGTAAGCTGCCCGATTGGGCGGCCGATTTCGATTGCGCAAGCTGGGGCCAATTCTTTCTCAAGTTCATCCTTTCGCATCCCGCCGTGACTGCTGTGATACCGGGCACCGACAAGGCCGAGCACATGATCGACAATCTCGCCGCGGGACGCGGGCGGCTGCCGGATGCCAAACAGCGCGCGCGCATGGCGGAGTATGTCGCGTCGCTCGGCTGAGACGGCGTGACGATTGCCATTGACTCGCTGCATGCACGAGGAGATGCACAGCGCCGCTAAAGCCATAACGGCGGGAGAGTTGCCATGACCGACCTGACTCGTAGTGGACCTGCGCGGATGCTGAAGAGAATCGCCGGCGTGGAGCATCACGAGATCAAGGTTGCGCTCACCGCGTTCATCTATTTCTTCCTTCTCATGACCAGTTATTTCATCCTGCGCCCCTTGCGCGACACGATGGGCACGATTTACGGAGTTGCACATCTGCAGGAGCTCTTCACCGGCACTTTTTTGTTGAGTCTCATCGTCGCGCCGATATTCGCCGGCCTTGCCTCCCGCATCCGGCTCGCGAGTTTCCTCCCGTGGGTCTATGGCTTTATCGGCATCACGCTGATCGTCTTTTATTTGCTATTTCGCGCCGTCACTAACGACCGCTGGATCGCGGCCGCATTCTATGTCTGGGTCTCGAGCTTCAATCTTCTGACGATCTCGGTATTCTGGAGCCTGATGGCTGACATCTTTTCCGGCGATCAGGCGAAACGGCTGTTTGGCTTTATCGCCGCGGGTGGCACCGTAGGCACGATCTGTGCCCCGGCGTTCACAATCCTGTTCGTGCGCGCACTGGGTACCAACAATCTGCTGCTGATATCGGCAGCGGGCTTTGCCGCCACCGGGTTTCTGGTGCGTCTGATGGAGGCAGAGAAGCGCAGACTCGTGGCGATAGACGCGGACGCGCAGAAGACCTCGCTCGATCACAGGCTCGGCGGCAATCCGTTTGATGGTTTCATGCTGCTGTTCAAGTCACGCTATCTCTTGATGATCGCGCTGTTCCTGCTGTTGATGACCTGGATCTCAACCGTGATCTACTTTCAGCTCGGCGATCTGATCAGCAAGAATTTCGTCTCGCGAGTCGCCCGGACTCAGGCTTACGCAAGTATCGACCTGGCGACCAATTCCATCGCGGTATTGATCCAACTGTTCGGGACTGGCCGCTTTATTCGGCGCTTTGGTGTGACCACGGGCTTGCTGCTCAATCCGGTCATCATGGTCGTGGCGTTCCTGGCGGTGATTTTTTCGCCGGTGCTCATCGTGCTGGCCTCGATTCAGGTGGTGCGCCGCTTTGCCGAATATGCCATCGCCAAGCCGAGTCGCGACTTGCTATTCACGGCGGTGGACCAGCAGGCGAAATACAAGGCTAAAAATGTCATCGACACTGTGGTGTACCGCTTCGGCGATCTTACCTCTTCGTGGCTGAGCGCGGCTGTGTTGCCCTATGGCGTAGTGGGACTGGCGGTCTTCGGAGTGGCGATCTCGGCCGTCTGGTTTCCGATTGCCTATCTTCTCGGCAAGTATTTTGAACGCGCGCAGGTGGAGAACATCGTTACCGCGCGCGCGGCGGCTGCCAAATTATCGACCTAATTGAATCGGCCCTACGACGCAGGATCTCGGGGTGAATGCCCGAGCCATTTTCGCGGAATTCGGGCATAGATTTTTCTCAGGCAAAACACACAAAAATGAGTAGTCTGCATGAAGCAAGCATTACCCGATTCGTGTTTGGACCAATTGTTCCGTCAGGCGCGTACCTACAACGGTTGGACTGCCGACGGCGTTGACGACAAATTGATCGGTCAACTGTACGAACTACTGAAATTTGGCCCGACATCCGCAAATTCGTGCCCGGCAAGGTTTGTTTGGGTTCGCAGCAGCGAAGGCAAAGCCAAGCTCTCGAATCTCTCGTCCGCGAACAACAAAGCGAAGATTCTGGCTGCGCCTTGCACCGTCATCGTCGGCTATGATTTGGATTTCGCGAATTGGCTGCCCGAGCTTTTCCCTGCTCGCGGTGAGATGCTGAAGGCGACATACAAGGAACCGGAACTGGCGCAGATCACGGGGTTTCGCAATAGCTCTTTACAGGGGGCGTATCTGATTTTGGCGGCGCGCGCGCTCGGATTGGATTGCGGCCCGATGTCCGGATTCGACAATGCTGGAGTCGATCGCGAGTTCTTCTCCGGCACCCACATCAAATCAAATTTCATTTGCAGCTTGGGCTTTGGCGATCCCGCTTCGCTGTTCCCGCGCAATCCGCGGCTCAGCTTCGAGGAGGCAGGGCGGTTCGCGTAAGCCGACGACTCAAGCATTGATAGCGGGCGGCGGTCGCGCGATCTCCGAGCTTATCTGTAATACATCCCGTGACACGGGCGAAGCCACCTTGGATGAAGAATTCCCGGCCAGACGCAGAGCCTTTGTCAACTCCACCCAAAGCGCCGAATAGATTTGCGCCGCTGCACTTTTTGGGGCAAAGGCGGGTATTGGCGCGCGGCGCAGACTCATGCGTTCGATCTCGCTGGAATACGGCACTTCGGTGAGGAGCAGCGTAGGAAACTGTTCGCGAGCCCTGGCGATGATGTCGTGGTGCAGGGATTTGCGGCGATCGACCATCGAGAAAAACGGCAGGAGCATCAAGTCCGTCCAGCCCTTGCTCGCGATGAAGTCCTGCAATTGCACCAGCATGCGTACCGACAGCGGTGTGGGCAGCAGCGGCACAATGATCGCATCCGCGGCATGCAGCACGTTCTCCGACAAGAGGGAGATGCCGGGCGCGCAATCGAGGAATAATACGTCATAGACATCTCGCAACGAGCGGCTCATTTTAAGTAGTCGCTCGGTTGGATTCTTTCGCTCGGCGAGGTGCACGTCAAAATTTCTATAGGAAAATTCCGCCGGCAGGAGGTCGAGGTTCGCATATCCAGTCGAGAGGATGAGTTCGGGTAGGTGGCGCTTGCCATTCAGCAGTTTCTTTGGGCTCGCGTGTTCTAAGGGATCGCCCCTTAAGGTGTAGGTCGCAGCACCCTGAGGATCTAAGTCCCAGAGCAGCGTGGGGCCGCTGCTCGCGGCACACAGGTACGAAAGGTTGACAGCCGTCGTCGTCTTGCCGACCCCTCCTTTGATGTTGGTGACGGCGATTATTTTCATCGCCTCGGCTTGTTTGCCGCTCGCGCCCACATCTCCACCGGCTGTGACGGGGGCTGCTGGGTTTGGCATCAAATCCGGGAATTCCACCAGGTTCTGCTCGTTGGGTTGGAGATCATGCTGGCTTTCTGAGTGCTACGTCATGGGTTTCGAAAACCGCGCAGCATGCGCGGTGTTGCAAGCCACTTGAGCGTTGCACTGCCGGCGCGAGCTCTGCTACGAAACGATAGGCACGCGACCGCATTTTTCTTCATTTCGATCGGCAAGGCGCCGCTATCTCTAAAAAGGCAAGCCGCGAGCAGCACCGAAAGATCCGGTTGATGACCGACAATGGCAATCCGCTTGCTGCGATCCTTGCCCAACAGAGCCAGCACCGCTACCGCGGACTGCCCCGGTTTGAGCTCGAGCGCTACTTCGGCCGGTGGCCAGCCGGCTACCTCGGTCAGAATCTTTGCAGTCTGCCTGGCGCGAACCAGGGGGCTGGTCAGAAGGCGATCGGGCGCCTTGCAGAGTTCCTTGAGCCCCGACGCCGCTTTCCGCGACCGCTTGACTCCTGCGGGCGAGAGAGACCTTGCGGCATCGTCAGCCCAACGGTGGCGGTCGCGCGGGAATGCAATCGCATGTCGGATGATCAACAATTCCATGACTTCAGGACGCCGGTGTCGGCGCTTCGTTCGCTGTCGACTTTTCGAATTTCGCCCGCAGCTTCTTCCATTTTTGTCGGACTTTTCGATAGCCCGTTGCGCAGCGTTTGCGAGCGTGCATGGCTGCGCCGAGGTGGCTCTCTGCAAGGCGACCCATCAAGAACAAAGTTTCCGCCGGAATAGCCTTGGGCTGCGCTTTGGCCAGAGTGTTTAAGCGCAGCATCGCGACGGCGGCATCTTGTTGCAGACCAAGATTCTCCTGCCAGCGGCGCAGCGCACGGACCATCTCAACCGCAGGCTTGCCGTAGAGGGCGGCCACGGCCTCCAGCGCGTAACGCAATTTCTTCACTTGTCCACGAACCTCGTGATACTCCTCGGTGGAAGAATCTGCCCCGAGAAGGTCCGCCCGCTTGCGCAACTTACGGAACCGTCGCCGTATCAATCCGGGGGAAGCTTGCAGCGCCAGATGCGTTGACGAGGCGTCGGATGCGGCGCCGGGCGCAGTTAGCAGCGATGTTAATTCCTGCAAGTTCTTCTGCACCCAGATGGAGTCGAGAACGCTCAACATTTGCGCACGGGCTCGACCGCGCTCCGACAGTAAGTGCTCTTTCAAGGGTTCTACACCGACCCGATCGGATTTCGGCAATCTGCGACTGAAGTTTTGCAACTCGCCTAAGGCGACATCGAGATCGCGGGCGCGACCTAAGGCACTCAACACAGTCTTCAGCGTCTTGCGAAACCCTAAATATACTGGAGGCAGAAACGACTGAAATTGGCGCAGGATGGCATCGAGTCTGCGGCCGGCGACCCGCAAGTCATGCAATTCTTCGGGATCGTCTCCCAATCTGGCGCCGGGCTCGTGCAGATGCCACGCAGCCAAGTAGCGCCGCAGGTTCGCCATGGCAACCTCGACGATGGTCATCGAGGCATCTAGCGTCGTTGCCGCGAATTCCGGTGCGGGTGGCGCCAATCCCACGGACTTGAGCCCGAGCGAGAACTTCGAATCGGATGCCGCCTCGAGTGCGCAGTGGCTGCGAAGGGTCTTCACCAGCGATCGCAGAGGCTCGTGTAACTCCGTCAGCGCCTCCACTTCGACCCGAAGCATGCTTGCCTGGGGGTCGCCGTGGGGTCGAGAGATTACGGTTTCATCGAGGGCAATCTCGCCGAGTTGCCGTGCCTCGTCGGTCTTGCGGACCGCAAATCTTTGCCTCGAGGTGCGCAATTCGAACAGCGGTAATAAACTGCGCGCTCCGCTCACGGCGCATACCCGTGTCCCAACCGGCCCAATTAATTCTCGGATCGCTTTGCTGTCGGAACCATTTAGCGTTTCAGTTATTTCCTGGCGATCTGCGACCTCCGTGCTCGCTGAATGCAGCGACTTGAGCGTGGCTTCGGTTGTTCCGGATCCGGACCGGACGCGCAGAGCAAAGCCTGCGCGATGTATTCGCCAGTCATCCGTGTCCAAATAGGTGTCGAAGATCTGCTGCGTGGCGCGTGGTTCGAGGGTGAGCCCGTCGATCGTACCGTGGTCGTTCAACCACCGCCGAACGGAACTCAGATCCGTACAGGCGAGCTGCCATTCCACTTCGCGCCCGTCTTTATGAGGTTTCGTATGGCGTGCAGCGGCGG
>Ga0210398_10000619_pt1 | contig 39623 bp, 39 predicted proteins | sample IncBWC4OmetaG_FD_161047 | JGI IMG/M metagenome (GOLD analysis project Ga0210398, IMG submission 161047) | Forest soil microbial communities from Barre Woods Harvard Forest LTER site, Petersham, Massachusetts, United States - Inc-BW-C-4-O | ecosystem: Environmental > Terrestrial > Soil >... | reverse complement strand
ACCTGTTCAACGACTCCTGCGATTGAAGCTTGGGACCTACTGGTTAGAGCGAAGTTGACGAAATCCAAGAACACCGCATCCACGCTTCGTGAGAAATGACCGGTGGCGCCGCCTCGTCAATCCTGCTATGCCGCTGGACGATGGACGGTGCGTGAATGCCAAGGTCACGTTATCCGAACCGCGATGGATCTCTGGTTCCATTCTCCCAGTCGTCTGGTACTGTCAATGCGGAATGGCCGCGTTGGAAATGCCGCCCACTCTCAAGAGTTTTGCAACTGGGAACCTTGGAGGGTTTCTGTTAGGTGCGTATTCTTCGAGGTTGACTATGTAAGCTATACACTCGGTGACCATCTTGGCTGTCTTAAAAAGAGTAGTCTAGCCACTTTATCCTTAGCCGATGGTCGTCAGCTTTTCATAATCTTCGGCAACATTTGGATGGGCAGTCGTCCTGGATTCTCTTCTGCCGTCGCTTTTGCAGGGCCGGGTGACGTCGTGAATTCATACAGGTTGTAGTTGATCACGACCAGCTTGCCGTTGAAATTGAATGCCAGAGCGGAGCCGAGCGAGCCAAAAACAGCCTGATAACCGATCACAGACAGCTTCTGATTGCTGTCGATCGTTCCGACCCAAAGTGCTCCTTCTTCCGTCGAAGCAAAGAAGCCAACCTGACTGTTGAACAGCCCCCAGATTGTGCAGAAATTGAAGACTTGCGGTGCCGAAGGATTCACCTGGAGATTTGCACTGTCTTTCAGCGTGACGCTGAAATCGTTATTGTCAATCCAGTAATACCAGAGATTCTTGTCATTCGATCCCACGGAGCAGTTGGCGATCAATAGATTCTGTCCGAATGCCGCCACACTATTGATCCCTCGTCGTGCGGCGGGATTGTATACGGTTTGGGACCTGACCGCGCCGTCCAGCAAACTTAACACGGATATGTATCCATCCTCGGACCCGCCCACCACATATGCCGTCGAGCCAATCGAGAACATAGTGGAGATTCCTCGGATGTTGTGCAGGCCCCAGGGATTCGTAGGCTTTGGGTTGCGTACGTCCACTGCCTGATATAGCTGCAGACCGGTTCCGTCAGTGTTTCCCGACCAGAATGAGATAAATCCGTTGGCGTGCCCCACCGCCAAATAGAGGTGATTGCCAAGCACAATGGAATCGCCGCTGTTTGCTACCCCCAACGACGGATCGTATTGCAGTGTCGCCTTGGCTTGCAGGTCGGCCCAGTCTTGGCTGGGGCTCCACCAGACAATGATTGAGGATTCATTATTCGAAGAGGCAAAGACCCCCGGAGCAAGCCAGGTAATCATCTGCACCCCTTCGAAAGCCGGAGTATTGACCTCCCTACTAATCACCGGGCCGGCAGTGGGCGAGTCGTTGAAAGCAAAAATGCTGAGCGATCCATCCCACCGGCCAACCGCAAAATGGCGCATATCGATCCAAGTGGTCTCCTGGGCCATTGTGTACGTTACGCCGTCGGCAGTGATGGGAAGACCAATCGGTGCCACCGCCCCGGAAGCAACGAGGCTTACGCCTTGGGCGGCTAGATGCTCACGGGACCGGATGACCGGTGGAACCGCGCTCAAGTTCTTTTGGATCATGGTGATCCCCTCCAAAAATCTCCACTCGTGCCAAGGGCACCGCACCAGCGACCGGGGTAGAATTAGGGGAGTGTACACCCTGGCAAAGGGGAAGAATAACTAAGGGGAACGCAATTTCCATTTTTGTAAACGGGAGAAAAGTTGTGACTGCGCGGGCCTTGATGATTCTGGGAACAGCCTCTCATGTGGGCAAGAGCATCATTACGGCTGGCCTCGGCCGGATCTTCTCCGACGAGGGGTTTCGAGTCGCCCCATTCAAAGCACAGAACATGTCTCTTAATTCGGCTGCTACGCCCGATGGTCTAGAAATTGGACGTGCTCAGGCACTTCAAGCCGAGGCTTGTCGAGTCGCGCCGACCGTCGACATGAATCCCATCCTCATTAAGCCGCGTTCGGACACCAGCTCGCAAGTGGTGTTGCTCGGCAAAGTGTGGGGGCAGGTAACTGCATCTGACTACCACACTCATCGGGTGGAGCAACTGTTTCCCACCGTGCTTGAGAGTTATCACAAACTCGAATCGCAATACGAGATCGTGTTGCTTGAGGGGGCTGGGTCTCCCGCGGAAGTCAACCTGCGCGATCACGACATCGTAAACCTGCGTATGGCAAAGGCCGCCAACGCGGACTGCCTGCTGGTTGGAGATATCGATCGAGGTGGCGTTTTTGCCTCGCTGCTAGGGACGATGGAACTCCTGGAACCCGCCGAGCGAGAATTGTTCAAGGGATTTCTGATTAACAAGTTTCGCGGCGATCTAAGTTTGCTGCAACCAGGGGTAGAAATGATGGAGCGCCGCCTTGGCCTGCCCTGTATTGGGGTTGTCCCTTACCTGCACAACCTGGGTCTTGATGAGGAAGATGGCGTCGCCGTAGAAGACCGCCTCAGCGCTCGACGGGCTTGGAGTCGTATCGACGACAACGGTTCCCCGCGTCGCCGCCTGCGCGTCGGCGTAATCGCGCTGCCGCATATGTCTAATTTCACGGACTTTGATGCATTAGCCGCAGAGCCCTCGGTAGCGTTGGCCTTCGTCGAGCGCGCCGAAGACGCCGACCACGCGGATGTGCTGATTTTGCCTGGGACCAAGCAAACTCTAGATGACCTCGATTGGCTAACAAAGAAGGATTTTGTCTCGAGGATCATGCGGGCTTCCACGAACGGGCTGGTCGTGGGCATCTGTGGCGGCTTTCAAATGCTGGGCCAGAGGCTTTTAGATCCTCTCGGGGTTGAGAACAACGGCATTGCCACGCAACGGGACGGACTCGGATTGTTGGCCGTCCGCACCGTTTTCTCCAAGGAAAAAATCACTCGACCCGTCTCAGCGACGTTGTACGATCCGTCCTTCGCTGCCGGCTTATGGCAGGCAACCGCGTTTCAAGGTTACGAAATTCACATGGGCGAAACGGATCGAACTGCGGAAGTCCAGCCCTTCGCCAGGCTGTCATCCGTGGATGGCGTGCACATCCTTGATGGAGCTATCGGTTCAACGGGACTGGTGTTTGGAACCTATGTGCACGGCGTTTTCGACAACGACTTGTTCCGCCATAGCTTTCTCGACTGGGCCCGCGCTTCCGTAAAACTCGCCCCGGCCCAACAAAAGATATTCGCCACTGCGGAACGGGACGCCCGCCTGAATCGATGGGCGAACCACTTGCGAAGTTCTCTCAGGCTGGATCTGATCCGGAACTGGATCTTTCCAAAAGCCACCGCTCCCGAAATGGCGAACCAATGAATGGAACGGGAAGCTTTGCTTCCAGATTCGTGTCGGCGTACGCTCTCGATCTTGTGGTAGGCGATCCGCAGTGGCTGCCACATCCGGTTCGCGGGATGGGAGCGGCTATCTCCGGCGGAGAGCATCTACTGCGGCGTGGATCGGATGACGCCCCGGCGGAATGGTTGAAAGGCGCTCTGCTCACCGCAGCACTGGTAACCGGCTCATTTTGGTCTTCCCGATCGTTGTTGCTGTGGTTGTCAAGATCACATCACCGATGGTATGCCCCGGTCGAAATCGCCCTGGCGTCGACTACCCTCGCAACGAAAGATCTCTTGATCGAGGGCAAGGCGGTCTTGCATTTCGTGGAGAGGGGCGATCTACCTGCCGCTCGCCAACAGCTCGCGCGCATTGTGGGCCGCGATACGAACCATCTCTCAGAAAGTGAAATCTGCCGTGCCTTGATCGAGACGCTGGCCGAAAGCACTTGCGATGGAATCGTCGGCCCCCTGTTTTGGCTTGCAATCGGCGGCGTTCCGTCTGCTCTGGCCTATAAGGCTGTCAACACACTGGACTCCATGATTGGGCACGAAGATTCGAGCTATCGGCACTTCGGGCACTTTGCGGCTCGCCTCGACGATGTTGCCAGTTTTCTGCCCGCGCGGTTCGCGGCGCTCGCCATCGTGGGTGCCTCCCTCGTATTAGGGGAGGACTCCACGTCCGCCTGGCAGATATGGCTGCGGGATGGCAGCAAGCACGCGAGTCCTAACGCGGGCCAGAGCGAAGCGGCCATGGCAGGGGCCCTCCGGGTGCGGCTGGGAGGAACCAACGCTTACGAGGGACAGTCGATAGAAACTCCACGCTTATGTGCGAAAGGTTTGCCGGCCACGCCCGCCCATGCTAAGCGAGCGCTGCGCCTCACGGCGACTGCATCCTTGCTTACGTTTGGCACCTGCCTGGGTTTTTGTCTCTGGCGCCAGAGGAAGCAACGCTAGAACGCACGATTTCAATGATTCGCTTTGACGAACCTTTGCCCAAACCAGCAGTTCACGGCGGCGACTTAGAGGAAACCGCTGCGGCCAACGGCGTTGTTCCACATGACCTGCTTGATTTCAGCGTCAACATCAATCCCAGAGGGCTTCCTGCCAGAGCGAGAGCCCAACTTACTAGGGACAGTAGCGACGTTGCCGAGCTGGGGAAGTATCCTGACCGTTCTGCCAACAAGCTTAGACAGGCTCTCAGCGAATTACACCAGATTTCAAGAGAGTCAATCATTGTAGGAGCCGGTGCTGAGGCCCTCATGTTGAGCATGCTGCAGACGCTTCGGCCAACGCAATGCTTGGTGCCGGTGCCAGCCTTTAGCGAGTATGCGAGGGCACTGGGTGCAATTGGTTCGGAATCCCAACATTTTTGTCTCCGTTCTGACCATGGCTTTGAACTGGATGCCAACGGTTTTTGCGCCCAATTGCTGGCCACGCGTCCAGATCTCACCATCATCAACAACCCTCATAACCCGTCGGGGAGCCTCGTTTCGAGGGAGAACATGGGTAAGGTGATTGGTGCCGCGAAGGCATCAGGAACGATGATTCTGGTTGACGAGGCGTTTATCGATTACTGTCCTGATCAAAGTCTGATTCAGACGGCGTCCTCTACTCCCGGACTGATCGTGGTTCGTTCTTTGACGAAGTTCTACGGCTGTCCCGCGTTGCGTGTTGGGTATGCGGTCGCCAGTCCGGACTGGGCTGCTCGACTCAGTGCGGGTAATCCGACATGGCCCGTCACAACTGTCGCACTCAATGTGCTCTCCGTTGCAGTCGAAGATGAGGAATATCGCCGCGACACGCTTCGGGAGTGCGATGCGCAGCGAAGAGATTTGAGAATGAAACTGGGTGCCACAGGCGCGACTGTGTATCCATCCGTAGCCAACTTTCTATTGATTCGGCTGCCGACTGGCTGGCCACCAGCTTCCGACTTGCGAGATCACCTCATCCGGGAGTCGAAGATCGTGGTTCGCAACTGCGATTCCTATGACAATCTGGAAACAGGACACTATATTCGCGTAGCGGTTCGGGGGGCTGGCGACAATTCCAGGTTGGTAGACGCCATGGTTGGGATAAAGGGCCGGTTGTCACAACCTCGTACGACAATTTCCTAACCCATCGAGTGTAGCGTCATCCGACGTTACAGTCGGCCACATAAGGCTGATCGAAGTACTCGGCCCGCATCAGCGATGCCAACTCGGCACGCTTCTCCCAGCCGTCGCGTTCGAGATCCGGGAGAGGGGCAAATTCTTCCACATAACCAAGACAAAGATAGGCGACCAATTGTGCTGTCGGCGGAATTCTCAATAGATCCCTGATTGCCAGTGGATCGAGGATACTCACCCAGCCTACACCAATGCTCTCGGCGCGCGCGGCGAGCCACAAGTTTTGGATGGCGCAGACGACTGAATAAGTGGACGTTTCCGGCATGGAGTGGCGTCCCAATTGGTGACCGCGCTCGCTTGCCTGATCGCAGACCACGCAGAGATGTTGCGGGGCCTCGAGAAGTCCCTCTAGCTTGAGCCGTCCATAGAGTTCCCCCCTGTCTCCCGTATGGTTGGCAGCGGCGGCTGCATTGGCACGTTCGAAAATTGCATGCACGGCCGACCGCAGCACTTGGTTGCGCACAACGATGAAGCGCCAGGGCTGCATAAAGCCCACCGAAGGAGCGTGATGGGCTGCAGCAAGTAGTCGGTACAAAGTTGACTCCTCCAGAGGCTGCGGCAGGAATCCAGCGCGCACATCGCGTCTCTCCCGCAGTACGCGATAGACAGCGTCCTTCTCTAGCTGTGAAAATGCATTTTCTGTGGGTTTCACCACGCTCTGGACCATCGCGCCCCCTTTTGCTGTTCGTCCCGCAGGCGGGAATCCACGCCGGCCTCAAGTTCAAGCAATCGTCCGAAGAGCCAAATTAGATCAGACAGCCGGTTGATATAAGGAACAACCTGCGGGTGAATCACTGCTCCACTTTCCATCAGCCGAACAATACAGCGTTCCGCGCGCCGGCAGACGGTACGAGCGACTTCGAACGCAGCGGCCTCGGTGTGGGCTCCGGGCAGCGACCAGTCGGAGAGAATTCCATCCTTGGCTTCGATGGAATGAACCCGCTCTGTCAACTGGTCCACATCGTCCGCAGTAAGCGGTGGCGCCGTCTTCTGGCTCTCCGGTGGTGTCGCCAATGCCGATCCCACTCGAAACAGCGTCTTCTGAATGTCCTCGGTCCAGGAAGAGATCTCGGCGTTCGTGCAAATGCTCCTGGCGAATCCCAAAGCGGCATTCAGTTCATCGACCGTCCCGTAAGCTTCGACGCGCAGGTCGGCCTTCGACACGCGAATGCCCCCGGCCAGCCCTGTCTGACCGCCGTCACCTCGTTTGGTTGCGATGCTCACACAGCCTCCTTTTTAACGAATGGCATGCGCCGGTTTTCCATCACCCGAGCGATCTCGAGAGTTTTCGACCCGAGTTGCCACAATAGCTACTCCATACCGCCCCGTCTTCTCCCAGGCGTCAGCGTCAGAGAAGCCGAAAAAGCGAGTGAGCGCATGCTGCATGACACCCCGATGAGTAACAACAGCTTGCGTAATACCTGAGGCCTCGCCGAGGAGCAAGTGGAACTCCGCTTCGACCCTGGCAACAAAGTGTGCATACGGTTCGCCACCCGGTGGGGAAAGCCGGGGAAATTCCCTCAACCACAACCGGGAATCCTGCGGATAGCGGTGGTCGATTTCTTCCCAGCTTAAACCTTCCCAGAGTCCAAAGTGGATTTCCCGCAGCCCATGCCGGAATTCAACATTCACGCCAATGTGCCGACCGATAGCTGCCGCCGTTTGTGACGTGCGTTGCAGATCGCTCGAATAGATACGGCTGATACCCAGAGGCGCTACTTCTGCCAGAAGAGAATCAAGCTGCCGCTCTCCGGATGCATTCAGCGCTGGGTCGGAGTGACCGCAGAACTTGCCGCTCAGGTCTGTCTCTGCGTGCCGGATTAGGACGATGGTGCTCATCGATGAAAGGCTCCACATAGATAAACCATGATTTCGGCCAGCTGGTTTGTTGCCCCAAAGCAGTCCCCCGTAATTCCCCCAATGCGGCGCCAGTAATAGAGACCGCTAGCAGCTGTCACGATCAATACCGATAGCATGGGACCTAACATCGCCCCACGCAATGTGCATCCGACAATGGCGGCGGCCAGCAACGTTCCAACCGTCAGCGATACGCCGCTAATTTGCCGCGCGATGCGCGCTCCCTGACCCGAAGACTCTCGTGCACCGGGAAGCACATACCCGAGAGGAAGCGCGGTCCAGCGGCAAAGCACCTGGGCGGAAATCACGTATGCCGTGAAATGCCCGATGGGAAGGTTTGGCAATAACAGCAAGCGCGAGGCAACTGAGAAGACGATGGCAAGCGTGCCAAAGCTCCCGATGCGACTGTCTTTGAGGATGGTGAGGATCTGTTCACGGTTCCATCCACCGCCAAACGCATCAGCCGCATCGGCGAGTCCGTCTTCATGCAATCCGCCCGTAACCAACACAAAAAAGATCACCGCCAACAGCGCCACCACCATGGCCGGCCAATGTGGAACCAACCATTGATAAAGAGCCGCACCGAGAGTTCCGATCACCAGGCCCACGAGTGGGAAGAATTTTGCCGAACGCGACAACGCATCGGGATCATATGCGAGCCGACCTAGCGGCAGGCGGGTCAGGAACTGAAAAGCAGTCGCGACGTCCTGAAGTGTCCGGATCATTTGTCGGCCACGCTTGGGCTGGCCGCGCTTACTCCCGCCGAAGAAAAGGTAGCCATCTCTGAATACAAACGAATCGAAGATTCGATGATCGGCATTGCAAGCACCGCACCTGTTCCTTCCCCCAACCGCATTCCCAGGTTGAGTATCGGCTTGAATCCGATATAGCGAAGAAGATGCCGATGCCCAGGCTCCTCTGAACAATGACCAGCAAACAGATATTCACGTACCTGCGGGACAACCGCGTATGCAATTGCTGCGGCGGCTGTCGAAATAAATCCGTCGCAGATGACGGCGATCCGGCCGGCCGCCGCGCTGAGAATGAACCCTGTCATGGCCGCGATTTCGAGTCCTCCGACACAGCGCAGGATGTCCAGCGGTTCGGCTTTCGCCTGCGAAACTCCGAAGTGCCGTTTCACAGATCTCTTAATAACGTGAAGCTTCCGGTTTCGTCCAACGACGTCGAGCCCGGCGCCGCGGCCGGTGACCGCACCAATCGACTGGTGCGTGAGCACAGCCGCGATGGCACTCGCCGCGGTAGTATTTCCGATTCCCATCTCCCCGACAGCCACGAGTTGCTGCCCTTTTTCCCTAGCGCTGTGAGCCAGGCGAATTCCTGCGTCAAGCGCGGCGAACAATTCGTCATCGGTCATGGCGGCTTCGTGATGCATGTTGCGGCTGCCGCGACGCACCTTCACGCGACAAAGCCCGGGAGCGTCCTCGAACTCAGCGTCCACACCTACGTCAACCACGGTCAATTCTGCGTCGTGCAATCGCGCCAGGACACTGATCGCTGCGCCTCCATTCAGGAAGTTACGCACCATCTGCGCCGTCACTTCGCGAGGATACGCGCTGACGCTTTCCTCCGTCACCCCATGGTCCGCAGCAAAGACATAAACGGCTTTGCGCAGCGACAGAGGAATTTTCCCGGAGAAAATCGAGTACATCTGTGCCGCGATGCTCTCGAGACGGCCCAGACTGCCAATCGGCTTCGTCAGGTTATCGAGCCGACGTTGAGCTTCCGTCTTATAGGTCGCGTCGCATGGTGAGATCGCAGCAGCGAGTTCAGCGAGAGACGATGGCAGAGTTGAGATCATAGAACGCGCTCCCTCCTTCCCCGAATTCGTTCGACCAACACGGGCCGATGGCGTGGCGGACAACTGAAGGCACGCTCCAGAAGTTCGGGCTGCAGTATTTCCTCCGGCGTCCCCTTTCGCATGACTTCCCCCGGACTCAATAACCATACCGAAGAAAATGTTCCTTCGATCAAAGTCAGATCGTGCATGGAGGCAAGGATCGCGATACCTCGACGGCTCAGCGAGTGGATCAGATCGATCATTTCGAACTGGCGCCCGATGTCTAGGTGCTGCGTAGGCTCATCGAGCAACAGAAGCTCCGGCCGCTGGGCGAGCCCGAGAGCAATCTTCACGCGTTGACGTTCGCCGCCACTCAACTGGTTGAACACGCGCGAACGCAGCGTCTGCGTATCGGTAAGGTCCATCGCCTCCTCGATCGCTCCCCGGTCGGTGGGCCGCAGTCCGCCAAACATTGTTAAAAATGGAGTTCTCCCTTGCTCGATAAACTGCTCGACCGTGAAGGCGAAAGGCACTTCGACGTTCTGAGGTACGAGCGCAATGGACCTCGCAACAGTGCGCTGCTTGAGGCTCTGGAGGGGTTGCCCTCGTAAACGCACCTCCCCTATTTCGGGGACGAGCGTGCCTGCGGCAAGCCGTAGGAGAGTGGTTTTGCCGACCCCATTCGGGCCCACCAGAGTAATGCAATCGTGGTCAGAGATAGCGGCGTCGATGTCAGTGAGAATCGGACGATCACCGTAGCTAAAGCTGGCCCGGGCAAACTCAAGAAGAGGAGTCACAAGAGGGCCTCCTGCTTCGTTTTTCTAAGGAGGTAAAGAAAGAACGGACCACCGATGAAGGCGGTCAGGACCCCGACCGGCAATTCAGCCGGGGCGATTACCGTGCGCGCAACTGTATCCGCAAGGATCAGGAAAACCGCTCCGGCCAGCGCTGTCACTGGCAACAGGCGGGCATGATCCGGCCCCAGCAGCATGCGCATCATGTGCGGAACGATTAACCCCACAAAACTTATCAGCCCTCCCAGCGCCACCGCCGCAGCGGTGAGCACAGATCCGATTACGATCACAGCAATCCGCGTCTGCTGGACATGGATGCCCAGATGCGTTGCGTACTCCTCGCCAAGGGCGAGCGTGTTCAGCCTGCGCGCCAGCGGCACAGAACCGCCTAAGCCAACTAACAGCATCGCGGCGACGATTGCCAACTGCCCCCAAGTCGGCTGTGCAATCGTTCCGTGCAGCCAGGATGTGAGCACCCGCAGCCCTGTACCAAAATCATGGTCCAACACCTCCAGAAAATAAGAGGAATAACTGAGCATCGTGCTCACGGCAAATCCAGCCAGCAGCAGAGACACGACGGGCGTACGGTGATTTACCCGCGCCAAAGAATACACAAGCGTGATGGAACAGATGGCACCAAGGAACGCTAGAACGGCAGTCCCGCCGAATCCAGCAACGGACAATGAAGAAAGCAGAAACACTCCTACTGAAGCTCCAAGGACAGCTCCTCCGGAGGAACCAATCACATAAGGGTCTGCCAGAGGATTCCGGAAAAGCCCTTGAAACAGTAGGCCCGAAACCGAAAGGGCGCTGCCCACGAGGGCCGCAGCCAACACGCGCGGCAGGCGGATGGTAAGAATAATGACTCGTTGATCAGCGGTAAGCGAATCTCTGCCCACAAAACTTAGCGCCAGTTTCTGCACCGGCACTTTAACTGCGCCGACTCCCAAAGAGACTATGATCGCCGACACGAGCAATACAGTCAGTACCCCCACCAATATACGATGCCCCGGCTGACGTGCTACCTCCGTTTCGGGAGGAGTAGCGGCCCGGGTCCGGGCTATTTCCTTGGCCACGATTCACCTCCGAAAGAGAACTTCAGACCCAGCCGGAACATGAATGGCAGCGAGGGATAGCCGAACGCTTCGCTGTAGTGCTCGCACAATAGGTTCTGGAAATTTCCCTCGACGGCAACATACCGGTTCGCCTGATAGCTGGCGGTAAGATCCAGCCGTTGATACGCGGCGTCCAGATTGCGATTGGGCAAGAGCAGTGAGTTTCCGTAATTGGCATCGGTAAGAAAATCGCTGTCATCCCTCCGGTCCACAAGGGTGCCACGAAGGCCGGCAAAGAGACGGTCGCGATGGTAACCGGCCTCGAAGTAACCTGTGTGCGGAGCAAGCCGGAAGGGACGTGCTCCGATCAGCGGAGAATAGATCCCGATTGGGATCGTCGGAAAGCTCGGGTTGAAAGTAGGCCCGATCGCGTCGCTCGTGAACGAACGCTGAATCCGCGGATCGAGGTAGGTGTATCCGGCACGAACAAATATATGCGGGGTAACCTGGTATTCGATTTCCGTTTCCACTCCTTGCGTAGGAAACGCCAGTGAGTTCACCGTCGCGCCGTAGACTGCGTCATCGACAATAGCACTCGGCACGCCCAGCTCGATAAGGCCTTGCTGCGGGATGTACTCGATGCCATTCGTAAACTCATTGTGAAAAAGCGTCAAGCTTACCCGGCTGCGGCCGTCTAGTAGCAGTTGATCGACACCGACGTCATAGGTCCTCGAATTCTGAGGGCCGATCGGAGCAATGTGATACTGCGATATGAGTTGGCTCCCGGATGGCAGGCCTTCGAGCAAAGCATAGAGCGAGTCGAGTTGATCGAAGACGGCTGGCTCTTTAATTCCTTTACCGAAGCTCGCGCGCAGCTTTGTGCCACTGAGAATCGTTCCTGTGCCGCCACGTGCCACCTGCCAAGCCAGCGCAGCGCGCGGAGTGCCTGCCACTCCGAACAGACCGTTGTCTTCGACGCCTCCGCCGAGTGTGTAGAACAAGCGGTTGTGAATGTCTCCCTGAAGTTCGAACGTGTAGCTGTAATTGCCACGCTGAATGGAACTCGTCGGGCCGCCCGAATACCCACGTTCATCTTCGTAGCGAAACGCAATGAGTCCTAGGATATGCGGACTAAAGCGGTAATCCGATTGTGCGTAAACGAAGTCCTTGTCGGTCGAACCAGGGTAATCGTACGGGTACGGTGGTCCGTCGTTGAACTCCAGCGCCTGGCCGCTGACGCTATATCCGTTTGCTCCTTCGATGGTTACCGGAGCTCCGAGAAGATAGCCGGATTCTTTAGTCCCCGCAGCCGCAAACTGTGTGTAATTCGAACGAAGCCGCAGGCCCCCGTAGCGCAATAAGTTGTGCCAGTTTGTGGTGGTTTGATCTTCCAAGGTTAGGCCGAAGTAGGCGTCTTCATTGGACTGCTTGGCCTCAGTTGGTATCCCGTACAGTTGAATTGCGCCCGGTTGTCCGGATGCAACCCGGTCATGGTGAATGGTCGCTCGAAGACTGGAGGCTGGCGAAATCTGCCAGCCGTAGTTTCCGGCGAAGGTGCCGTTGTGGTACTCGTCGTCCGGAATTGAATTGCTGCTATTGAAACGCGAGTAGTCCGAGAAGTAATCGAACGTTTTGTATACGCCGCCGATTGTGCCTTCCTGGTGATACGTGCTGAAGTTGCCGCCATCGATCAGGTAGCTGAGCCGAGGGAGCGGGGTAGTTCCTCTGGCAGTAGTCAGGCTGACGACCCCGGCCAGAGCGTCGGATCCATAGAGGGCGCTGTTAGGACCGCGCAGGATTTCCATTTGCCCAATCGCCGCGCTTGCGATATTGGCAAACTCCACCGCTCCACCGATGTCGTTCGCCGGTATCCCGTCAATCAGGACCTTAACCGCGTCGCCGACGCCATTCGGGCCGATACCGCTGCCGCGAATGAAAACGGAAGTCGTTCCTCCCGCTTGCCCCGTCTGCGTGACCTGCAACCCAGGCACAAAACGCAATCCCTCCTGAATGTCGCGCGTGCCTTGGTAGTCGGACGGTTCCAACATGGTCACGGTTGCGCCCAACTGTGCTTGAGGAGTGGGCGTGCCTGTTGAGGTCACTGTAACTTGCTCGGAAAGAGACGCGAGCTGAAGGACAATGTCCACGGTTAACTCACTGCCCTTGTTTGCCATATCGATGCTTGTTGTATCGAGCGCCTTCTCCGCTGTGCGAAATCCCGTGGCCGACACCCGCAGGCGCGAGCCGGATGCAAGGTTCCGTGGAATGACGTACTGACCTCTTGCATCGGTAGCAATGGAGGCAACCGGCACGCCCTTTTCGAGCAGTTCTACTTTGGCGCTGGTTATGACCGCGCCCGATGGGTCGGAAACGATACCGCGAATGACGGTTATCGGTGAGGCAGGAGCTATGGCGATGAAGGCGAAGATGAAACTGCAAGTCCATCTTAACCTGCTTGAAAATCGGAGCGAAGATCGGAACACGGTTTTCCCCTCGGAAGTCTTCCAGCAGGATCGGTCTCCTGACTCACGCCTCTTCGGCTGCCGGCTGCCTTCCCGGAATCCTCTCCAGTGGCGTATAAGCCGCGCCTCTTCGCTTACAGTTACGGGGTAGTGGCGGATTCGCACCGCGCTTCCCGATCATCCCGCTGCCATTTGGTTGTGGTTTCGAGATGGATCCTCCATCTCACGGATGAAATTGTTTGGCGAGTTCCTCCAGTGCATCGAAGGCAACCGGGCTCGGCAAATCGATCCGGTCGTCTACGTAATAAATGCGACTGTTCTTGACCGCTGGCAGGTTCGCCCAGCCCGGCCGACCCCGAATCTGCTCCAGCGACATCTTCGATCCCCGCACCAGCAGCAACGCTTTAGGCGCCCTTGCTAACACGGCCTCCAGACTTACCTCTGGCCACTCCTGCGGGAGGTCACTTGTGACCGAGTGTCCACCGGCAATCTCGATCAACTCCGTAATGAAAGCATGTTTGCCGATGGTGACAATCGGGTCGTACCACACCGGCATCAGAACGCTCACCACCGGTTTGCCGCTCACCTGCCGCCGGACCGCTGCCTCGCGCCCCCGCAGCCTGCCAATCAACTCCCTGGCAGACTCTTCCAGGTTGAGCGCCTGTCCCAGGCTTGCGATCGATTCGTATATCCCCTCGACCCCATGCGGAGACACCATGAACACCGCAATGCCAAGCTTCTCCAGTTGCTGCAGCGTCTCGGTGCGGTTCAAGTCCGCGCTCCCCAACACCAGGTCCGGATGCAGCAACAAGATCGTTTCGATCGAAGGCGCCGACGGCAATCCCACGCTGGGCTTTGCTTTCGCTTCTGCGGGATATTTCGTGTAGTCCGTCACCGCCACTACATCCGCACCGGCTCCAAGCGCGTACACGTCATCCACAACACTTGGCAGCAAACACACCAGATGATGAGGATGCTCGGGCACATTGACTACGCGGCCCAGTTCATCTGTAACTGTTCGTGCACCGCATACGGGAAGCGTGGTGCACAAAATAAACAATGCGCATAGCCACTTCATGCCGGTACCTCTACGGATCGGGCCTGCGTTCGGCGTGCGGCCGCGACGAGTGACGGGGCAAGAGCTGAGTTCCCGCGGAAATGCAGATGTACGTAGCTGGCCAGCACATTCTTGGACTGGAATCCCTCCAGCTCATCGCGTCCGGAGAGCGAATACTTCAGCCGATACGCAGTTGGCATCGCTGCGCCTCCTCGCACTCGCGAGCAATGGAAACTGTGTCCTCGGATTGCGGTGCCTTTCTCTCCAAGCAGGCAGTCTTCCACAAACTCGACATCGACATAGCCGAATTGGACCAGCCGGGGAGTCATTTCGAATTCGAGCGGTAGCACGCCCGACATGGGGAAGACCGTTCCATCGAGCGTGGTCAGCGAACGTCCCAGATAGACCATGCCTCCACACTCGGCGTATACCGGTCTACAAGATTCAACGAAAGAGCGTAGCTCGGCGCACAAATGCCGGTTTCGGCTGAGGGGTTCGGCATAGAGTTCCGGATAGCCGCCCCCGAGATACAGGCAATCGAGGTTCGCTGGAAGATGTTCATCCGCCAGAGGACTGAACGGGATGATGTCAGCGCCACGTTCGCGCAGCAAATCGAGATTGTCTTCGTAGTAGAACGAGAACGCCTTGTCTCTCGGGAGTCCTATGCGGACACGCGTCTTGTAGAGATGCGGCTTGCAAACAGGAGAAATCTCGACAGGAGCGGTCCTTTCGGCCGAACTGGACCCAGCGAGTTTCACCAGCGGCGTGAGATCGAGATATTGCCGGGCGAGTTCGGCAAATTTCGCCGCACGGGCAGCGGGAGATCGTTGCTCCTCAATTGTCTGAAGTCCCAAATGCCGTTCCGGAATTTCAATGGCTGGATCCCGCGGGATGCGGCCGAGCAAAGGTATTTCCGTGACTGAAGCGATTGCTGTTTCCAACATGCGGTAGTGATGGCTGCTGGAAACACCATTTAGCACGATGCCAGCAAAGTGCAACGCCGGATCGAAGCTCTCAAAGCCTTTGACCACAGCGGCGATGCTCCGTGCACTCTTTGCGGCATCGAGCACCAAGATCACAGGCAAGTGAAGAAGCTTCGCGATTTGAGCCGTGCTGCCTTCTTCGGTTCCAGCGGCAACGCCGTCGAACAGTCCCATCATCCCTTCAACGATGGCGACATCGGCATCGCAAGTAGCGCTCTCGAAAATGACGCGGTTCGCGTCGGCGTCCAGCATCCAGGTGTCGAGGTTACGAGCTAGCCGTCCGCATAATGCGCCGTGGTGGCCTGGATCAAGAAAATCCGGGCCGCATTTGAATGGCTGGACGACATCGCCGCGCTCGCGAAATGCCGTCATAAGCGTAAGAGCGACGGTGGTCTTGCCCACGCCGCTGGCAGAACCGGCAACGACAAACGCGATCACGGATGCACCTTCTCCCGATTTTCGGACCGGCTCGCTACGATCATGCGTGGATCAATTGGTCCTTTCAACACCAAAGGAAGTCCAGCGATCATGAGCACCACGTTATCGGCTACAGCAGCGACCCTTTGATTTACCTCACCCAACAGATCGCGAAACTGACGGCCCGAAGGATACTCCGGCACAACGCCGCTGCCGACTTCATTCGAAACCAGTACAACGGAGGCTTGCGCGCGGCGTAATGCTTCTACGAATCCATCAACACGCTCATTCGAAGCGCTGGCGCCATCCTCGAGAGCATTCGCAACAAAAATCGTGAGGCAGTCTACAAGCAGCAAATCAAATTGAGGCGCATGCTCGGAAAGAATGCGCGCCAGATCGAGGGGTTCTTCGAACGTGCGCCAGTGCTTCGGACGCTCCTGCTGATGACGACGAATTTTGTCTTCCATTTCCGCATCGACCGCTTTCGCAGTTGCGACAAAGGCTACGGAAGACGCTTTTTCGGCGAGTTTCTGCGCAAAGCGGCTCTTTCCGCTGCGCACGCCGCCGAGAACGAGCGTGACCGACCGATCTTGTATCGACTGCATGGACTACCTCTGCGGGAGACATGTGTGACCGGAAAGCGGGGTCATCGAGCGGCAGTTTCTCGTTGCCCGTGCTCATGCACCAGCATGGGAACGCATCCAGCCCTCCCATCGAAGCTGGATCAGCCTAGATTGGCATCTGGCCGGTCTCCTGACTTACGCATCTTCGAATTCGAGATACCTTCCCGGGCGATTCGTAAAACCCAGCCCTTGCGGGCGTCAACCCGGTGGTGTTGCTTCTCGAATCCTCCGCGTTTACAGTTGCGGGGCAGTGCCGGGTTTTCACCGGCTTCCCGTACACCAGATGTCAAACTTTATAGTCGAAGCAGATGAGAATAGCAACAGGACGGCCTGAAGAGCCGGTCCCCTTCTATGGTGGCTATGGTCGTTTGACGGGATTCCACCGCGGCGTCGACGGGCGCACCGGGACTTTATTACAAGCGCCGCGATGTCAATCTTGCTGGGATGCGAAAGGTATCGATTTGAACCTCTCGATCGTGCTTCCCTGTGCTAGCGTATCGGACGTAAAGTATTGCCGCTATGGTTAGGGCTTAGGAGAGATTAATCATCCTCACCGTCATATGTATAGGTGAAATTGATCAAGTCGTAATAAGTCGTCATGGCATTGCCGCTCGTCCCGTTGGGGCCGGCGTTTATCTGCATTTGAATTAACAGAAAGCTATCCCACCCCTCCAGAAGCGGGCCCGCGGGCAAGTTCGTATTCGTTGGGTACGTGGTGTGACCGTCGATAGTGATCGAGTCGTAATACTCACAGGGATAGTTGTAGCCGTTATAGCTGCAATTACCGGGATCTCCCTGTACTCTGTGAACGCTCTCCTCCAAGTGATGCCACCCTGGGCTGGGGATTGAGCACGCTAACGTTGGGGTCACATCAACCCAGCAACCACTTCCGCCCCAATACGAACATGCCTGATTGAAAATCTGCCATTTGCCGGTCGCCAAATTGCACTGCGATCCGAACATGAATTCGGTGCCATAAGGAGTGTCTTCGGTCGTGAGCATCGAGTCAAAGATCGCCTGGTCAAACTCCAACTGGGTTCCATATGTCAACATGTTCGAATCTGGATACACCCATTGGTCCATCGATAGCGCGAACGTTCCGCTCTGCCACAGAGGTTTATACGTCCATAGTCCATTGGTTCCTTGTGTTGCAGCTTTCGCAACCATGGCAATAGCCATGGATGGCTGAGAATCTTTCTCTTCTACCGTATCGTCGAAGGTCTGCGTGAACGAAACTGGGACGCCATTTCCTCCTGCGTTGCAGGAAGGCAGAATGCACTCGCTCCAATTGGTGGTGATGTTCTGAATATTGGGGATTGTCGCTGATACGGGATCTTGTTGGGCGAACATTGGAACACTCAGAAGCAGGAAACTGAGCACAAACAGTTTTGGCATAAATCCTCCCCGCAGGCACAATCGGCAACCTTCTAGCCGCGTCTGAGATGACGCGAGTAACTCATAGGTTTGTTCTAACATTTGAAGAAAGGAACGAAAGATGATGACCGGACCGACGACAAAAATCCGTGACCCCGCGTTCGAGCGAACGCACTTACAGCGAATCAGGTCCGTCAGAAATCCAAGACAAAAGCGTTATAGCGACGGTGCCACCCACAACGAACTGTCGAACACCGACTTCTACAAAGCTAAGTTCACACTTGCAACCTCTCGTTTCAGCCCTTTTGCATCGTGAACATCACTCAAACCCCCGCCGAACCCCGCTGTTCCTGTTCGGCAATTACTTGGCTTTTGCTACAATTCCTCCCGAGGGGGAACTCAATGGACAATCTAAGGGGAGTAGTCCGCTTTTTGAAAAATGAGCATGATCGATTGAGCAAAGAACTTCGCGGAATTGGTGGTGCGCTCGCAGCTTTTGGCAAAACCTACCGAAACGGAACAGCGACTAGAAGAATTTCCGAGGCCGGTCGGGCGCGAATCGCGGCCGCCCAGAAAGCGCGTTGGGCCAAGATTAAAGGAAAGGCTGCCGAACCGACGAAAGTTGTGCCGATAGGTGCTAAACGGACAATGTCGACGGCCGCGCGTAGGAAAATCGCTGCTGCGCAAAGAGCCCGATGGGCGAGGGTCAAGATGGAGAAGAAAACGGCCTAACCAATCACTCGGTTATCGCTCGTCTTGCGATTTGAACCGGCTCTCAATCTATATGAGACCGGTCCTTTGCATTTTGGACTCCGGTTTACCCGCCGTAGGCCAACTTGTGCCAAATATCTCTTCAGTCTTGAGGGGCAACTACATCAGCGGAGCATCGTATATTGTTCGAGACTACCTCCGGTGGATCTGAAGTATCGCCTCCAGAATTCTTGCAGGCTTTGCCAGTAAATGGACGACTTGCCTGACCCGTCCACGCCTCGGATCAGTATTAGGACGCCCTGTAAAGAAGCGCTTGTCTTATTGTCGATGCGAAAGGCCGATCCCTCTTGGCATTTTGATACCCCGTTGATAAAGCTGGGACGCTTGGTAACAAGATGCCGAAATAAGTTCAAATTATTTCGCAATCAATTCGTCGAGCTTTGCCGCGATTTCTGGGGCGGAGCGATCCCAATAATGTGTGTGCGCGCCAATTCCAATGCACATTTCGCCGCAGCAGCACGGAGCAGTCGCTTGGGCGTAATCTGGAAATTGCTCGATGTTCCCACTCAAGCTGCGCTGTAACCATTGACCAACCCAGAGCCAACGCCCAATGTAATCGCCGCTGCGATATCGACGTCAAGGACCGCATCCAGAATAGTGGTCAGATACTTCAAAATGAATCCGGCCAGGCCTACTCCAAAAATAGCCAACGCAAGGCCCTGCCACTCGATCAGCAGTAATGTGAATTTGCCGGCGAAATCCAGGCGAGACAGTATCCAGCCCTCGGGATGAAGATGATTGTGCAGCACCATCCAATCCACAACGAAAAAAGTCAGCGGTACTGGAACAATGGCAAACCAGAGCAGTCGTGTCACGATAGAGGTGTTGTCGATGCCTCGCGATAACCATATTCCTAAATTGCGAATACGATTGCTGGGTGCATCTTTCGTCGACTCCGGATTGACCTCAAAAATTATCGACGGCAATACGGCCCACACCAATAGGAAAAGGCAGAGTGCGAAAACGAGCATTGTAATTGGAAGCGACGGCGTGACACTCACCAACAGCAGTCCCGTCAAATAGTTTGGGCGAAAAGGCGTTTCGGTCAGGGAATAGGATTGTCTGCCTGTTAGAGCTGGCTTATCGGTTCCATTCCTCGGCTCGCACTCTGGCGCCTTATATTGCGAGTCGATCAGCCCCATCCAATAATCGACCCGACATACCTGTGGAACGAGGTGTGAAAGTGTTGGTTGCGAAGGAGGACCTGCGCTAGCCACAGCCTGGTTAAGACCATCGTAAGCGTGCAAGCTTTTCAATCCGTAGGAGAGCACCCGCTCCATAACACGCAAGTGACAATTACGAAAAGAATGGCGGGAATGGAGAAGGCAAACCGTCCGGTACGGAAGGCTGAGATCGCTCGAGCTCTTCGGCCTTTCTCGGCAAGCTCATCTGTCTGCACCTTTATTGTCCGGATGCAGAAAATCGCAAGCGGCCACGTCGTCAGAGCACACAGCAGGCACACAATCCAGGAAAGCAAGAGCTCCCCAAAGATCCATTGCACGGCCCAGAGCGAAGCCGTCGAGAACCGAGCATTCGATATGCCACTGCCCGAAGATGATTGCGGTGGCTCTCGAATCGTTCCGCTAGCCACTGGGATTTGACCATGGTCACCTTTATGTGTCGCGCTTCGTCATGGTATTGACGAACGGAATCCCTCCGGGGTGACAAGCAAACCGCGGAAAATCGCAACGTTCGAAGCGTGAAAAAGGAGATATCCATTCATGCGCGTACTTATGGCTCAATTCAAAATCAAAGAAGAAGTCCTGGAACAGTTTGAAGCCGCTCGGGAGAAGATCCTCTCTGCGCTCTCACAGCAGCGTCCTAAGGGGGTTCGGTACACATGGTGCGCGCTGCCGGACGGGACAAGCTTCGTAGGCTGGCTCGAACTGGACGAAGGCGTCGAGAATCCCCTCCCCAACATGGAAGCGGGGAAAGAATTCATGAAGAACATACAAGGCTGGGCTGCCGCGCCGCCATTGCGTGAGGAACTGAGGGTCGTCGGGTCATATGCGTCTGCCACGTAGGATCTCGCTGTTGTCAAAGCTATCCCTTCCAGAGGAGCTGGGCACCCCAGCCGAGACGGTCACCACGATCTGCTGGTTCACTGACAATCGAGAAACCTCCTCGTCCCCGGTTTCGCCGATATTATTGCTGACACGCTCTCGCATGAGATCGGACTCACTCAGCGGCTGGCTCAAACTACCTTGTCCCACGAACATTGCACTGGCTTGGCCGATTCCCGACAGCGATCTGACCAGGGCGTTCTTTCCCGCATTCTTGCCCGAAACTTTTCCTTTCAACGGCCGCAACTCCAAATCCGTCGCGGCGGCCTCGATGGGAACGGATGCGCCGTCCGGCATCAACAAGGAATCAAACTGGAGGTCAACGTACCCAGAACGGTTTGCATCCCCAATGTGGCCTACCGCCTTGGCTCCCGCAGGAATGATAATTTCTCCATCGCGCTCGTAGTTGTACTCGATCACCGCTAGAACTGGCGCCCGTACAGCCGTGCTTGCGGCTGATTCCAAGCGGGCTCGTAAGCGTGTACAGGAGCCATTGTCGCCCTGTGGTCGCGTCGTATCGTTCACCGAGACATCGCACCAAAGAACATCATGATTAAGCCGGATGGACGGGCTATTCTGATCGACCTTGGTGGCGCACGACATCTCGACAACACAACTCTCACCGCGCCGGGGCTCAGGGGTGACATCCAAGAAGCACATATGTGTCGCAGCATCATAATGGGCGCCGTAGAGGTTATGGTGAAGAGGACCGAATATTCTTTCTCCAAGCGGTCACGGCTAACGTACGCCAGAGAGCTAAAAAACTCTGGAAATCCGCTCGGAGATAAAATCCTCGCTACAGAGTCGGGCAACCAAGAAATGCTCAAACGCGAGTTCGGCTACGGTGTCCTTGCAGACAGACCGCTGAGACCAAGAAGGCGGCGCCAGCAAGAGCCATACCTAGACTCAAAGGGGCGATGGATTACTGGCGAACAACTGGATTTCACAGGGCGCCAGCAAGCCGAGATAGCAAAAGCGGCTGCGGCTATAGCAGGGAAATGAAGCGAAGCTGGCTGAATTTACGAGTGTGTAACGCTCACGGTCTGTGGTAGGACCTTTTTCCCGCCAGTTACGTTCGTGCCGCCTTCGCAGTAGCGCGGGCTCGCATCCACTCTGCGATCGCGTGCGGATCGAAACGAACACACGTTCCGATTCTGAATGAAGGAATTCTTCCCCTGGCTGCGTGTTTGAAAATGGTGATGCGAGAAACGGATAACAGCGAGGCAAGCTGCTCCGCAGTGAGAGCATGGCCGAGCGCTTCAATTTTGTCGGCGAGTGATTTGGACACAAGAGTACCCCAGTGGGACTGCCTTGTTTGGGTACCCGGGTTTACAACCGGTTAGACCTCTGCGGGAGCAGATTGCAGGTCAGTCTGAGCCAGTAAGGATATAAGGGCGCAAGCGCGTCCAGACCTCGTGAAGCGACTCAGCAAAACCAGTATAGTGCGGAAACTCAGCAAAATCAATGGTTTTTCTAAGCGCCGCTCACTGTCTGAATGTTTCATTGACCTTCTGCTGCACGGCTTGACTCCGTGATGGCTTCAAATACCGCATTGTCGATTCGATGTCGGTATGACCGAGCCATAGCTGCACTGTTCGTAGATCGACGCCAGCCCAAAGATGCCACGTTGCGAACGTCGCTCGAAACTTGTGCAGCCAGAAGTTCTCCGGCTCTAACTCAGCACGCTCCGCCACAGCCTTTAGATCGTCGAGGAAATTTAATTTCGGTTTGCAGCCCGCAGTTGGAAAAACCAGTTTGCATTGTTTGTCTGCCTTCGTTTTCCATGACTCCAACAACCCTGTCAGCTTGCGCGGAATAGGAATCGTGCGCTCCTTGTACGCTTTCGGCGTCCAGTTCAGGTCGGGCTTGTGAGTGACGCGCACCGTATTCGCTTTCAGGTTGATGTCCGTCCAATAGGAGTTTTGAACTTCCTGTTCGCGCTCCCCTGTCATCAGGTAGAAAGAAAACCACACCAGCTCTTCCTCATCGCAAGCCCCGAATAGCTGATCGAGTTCGTCCTGCTCGTAGATTTCCGGCTCCTCTTCAACGAACTGCGGCCAGTCATTCTTTTTCACGAGTTTGCTGATGCCGTTCGCCTTCAGAAACGACATCACATTCGAGAATTTGTTCCAGCAGGTCCGCGGTGACTGTTCCTTCTCATCCCGCAGAAAAGCGTGGAACTTGAGCATGTCCTTGCGCTCGATGTCGGACAGGTGCATTTTGTGGCAGGACTCAGTGAAGTAGTCCAGCGACGTAGTGTAAGCCGCAAGGGTCTTCGGCTTCTTCGTCAGCTTGATTTCATCGAGATAGTCGGCTTTGGCCGCCGCAATCGTCGTTCGCCCTTCTTCTGCGACGACGGAGATGCCATGTCCCTTCGCATTCAGTTCGGCTGTCTTGCGCTTGCACGCGGCGGCTGCGTCTTGAGCATCTCTGCCGACGGACACCCGCACTCGTTTGGTGCCCTCAGTCCAATCGAGATAATAGCCACCTTCGGGGTGGCGCTCTTCTTTTCCGTTCACGATTACGACATCAGGTTTGACGCGTCCATTAGTGGCTTCAACGACGGGACAGTAGCGGAGTCCCTCGGCGGTCTTCACGCGCTTGGTGAGATTGACAATGCGATTCATGGTGACCTTTCCCTGATATTTTCGTATCAGTTTCGTATCACCATGCTCTAAGTGCAAGATTACAAAAGACTGGCGGAGAGAGTGGGATTCGAACCCACGTTACCCTTTCGAGTAAACACGCTTTCCAAGCGTGCGCCTTCAGCCACTCGGCCATCTCTCCGGCGAACTTAGGAAGGGACGATCGCTTTTTTCGGAAAGCGATCGCACTGGCTCTCCAAGCGAAATCCAAGTCCGATTATTTCGGCTTCATCATTCTATGGGCGTAGAGCGGCGAGCGCAAATGCACGGCCGCTTTGTCCGCAAGATAATGCTGGCGTGTTTCTGGAGTTCGGACTCGCCGTCAACCCTGGTTTCGACGACTGTCGAGAATCGTGAATCTTGAACGGTACCTGGCTATGGTTTTTCCGAGGAGAAAGCGTCTCGAACATCCGCTTTCGAAGGAAGCGCTGGAGGACTGACTGGGGTTGCGCCGGCTGCGGCGGAAGCCGCGGAGGCATTGGTTCCGTCTACGTTGGAAGGTGCCACTGCGGGAACTGGCGGGGGCTTCACGCCATCGACGACATGATGATTTAAACAGTAAAGCGCAAGTTCCAGCCGGTCAGCTACGCCGAGTTTGTCGTAGACCTTTCGCAGATAATTCTTGACGACCTGCTCGGTGGTGCCGACGCGTACTGCGATCTCTTTGTTCTTCATGCCCTGGGTGACGCACGAAACGATCAGTGACTCTTTGGGCGTCAGTTGGACCTTCGCGCGTGCTCCGGAGGGACGCAGGTTGTGTCCACGGTAGGCTTCCATCACCCAATGCACTGCCTGATTTTCGAGCCAGGACTCACCGGCCGCCACCTTGCGGAGACAGTCGACGAGGAGTTCCGGTTCGACCTCCCGCGACAAGATGCCATGTGCGCCACGGCGGAACAAATCGAGCGTCAATTGTTCGTCCGATACTGGCGTGACCACAACGATCTTCAGATTAGGCGCCTGTCGCAAGAATTCTGTTACAGTCTCGACGGGATTGGGCGCTAGCGCTGACTCGAAGATCAGTACGTCGGCAGAGAACTTTGTCACTGCAGACTGCGTTTGCGGCAGAGTTTCAGCCTGACCAACTACCCGGATATCGTCTTCGAGCGCGAAGATTTTTCGCAGGCCGGCGCGAAAGATCGCCTGAGTGTCGGCGAGGATCACGCGAATGAGCGGACCCGCACTGCTACTCTGGTGTACGCCGTGATTTTCTCCCACGCCAACTGAAGTACCAGCCATCAGTTTTGCACCTTATGCCCGCTCGAAATGGTATTCATCTATGACTACGCCCACGCCGCGGCGTCCTTGATCTTCAAAGCTGCGAACCACGCGGCCGTGGCAATCGATCTGCACGTCGCCGTTCGCACCAACAACTTCTCCTGGAAGCAAAATTGTGAAATCTACCATCGATCCGACGGGAACGTCGCGATCCATGGCGAACAAAACGCCATTGGCGGAGATGTTTTGTGTCTCCGCGGCGCAAGCCCCGTTCTGAGACATGACCTCGACAGGCAGATGCAACGGAAAGCGCGGAGCACTCTGCATGGAGGCATAGTGCTTGGTCTCCGCCTGCTGAGGAATCGTCAGTTCGTTGCTTGCCTCGGCTGCCACGAGTCGAATGAACCTTTCCCGCAAATTTCCAGACTGAGGATTTCCAGACTCAGAGGCAGCGTACACCCAGGAATCAGGCATGCAAAGTTACTGAAGTCATGGAACGGATGGGTGCTAACTGCTTTTGGATGAGGGGATTAGAGGTGATTTACGCGACCGTTTCTTGGCCTGCGGCGAGAAATGCAATAACGGAGAACATCGCGGCCAAAATGAGGGTCTGGTATTAGAAAGGAATGAAGACCGGAACGCCTAGAATTTTGTAACTTCCGTAAAATTGAAATCGCGAATCTTCATCGCTGGAACAACCATATCGAACGATTCTTCGCCCGAGGCACGGACAGGCAGGCTCATCACCTCGACATTCGAAAGCATGTGGATCAAGCTCTCGTTGAAGCGAAAGTTGCGGATGCCTTGCCGTATTTTTCCATCCTCGACCAGGAACGTTCCGTCGCGCGTCATCCCGGTGACGATTTTCTCGTAGGGATCGACTTCACGGATATACCAGAGGCGCGTCACCAGCACCCCGCGCTCGGTTGAGGCGATCATCTGATCGAGCGTTTGCGGATTCTGTGGAGTTGCGAAAACGATGTTCATCGGCATCTCGCCCATTTCGTTTGGCAGCGGGAATCCGTGGCCCGTGGATTCGACGGGTCCTACCTGATCTTTGTATTCCGAGCGCTTCATGCGTGCGGCAGTGGCCCGCGCGTAAACCACGCGCTTGACTACTCCGTTTTCTACGAGGGGAAGGCTCACGCGCCGCATCCCTTCGCCGTCGAATGGAGATCCACTCTGCAGGGGATGCGTAACATCGTCCCAGATTGTGACGTTGTCGCCGAACAATTTGCTGCCGATGCGGCCGGTCAGAAAGGATCGCTGATCGAGAATTGCCATGCCCGAGTAATCCCAAAACATGAATCCGACGATATCGAGCGTGGCAGAAGGTTCGAGAATAATTGTGTACTTCCCCGCCGCAAGCTCAGCCGGGCGCGCGGAATCTGCCGCCTTCTTTGCGGCAATCTCGGCGAGCGCGAGTGGATCAAGATTGAAGACGTTCGGCGAATTTGCCTTTTGCCATCCGGATGAATTGGCGCCGATCATGCTGATCGACACTTCAGCCAGCGTCTGAGTGTGCCAGCGCTCGAGCCCGCGCGAATTGAAAATTCCTTCCACCGATTCGGAACTCGAAAAGATGCCGGCCGCCGTAAGCGTGTGTTTTTTCGCTACGTCGACAATCTTCTTCACAGCTTCTGCCCGAAGCTGTGGTGTTATCGCAGCAGTCTGCTCGAAATGCCGGGTCGGTGTGGAATGTTGAGAAGGTCTTGATTGATCGGGACCGTTCGCATCGCGCGAATCCGGAACAGGCAGGAGGTCAGGGTCGGGATGCTGCACCTTCGCCAGCGCTTCGGATGATTGAACCACGCGGCGCAAACCGTCGTCATCGAACTTGTTGGTCGTAGCGCGAGCGGTGCGTCCGCCAAAGGCCGTACGAACCGAAACAATGTGGTTCTCGTCTTCGACATTCTGGTGAATGGTGTTGTTGGCGAAGCGAGTGAGGGCAAAGCGTCCGCCAGAGAACAATACTTCGACCTCGCCGGCAGACGAGAATTTCCTGATGCGTTCGAAAATGGAGGCGGCTTGATCTTGAGTCAGCATTCAAATGCTGCTTAGGTGCGGCGTTTAGGTTTTCAGCTTCCTTTATACGCACTGCCGACTTTAATGCCGCGGAATCGCGACGGCGCAGCGCCATGGCCTGTGCCCATCACCTGCTGGGGCTGGCCTTTGCCGCAATTCGGCGTGCCCCACAAAGTCCACTCATCTCGCGAGCAGATGGCGTCGAGCGAATTCCAGAACTCAGTCGTGATACCCGAGTACGAGGGATTTTTCACCATGCGCACGCGCTTGCCGTTTTTGATTTCCCATCCGATTTCACAGCCGAATTGAAAGTTGTAGCGCTTGTCGTCGATCGACCACGAACGGTTGGTTTGCATCAGAATTCCGTGACCGGTCGACGCAATCAATTGCTCAAGCGTCAGTGGCTTTTCGCCGGCCAGCAAGCTGATGTTGGTCATGCGAATCATGGGCAGCCGGTTCCAGCCCTCGGCGCGGAGGGTTCCTCCGGAACGGGTCGCACCAATCGTGTGCGCGGTTTCGCGGGAGCTGAGATATCCGGTGAACAATCCGTTGGTGATGATCGGCGTACATTGCGCGGCGACGCCTTCGTCGTCGAAACCGAAAGTCCCAAGACCTGGACCGTGCTCCTGGCGCGCGTCGGCGACGACATTCACGATTTCGCTGCCGTATTTCAAAGTACGCAATTTTTCGAGCGTGAGGAACGAAGTGCCCGCAAAATTTGCCTCCATGCCCAGAACGCGATCAAGTTCGATCGGATGCCCGATGGATTCGTGTATCTGCAATCCGAGTTGGGAGCTGTCGAGAATAATATCGAAAGTACCTTCCGGGCACTGATCGGCGTGATGCAGCGCAACTGCTTCTTCCGCGATGCGGCGCGCATTCTGCACCAGGTTCAACTCGTCAATCAGTTCGTAGCCTTTGTTCTGCCATTGACCGCCGTAAGAATTTGGATACGAACGCTTCTGAATTTCATTTCCCGCAAACGCGTAGGCGCAATATCCCGCGCCGACAGAATACTTGGTTTGATGAATGTCGGAGCCTTCCGAAGAAATAAACCATTGCTCTTCGCGGTTGAAGTTGAGATTGCTTTCGGCCAGGGTGATTCCGGCGACGGACTGCAATTCGGAGTCGATCTTTAACAGCAGCGCGATATTTTGCTCGACCGAAATCGAGAAAGGATCGATTTTATGCGGCGTAGTCCATTCAGCAACGACGGGCTTCTCAGGAGCAATCTGAACATTACTCTGCTTCACCTGCGCCGATGCGCGGGCGATTTCCACGGCGCGCGCAGCTGTGGCGTCGACGCCCGGCTGGGACAAATCTTCCGACGCGGCAAATCCCCATGCGCCGTCGACAATCACGCGCACGCTATAGCCCAGAGATTCAGAGTCGGACGCACTGCCGACCTTGCCATTCTTAGTGGTGAGCGCGCGGCTGCGGTGGTTGACGATGCGCACATCGGCATATGTTGCGCCGCGGACGTTCGCAATGTTCAGGGCCCAGTTGGCGAGATATTGCATCGGAGAATTCAAATCTATCATGGTAGACACGTAAGTACGCATCCTTATCCGGAAAGGGAACACCAACCTGTTCTTTAGCGTCGTTGTGACGGTCGTCACACGCCCGCGACGAATACGTTCCTAGTATTGACGTGGCCTTTCGATTTGGGCCAAGGCCCGACAAGGCCGGCAACAATTTAGCCCAGCGCTTCAGCGCTGGGTGAGCGAACCATTTTGAACCGAGTCCCAGAGGGATGACACATGTCGCACACCTACTCCAGCAACCGCATTCACGTCATCTTCAGCACAAAAAACCGCGAGAAGACCTTATCTGACGATCTCCGGCCCAATCTCTGGGCTTATATGGCGGGTATCGCGCACAATCAAGGATTCGAGACGATGATCGTTGGAGGTATCGAGGATCATGTTCATGCGCTTCTCGTTTTGCCGCCGAGTTTGCCTCTGGCAAAGGCTGTTCAGTTTCTCAAAGGGAGTTCATCGAAGTGGATTAACGACAATCGCGCCACGGATTCCCGGTTTGCGTGGCAAGAAGGATACGGCGCATTCAGTGTCAGTTCGTCACAGACCTCCGAGGTCGTGCGGTATATCAGGGAACAGAAGGCGCATCATGCGAGGAAGAGTTTTGAGGAGGAGTTTGTTGCGTTTTTGAAGAAGTACGGGGTTGAGTATGATCCGGCGTACGTATTGGGTTGATTGTGTCGTCCCTCCGGGACTTGTTGCTTTTTTCTCTCATCGTACCCAGCGCTGAAGCGCTGGGCTAAATTGTTTCGTCTGCCGGGACGAATTCCTGGTCATGATGTGCGGTATCGACGTGGCTCGCATCGCGAGGGCTGAAAAGGCCGTGGATGATTGGTCGTGCGCTTTAAGCCAATCAGTCATGCTAGGCAGATACATATGCGGTCAGTGCTGTGCTCACGGAGATTTGTCAGCAGGCGAAACCGTCCCGAACCGCCAACAGGAGATTCCTAAAGCTTGCATTCCTCAGCGCTTCCATCAGGCCATCCGAAGCGAATTTTGCCGTCCACGACTCTGACGTGAATATACTGGATTGTTGTTGCTCTCCATCCCTCACGCTGCAATTTTGCACAGCCTACCATTTGATATCCGTCGCTCTCTTTGTCAACTTCGGTTACCGTAAATCCTCTTATTTCTGGGTATCCGGTGCCGATTGTTCCTCGCATAGCTTCCGCGTACTGCTTTCTGTCCATATCAGGCGCATCTTTACGTCCCAAAAGCAACTCGTTTTTCAACTCTGGAGTTTGGTCCTGTATTTCCCATAGGTCGGTCCAATCGTGCTTTATTTGATCGCGAACCCACCTCTCGATTTTCGGCTTTAGAAGTGCTTTTTCCGCAAGACTTAGCGACCCGAACGGCTCTGTCGCCGCTCCGACACCGAGGGTGACAAGCAGACCCGAAAGCATTATGAGATTGGCGACAGCCGTCATGGCGCGTGGCCTCCGAACCAGCTCCATTTTAGCGCCGATGATCAGCTTCGGCGTCACCATTTGCAGGGCGGCAGCGCCCCGATACTTCGACCGGGCACTACAGCGTCTTGTGCGCATCCTCTAGCGCCTTCCTTAGAGCCAATAGTTCCTTCAACACTTCCCGCAACTTGGTCGATTCCAGCGCATTGCCCCCATCCGATTTTGCTTCCTTCGGGTTGTCGTGCACTTCGAGGAAAATTCCATCCACGCCTGCGGCGACTGCGGCACGGGCGAGCAAGGGAATGAATTCGGGCTGGCCGCCGCTGACGGCGTGGTCTCCGTCGGCCGATGCCGATGGCAGTTGCACCGAATGCGTCGCGTCGAAAACCACCGGCGCGAACTTGCGCATGATGGCGAGCGAGCGCATATCGACCACAAGATTGTTGTAGCCGAAGGTCGAGCCGCGCTCGGTGAGAAACACCTCTGAATTGCCCGCCTCGCGGCACTTTTCGATCGCATGCCGCATGTCCCAAGGTGAAACGAATTGTCCTTTTTTGATGTTCACAGGGCGTCCGCTCAACGCCGCCGCAACCACGAGATCGGTTTGCCGGCACAAGAATGCGGGAATCTGCAGAACGTCGACGACCTCGGCCACCTTCGCGACATCTGGAACTTCGTGCACATCGGTGAGCACGGGAACGTGAATCTCGTCCTTAATCTTCTTCAGAATTCGGAGGCCCTCTTTGATGCCCGGGCCGCGGAAGCTGCGAATCGACGTGCGATTCGCCTTGTCGTAGCTGGCTTTGAAAATAAAGGGAAGATTGAGCGAGCGCGTGACGCCCTTGATGATTTCGGCCATGCGGATGGCGTGCTCTTCGCTTTCGATCACGCAGGGTCCGGCGATGAGAAAAAGATCGCCGGTACCGATGTGAACGCCGTCGACTTGGAAAGAGGAAATCAAGAGCCCGTGAATTCGCTCTGCGTCTACCGCCGCGCTACTTTCTCCGGACGATGGAACATCTCCACCGTGACTGCTTCCTTCTCTGCGCGGCGCTTCGTTCCGTGCGCGTACGCAGCGCCGATGAAAGTACTGAACAGCGGATGCGGCTCCAACGGCTTCGATTTGAACTCAGGATGAAACTGGCAGCCGATGAAATGCGGATGGTCGGGAAGTTCGACCATCTCGACGTAAGTTCCGTCGGGCGTTGAACCGGAAATTCGCAATCCCGCGGCTACGAGTGGCTCTTCATATTCGCGGTTGAATTCGTAGCGATGCCGATGGCGCTCGCTGATCTCAAGCTTGCCATAAATCTTCTGCGCCAGGGTGCCGGCCTCGATCTTGCACGTCCACGCGCCCAGGCGCATGGTGCCGCCAAGTTCTTCCACTCCCCGCAATTCACGCAGCTTGTAGATCACTCGATGCGGAGTCGCCTGGTCGAACTCGCTCGAGTTCGCTTCCGCCAATCCAACCACGTTGCGTGCGAACTCGACGCAAGCGGTTTGCATGCCAAGGCAAATTCCAAAGTACGGAACTTTATTCTCACGCGCGTAACGAATTGCAATGAGCATTCCCTCGATGCCGCGCTTGCCGAAACCACCTGGCACCAGGATTCCGTCGTATCCTTCAAGCTGCGCCTCGACACTGCTGGGCTCTGCATTCTCCAATCCTTCGGCTTCAATCCAGTTCAGTTCGAGCTTCAGGTTGTGAGCAAGCGATCCGTGAATCAGCGCTTCCTTCAGAGACTTGTACGAGTCTTCATACTCCACATACTTGCCGACAATCCCGATTGTGACTGTGTCTTTCGGGTTATAGACACGATGAACAATGTCTTCCCATTTGGAAAGGTCGCGGTCCTTCGCTTCGAGGCGCAAATATTTCAGCACCAGCGTGTCGACGCCTTCATTCGCGAAGACGAGCGGCACTTCATAAATTGAAGCAACATCTTTCGCCGTGATAACCGCATCTTCCTGCACGTTGCAGAAGAGCGCAATTTTCGACTTGATCTCCTTGGCGAGAAAACGATCTGTCCGGCAGAGAAGAATGTCCGGTTGAATTCCGATGCTAAGCAATTCTTTTACGGAATGCTGCGTCGGTTTTGTTTTTAATTCCTGTGCCGCCGCAATAAACGGAACCAACGTCACGTGAACGAACAAGGTATCGTCGCGGCCTAGTTCCTGGCGCATCTGCCGGATCGCTTCCATGAACGGCAGCGACTCGATATCGCCGACCGTGCCGCCGATTTCGACAATCGCGACATCGACATCTTGCGCGACCTTCTTCATCGCAGCTTTGATTTCGTTGGTGACGTGCGGAATCACCTGCACGGTTTTTCCGAGATAATCGCCGCGGCGCTCTTTGGCGATGATCTGCTCGTAGAGCCGGCCGGTGGTCCAGTTATTGTCGCGGGAGAGTTTCGCGTGCGTGAAACGCTCGTAGTGGCCGAGATCGAGATCGGTTTCCGCGCCATCGTCGGTCACGAAAACCTCTCCGTGCTGAAACGGCGACATCGTTCCCGGGTCCACATTCAGATATGGATCGAACTTCATAATGTTGACTTTCAGTCCCCGGCTTTCGAGCAGGCAGCCGATCGATGCCGCCGCCAATCCCTTGCCTAGAGAAGACACAACTCCGCCCGTCACAAAGATGTACTTCGCTGGCATCTGTTCCTCGCTCTAAATTGTGTTTGAGAATTTGTGCAGGTGGGGTGCACGATCAATTATGCCAGAAATGCCTGTGGAAAGAAACGCACTATTTCACGATCTTCCGAGCGCCGCAGTTGCTTGCAAGCGAACGGCTGCTCATGGCGCTTACTCGCCTCGGCGGCGTCCCGGCTGCGCCTCTTTCTTCTTTCTTCTTTGCTTTTCGCCGCATTTTGGCAATCCACTCGCGCGAGTACATCGTTCCGCGGCATTTCGGCGAGCCGCAATGGCACGGGGCCGGATCTTCGTCGTCGTACAGGTTGTAATCCCACAGCAACTCTTCGCCCGCGGCAATATCACGGAGCGCAAAAATCCATGCGCGATCTCTGATTTCGTCGATCTCGCAGTTGGGATCGCAAGAGTGATTCAGGTATGCGCCCAGGCCCTCGCCATCAATGATGGTCTTGCCGTCGCCGATTCCGTAAAGATAGGTGCGGGATGCTCCGTCGTACAACCGGTCGGCCTCCTCGGCCGAAATGCGCGGGCCGTCATACTCGACGATGCGGGCGCCTTTGCGAACTGACGTGGTAGTGAACACTCCGACGGAATGGATTTTCGAGGGGCGAACCACTAAGGCCATGCAATTAATTTCGCACGACTTTGAAGCTGAAGGAAGACGAAACAGAAAAAAAGAGTTGCGCAGCTTTTTTTGGCAGGCAGGACCTCGCGAGCTGGCGTCGGCCAGAGACCATCGTCTCCAATTCAGCTCCGGAAGCGGGTTTTGAGAAATAAATCCCCAACGAAATCGCCGTATCGTGTTAGACTTTCCCGGCTTTCAGGAAACCGGTACAGCTAATCTGGGGGGAGATTGGAATGAGAATAATAAAAAGAGCTGGGTCGACAGCAGTCCTATTGATGTTTGGAATTCTCGCCGTGGCTGCCGGGCAAACGGCAAAAATAAGCGGCGCGAAACCGTCCACTCCGGAAAGTTATTGCACCACCACCGGCGGGGAAGTAGAAAACCGAATTCCGGTTTATGGCACCAACGGGCCCATCTCAAGTTGGCTGAAATTATCCGGCACCGAGGAGTTTTGCCAGTACACTTCATCCACCGACGGCTCGCGAATTCATCTTTCGCTTGAGACGCTGTACTCGACGCAGCCGACGCTCGCCGCATTGGCGTATTACGCGGCCATAGCCTGGAACGGACAAGGCGAAGGAAATCCGGCATCTCTCTATTGCACGCAGCTTGGCGGGTCTGACCTGTGGGGCGGTGCCACAGCGGCAGGCGGGGGATGGGTGACGCGGCGTTCGATTGACCAGGTTCTGGAAGCGTGCATGTTCCCGGACAATTCCACGATCGATTCGTGGGGATTGTTTTATCACTCCGATAGCATCGTTCGCGGCATCGACCTCTCGACGGTTCTGAGGTATGCCGATCCGTATGAGGCGAAAAACAAGGACAAAGACGCGCAGAAATAGCCTCTCCAATCGACCAAAGAAGAACGCCGCTGGGCTCGTCTCCAGCGGCGTAACTTTTTGCTCAGGCAAACTTGGCAGCGCCAGGTTTACGGATCGTAAACCGAACTTCCGAAGCCTTGCTTGCGCGCAGATTCCTGCATCTCTTCCAACTGTTTCTTTTGTTCTTCCAGTTGAGACTGCATCCGCTCGACCTGCTGCTGTTTCTGCTCCTGATGCTGGTTCCACTGTTCACAGTTCCTTACGCAATTCCCAGGAGCGAAGCGAATCGACGCGTTCACTTCGTCAATTTGTTTTTGCAATTCTGCGATCTGGCTCTTCTGCTCCTGAATCTGCGACTTCACATGCTCGCTCGAAGGTTTCTCTCCGTTTGAAGGGACCGGCATATCCGCCTTGCTCGGGTCGCTGGCCTCTGCGGTGGATTCGTCCGAGTGCGAAGGAAGGTCAGCATTGGTGATGACCTTGGCCGGCTTGGCATCTGTTGTTTTGGCGGTTTTCGACTGCTCACGTTGCTGGCGCTGCTGCCGGGCAAGGTCGCCAAGCGATTGGTCGTCCTGGGCGAAGGCCGCGCCAGCGCAAAGTGCGAGAACGATCGCCAAAATGAAAATTCTTGTTCGCATAAGAGACCCGACTTTCAAGCGTGAGATTCAGCCTGCAATAACAAGATGTTATTCGCGAGCGCGGTCTCGTACGCATTACGAACGGACGCTATCAAGCGGCAAAAGGAACAAGGACGAAAGACACTGAAAATGGCGGAAGCGAGTGGGGGTCGAACCCACCGGTGACAGGAGACCTGCCGCCCGCCGGTTTTGAAGACCGGGACGATCACCGGACCGCATGCGCTTCCGCAAACCCGCGCCGCGAGTCTATTTCGGCTGCGGCACAACCCTCAGATAAGGTTTCACTGTCTTCCAGCCGCCGGGATATTTCTGCTGCGCCTCTTCATTAGAGACCGCAGGCAGAATGATCACATCGTCGCCCTGCTTCCAGTTCACCGGAGTAGCAACCTTATGCTTCGCGGTGAGCTGCATGGAATCGATCACGCGAAGAATCTCGTCAAAATTGCGACCGGTGCTCATGGGGTAGCTCAGTTGCAGTTTGATTTTCTTATCCGGGCCGATCACGAATACGGTGCGGACGGTGGCGTTGTCTGCCGCAGTGCGTCCTTCGCTGGTTTCGCCGCTTCCGGCCGGCAGCATGCCGTAGAGCTTCGCAATCTTGAGCTGCGTGTCACCGATCATCGGATAGTTAACTTTTGCTCCCTGGGTCTCTTCGATATCGGCCGCCCACTTGCCGTGGCTGCTGACGGGGTCGATACTGAGTCCGATAATCTTGGTATTTCGCTTGGCGAATTCCGGCTGAAGTCGCGCCATGTAGCCCAACTCCGTCGTGCATACCGGCGTGAAATCTTTTGGATGGGAGAACAGAATCGCCCAGCCATCGCCGATCCACTCGTGAAAGTGAATCGGTCCTTGCGTAGTCTCGGCGGTAAAATCCGGCGCTACATCGTTGATGCGCGGCACGCTGTGAGTAGTCTCGTTTGCCGTTGTGGTGCTCATAGTCGTCTCCTTAGGAATTAAGGTCTGATCGCTACGCCCGGCTTGGATACGGATAAGGGCGGATAAAATAAACCCACCCTCTTTTGCGCCGGGTGGGTTGAAGAAAATCCGTAACGACCCTACCCACACGACGCCAGACACATGCAACAACATGTGACCGCGACTGTGGAAAGGACCAACACGCAAGTAGGATAGAAGTCCGCATTGGCACTGTCAACCGCGCGGCGACCATTCGATCCTTATTGCGGAAACACTTTCTGCATCGTGCGAGAAGCGCCGGCATCTTTAAGCTCTTTAGCGGATCGCCGGAGCTTAAGCGTGCGTTCGGCTTCCGGCAGCACTCTGATCGCACCTGGGTGAGAATTCGTATGCCTCAATCGGCAAGGCGTTTGGCGATGGCACAGTGGGACGTTTTTTCCTCCAATCCACTGCAGGGTAATTCACTGGCAGTTTTTTTCGATGGGCGAGGCTTGAGTGACGACGAAATGCAGTCGATCGCGAAAGAGATGAATCTCTCGGAAACGACTTTCATTCTGCCGCGCGATGCTGCCATAGAACGCGAGCAGGGTGTTCGAGTTCGCATTTTTACGGTGCGGGAGGAGTTGCCGTTCGCCGGCCATCCTACGCTCGGGACCGCTTTTGCGCTGCGCGGCGAAAGTAAAGAAAAAAACGGCGCGAAAGAAGTTGTTCTCGATTTAAACGCCGGCAGGGTGCCCGTGAGCTTCGAGGATCGTGACGGAGAGCCAGCTTTCGGCGAGATGAGGCAGATCGATCCCAAGTTTGGAATGGAGCACAACCGGCGAGATGTCGCGCTGGCCACAGGATTGCGCGTAGAGGATTTCGACGATTCCCTGCCCATTCAAAGCGTTTCCACCGGAATGGCATTCACCGTGGCGCCGCTCAAGTCACTAGCCGTGGCTCAGAATCTGCAAATCGATCAGAACCGTGCCGCCGAATACCTAGCCAGGACCGAAGGAAGGTTTTTTTATTTTGTCACGCGCGAAGCGGTCGACCGGAAAGCCCGGCTGCATGCCCGCATGCTCTTCTATAACGGAGAAGATCCGGCGACCGGCTCAGCGGCGGGATGCACGGCCGCCTGGATGGTTGAGCATGGTGTGGCCCAGCCCGATGAGCGCGTTCTGATCGAGCAGGGCGTTGAGATGAAGCGGCCTAGCCGGATTTTTGTTCGTGCCTCGCGCGTCGATAACCGCGCAGTTAATGTTCGCGTCGGTGGACACTCTGTTGAAATTATGCGCGGCGAACTTTTCTTGTAAGCGGCGAATGCTCTGCGGCCTTCGCAAAATGGCACCTTTCGCGACAGGAAAAAATGTCAATAGCCAGAAGCTGCCATTTGCTTCGACGCCACTTTACAGAGTTGCGCCCGACCGATAGTATCCAACTCGCTCATTAATTAATTCTTCACGAATAGAGAAAACTTCCGCTGACTCCCGGTCATGATCGAGGCGGATTTGGGCGGTGAATGAAACCAAAGCGCACCATCCTTTGCGTTGACGATAACGAACAATCGCTTTCCTACCGCAAAATCATGCTGGAGACTCGCGGCTATCGCGTCGCCACCTACGGCCGCGGCGAGGAGGCGCTGGAGCGCTTCAGGCAGGGCGGCATCGATCTGGTGGTGACCGATATGACCATGCCTGGGCTCGATGGTCCACACTTAATCTCAGCGATCAAGAATCTTTCGCCGCAAACTCCGGCGATTCTCATTTCGAGCAAAGTTCGTGCCTACGATCACGATTCGCAGGCCGACGTATTTCTCGCGCGCGGGATGTACGCTCCCGCCGACCTGCTGGAACGAATCCGCTTGCTCCTAGTACGGAAACGCGGTCCCAAGCGAATGCAGCAACGTTCCGGCCAACTGCCGCCGCAATTCGGCGCAGCCTGACACGCGAGATCTGCCGCTTCTTCCTGACCGCGGCGCCCCTGCGGTGGACTGCCTCACGCATCGTGTAAGATCGAAAGTGGCATGGGAGCATTCATTGAAGCCATCGATCTGCACAAGACTTATCACATTGGCAAGATCGAAGTGCCGGCCCTCCGCGGCATCTCGTTCAACGTGGGACGCGGGGAGTTTGTCAGTGTCGTAGGGCCGTCAGGTAGTGGCAAATCGACTCTGTTCTATCTTCTAGGCGGATTAACCCACGCCGACTCCGGCAAAGTGATTCTCGACGGCGATGACATCGCGTCGCTCTCCGATGCGGAGCGCACGCGCATGCGCAAGCGCAAAATCGGCTTTGTGTTTCAAAAATTCAACCTGCTGCCCACACTCAGCGCCCGTTCCAATATTGCCATTGCGCAGGAGATTTCGGGCAACAACGGTCACGATCCGGCTTTTTTTCAGAAGATCACAGACCTGCTCGGACTGACCAAGCGACTGGGCCATCGTCCCAATGAGCTTTCGGGCGGCGAGCAACAACGGGTTGCGTTGGCACGCGCCTTGATCAACAAGCCGTCGGTAGTTTTGGCCGACGAACCCACGGGGAACCTCGACAGCGAGAACTCTGCGATCGTGTTGAAGATGCTGCGGCAATCCAATCAGGAATTGGGGCAGACTGTGCTGATGATTACGCACAATCCCGAGGCCGCCGGCTACGGAGACCGCATCATTCACATGCGGGACGGGCATATTGTCCGGCCGGAAGAAGATCCGCAGTGGGCGACGCATTAGCGATAACACTTTGGATTGCCGGCGCGGCAATCGTGCATTGCCGCATGGGTATCGCTGATTTATAATCGGATTCGCTGAGCGGGAGTAACTCAGTGGTAGAGTGCGACCTTGCCAAGGTCGAAGTCGCGGGTTCAAATCCCGTCTCCCGCTCCATCCTTCCCCAGAGCGCGCACTCCGATGGACATTTTCCGCACGGAACGCTAAGTTATTACGCAGGGGCGCGGTACCCAAGTGGTAAGGGAGAGGTCTGCAAAACCTTTATGCGTCGGTTCGATTCCGACCCGCGCCTCCATCAAAACGCCCATTAAAACCGGCGCATTATCTCTATTAAAAAAAGCGCTGCCTTTTTGCTTGTCGCTGCATCAGCTTCCTATCTCCATCTCCAAAGCAAAAGGGAGGCCGCAATGACACCGCTGCGAGCCAATCCGGACGCAAAAATCGCAAACAGCGGCGGAAAGTCGCTATGAGTGAAACCGCTCCGATGGAAAAGCCTTCAGCGCCCCTGACTGGGGGAAGCATGTTTGCCCGATTGGCTGGTATTGGCATTCTGCTTCTGGGTGTTGCAGGAACGTTTCTCTATCTGGGCGGGTGGTTCAGCCCGGATAAACTAACGCCTGCACGGTTCGTCGATGAGTTTGAGAAGGTGGGCGGCGTCCACTCGGGTTTCCGTCGCAATCACGCGAAGGGAGTATGCGTTCGAGGATTTTTCGATAGCAACGGGCAGGGGACGCGCCTTTCGAAGGCTGTCGTCTTCGAGAGCGGCCACGTGCCGGTGATCGGCCGCTTTTCCCTGGGCGGCGGCAATCCCCAGGCCGCCGACGTCCTGACTAACGTCCGCGGCTTAGGGCTTCAGTTTTCCTTGCCCGACGGCGAACAGTGGCGCACCGCAATGATCGATCTGCCGGTGTTCCCGTTCAAGGACGCGCAGGCCTTTTACGACAATCTGGTGGCATCACAGCCCGACCCCAACACGCACAAGCCCGATCCGGCGAAAGCAGCGGCGTTTGTTGCAAGCCACCCGGACACCGCGCGTGCGCTCGCCATCATCAAGAGCCATGCGCCGCCGTCCGGATTCGACAACGCCGCCTACTACGGTCTCAATGCCTTCCGGTTCGTCGACACGGACGGCGCCTCCACCTACGTGCGCTGGACGCTCACGCCCGCGCAGCCGTATGAGGCCGGGACAAGCCAGGGCGAGAATCAGGACAAGAATTTCCTTTTCGACGGGCTGATCGCGAGCATCCACCAGCACCCGTTGCAGTGGCACCTTATCATCACCGTCGCTCAGCCCGGCGATCCGACCGACAACGCTACCATCCCCTGGCCTGAAGGACGGGAGCAGGTGGACGTGGGAACGCTGACGCTCGATTCTGTGGAGAGCGAGGAAACTAGTCCCGCGCGCGACATCAATTTCGACCCCCTGGTTTTGCCTGCCGGAATGGCGCCTTCCAATGATCCCTTGCTGAGCCCTCGCTCTGCGATTTACTCGCAGTCGTTTACGAGGCGCGCCGGCGAAACGAAAGAGCCCAGCGAAATCACTCCTTCCGAGGTGCGAAAATGAGCGCCAGAACGACGAGCGTCCGGCCACAATTCAATGGGTCCATGCGGTTCCTGCATTGGCTGATGGCCGCAGCTGTATTGACCATGCTCG
>Ga0210398_10000618_pt1 | contig 39647 bp, 36 predicted proteins | sample IncBWC4OmetaG_FD_161047 | JGI IMG/M metagenome (GOLD analysis project Ga0210398, IMG submission 161047) | Forest soil microbial communities from Barre Woods Harvard Forest LTER site, Petersham, Massachusetts, United States - Inc-BW-C-4-O | ecosystem: Environmental > Terrestrial > Soil >... | reverse complement strand
TTGAGAATCCGAGCGGACCTTCGCTTGAGCGTTTCGATCCACCGCACGTTGAGAATGCGCCGGTCACGCACTTCGACGAGCACGGCCTCGGCCAGGAGCCGAATAATCTTGCCGCGATCGGCAGCCTCAAAGGCTATCGCGCATTGCGATGGGGCCGGAACGTGGAGCTGATCGTCACCGACCAGCGCAGTTATCGTTCGGAAGAGCCTACCGATAGGCCCGAGGCGGCCGCTCTTTCGAGCGATGATTTTCCCGAGTTCGTTTCTGAAAGTGCAGTTGAGATTCTGGATGCGGGGCGAACTTACAACGGAGGCCAGCCACCGGGGAAGATTCGTTTCGGTACGGCCGAGATTGAGAACTTCTGCAAAGACCGCCCGGCACAAACGATCCTGGGAGCCGAGCAAAAAACGTGGTTCCTCGACCGGCTGCGCACATCGAAAGCGACCTGGAAGGTTTGGGGCAACACCACGGCCACGCTCGATATGCGCACGGATTTTCAAAATCTGCCGCAGGGAATCACGAAGCCGTGGCCGGAGAGCGGTTATGCGGCCGCGCCCATGGGAGACCACGGCACCGCATATGTGGAGCGCGGCGAGATTTATGATTTCGTCCAGGCCAACGCCATTACCGGATTTGCCACGATTGCAGGAGATCGCCACAGTTTTTGGGCCGGAGTGGCGGCGAAATATCTTCCGCCGAAGCCGTTTGTGCCGGTTGGCATCGCCTTTGTAACGGGCTCGATTTCCGCTCCGGGGGTTGTGGAAGCGCTGGAACATTCGTTGCCAAAAGACCATCCGCTGCGGGCACTCTATGTTGGACAAGGCCCGGCTGACCGCGGGCCACAACCGACGGTGAACCTGCTCATCAAGCATGGGGTGCGCGCGTGCCTCGAATACACGAAGAGCGGCGATATTCTAAAGGCGCGAACTTTGTCGAATCCCGATCTGTCGCCGCATCTTTCGTTTATCGACATGGGCGGACACGGCTACTCGGTGGTTCATGCGACCAGCGAATTCTTCGAGACTGTATTTGTGTGTATTCCTCGCCCTGTCGAACGCAGCGACCGTCCCGATGGAGGCGCTCTCAGTTATCGCGTTCGCTCCCGGACCGCGGTCTGGAAAAGTGGCCAAGCGCCGAAACTCGAGTTACAGGTACTCGAGGGAGATCCGAAATTTTCCGTGTGATTTGGCTTGATTGGTGGCCTCTTTTCCGCACTCCATTTAGAATCTTTTGTCCTGCGTTTCATCTGAAGAAACAGGAGGCGCCTTGATCCCGCGTTATACCCGCCCGGAAATGGGCCGCATCTGGAGCGACGAAAACCGCTTTCGCACCTGGCTGGCCGTGGAAGTTGCCGCCACCGAAACACTGGCCGAAGCCGGCATGGTGCCGGGAGATGCGGCGCGTGCCATTCGTGAGCGCGCCGATTTCAGCGTGCAGCGCATTCACGAAATCGAAGCCGAGGTGCGGCATGATGTGATCGCTTTCACCACCGCGGTCGCCGAAATCGTCGGCCCGCACGCGCGCTGGTTTCACTACGGGCTTACTTCTAACGACGTAGTCGATACGGCGCAGGCATTGCTGATCCAGCAGGCGTCGGCGCTGATTGCATGGGATCTCGAACGTCTGTCGGAAGTGCTCGAGCGCCGCGCCTGGGAATTCAAAGACACGCCGATGGTCGGGCGCACGCACGGCATCCATGCCGAGCCGATCACGTTTGGGTTCAAGATCGCGAACTGGTATTCGGAGACGCAGCGCAATATTGCACGATTCAAGGCGGCGGCCGAAGACATGCGCGTGGGAAAATTCTCGGGCGCCGTGGGAATCTTCGCCCATCTCACTCCGGAGATCGAAGAGAAGATTTGCGCCCGGCTCGGACTGAAGGCCGCGGCAGTTTCGTCGCAGGTGATTCAGCGTGACCGCCACGCACAGTATCTGGCAACGCTGGCGGTAGTTGCTTCGACGCTTGACAAAATCGCGACCGAGATTCGCCATTTGCAGCGCACGGAAGTTCGCGAGGCCGAAGAATTCTTCAGCGAAAAACAAAAAGGGTCGTCGGCCATGCCGCATAAACGAAATCCGGTGACCAGCGAGCAGATCAGTGGCCTTGCGCGCGTGGTGCGATCGAACGCTCAGGCGGGATTTGAAAATGTCGCGCTGTGGCACGAGCGCGACATTTCGCACTCATCGGCTGAGCGTGTAATTCTGCCGGACTCGACCACGCTGGTCGACTACCTCTTGAATAAGACCAGCAACTTGATCGACACGATGTTCGTCTATCCCGAGCGGATGACGGCGAACCTCGAAAGCACCCGAGGGCTAATCTTCAGCGGCCAGCTCCTGCTCGACCTGGTCGAGCACGGCGTCTCGCGCGAAAACGCTTACCGCATTGTGCAGGCGCACGCCATGCGTGCATGGAAGGAAGGATTGGACTTTCACCAGCTTGTGCTGGCCGATAAAGAAATCACCGCAAAGATTCCGCGCAAGCAGATCGAACATGCCTTCGACCTTGAGCGGCAGTTGAAGAATGTTGACCGGATTTTTGCTCGCGTCTTCGGGGAGCGCGGCAGGCCGACCCGGACGAAAGCCGCAAAGAAATCACCTGTCCGGCGACAGGCAAAAGGCCGGCGGTAACGAGAAGGCGGATCCCTCGCTGTCACCTGCAGAATCCTCTGAACAACCTGCGCGATCATTCTGCGAAACACCCAATCGCCGCAACTTTCCCGCCCACCCTGTGTTCATCGCTATATGGATGAATTAACCATATGGTTAATTCGTAAAGATTTGTCAATGGGTCGGAGGTGACCTTTATGACTCGAAACCGTGCGTTGAAGACGTTGCGATCGCTGCTGGCATCGGCATTGATGAGTACGCCGCTTGTCGCCCAGAGTGCGCCGGCTGTCCGCTACGATAATCAGGTTGAAACCAAGGTTGAGAAGAAACTTGCCGCGAAAAACCAGTTTCGCGATGTGAAATCCAGCGTGCAGGACGGCATCGTCACGCTTGCAGGCTCGGTCGATCTCTACCAGCGAAAGCTGGACGCTGCCAGGGCTGCACGGAAGATTTCCAACGTGCAGGGCGTGCGCAACCTTATCACCATTGCAGGTTCAAATGTTTCCGATGAGCAACTGGGCCAGCAGCTGGCGAAAAAGCTGACCTACGTTCGCTCCGGCTACGACAGCACATTCGATTACTTCGCGCTCAGCGTGAAGGGTGGCGTGGTGACGGTGATGGGCGACGATCGCACCGGAGTTGGCCGCGATGAAGCACTCGCCGACATATACAACCAGCCAGGCGTCAGGGATGTCATCAGCGAGATCGCCATCGAACCCACTTCTTTATCTGACGACGGCATTCGCATCCGCACCGCTCGCGCGATCTATCGCGATCCGGTGTTGAGCCGGTACGCCATAGATCCGGCGAAGCCGATTCGCATCATCGTCGAGAATGGCCATGTCACGCTATACGGTTCGGTCGATAGCCCGATGGATAAGACGGTCGCCGGGATACGAGCGAACCAGATCTTTGGCGCGTTCTCGGTGGAGAACAAGCTGTCGGTTCGAGGCAATCCTGCGGATCAGCCCGGGTTATAACGCTATGAGGGGCCGGCGCCACTTCGCGCCGGCCCAAGCTACGTCCGAAGCTCTCACGCCCAGTTCCGCGCCCGCCGGTTACGGTTCAGTTCGTAGTTCTTCAGATCGTTCCTCTTCAAAATCGCTGTTCTTCAGATCGTGGATCACTCTTTCGCTTCCACTAGCATCTCGAACAATCCTTTCCGGCTTTTGTTGCCGCGGTCGCTACGAACGCGTTTGGAGAATCCGGTGCCCTGGCAGCGCCTGCGAATCGGGGCCGCAATATCCGCTTAGGCTCTTCTGTGCTTGACGCTGAGCCCGTCCGTCACTGGGCAGCAGAAATCCGGGACGATGTTTGAGAGGGCGGCCAGGCAAAGAGCGCGACGGTGCGGGCCATCGCAATCAGGGCCCTCTGCCTGCTGAATAACAGCCTGCGCCCGCGGCAGATCGCGGAGGGCCTATCCGAGGCCTGAAGCGAGAAAAAGATCGCAGAAATAGTTTGAAAGAAAAATAAAAACGGCGCCTCGTTCTTAAACGAGGAGCCGCTTTTCGCATCAATTCTTAAACGTCGCTAAAGGCGCTATTACTGCGGCTGCGAAGCCGGCGGAGGAGCCTGATGTCCTTCCATCCGCTCTTCCTGGCGGGTCTGCATCGCGTCCCACTTTTGTTGTTGGGTGCTGTCGAGAAGCGAACGGATCTGATCGTCAGTCGATTTGTGAATCGCCATCATTTTGGAGTGACGGTCTTCTTGCGACAACGACGAATCCGAGTGGACGGCTTCCATCTGCGATTTTGCCGACTTGAAAATCTCGAGCACTTTGCCTTGCTGCTCCGAGGTCAGATTCAAATGGTGCGTGAGCCGCTCGGTTCGCCTTTGCGGATCCATGCCGCCATGGCCGTAACCGTGTTCGGATGGCGCAGCCGAGGGCGCCGACTGTTGATCGGTGTTGCCGTTGCCCTGTGCGATGGCGCCGGGCGCGATCGTGACAAGTCCGGCCAGCGTGAGCACGAGCAAGCTTTGTTTAATCATCTGTGTTCTCCTGTGACTTTCGAATGACCTGATTATACAAACCATATTGTCCACCTGAAGTTCCGAAAATGCGCCGACTTTTACGATTCTTTACCCACCGGCTGTACACCTCCATGAGCCGCGTTTTGTTATTGTCTTGTTAGACTTCGGATATCTGGCAGCGGTTGTGATGGTGACACACGATTTTGCACGGCGTCATATGCTCACGTTGTTCGGCATCTCGAGAGGCATGTTGCCTGCAGAGAACTCTCTGCATTTGCGAGGGTGATGCCCGATGAGCCGCAAGGCATGCGTGATCGGCGCGGGCCCCAACGGATTGGCGGCCGCTATCGTCCTGGCGCAAGCCGGGATAAAAGTTGATGTGCTCGAAGCGCAGCCGACTGCCGGCGGCGCTGTACGCACTCTGGAACTAACTCTACCCGGCTTTCGCCACGATTTCGGTTCGGCGGTCTACCCTCTCGGCGTCGGTTCACCCTTTTTCTCGTCTCTGCCATTGGCCGATCATGGCCTGCAATGGATTCACCCGCCTGCTCCGCTGTCCCATCCTCTCGACGACGGTACGGCGGTAATTCTGGAGCAGAACCTCGACGAAGCCAAAGCTGCGCTCGGTGAAGACGGAGAGGCGTGGGACAAACTCGTGCGTCCGTTTGTCGAGCGATGGAGTGAGTTTGCTCCAGAAGTGTTGCGCCCGGTTCCCTTTATTCCGAAGCACCCTGGGCTGATGACGCGCTTTGGGATGCTTGCGATGCAATCGGCCTCGCATATTGCAAGCCGCTTTCGCAGCGGACGCACTCGCGCCTTGTTTGCGGGGCTTGCCGCTCATTCTTTTCTCAGTCTCGACGAACCTCTAAGCGGCGCTTTTGGGATTCTGATGGCAGTCTCCGCTCACGCAGTCGGTTGGCCGATTGCGAGCAATGGTGCGCAGTCGATCACGAATGCGCTCTGCGCGGTACTCGAAAACCATGGCGGCATAATGAGGACGTCGTCTCCGGTGCACAGCCTGAAAGATCTTCCGGACTACGATTTATTTCTTTGCGATGTTTCCCCGGAAAATCTGGCCAAGATCGCAGGCGACAGATTTTCGCGCGGGTACAAGTTGCGGTTGGCAAACTTTCGCAAAGGCCCCGGTGTATTCAAGGTCGACTATGCGCTGAGTTCTCCGGTGCCGTGGAAGGCCGCTGCATGCGCGCGCGCTGCGACTGTGCATCTGGGCGGAACGCTGGAAGAGATCGCGGCCGCAGAAGCGGCGGTGCGAAACGGACAAGCCGCCGAAAGGCCATTCGTTCTGCTTGCGCAACCGAGCTTGTTTGACGGTTCTCGCGCTCCCGCGGGCAAACACACGTTGTGGGCCTATTGCCACGTGCCAAACGGTTCGACGGTAAACATGCTGGGGAAAGTTGAAAACCAGATCGAGCGCTTCGCTCCCGGATTCGGCGATTGCATCTTGGCTCGCCAAGTTTCTTCTCCAGCAGATTTGGAGCGCATGGACGCGAATCTTGCCGGCGGCGACATCACCGGCGGAGTTCTGGATCTGCGACAGTTCTTGTTTCGTCCGACCTCGCGGCACTATGCCACCTCGGCGCGGAATATTTACATTTGTTCAGCTTCGACTCCTCCGGGCGGAGGCGTGCACGGCATGTGCGGCTATTACGCGGCAAAGATGGCTTTATCGAGATTGCATCGGAAATAAACGAAACGGATCGACCGCGAAATTTTCGGAGTCATTCTCGAGGGGCGGCTGTTGGCATTTCGAGAGCGCGGATCGAGCCATCGGCTCCTCGTTCCAGCGTCGGCGCATAAAGGCCTACAAATTCCCGCCGCCACCAACGCCCGGTTGCCCGCTTTTCCTCCACGCTGGTGAACCAATATTGCCAAAGCACTGCGCGGATCTCGCGCGGGGGCTGAGTCGAAAATGGACCGCCATTGAACAGGCGGAGAACATCGCTGTCGTTCTCGAGCAGCTTCACTTCCGTTCGCGGAACGATCGGATAGTCCTGCCAGGATCCCAGAGATGCAAACCACAAATTCCAATCGAAGCGAGGCTGATAAGGCGCATAGATTCCAGGAGCTTTGTCCAGCTCCTGCGGCTTGAAGCGAAAGCGGTATGCAAGCCAGTTCGTGCCGTCGTTCGATCCCTGGAATTCGATCTCAAATCGCCCTCTGGTCATTACTCCGAAAAGCCCGTATCGATTCGCAATGCGAAAAGGTTCGAGCAGCGCTACGGGCGTGGCCGGCAGCGGAAATGATGAGAACATCCAGATCAGCTCCGCGAATGTGGCGTAGAAGATCCAGGAGAGGATGATGCTGACCAGAGAAACTTTGACTATCCTCAATCGCCAGCGGAACATGCTTTCGTATTCAGCGGATTCGCGCGCTTCATCCGCTGGTTCGCCCGGATCATTGTGGCCTGCTCGGGTATCGAAAAGTTCCAGCTGATCATTTACCTTAGCTGCCCCGCTCGCACTGATCGACTTTCTCCACCTCTGCGGCCAAAATCGCAGCAGAAACCGATCATCCAGAAGCAGAAATCCTAAAACCAGAACCAGATAGTTTAGGAACGTATAGTTCGCGGTGAGAATCACGCCGATCTCCCACGGAGTCACGATAAAGAAGCACACGATGCGCCAGCGGCGGGGAAAAAACAACATCCAGACTAATCCCAGCTCGAGCGCGATCGTCGCCACGGCCGTGGAATAATGGAACCAGTGCGGCAAATGCTGCACGTACCATCCGACCCAGGTCGGCAGAGGTCCGTTCTGGTAATACTCATCCATGGCAGTAAAATGCCGCCACTCCGGGTCGCCACCAAGAATCTTCGCCAGGCCAGACTCGAAGTAAATTCGGAACCACTCCCATTGCAGCAGAAAGAGGCTGGCGCGCGATGGAACGGAAGCAGCACCGAGACCAGGGCGGAAGCCGCGAGGAGCAAAGAACAGCGCGATGAATCCCGCCTCCAGCAGCATTCCATCCGATTGGTAGCCGGAAAAATCCTGAGCGGCGCTCACGAACGAGAGGAAACAGACAAAGCAGACGAACAACATTCCGCGCGGCCACAGGTTGAGGACCAACATGACGGACGCAATCATGCCGATCCAGCACAGGGCGATCAGCATGTGCGCACCGCTCGAAAACCAGAGCAAAGTGGGAGCAAACCAAACACCGCGACTGTATCCCAGCGACTGCGCTACGGCTTTGAGGTATTCACTCGCGGGCAGAATTCCATCCGGCCCAATCAGGCCGCGAATCTGGAAGACTAGCGAGAAGAAGGCGGAGAAGTAAATGCAACCGAGCGCGCGCAGGAAAATCCATCGCGGCGCCAGCCGGTCCGACGCGCCACGAAACAACCAGCGAAAAGCGGATAGCACGCGGTCCATGAAGTGAGTTTAAACCGCCCGGCAACGGATGGTAGCCAAAGCTGATTTGAATGCGCTTCATCCGGTGATCGCAGGCCGAAACTTGATAGATGGTTTGCAGGCAGGCGAATTAAGTCTTACCTTAGACTCTCGACTCTTAATTGGAGGATTTTTTGCCGACCACTGTGAAAGTTTCTGCCGCGCTGAAAAAACGCGCGGCCAAAATCGAACTGTTGCTGATGGATGTCGACGGAACTCTGACCAATGGTGACGTCGCTTTTCTATCGCAACCGGATGGCACCGCGCTCGAGATCAAAACCTTCGATGCACACGACGGGCAAGGCCTGACTCTCGCTGTAACCGCCGGACTCCGCACTGGCTGCATCACCGGGAGAGAAAGCCCGGCACTGCTCCGCCGGGCCCGTGAAATGAAGATGGAATTCATTTACATGAAGCAGCCTTTGAAAATGCCCGCATTTGAAGAAATTCTGCAGAAGGCTGCCGTGTCAGAATCCGCTGTCGCCTACGTTGGCGACGATCTACCCGACATTCCACTCATGCGCCGTTCCGGTCTCGCCGTCGCGGTTGGGGATGCGGTCCCCGAGGTCAAAAAGGCTGCGCACTACACCACCAAAGCTCTCGCCGGCCGCGGAGCGATTCGCGAAGCAATCGAACTTATTTTGAAATCTAAGGGCATTTGGGAAGCAATGGTCGACAAAGCCCGCGCCTAGAGTAGGAAAAACGCCGAAGGCCGCGTGTATCGCGACCTTCCACTAGGCTACGCCGCGTGCCTTTGCCGGAGCGGGCACATTGAGACCCGGCTGTTGCGCCGTATTCTGTTTCGCCACCGCGCGCGCCGCCAGCGGCTTCAGCCACAACAGCGCCATGAAAGCGGCAATTATGTCGCAGACAATCATCGCCCAGAAGACCTTCGTCCATGAACCGGTCTTGGCAAAGAGCCAGGCAGCGCCCGGCCCGGCAAAGGCCGCAGCCGCCCCTTTTGCCGTGTAGACGATGCCATAGTTGGTAGTAGCCCACTTGTTCCCGTAGAGATCTCCGGTAATCGAAGGGAACAGGGAGAAAATATTGCCCCAGGCGAAGAAGCACAGCCCGGACAACGCCACGAACCATACAGGATGCCCGATCAGTTGAAGCAGAGCATATACCGCGATTGCTTCGAGGATGAAGGAAACGAAGATGGCATTCTCCCGGCCAATGTGGTCGGAGACCCATCCCCAGAACGGGCGGGTTAGACCGTTCAGTATTCGGTCGACGGTAATCGCCATCACCAACGCTGTCATCCCCCAGGCGACAACCACTTTGTCGACGTGGTAGGAGGCGGCCATCGGGTTCAATTGCGCCGTAACCACCAGGCCGCCGAAAGCCAGCATCGTCATCATCACGTAAATGATGTAGAACGAAGGCTGGCAGAGCATTTGCAACGGCGTCATCTCGACTGACGACGTATTGATTTTCGCCTTGATCCTCGCTTCTTTCACTTTCCAGTTCGGCGGTGTCCATCCCACAGGGGGTCTCGCCATGAAGAGCGATGACGCCAGCACCACGACGCCCTGAATGATTCCCCAGACGATGAACGTGTGCTGATAGTTCGTGACTTGCAGCATATGGGCGATGGGAGCGATCGTCGTGGCGGTTCCTATGCCGAATGCGGCAGCAGTCAGTCCGACGCACAGACCGCGATAATCCGGAAACCACTTGAGCGCGTTGCCAATCGCTCCCCCGTAGACGACACCGGCACCGACACCACCCACCCCATACCAGAAATACAGGGAGTTTATTGACTCGGCGTAGCCCGAACCGATCCACCCCAGGCCAACCATGATGGAACCAATTCCCAGCATGAACCGGGGGCCGATTTTATCGACCAGGTAACCTTCGAAAGGGACGAGCCAGGTCTCAAGCAGGACGAACAAAGTAAACGTCCACTGCACCGCGACCAGCGAAACGTGCAAGTGCGCCTGAATCGGCTTGGTGAAGAGAGTCCACGCATATTGCAGGTTTGCGATCGCCATCATTGCCACAATGCCGGCGACCAGTTGCATCCAGCGATTGGGAATACGGGAGGGATGAATCAGAGAACTCGGAGAAATGGTGCTTTGAGACGAACTCATTTAGTTTCACCTCACCAAGGGCGCGGACTATTTACAAACCCAACACAGAAATCCCGGCAAATTCCCAGGTACGGCTATGCAGTATACTGGTCCAGTTATTGAACCATTGGCGGAACGGACTTTACCATCCGCCTTACGCACTGTCAAGACACTAAGCAATCGAGTTGCGTCGCACCCGACCCGGCTCACCGAAAAGCAAAAATAATGGACCAAAGTCTCCAATCTCAAGTTCAGACGTATCTTTCTCACCTTGGTGGCCTGATCAGCCGCGGGCAGCAGCTTCGTGAAACCTTGACAGCGAATCCCGCGGATGCCGCCGCAATCGCAGCGACCCGCCGCTGGCAGGAGGATTGCGGCGTCACGATCAACCAGCTCTCCGGAGGCAGCAAGGCTCATTGGCTTGCCCGAGCTTTTAGCCAGGCTTTTCTGAAGCGCTCCTCCAACGGAAGCGCGGCGCAAGGCGCCACCCCGGCGGAGATCGTTCAGCAGTTGCTCGACGTTCTTGCCCAGGCGGTGGCCACACTTTCCCAATCGAACGATGCCGCGATTGCCTCTGCCACTGCCGAGGCCCCGTCTCCCCACCGTTTCGATTTCGTCCACAATGCCGCGATTCGCGCCGTGCTCGAGCGCGCCTACGCGGATGGCCGGGACGCCCTCGACAAAGGCGACTTTCAGCTTGCGCTCGTCACTTTCTGCGGAATCCTCGAAGCGATTGTCACGGACACGCTGGAATTCAAGGGGCATGCGGCCTTGATGAGTTCCGGCGCACCGGCCGAAAAGATTTCTCAGTGGGCGTTCGAGACCCGTCTGGCAGTCGCCGAAAAGGCCGGCCTGATGCGCAGCGGCTGCGCCCGCCTGCCGGACGTCGCCAGAACCTATCGAGACCGAATGAATGCGAATGGAGACGCGATTCCCGATGGAATCGTTGCCGAGCGCGATGCGCGGCGGACTGGACAGGTACTTCATGTTATTATGCGGGACTTGGATCCCGGCCGCTAGCTCGACGGCGTTCTTTCAGTCTTCCAGGTCCTGTCGAAACACCGGCTGTGCCGGATCGACGCTGCCATCGATCACGCCCATCAGCAGATTCCCGTAAGCATCTCTCGCGTCCTCAAGCGAAGAGTAACCGCGCTCGCGTTGCATGCCGCCCTCCGAGTAGACCAGCGTGAAGTAGCGGCCCGAGGAATACTGCAGCTCTTGCAGGCTGTTCGGCATGCTGGGGTCGCCCTTCTGGCCAAGCAGATCCATCAGCGCCACCGTCCACTTTCTGCCTTGCGGATCGCTGACTGTCTCGTGCTCTAAATATTCCCAGCTGTCCATGTTCCAGAGAGTCATGATGGCTCCAGCAACTGAGCTAGCGCTCTCCCGACTTGCGATGCGGTAAACGGTTTCGGCACCAGCAGGACTTTTCTTGCCTTGCGCGACCGCAGGCTCTTTTCAGCCTCTTCCGGCGTGTCGCTGACGATCACAACCGGAAGCTGGCCATGATCCGGATGTTGCCTTATCGCATCGAACAGCGCCTCACTCATTTCGTAAGAGGTGCAGTCGAGAATGACCGCTTCAGCGTGATTCTCGATCGCCAGTTCGTTCACAGCGCTGGTGTAGCCCTCAGCGAAAATTTCGTAGCCAAGATCGCGCAGCGAGAACGTCAGCAGCTCGGCAATCTCCGGCGTGTCGTCGATCAGCAGGACTTTGCGCAAGCCAGCTACTTCTTCGCGGCCGGCCCGGTTCCGGGCAGCCGCGGTTTCTTGCCCGCTGCGGGCTCGAGATCCATCATCCAGATTCGCCCCCCGGCGGTGTAATAGGCGCGGCGGTCGTTTTCGATCATCGCGCCCCACGCCTCCAGCGTACGCATGGCAAACGTGACCCCCTCGAAATTGAGACGGGCATGATCGAGCACTTCGTTCGTATGCCAGTTATTGGTGAGAATTGCGTCGCCAGGATGCACGCGCAGCACGGTGTAGTACTTGTCATACGCCGCTTCCGGACGAACGTCACGCGTCGCACCGCGCTTCTTGCCTTCGGTAACGATGTAGCTTTCCTGTCCCTCCGGTTCGACTTCAGGCTCGCGATTTTGCGCAAGAGGTTTTGTGCTCATACGGTCTCCGCCACGGCTTCGGCTTCGGCCGCTGCCGCCATGTTGGTTAAGTTCTTCGCATCCGCCGCCTGGATCAGCGCTTCCGGCAGCGTAATGCCCATCATCTTCCACTGCTGGTTCGCGAACTTCTGCAGGTTGGCAACGTGCTCGGCGTGCAGGTGCCCGAACCGGCCTTGCAGTTTCAAGTATTCCGAAACCGGCCGCATGCTCGCCGGACGGAAGCTATAGTCAAACTCGCGTTTTTCCGGATTCCACTCCCACATCGGATACAGTCCGCACTCAACCACCAGGCGGCCGAGATCAATCGACCGCGGCGTCTCATAAACGAAGCCTTTCTGGCAAGGTGTGTAAACCATGAGATACGCTGCGCCTTTGTGGTTCAGTCCCTTCCGAACTTTATTCATCAGGTCGATCGGATATCCCACGCTCGCCGTTGCTACGTAGCAATGCGGATGTCCCGCCGCCATCATGCGCGCCAGATCCTTGGGATACAGTTTCTTTCCTTCCGGAACCTCCGGGCCCGGGGGCGAAAACGTAGTCATGCCGCCGTAGGGGGTTCGAGACGACGCCTGAATGCCCGTATTCGCATACTGCTCGTTGTCGTAGCAGATGATCAGGCAATCGTGATTGCGATAGAGCGCGCCGGAGATGGACGCGAGGCCGATATCTGAAGCGCTTCCGTCGCCAGCTTCGCAAATGATGTTGGGGAATTGTCCCTTCCATTTCCCTTTGCGGATCATGGCTTCGTAAGCGGCGGCGACGCCGGCCGTAAAGCTGCCCGCGCTGCCGATCTGGGTGTGCGCCCACGGCACGTTGTACGGCGTGCACAGGTACGAGCTATTTGCCACATACATGCAGCCGGTAGGACCCACGAGGATCGTATTGTCGCCCGCGGCCTTGCTGGTCATTCGATATTGAATCGACGGCCCGCAACCTGCACACGTGCGGTGTCCCGGGACGAACGGTTCGGACCCAGGCAGTTCGGGGTTATAAAATCGCGCGCCCTTGTTCGGACTGTCGAGAATCGGCAATACCTGCCGTTGCACTTCGATGGTTGCCATACTTGCCTCCCAGAGCCGTAGCCCTGAACAAATTTTGTGGGGACGGCCACCCTCGGCCGTCCGGCGGACGAAGTCCGCGGTTAAAACCGCTTAGTGTTCGAATCCCACCCAATGCGTGCGCTTCTCGATCTTTCCGCGCTTCTGTGCCTCGGTCATCTTCTCCGTCATCCAATAAAACTCTTTCAGCACAATCGCTTCGCCGCCCATGCCCGCCATGAACGACATCATCAGCGGTCGATTGTCAGCTTCATACAGCGCCGCGGCGGCTTCGGCGTACAAAGCTCCACCGCTGCTCACGCTGCCCAACGCCATGTTGGTTTCGATCACTCCCACCACTTTGAACTTGCTGAGCGATTCACGAACGCGCTCCGTCGGATACGGCCGGATCGTCCGCAACCGCACCATGCCGACTTTGATGCCGCGTTCGCGCATGTGCTGAATCGCGAATCGCGCTGTCACTGCGTGGGCGCCTTGCAGGAAGAACACAACTTCCGCGTCATCCGTTTTGTACTCTTCCAGCCACGGATCGTAGTGACGCCCGAAGATTTTCCCGAACTCTTCATGCGCCTGCTCGATAACCTCCATCGATTGCTCCATCGCGCGCGCGCGTTCAAGCTGCAGGGGAGGGCCTTGCTCGGGCATGATCTGCGGTCCGTGCGACACCGGATGCCGCGGATCGAGCGGATAGGGATGCTTATACTCTGGCAGAAATTCTTTCACTTGCCCGGTGTCCGGCAACTCCACGTCGCCGGTGATGTGCGAGACGAAGAATCCATCCTGGCACACCATCTGCGGCAACAGCACACGCCGGTCTTCGCCGATGCGATATGCAATCAGATGATTGTCGAAAGCCTCCTGAGCGTCGCACGACCAGCCCATGATCCAGCCCATGTCGCGGGTGGAAAGCGCATCCGTGTGCTCCGAGCCGAAGTCACCCGGGGGATCGAGTGTTCGGTCGGCAATCATCATCTGCACCGGCATGCGGCTGCCCGAAATTGGCGAGTACAGTTCATACGCGAACTGCACGCCCACGCCCGAACTGCCGGTAAACACGCGCGCGCCGGCCGACGAAGCGCCGTGCGCGATGCTCAATTGTGAGTGCTCGCTATCGGCCACAATGTACTCCGCATCAAGCTCGCCGTTCGCAACCATCTGCGCCAGCGCCATCATCGTTGCCGTATATGGACGGATCGGATACGCCGCAATCACGTCCACATTCGCGTATTTCGCGGCCTGCGCCGAAGCGACGCAGCCGTTGATACGCACCATCCTTTTCTTTGCTTCCGCTACTGGCATGATTTCAGCTCCAAATCTTTTTCGTAGAATCTAGATATTTTTTGCCGGGCGCTCCTCGAGATTTCGCAACTGCTCGGCTTGTCGGCCATGCAGTCCGGGTGAAATCGCGAACGCCGTGTCCATGCGCACCACTCCGGTGTCGAAGTCGAGCTCCGGAACGCCTTCGAGGCATCCCGTCGGACACTCTTCGATACAAACGCGGCACCCTTTGCAGTAGTCGACGAGAATCTTGTAAAGCCCGTTCGAGCGCTCAGGCCGGGCGATGCAAGGCTCGGGACAAACCAGGTAACAGTTGTCGCAGGCATTGCAGGTTCCGCAACTGAAACAGCGGTTCGCCTCTTCGACTGCCTGCTCTTCGGTGAACGCTTCGATGACTTCCTGCTGGGTCTTCTTGCGGCTTGCCGGAGGCAGCATCTCCTGCTGTACGCGCGGGAAGTGCGGGAAGTAGGTCATGTTCATGCGATTCAAGTCGAAGATTACGTCGACCGGAATCGTGCGCGATTGCAGAGCTTCTCCACGCATCACTTTGTCGAGATTGAACGCCACGCGCTTGCCGTCGCCGACGGCATTGACGACCATTAGGGGTTGTCCCGAGCCAAGCTGAACGATGTCGCCGGCAGCAAAGAAGTTCGTATCGCCGAGGCGGCCGAACTTGTCGATCTTGATCGTGCCCCGCTCGGTCTTGAATTCAGCGGGCAGCCAGTTCAACGATGCATGCTGTCCCACCGCGATGATTACGTTGTCGACCGCAAACTTCTCCGGCTTGGCTTCGCGATCGACATTGATCGGCGAAGCGTTAATCGCTCCCGCAAACTTCGCCGGATGCAGTTGCAGCGCCTCAACCTTGCCGTTGCCCAGCACCGCAGTCACCGCGCGGCCGTGAATCAGCTCGACGCCTTCTTCCAACATGTCGTGCAGATCTTCCGGCGACGCCGGCATCTCTTTGGCATTGCCTTCGACGGTGATCATGGTCACTTCAACCGCACCCTGCCGCAGTGCTTCGCGGGCGCAATCGATCGCCGTGTTCCCGCCGCCGATCACCGCCACGCGCGCGCCAAGTTTCACTTTCGAAGCGCTCATACCGATATCGCGCAGGAACGGCAATCCATAGATAACACCTTCCTTGTTCTCGCCTTCGGCGCGGACGCTGTTGGGCTCGGTGAGGCCGACAGCCAGCACGCAGGCGTCGTAATTCTTCTTGAGATCGTCCCAGGAAACGTCTTTGCCGACTTCGCAATTGGTTTTGATCTCGATGCCCAACTGCTGCAAACGCTCGATCTCGCGATCAAGAATGTTCTGCGGGAGAACCCAGTCGGGAATTCCGCCGCGATTCAGTCCACCGGCCTTCGGCGACTTCTCCAGGATCGTGACTTTGTATCCCAGCCGGGCCAGCTGATAAGCTGCGCTGTGACCGGCCGGACCGGAGCCGACAACGGCAACCTTCTTGCCGTTTGGCTTTCCCGCCTGCACCACATCATTCGTCAGCGCCTGTCCCAGATCGCCCAGGAAACGCTCGACCGCGCGAATCGAAATCGCTTCGTCGTACTTGCCGCGATTGCAAGCCTGCTCGCACGGGTGGTAGCACACGCGCCCCGTCACCGAAGGAAACGGCATGTCTTCTTTAATAAGGGCGTAGGCGTCGAGATATTTGCCGCGTTTTACGAGATCCAGATAGCCCTGAATTTTTTCGTTGGTGCCGCAAGCGTTGTTGCAGGGCGGCAACTTGTCGCGGTATACGGGGCGAATCGCTCGCCAGTTGCCGGTAGGAAATAAGTCTTGTCCTTTTTCCTGCGTGGGTGCGGGCGTGATCCCGGCGAACGGAACTGTAAGCCAATCGGGTATTTTTGTGCCTTTGGTCGACATTATGAGTCCTCTCTCTTACACCGCCACCGGGTTCAGCGGCATGATGTGCATCTCTTCAAGTGCCATTTCGAATGCGTGCTTGTTCGCGATCATGGGCTCGATCGTTTTCATCTGCACGATGCCCGTCGTCTTAACCACGGCTGCAATCAGCGGCGCGGCAATATCCGGTGCGACCAGCCTGCTTCTCTCCGCCGCACCTTCGGTCGAAAGCCGGTCCAAACCGAGTTCACCTAAACGGTAATAAAGCCATTTGTGATCCGCCAACTTGGCCGCATCCACGCAAACCAGCTGCGCCAGGCGCTCCGGTCCGGGCACAAACCGGATCATGTAATCTGGCGTGTAATGCGTGTTGATGATGAGCGTCCCGCCGGGCGGCATGCCGCGCATGTAGTCCCATCCCTTCACCATCGTGCCTTCAACCAGCACGACAATGTTCGGATGTTCATTCTCATAGGTCAGTTCGTTTTCCAGAATCGTGTCGCTCACGCGGCAGTACTTGCGGGTTGGGGCATTGGTGCGGTCGGGATTATCAACGTAATTCTCCATCGCCTGCGCGTACTTGCCTTCCTTACGCGCCGACGCGGAGACGGAATTAACGATGTCGCGGCCCTCTTTGTCCATGATGATGCCGCGCGTCCATACCGTAAGTTCTGTGTAACCCATATTCAAGCCTCACTGACTTCTATTAGTCGGAACCCTCAGAGAAAACATCGTCGCGAATGCCGCGCATGGTATTCGCTCTGTCGAACTGTTTGGAATTACCGCGATCGCCCCCAAGAACTTCGAGGAAATCATTCCGCGAAACAACAAACGGCGCACGCCGTGCACCGTCCTGCAATTCCGCAATCGCCGCGAGCGTCGCCTTTTTACACATGCTTTCCACATCCGCTCCGGTCAGCCCATCCGTCAACTCGGCGAACTCCGCGAAGTCAACATCGGCTGCGAGTGGCACTTTACGCAGGCACAGCCGCATGATCTCTGTTCGATCGGCAATGCTCGGCTTCGCAAAATTCAGAATGTAATCGAAACGCCCGCTGCGCAACAAAGCCGGCTCAATGCGCTCCGCGCGATTCGTTGCCGCCAGCAGAATCACGCCCTTTACATCGTGCAGGTTGTCAATCTCACGCAAGAGTTGACTGAGAATTCTCTGATAAATGTCGCTGCCGAAATGATCCCCGGCAATTTTCGGCGCAATCGCATCAATCGTGTCAAAGAACAGGATGCAGGGCGCGGCCCGCCGCGCCTTTTTGAAAACTTCGCGCAACGCACGCTCCGATTCCCCCAGCCACTTCGAATAAAGCTGCGGGCCATCGATGGCAAACAGCGGAATCTGTTTTTCGCCTGCCAGCGCCCGAGCCATCGCCGTCTTCCCCGTTCCCGAAGGCCCGGCCAGTAGAATGCCGCGAGGCGGCGTCAATCCCACCTGCTCATAAATCTCATCGTGAACGTGCGAGTGCTCGACCACGCTGTGCAGCACGCGCTTCACTTCATCAAGTCCGGCCAAAGACGCAAAGTTCGAAGTGCTCTTCTCGATAAAGAACTCGCGCGTCGCGCTCGGCTCAACCTCTTTCAATCCGGCAAGGAAATCTTCGCGAGTAACCTGCAGCGACTCGAGCTGCGTGGACATGGCTCCGTCGGTTTCAAGGGGAAAGGCAGCTAAAAAACCGCGCAAAGCGTTCATGCCGACTTCCTGGCACAGTGCTTCGAGATCGGCCCCGACGAAGCCGTGGGAGTGCTCGGCGACCTCCCGCAGTTCGACATCCTTCGCGAGAGGCATTGCACGCGTATGAATTCTCAAAATCTGCAAGCGAGCCTGCTGGTTCGGAACGCCAATCTCAATTTCGCGATCGAACCGTCCCGGCCGCCGCAGCGCCGTGTCAAGAACTTCCGGAATATTGGTCGCGCCAATCACGATCACCTGGCCCCGCGCCACGAATCCGTCCATCAAACTGAGAAGTTGCGCCACGACGCGCTTCTCAACTTCGCCCGTAACTTCGGCGCGCTTGGGTGCGACCGCGTCAATCTCATCGATAAACAAGATCGAGGGAGCATGCCGCGCCGCTTCTTCAAACACCTCGCGCAGCTTGGCTTCGCTTTCGCCATAGAACTTGCGCATAATCTCAGGGCCGTTGAGATGAATGAAGTGCACGCGGCTCTCGGCCGCCACCGCACGGGCAAGCAAAGTTTTTCCGGTTCCCGGCGGCCCATAAAGCAACACGCCCTTCGGCGCCAGAATTCCAAGCCGCTCGAAGACGCTCGAGTACTTCAGTGGCAATTCGACCATCTCGCGAACCCGCGCAACTTCGCGTTCAAGCCCGCCAATATCTTCGTAAGAAACCGAGGGAGCACGTGAGGCCGTCTGGTCGCCTTCGACGACGCGAATATCGGTGCGCTTGCCGATAACCACCGCGCCGGAAGGAATCGTTCGCACCACTTGAAAGTTGATGGCCTTGGCAAAGGTAGGCACACGCACAACATTGGTTGCCATGACCGGAACCCCGTCCAGATCCTCAAGGATCCGCTCCGGAGCGATAATCGCCGGCGCAGCGCCTACCCACATTGGCGACAGGCGCACCGCAACCGCATCTTGCCGTCCGATCACAGAAACCGTAACCTGCTCCTGCAATCCCGCATTGCAGTTAGCGCGACATGTTCCGTCGATCTGAATCATGCCCTCGTGCCCGTCATCGGAAAGCTCCGCCCGTCCCACGGCAACCGTGCCGCCGGTAATTTTCAGCACGTCGCCCGGATGCGCGCCGGCGCTCCGCATGTCAACCGGCGCCAATCGCGCGATCGCATGTCCCACATCCTCGACTCGCGCTTCCGCTACGCGCAAGGTGAGAACCACCGCCGAGGATTCCTTGGCTTCCGTCATTTCTCGCCCGGCAAACTGATCGCCCGGGATTCGTGGCCCGGCACCTTCGGAATCGCGACGCGCGACAGCAAAGCTTCTGGCGTCTTTTCCCATCTCAGTCAATTCGAAATCCCCGAATCCACTTATACAGGCGGTCCAGATTCACCCGCTTAGAATTTGTTCAGCACAATCTCTTCCACGTCTTCCAGATGCCGGAACATCGCCGCCTGCGCGGCCTCGCAGTCACGCCGCTTGATCGCGGCAAGAATGCGCCGGTGCCCTGAAAGCGATTTCTGCGGACGCCCCGCCACTTGCAGCGAACGCGCTCGAGTATCGCGCAACTGCTCCATCAGAATGTCGATTACTTTCAACACGACGTTATTATCGGAGGCCAGCGCCACGCTGTAATGGAACTCGGTATCCTCATCTACCGCGGCGTCACCCTGATTCTGTTTCTCTTCCTGCCGGCGAAGAATCTCTTCCATTTCGGCGATCTCTTCCGCCGAAGCGTGCCTCGCGGCGCGTGCCGCCAGCGGCGGCTCCAACATTTTGCGGAAGTCGATCAACTCGCTCACCAGCTCTTTGCGACGCTTTAGAGCATTGGCGAACGGATTCACCACCGAATCCGCGGAAATTTCCTTCACAATCGTCCCCGTACCCTGACGCGGTTCCACCATGCCCATCAACTCCAGACCGCGAATCGCATCGCGAATCGAGCCGCGGCTCACGCGCAGCGTCTCCGACAATTCGCGCTCGGAAGGCAGTTTGTCCCCCGGTTTCAGCTTTTTGAGAATGAGCCGTTCGATCTGTTTGGCCACCTCTTCGTAGACTCGGTTGCGCCGAACAACTTCGAAATCGGGCTTGGTTGCGGTGGGCATAACTAGTGGTCCGATAAGTGTACCAGCCGACAAAAAGAGTATACTCCGCGTTCCGATCCGTCAACCATCTTTCTCCATTTTTTATTTCTACCGGATCGCAACGGCAGAGCCTTAATCCGCCACTGGTTCATATCCCATATATTGTTGGAATGGTAATGACCGAAAAAGCGCTCATTGCCCAGATTCGACGAGTAGCCGGGCGGCGCAAGAATCCCTCAATCAGGATCGGCATTGGCGACGACTGCGCGGTGCTACGTCTGGCCGTTGGCAATGGCGAACAAACAGATACGCTGGTCACCACCGATTTTTCTCTGGAAGGGATCCATTTTCGCCGCGAATGGCACTCCCCGGAGTCAGTTGCACACCGCTGCCTCACGCGCGGCCTGAGCGACATCGCGGCGATGGGAGGCGCGCCGGTTGCCGCGTTTCTCTCGCTCGCATTACCGCCGAACTTACCGCAAGGTTGGGTTGACCGCTTCGGCCGTAGCCTGATTAAGGTCGCGGAAAAGAACCGTTTAACTCTCGCGGGAGGCGATACCGCCCAATCCCCGGCTGGCATTCTCGCAGATATCGTCCTGGTCGGAACCGTGCCCAGAGGGAAAGCGATTCTGCGCTCAGGTGCACAGTCCGGAGACCTTATATATGTCAGCGGAGAACTCGGAGGATCCGCCGCCACCCTGCTCGCGATGGAAAAGCATCCTAAGCGCAAATTGAAGCCTCAGAAATATCCCAGGCATTTCTATCCGCAAGCTCGAATCGAACTGGGCCGCATCCTGCGCGAAAAGGAATTTGTTTCTGCGATGATTGATACGAGCGATGGCCTGTCTACCGACTTGGCTCACATCTGCGAGGAAAGCGGCGTAGGGGCGGAACTGCAGTCAGAGGCAATCCCGCGCGCGAAGCTAAGCGAGCCGGGCCAAGAGGTGGATATCGATCTTGCGTTGCATGGTGGAGAGGATTACGAATTGCTGTTCACGGTACGCCCGGGCAAGCAAATTCCTCATCGCATAAAAGGAGTACCGATAACGCAGATTGGGCGAATCACCCGCGGCCGAAAAGTCTTCCTCAATCGTGGCGGCAAATGCCACGAACTTCTGCCCCAGGGCTGGGAGCATTTCCGGAAGGGCTAGGTACTTCCGTCACCGGTCACCATGAATGTCTCTACCCTTGCTCGAAATTTCGGGAGTAAATTTGGGATATGTCGTACTCCCAAGCTCCTTTCGCGCGAATTCTGCTTGCATCGCTTTTAATTGCCGGCGCGTCTTCCATGATCGCCGCCGATAAAAAGCAGCCGCCTCCGCCGCCAGCGCATGCCCGGTCTCCGATTCCGGCGGTCACCGATGACTACGTGCACAAGGAATTCGGCGACGACTGTTCCCTGTTGCCTGGGCCGCCGCAGTTTGTCGGCGATCTGGACGGCGACGGCATCGATGATCTGATGGTTGTCGCGCGCTGCAAGAATCCAATGATCGACCAGGCGGAATACGGTTTTCGTGTAACCGATCCTTACGACAGCTTTCTTGGTTTCGGCAATGTCAAGGTGACTTCGACCTTCGCTACGGATGTACCGGAGCGTAAAGGCGTCTGCATGCTCATCGTCCACGGCGTCGGCCCTGAAGCGTGGCGCTCCGACAAAGCGAAACCCAAATTCCTGCTCATTAATTTGCCTTTCAAAACCCTCGCGGTGAAGCGCCTCGCTCTGCGGAAGAGAACCGTGCTCGGAATCTACATGGAAGAGCAGGGCGAAGGGCAGCAAACCTCCTCGGTAATTTTCTGGGACGGCAGGAAATACCGCTACCAGATTGTCGGCGCCGATTTCGAATAGATGTTGATGGGACAGCTCCCCGGCTGTCCAGAATGCAACTCGAAGCTAACGCTTCGCCACACCCAAGCTTGACATCCATCCATAGTTCTGCAAATATCGAAATATGTCAGGTGCGGTTCAATCCAGAAAAACTGCCGAGCAAGTCGCCAGGTATGCCGACATGTTCTCCGCTATGGGAACTGAGCCGCGGCTGCGGATCATGCAGGTTCTGCTATCGGCCCATCCCGAAGGCCTGGTCGCCGGTGAAATTCAGGAAGAACTCGGCATTCCCAACTCCACCTTGTCGCACCATCTCGACAAGCTCAAAGCTGAGGGGCTGGTCGAGGTGCAGAGGGAGAGCACATTTCTCCGCTATACCGCAAATACCGCCGCGCTTCAGGAGCTGCTGCAGTTCCTCTACGCCGAGTGCTGCACGCGCAACCGTGCTGTAAAACCAGAAACCATCGTTCAAATCTGCAAGTAGGGGAAACGCCATGAGCGCAACGGATATTAAAGACGTCGTCAAAGAAAAATATGGGCAAGCCGCCCTCCGGGTGAGCAGCGGCGGCAGTTCGTGCTGCGGCGCCACAGCCGCAACCGGATGTTGCGACCCTATTACGTCCAATCTTTATGATCCCATCCAGGCACGGGACATTCCCGAGGAAGCGTTGCTGGCGTCGCTCGGCTGCGGCAATCCGACCGCTTTGGCGCAACTGAATTCCGGCGAGACCGTTTTAGATCTCGGCTCCGGCGGGGGCATCGACGTGCTGCTCTCGGCAAAGCGTGTCGGTCCCGCGGGCAAAGCTTACGGCGTCGACATGACCGATGAAATGCTTGCGCTGGCGAATGAAAACCAGCGCAGAGCCGGAGTTGAAAACGTCGAATTCCTGAAGGGCGAGATTGAACACATTCCGCTTCCCGACGGCTCGGTCGACGTAATCATTTCGAATTGCGTCATCAATCTCTCGGCCGACAAGGCCCAGGTACTTAAAGAAGCGTACCGTGTGCTGAAACCGGGCGGGCGGTTCGCAGTCTCCGACGTCGTGATTCGCGGCGAGATGCCGCAAGAGATTCGGCAAAGTCTGCTGCTCTGGATTGGCTGCGTCGCCGGCGCCCTGGAAGAAAACGAATATCGTAGCAACCTCGCCTCTGCAGGATTCGAGCAGATCGAAATCGAGCCGACCCGAATTTACCGCCTCGACGATGCCCGCGAATTTCTTTCCGGCCATGGCATCGACGTAGATGCGATCGCGCCTGAGGTCGATGGCAAGTTCATGAGCGCCTTTGTTCGCGCCCTAAAACCTCAGCCAAAGTAAGCCTGCGGTCTGATTTTCTGCCGCTGGAAAGAGCGCATGCGAGAGCCCTACAACCTTTTGTTTCTCTGCACCGGAAACTCGGCGCGCTCCATCATGGCCGAGGCGATCATGAATTACAAAGGCCGGCCGAACTTTACCGCTTACAGTGCCGGGAGCCATCCCTCGGGGGCGGTGCGGCCCGAGGCGATCACCGAACTGGAGAACGCTCACCTGCCTACCAACGGCCTGAGAAGCAAGAGCTGGGAAGAATTCTCCAAGCCCGGCGCGCCGAAACTCGATTTCGTCTTCACGGTTTGCGACAACGCGGCAAATGAAGTCTGCCCGGTTTGGCCCGGTCACCCGATGACTGCGCACTGGGGCGTTCCCGATCCGGCTGCGGTTCGCGGATCGGCGGCAGAAATCCAGCGCGCCTATCGCGATGCCTTTCTAACCCTTGAACGCCGTATCGGTTTATTCCTCTCGCTCCCGTTTGCGACGATCGGCAACCTCGCAATCAAGCACGAGATCGAGAAGATCGGCCACCGATGAAATTCGCCCTCCGAGCCCGGCTGGCGGCAGAGTTTCTGGGCACCGCGTTCCTCGTGGCCGCCGTGATCGGCTCCGGCATCATGGGCGAGCGCCTGTCGGGCGGCAACGTTGCCATTGCGCTGCTGGCAAACACCATCGCCACCGGCGCGGCTTTGCTGGCTCTGATTCTGACCTTTGGACCGATTTCCGGCGCGCACTTGAATCCCGCAGTAACGCTGGCGGACGCGATGGAACACGGTACCCCCTGGCGCGAAGCCGCGGCCTACATCTTTGCGCAATGCACGGGAGGAGTGGCCGGAACGATTCTTGCGCACCTGATGTTCGGATCGCGCTGGTACTCTCTTTCTTCGCACCCCCGGCACGGATGGTCCCAGGTTCTAAGCGAATTTGTCGCGACCTTCGGACTGCTGTCGGTGATCTGGGGATGTTCGCGAACCCGTTCGTCCGCGGTGCCGTTCGCGGTTGCGAGCTATATCACCGCGGCCTACTGGTTCACCGCGTCCACTTCATTTGCGAATCCGGCTGTCACCGTCGCCCGATGCCTGTCTGATACTTTTGCAGGTATTCGACCCTCCGACGTGCCCCTATTCGTCGTAGCGCAGATTGCAGGCGCTCTCTGTGCAACACTATTATTCCGGTCGCTGGTTCCGAACCTCACCGCACAAGCGGAGCGGGTGATCGTGCCTCGCCCTTCTTCCGCACCGGCCGGCCAAGCTGGTTGACTCGACCATCGGCACAAACTAAGATTCGCAGCACATGGCTGAAGAGCAATTTCCCATCGGTCGCACGATCTCCCACTACCGCGTGCTCGAAAAACTCGGCGGCGGAGGTATGGGTGTTGTTTTCCGGGCCGAAGATACCAAGCTTCGCCGCTTCGTTGCCCTGAAGTTTCTGCCCGAGGGAGTTGCGCGCGACGAAGCTGTACTCGAGCGCTTCCGCCGCGAGGCGCAGGCCGCATCGGCGCTGAACCATCCCAATATCTGCACGATTTACGACATCGACGAAGCCGACGGCCACCCCTTCATCGCCATGGAACTGCTGAAGGGTGTAACTCTGAAACACAAGATCGCGGGTATCCCTCTTCCGCTCGAAACCATTCTCACGGTCGGCATCGAAGTCGCCGATGCGCTCGACGCCGCGCAATCCGAAGGCATCATCCACCGCGACATCAAGCCGGCCAACATCTTCGTCACCGACCGTGGACAAGCCAAGGTGCTCGATTTCGGGCTGGCGAAAGTTGTCTCCCGGGGTAGCAGCGAAACAATGAGTGGCGGAGTCGCCACCCGGGACGAAGTCAATCTCACCAGTCCCGGGACAACGCTGGGCACGGTCGCCTACATGTCGCCTGAACAGGCCCGCGGCCGCGAGGTCGACGCCCGCAGCGACATTTTTTCCTTCGGCCTTGTGCTCTATGAAATGGCCACGGCACGCCAGGCCTTCGGCGGAGGCTCGTCTGCCGAATTATTCGACGGGATTCTGAACCGTTCCCCGCTGCCGCTGGCCCGCCTGAATCCCGAGGCTCCATCTGAACTGGAACGCATTGTCGACAAGTGCCTGGAGAAAGATCCCGGACTGCGTTACCAGCACGCCGCCGATCTGCGCTCCGATCTGAAGCGACTGAAGCGCGACACCGAATCCGGGCATCGCGTGCCACCCTCCGTTTCTGAACTTACCCCTGCTGCAATCTCCGGCACGATGCCGCTTTCGAATTCGACGGTTCAGCCGACTGCAGCTCCAATTCCGGTAAGCAGCGCAGCGCATCCAGTTCACTCGAGCAGCTCAGCCGTGGTCACGGCGGCGAAGCAGCACAAAGCAGGACTGGCCGGCATTGGCGCTTTCGTACTGATCCTGGTTGCGGCCGCAGGATACGGCGTGTATTCGATGCTGCATCATTCCAGTGTCGCGCCTTTCCAAAACTTCACAGTGACGCAGATCACCAACTCAGGCAAAGCCGAACTCGCCGCGATATCTCCCGACGGCAAGTACATCCTGAGCACGCTGAACGATAACGGGATGCGCAGCTTGTGGCTGCGCAACGTGCCCACGGCCAGCGATACGCAGGTCATTCCCCCCGAGCCGTCGGTCTACCGCAGCCTGGCGTTTTCTCTCGACGGCAACTATATCTATTTCCGCAAGGCGCAGAATGCGACGAATAGCGATTACAACCTGTACCGCGCGCCGGTTCTCGGCGGCACTCCGCAGGTTGTGGTTCGCGATATCGACAGCGACATTGCGTTTTCTCCCGATGGCAAGCGCGTCGCCTACATGCGCGCCAACGATCCCGAGATCGGGAAGTATCGTCTTTTGACCGCAGATGTAAGCGGCGGCGACGAGAAAGTTCTGCAGATTGCACCGCTTCAACCGACTGGTCCGGGCTATATGGCATGGTCTCCCGACGGTCAAGAGCTGGTTCTGAACCGGTTTCGGCCAGACAACGAGGCGCTTGGGGCAATTGATCTCTTCGACTTGAACAGCCAGAAGGAACGGCGCCTCATCAGCTTTCCTGACAAGCTCGGCGCCGAGGTGAAGTGGCTTCCCAGCGGCTTTATCGTCCTTTACCAACAGACGGGCCCGCAGTTTACCCATCCCCAAATCGGCTTCCTTCCCAGCGATGGAGGAGAACTTCATCCCATAACCCGCGACACCAATCGTTACGCCACGCTAACCGTCTCCGCCGATGGAAAGACGGTGGCATCGGTGCAGCAAAAATCCACGCAGAGCCTTTTCATACTCCCTGGAGCTGGAAGCCAATCCGCGGACTTCAAAGCTTTGCCGCTGGGCCAGCAGGTCGGGAATTTTAATTGGACCGCTGATGGCAACTTATTGGTAAGCGATGGTCCCCGGCTGCTGCGCACTTCAATCGAGGGCAGCAATCAAACCCAGCTGCTCAACGATCCTGGGGCAGGCATCTTCGATTTTTCAAGGTGCGGCAACGACCGCATTGTTTTTTCCTGGGGCTTTCACGGCGGCACAAACGTCGTAAACATCTGGAGCGCAAATGCGGATGGTTCCGGCGCGACGAAAATTACTGACGGGAAGCTCGACACGAGGGCCATGTGCACGCCTGACGGTAAATGGCTTTACTACACCGACCGGCAAAAACTCAGGCTTGCGCGCGCCCCGCTCGATGGCTCTTCCAAAGCGGAAATAATCGGCGCCAGCGTCGTTCCCAATAGCTTCAACTCCGGCGGCGTGACGCTTTCGGCTGATGGCAAAGTGCTGGCCTATGTTCTCGAAATTGTCGATGCACAAACGCAACATGGCCATGAGCAGGTGGCGCTTCTCGAGGTTGGTTCGTCTGCCCCGCGCCTGATCGACGTGGATCAGCACATCACGCAAGGCGGCCTGCAGTTCACGCCCGATGGAAAAGGGATCGCGTATCCGGTGAGTCAAAACGGCGTAGAGAACCTGATCGTCCAGCCGCTTGATGGGTCGGCACGCAAGCAGATCACGAACTTCACCTCCGAGCGCATCACGGCCTTCAGCTGGTCGCCCGATGGAAAAAATCTGGGCGTGCTGAGGAACCATTCGGAATCGGATGTAGTGCTCTTACAGGAGGGAAAGTAGAGAGTCAGATTGACTATTTCTCGCTTTTGCCAATCGCCTGAGACAATCTATCCGCCAGCCAAAGCTTAATCAACGATTGCCGTGTCACTCCCAGCCTCCGCGCCTCGTGGTCCAGCGAGTGAACCATCCATGCCGGAAAGTCGACATTCACGCGCTTGGGATCATTTCCGACACGACGCGCGCGCTTGAGATCCAGCTGATCTACGATTTCTTCTCCACGGTCAAATTTCCGGTCAAATGCTTTCGCGTTCAATATCCTGGTCTTCATAAATATCCTTCTCCGTCTTTCGCGAGGGCCTCACCGATATCAGCCGGATATTCTCCTCGCGCCTCGTAATAGCTGCCGACCAGTGTTTCTGACCGATCCTTTCAATCACCAACCATCGAGGTTCGTCACTTGTTAGAACCGGTACCTCGACCAGCGACGTGTCGAGCCAAACCAGTTGCGCCTCTTCAAAGTCAATGCCGTGTTTGAGCTGTTTCGCTTTGCTTTTAGCAGGATCATACGCAAACGGCATTAGGAATAATTCCTTTTCAGGCGGGATAGAAAAGGTATATAAACTATACCATAACTATCGCCCCCGATCGGAGAAACCTTCGATCCGGCACTGAACGGAATTAGATCAGTACCTTCGATTCAATAAGACCTTTGGGAGACTGCAAATCGCGCCAGACTCAGCACGGGGCTCAAGACTCAACCAATTCGATTGCTGAATCTGGCGAATGCGCGCAGAACTTTTGAAGTGAGACCGTCAGCCCGTTTTGCTCCAAGGACTAGACGAAGAATTTGGCATACAACAAACACCACAACCATCCCGACCCAAAGATATTCCCTCAGTGAAGTATGTACGAGCGTGCTCTTCGGTCCGCTTGGACGGGAACCGACGCCGATGTTGTATCTGATGGAAAGTAGAATTCCAGAGATGACAACGGCGACGATAGCCATCGCTGTGAGAAATAGCTTCAGCTGATCGTGCCTCGGTCGTAAGCCAACAATTCGAATCATTACCGAAAGGTAGTGATCGCCTCTGTTAAGAACGCTGATGCTGGTCCGCCACTTTTCGTAACCGGCCTTGTCCTCGCAAGCGCGCCGGTAAGCTTTACGAATTAAGTTGGCAACCTTATGCTCGTAGTCGTCCTGATCGTAGGCGGAATCAAACTCCTCGTTGACCTCCATGATGTCGGGAAGAGCCCAGCCGGTTTCCGAAAAATAGAGCATCTTGCGCTCGATTTCGGATAAGGGCGTGCCTTCCCGCTGCGCCTCCTCGGCGATCTCCGACGCAAGAAAATCCTTGGCTTCGCGAACACTCCTCATAACGTCTCGGTTTTCTGCGATTCTAGGTCCGCTGACCGACCGCCGCCGCAAACCCCTTCCCAATCACATCCATCGTATCCTCCGCCAGCTTCAACCCGGGCAATTCCTCCCGCGTAAACCACCGCACTTCAGCGGCGTCGCTGGCCGCGGCCAGATCTCCCGCAACCCGGCGGCATAGAAAATCAATCAAAACGTAGTGATATTGCACGCGCCGGTCGGCATCGCGCAGAACCCGGTCGTAGACGCCGAGCAGTTCCCTGGCCTCGACCACGAGTCCGGTTTCTTCGCGGGCCTCGCGCACGGCGGCCTCGCGCACGAGTTCTCCAACTTCGAGCACGCCTCCGGGAATGGACCACTGGGCCTGCAGCGGCGGATGGGCGCGCTTGACCAGCACGACGCGATCCTCTTCGACAATGATGGCGCCCACGCCGACCAACGGGACTTCAGGATATTCGCGTTGCATGGCGGGAGGATTCTAACATCGTCGTTTCTGAGGCAACCGACTGGCCAGCGCGTCTCGTGCTGCCGCTGTGGTTAAATAATGGTGTTTCCATGCCCCTGGAAGAATACAAACGCAAACGGCGCTTTGAAGAAACGCCGGAGCCCGCCGGAAAAGTTGAGAAGAAGTCGGCGCATCGTTTCGTCGTGCAGAAACACGACGCCACACGCCTGCATTACGACTTTCGCCTGGAAATGGAAGGTGTGCTGAAATCCTGGGCCGTTCCTAAGGGACCATCGCTCGACCCGGCCGACAAGCGTCTGGCGATGCAGGTTGAAGATCATCCGGTTTCATATTTCGATTTCGAAGGTGCCATTCCAGAAGGGAACTACGGCGCGGGCACGGTGATGGTTTGGGACGTGGGCACCTGGCAGCCGCTTTCTCCGGTTCCAGTCGAAGGAAAATATCTCCCGGGAACTGACGCCGAAGCTGCGGCTATGCTGGCAAAGGGCGATCTCAAATTTCGCCTTAAGGGGAAGAAGCTAAATGGCGACTTCGCGCTGATCAAAATGAAAGGCCGCCGTCCGGGCAGCAAGGGAACTGAATGGCTGTTGATCAAGAAGCACGACGACTACGCGGTTGACGGCTATAACATCGACGACTACGACGAATCGGTGCTGAGCAAGCGTAGTCTCGCCGAGATCGCCGGAGACGCCGGAGCCCGCGAATGGACCAGCAGCCGCCCCGCCGTCGGACGCGGAAAGCTGAAAGCCGCGTGGCTGGCCGACGCCGTCGCCAAACTCGACAAGAAGCGGCTCGAAGAAAAGAAACCCGGCAAGAAGCCTGCGGCTAAAAAAAAACGAAAGAAGTAACCACGGAGGGCACTGAGGAAGCCAAAGTAAGCCCCCGCGCGCCAACCGCGGTCTCTACTCCGCGTCCTTCTGTTAACTCTCCGTTCCCTGTGGCAAGGATTCCGCTCGAATCTTCTGAATCAGCAGCCTATCCCATGAAACGCCCTATGCCGACGGCGATTTACCCAATGCTGGCCACCTCGATCGAAAAGCCATTCGACAGCCCTGACTGGCTTTTCGAAATCAAATGGGATGGCTACCGTGTCGTCGCCTTCATCGAAGGCGGCAAAGTTCGCTTGGTTTCTCGCAATCAGAACGAACTCACCCATCGCTATCCCGAGCTGAAAGATTTACCAAAATCCGTGCAAGCGAAGAACGCCATTCTTGATGGCGAAGTTGTTGCCCTCGACGACCAGGGCCGGCCATCGTTCAGTCTGATGCAGCAGCGCACTGGCTTTCGGCCCGGAGGAAAGCGCGGCCCAGTAAATGCCGATGTTCCGGTTTTGTATTTCGCATTTGACCTGCTCTATGCCGATGGCTACGACTGGCGAAAAGTTCCGCTCGAAGAGCGCAAGAAAAAACTGGCCGCCATCGTCACCTCCGGAGATTCGCTGCGCTACTCCGATCATTACGAAGAGCGAGGCATAGCTCTTTTTGAACTCGCCCGTGATAAGGGACTCGAGGGCATCGTCGCCAAGAAGCGCGACTGCCCTTACCAGGAGCGGCGTTCGAGCGATTGGCTGAAGATAAAAATTCGTCGTCGCCTCGAGTGCGTCATCGGAGGCTACACCGAGCCCGAAGGCAGCCGCGCCCACTTCGGCTCCATCGTCCTCGGGCTCTACGACAAGCAAGGACGCCTCATTCACGTCGGGCAGGCGGGCAGCGGATTCACGCAAAAATCGTTGGTCGAGATGTGGAAGCTGCTGAAAGAACGCGAGACGAAGCAAAAGCCCTTCTATGGCGAAGTCGAAGCGCTCCGCAAAGTAAAGTGGGTTAAACCCGATCTGGTCGCCGAAATCGAATTCACCGAATGGACCGGCGGCGAAGAATCGGGAAAAATCGCCGGAACCGGCCCCAAACTTCGCGCACCGGTTTTTCTAGGACTGCGGGACGACAAAGACGCAAAAGAATGCCTGCTGGAAGAACCGGCTGGGTGATTGAGCTATCAAGAGGGGCGAGTGCCAGCGGTCCTGGAGTCTGAAATGGCCCGATCGCAAAATCGCTCAATTCACTTGATGTCTTTCATCGCCAGCATCGTCCCATAATCGCGTCCGCCAGGGTCGACCGCCCTCGCCACCACGGAAGTAAATGCATCCCGCAGCTCCGGATACTTTGCCACCAGCGCCTTCATGACCGCCACATTGCTCTGATAGGTCTGGTTCGAGTCGGCGATGCTCTGCACCTGGTATTTCACGATCAGGTCCAAGTCGTTGCCCACAACCTCAGGAAAAATCTCGGTAAGCTTAAAAGTGGCAGCTCCCGCCCCCAGATCCGTGGTCTTTCCGTCGGCTGGAAAATCGGCTGGTTGCAGTTTCTGGGAATCGTCGTAGAGCTTGTCGGTCGCGGCCGTGCTCATGAAAGGCAGAGGCGAAATCAGCGTTCGGGCCACCACGTCGTACAGCCAGGCGTTGTGCAGCTGCCCTTTGCTCTTGAAAGCATCGGCATGGCCGATGAACCAACCGCTGTCGTGCCCGTCGAAATGCGCATCTTTAATATAGAGGCCGCCCAGCTTCCAGTCCGAACCCTGCTGCTGCAAAATCTCCGACACCATGAATGAGCCCTTCGTCGACGGTACATCGATGATCACCACACCATACTTTCCCGGAGCCAGGCCATTCAAATAAAACGCCGCGCTGTCGGCAGTCTGCCCATTTCGCCCGAAGACGCCGCAGAAAAATTCCGCGTGAGGATTCGCGGCCGTTCCCTGCTCAGTCAGTAAAAACGGAGGACGCACCGCCGGCTTCGATCCCCCCAGCGCCGCCTGGTTTGCCTTAATCGTGGCTTCGATTCCTGAAAAGTCGGCCGCCAGGCTCGGAATCGCACTCTGCCGAAGCGTTGCTGCGTCGCCTTTCGCGACGGAATCGTAGTAGCGGAGGGCCGTATTCGTCAACGCAGTGCGCGCCGCCGCGTCCATGTCGTTCGAAGTTTGACAGTCCTCCTGGGCAAAAGCCGCTCCGGCTGCCAGAAACAAGAGTGCCACGACCACAAACTTCTTCTTAGTCGAGATCTCGGTACCGTCTTTCTGTGCGGCGAAGCGGTTCCACTCAGTTTGGGCAAGCACTTTTGACCCCCAAGACTTATCCTTGCCGTGTATACCATCAACGGTAAGCTTTTGTACACGCAGGCTACAAAACGAGCTTTTACCCGCAAGATTATGATGCCAATCCATTCTATCGTGTAGGTTGGTAATAGCACGGCCGTGCGATGGGTTCGGCTTGGGCCGAAATGCTAAAATAGGGTTTTATCATGAATGTCTTTTAAGTTTGCGTCGAAAATGTGGGATGATCGGCAAAGTCTGAAGAGAGCGATGATGTACTGGAAATTAAGAGCGGCGGGTTTTATTGCGGCGGGTGTGCTGTGTCTACCCGCTGCTGGATTCGCCGACACACAATCCGCAAAGCCAGCTGACGTCACGCCATCCGCGCATCGCACGCACAAAGCCGCGAAGAAGACGCCTCCGCCGCCGCTGCCCTCGGGTTCGCGGGGCCCGGTACCGCAAGTTCCGCTCGACGCGCTGCCGGCGGTTGCGCCCGACGTCAAGTTTCAGGATGGTCAGCTGACTATCGTCGCTCCCAATTCCACCCTGGGCGACATTCTTCGCGCCGTGCGCAAACAAACCTCGGCAGACATTGAAGTTCCGTCAAATGCGAATGAGCGCGTTGCTACAAGCCTTGGGCCAGCACCGCCCCGGGACGTAATGTCGGACTTGCTGAACGGATCGCATTTCAACTACATCCTGCTCGGTTCGCCTGATAATCAGAATGCGCTGGTGCGGGTCGTGCTGGTGGCGAAGACGGGTCCTGACACTGCCGAATCTTCCGCGCAAACCGTTAGCAGTGCGACTCCGGCGACTCCGGCCGCAAACGCCGCCGACAACGCAGACGCCTCGGCCGATACTGCGGAAGAAACCGTCGATGAATCCGCCGATCAGGCTGCCACCGAAGCCGATCAGACGCCGCCCGAGCAGCCTGGCGTAAAAACTCCGCAACAGATGTTGCAGGAGATGCAGCAGCGCCAGTTGCAGATGCAGCAGCAACAGCAGCAAAATGGGCAAACAACGGCGCCTCAGTATCCTCCCCCGGGCGGGATCAACATGCCGCAGCGACCTCCGATCCAGCCGCAGACGCCCCAGCCGCAGGATCAATAGATCTCGCAACGCTGGAATGCAAAAGCGCGGCCTTTGGCCGCGCTCTCGTTTGCTTAATCGCAGATGATTCGCTCGCCTACGGTCGGTTCCCGCCGGTACGCTCGACGCGTGCCTGTGAGATCGGCAAGAGTTTGCCTCTCTGCGCTGCCAGCTCGTTGTTCGAATTGTTGACCGCCCTCTGCAGTAGATCCCAGTCACGCGTCACGTCGCTCTCCGAAACTTTGGGTACGCCCTTCTTTAATTCCGCGCGCAGGCGCGCTTCGAGCAACTCTTGCATGAACGATCCCCGAACGCCGTTTTCGAAGACGTTGCTCGGGGAAATACCCACACTAAGCAGGTCGCTGCCCTGCCGTATGCGAAGCAGGGGATGACCGTCGGCATCGAAATCCGGCACCGCACTGCGAAGCAGGTGTTTTAGTTTCTCAGATCGCGCCTGAGTGGCTTCATTCGTTGACGGCGCAGCCAGCAGATGGTTCAGCTCAAGCTGATACGATCGTCGATCCTCTGCGTCGATCGGCTCTTCCAGAACCCGTTGCGCGCTATAAACCAGCGCCTGGCGCGACGGATCAAAGCGCCCAGCTCCCGTGCCCACATAAACCGCGACTACACACCCTGCAAATATCGGGCTGGCGATTGCGCTGGGAACGATATATTTTTTTGACTTCAGGAAAGACTCCACTACTCCATGCACCGGCGTGCTGCGCGCCTCGATGCCCGGAACCTGTGGAATCACATATCGCGAAAAACTAAGCTCCGGATGCCGCGAGCTGTACTTGATCAGCGTTTTCGCCATCTGCTTCGGCGTCGTAATGCCGACATCGGCGACCACACTGCGATGCAGAGCCTTCGGATAGTAAAAATTGATTACGTCCTTGGCAAAATCCGCGCAGTTGCGCGACACGGTTCGAAAATGCGAGCGGTTAGCCGACGAATTGTAGCGCTCGATAAATGCCGCATCCTGCGCTGCGCTGGTTTCAATTTCAAAGGCATAGACGTTGCGATCGTAGGAAGACCCCACCAGTTCGTACCAATTCCCGCCGGGAGCCGCTCCATTGGCGGCATCGGGCGCGACATCTTCAAGATGCCTGCGGCGGTACTGATCGCGCAGAAAGTTCACCAGTCTGGAGTCCGCATAGAGCGGCACATCATCCGCATTTTCGACCGCATACAAATAAGGAATTAGCGGAATTGCCACCCAGTCGTAACCTCCGACTCCGTCATAGCGGCTGATTACGCTTCCGGCTTCGCCAGGCTCGCAGGCCCGCAATTTCAGAGGCGTCTCCGCGCAAACGTCCGACAAGTAAACCGCCGCGTGTCCGGTCGCTGTAAAGAATCCCAGCTTGCCGTAAGGCTCTTCCAGAAGCAGGGTCGCCGAAGCGCTCGCGATTGCGGCGGAGCCCAGCACCAACACAAACAACGTGCCCAGCCCTCGCCGAATTCTGCATCCGAAAGACATAACAGTGGCTGCAATGATCGTCGTAATTGGAACCCGCAATTCAAAGAATAGTTGCCCTCATTCGTGAATGCGAGTTACCGAAGTTGAGTAAGTCCGCTAACCCAAAAGTTCGCATACCGCTTGCTATCAATTAGATACAAACCACGGAAAGACAGATGCGTGAATGGCCGGTTAAAATTCGCCGCAGATGCATGACTACGGTAACGTCAGCTCTCATCTGAAGGCGTTCGGTTGAGCGGCCGCGCACCTTGTGTTCGCGCTTGCATCCGTCTCAGGAAATTTCGCCGCACTTCGCAGGTATCCGCTGTATTCCGCGATTTGCAAAAGCTCGCTAACATCGCTCTCGCTTGTGACCCTTTCAGATGAGGGCTTCGTCTATGCGCCGCAGTATCTCTTCGCTCGTCGTCGTTTCGGCCTTTGCCAGTTCAGTTCTGGCTTTCTCGCAGGTCGCGTCTTCACCAACTGATGCAGGCCTGAACGCTTCCGCGGAAAGTTCTCCGGCAGCATTCGTTTATGTCTCCACGCAAAAAGGTTCGGACTATGAGATCAGCGCCTACAGCGTAAGTTCGAGCGGACAACTCACCCCCGTTTCCGGATCTCCCTTTGCCGCGAACGCAAACTACATGGCGCTGAACGGAAAATATCTCTTCGGCAGCAATGGAGTCGATATCTACTCCTTCTCGATCGCATCCGATGGGGCACTTACGCAGGTCGCGTCGCTGAACGCGCAAAACTACAACCAGAACGGTTGCGGAGGCCCGGAAAATCTTTTCGTCGACCGCACAGGAACAACTTTGTACGATCCCGACTATCTCGGCAACATCTGCGCGAACAACGCCTATCAAGTTTTCTCGATCGGCAGCGCGACTGGAGCCCTCGACTATCTTGGTGCGGCCGTCGCCAGCCCAGCGTTCAACTCGCCTCTCAGCTTCATCGGTAACAACCTATTTGGATACAGCTCCGACTGTTATCGCTCGATGCCGGGGATTTACGGTTACGCGCGGGCAACTGACGGAACTCTGACCGAAATCAATGGAGAGCCCACGGCAGTACCCGCTGCGCCTTCGGGAAATTATTATTGCCCGTACTTGTCGGCCGCCGATTCGGCCAACCACCTGGCGATTCCGCTGATGCCGATGAGCGAATCGACTTTGCAGCCCTCAGGCGCGTTGCAGATCGCGGTATATAGCGCAGACAGCTCGGGAAATCTCACTACGGCCAGCACGTCGGCAAACATGCCGAAGTCCGCGGTGAGTAGCGTGACCGACATCCGCATCTCGCCCTCCGGCAAGCTTCTCGCCGTGGCGGGAATGTCGGGCGTGCAAGTCTTTCACTTCAACGGAGCGAGTCCTGTAACGCGCTTCACCGGCCTGCTGGCCACCGGCCAAGTCGATCACATCTTCTGGGACAACGCGAATCACCTTTACGCCATCAGCACCTCTGCCGGGAAGTTAATGGTATTCACGGTAAGCGCAACGGGAGCAACGCCGACTTCCGGCTCGCCCTACACCATCGCGAGCCCGCAGAACATAGCGGTGCTGGCGAAGTAAGTCGAAGCCGTGAACTAAAAAGTCGGGGAAAATCGAAGGGAAAGAAAGTTTTGGATACCCCACCTGGCCGCGCCTTCTGCGGCAGGGTGGGGGGTTTGACTTTTGATCCAAGTCAACTAGGGCGTCAGCTCAAACACCACGCCGCATCCTTTGTAGTAGGCACATTGCTGGCGGCTGCCTTGTCCGCCGCCCATAGTGGTGCCATAAAGATTTCCCGCTTTATCCATCGTAAGCGAAGTGGGCAATTGACCGTCGGCTCCGCTAAAACTGTGCAGCGCTACAAAGTTCCCGCCGGTATCCAGCCTGAAGACCAGGCCGCAACTGCCGTAGTAACAACCCGTGCCGGTTCCCCCGCCAAGCGTAACGCCGTACAGATTGCCCGCCTGGTCCATGACCAAACCTTCGGGGTATTCGCCACCCACGGGCGTCGTGAACGAGTGCAGCACGGTTATGTTGCCGGAGGTATCGAGCTTATATACTTCTCCAAATCCATTGGCGTAGACGCCGAATGTTGTTCCGTAAAGGTTTCCCGCTTTATCGATCAGGAGCGGCCCCGCCGGATCGTTCCCGTCGGTAGTTCCGGGAAAGCTGTAGAGAATACTCAGAGTGCCGGCCGTATCCAGTTTCAACACGGCTCCGCGGCTATACGTGCCGCCAGAGTAGGTCGTTGTGTAAAGATTGCCGGCTGTGTCTGCGACCAGACCTTCGGGAAAATAGCCGTCCGTTCCTCCGGTGAAGGTGTAGAGAACGCTGTAGTGATTGGCAGTGTCCAGCTTGAAAATCACTCCACAACCCAACCCAAACTCGCAAGATGTGTCTCCGCCCGCGAACGTCACACCGTAGAAGTTGCCGGCGGCATCCTGAATCAGCCGCGACTCAGGATACCCTCCATCCGCCTGGCCGGTGAATGCATAAAGCACGGTCTGGGTTCCTGTGGTATCGCGTTTGAAAATCACTCCGCAACCGTGGCGGCATCCTCCCCCTTCAGAGGTGCCTCCGTTATCGGCGGTGCCGTAGAGATTTCCCGCCGAATCCTGCAAGAGGCCTCCGACCGGAAACAGCCCTTCGCCTCCGAGAAAATTGTGCAGGATTTCAACGCTCCCCGAATGTAAGCTGAACACGGTTCCATAGTCGAACGAACCGCCATCCTCGGTTACCCCGTACAGAATCCCATTCGAGCCCACGATCACGCCCGATTCCGGAAGGGAACCGCCGCCGTTTCCCTCGAATCTGTACAACACCGAGAAAGTCTGCGCATGAGCCGAAGCGATCGCGACGAACACCAGCGCAAGCAGCGTCGACAGCAGAAAAGCGCGGCCTGCCGCGCGCCGAACGTTTGTCAGGCTTTCATGCAACTTGATCGCGGTCATGGCAGCCTCCTCTCCGGAACAGCCACCGCGCCTAGCGCAAGCTCCCCCAGCGACTTAGTTTGCTGCTCTTCCGCGGAATTACCCGGCGAATCCGCGCCGGAGGTCTCTCCAGCCACAATCGCCGTGTTGGGAGTAGTTTCATAAGCGTACCCCGTCAGCACAGCGGTAAAAATATTCGCCTTCCGCTGCACGCTCACCCGCGCCCACCCATAATGGGTTTCTCCGGCAACCTGAAACTTGAACCCCAAATACTGGTTACGAATATTGGCCCAGAAGCCATGCACGTAACTCGTTCCACCGGTCGTGAAGTGAGTGACGTTGAGCATCGCCTCGCCGTTATTTCCGCCGGAAATAAAATTCCGGCTCGGCCCAATCGACGCGCCCGCGCTCAAAGCCGAGGCGAAACTTTTATGGCCGACGATAGCGTTGCCTACAGCCGCGTCGCAAAGCAGCGAATTGTTCGATGGATAACCGCTTTGCCATTGCTGAATCAGAAAGTCGACCGTTCCGTCGCCGGTGAGGTCAAGATTGTAAACCCCGTTCGCCCCAATAACCTGGTGCGCCGGCGTGTACACCACTTTCGCGTCGGCTGATTGCGGCAACGCCAGCACACCCACTCCTGCCGCGCTTGCAGCGAGGGCGTAAGCGTTAAGCCGTGTGTGGAGAAATCGGGAAACTTCGGAAGGACTACCGCATCGGGGCGACCGCTTCATAAACACCCCCAGAAATAAGGGTGCAATTATACTTCCGGCAAAAGGGGAAGTCAACGTCTGACGCCGAATTCACAAAGATTTTACAAACGGCGGCAGAAAACCGCGAAAGCGAGCTGTCGTAGCAACCTCTTGCGAGGGTCGGGATTTTTGACTTTTCTCGTTATTCGGAACTAAGTCAGATTCCCAAGCGCCCAAGCCGCGCTGTCACGCACGACTTCGTCTTCATCCTGAGCCAGTTTTTCGAGCGCAGGGATGAATTTCCGCTCCCCGGAATTCCCCATCGCAATCACAGCATTCCTGCGCAAGCCGGCACGCTTTGCCCTTCGCACCGGAGAACCACGAAAACCCCGCCGAAACTCTTCCTCGCCAATCTCGGCCAACCACTCCAGCGGCGGATTCACCAACTCCGGCCGCGGCTGAAATTCCTCAGCATTCGTAGCCGGGGCCTTCCGGTTCCACGGGCAAACATCCTGGCAAATATCGCAGCCGAAAACGTGCCACCCCATGCCTACTCGAACGTCCTCGGCAATGGAACCGCGCTTCTCGATCGTGAGATAGGAAATACATTTGTTGGAATCGAGCTGATACGGCGCAACGAACGCATCGGTCGGGCAAGCGTCGATGCAGCGGGTGCATGTACCGCAGCGGTCGGGTGCAGGCAAACTTGGCGCCGAAGAAGCAAGATCAAGCGAGGTTAGAATCACCCCGAGAAACAGCCACGATCCCAGCTTCTGATTGATGATGCAGGTATTCTTGCCGATCCATCCGATGCCCGCATACTTCGCCACGACCCGCTCAACGATCGGCCCGGTATCGACGTAGCAGCGGGTAACGAGATCCTCTTGCCGGCAGGCATTTCTGAGCGCCGCCTCGACCAGCCGCAGCCGCCGCATTGCCGACTCGTGATAGTCCTCGCGGCTCCAGGCGTAGCGCGAGATCCAGCCGCGGCTCTTATCTTGAAACTCTGTCGAATGAGGTTGCGCGGTGTTGTAATTGATGGCGCAAACGACGACGCTTCGCGCCCATGGCGCCGCATGCGCGACAGAAGCCCGCTTCAACCTCCCCTGTTCATCACGCGCTTCAAGATACTTCATCTCGCCGGCGCGCCCATCGGCAATCCACTCGGGAAAATGCTTCAGTTCCGGAGCGTCCTCCACCGGAGCGATCCCTGCCAGCTCAAACCCGGCATCCGTAGCGGCTTTCGAGACAACGCTCGCTATTTCGGTAGAATTCGGCA
>Ga0210398_10000617_pt1 | contig 39718 bp, 36 predicted proteins | sample IncBWC4OmetaG_FD_161047 | JGI IMG/M metagenome (GOLD analysis project Ga0210398, IMG submission 161047) | Forest soil microbial communities from Barre Woods Harvard Forest LTER site, Petersham, Massachusetts, United States - Inc-BW-C-4-O | ecosystem: Environmental > Terrestrial > Soil >... | reverse complement strand
GTTCTTCATCGCTGATGGGCTCGGTTTGGGGAATCCGGGCCAAGACGTGGAAATGATTGGAGAGGATGGTCCAGGTCAGCACCTCCACCCCGCAGTAGTCGGCCACGGTCCAGAGCTGCCGCCGGAAATTCTCCTTATCCACCGAATCAAACAGCCATTCCCCGTTAACTGTCCGGCTAATGCAGTGATATACCGCTTCCGCTTGCTTCGGCTCGATTTTGATCCGTCGTGTTCGCACGCCCACAGTTTAGCGTGAAAATCCGCCCGCCTCCGGCTTTTTTCAACCCGTCCCTATCGGCTGCATCTTCCCGCTGAACAGTCCGGCGGGTTATCCGCGTTATAATGGCGCCATCGAAAAGGGTATCCGCGAGATAAAGGTTGCCCTTGGCGAATGTCTTGTGCGGCCGACGTTGTGGCAGCCCTCGGCGGTCGCACCCTATCTCCTCGCCGTGCAACACGCGCTCAACTGCCGGCCGCGCCGCAGCCTTCACGGCCACACCGCTTGTGAAGCTTATCATCACCAGTCGCACGCGCGCTTCAAAAAGCGCGACCGGCTGGCCATTTTTGAGTGGATACGCATCCACGCAATCGACAGGATCAACCAACTTGAGACGGTCAATCACCGCAATGTCCTCGCCGCCTGGCGACTCGCTGCGGAAACCTGGCTCCGCTGCCAGGGCCTGATTACCGTCTCTATAAACCAAAACGTGTTACCTAATTTACCGCGAATCTATGTTTATAATTAGGTTGGTAGCACACGTCCGTCGTGTAATTAATCGATGCACCACTGGTTGCCGAGGTGATCGTAACCGATTGCACACTGGTGAAAGTGCCTGCGACCGGGCTAAAGACCGGAGCGACCGCTTTGATCGTGTAGGTGCCGCTCTTTAGCGCACTGCTGGTGAGGCTGCTCTTGTAAGCGATGGCATTGAGTGTGGCGGTCGCGTTGATCGAAACTGGACTCGCGTAGACCGTGCCCACGGTTGCACTGGGCATGCTGCCGTCAGTCGTATAGCGGATCGAGGCGCCTGTGGTGGTCGAGGTAATGGTTACCGACTGTGCGCTCGTATACGTGCCGGCGGCGGGGCTGAAGACCGGCGTGGCCACAGTGGCCGCGTGAGCGACGGCTGCAGATGCAACCAAGCTAAACAACACGAGCAACAGCCGCAGAAATGCAACGACCCGGTCGGGGCCTGTTTTTGTCAGAGCCGGTGCATCCATGTTAGTCAAGCTGGAGAGCGCTTAATGTGCGCAGGAACCCGGCACGCTGGAAAAGCGCCGAGGTCAAGGCAACGACAAACCGGCGAGGTCAAGGCTTACAAAACTTTCCTGACCGGGACCTCGGGATTGACCTGGGCGATGGGCTTTTCGCCTTTCATCGCGAGGAGGAGATTCTGCACCGATGCGGTGGCCTGGCGGACCACGCTCTCGAACGTGCGCGAGGCGATGTGCGGCGTGACGATGCAGTTCGGCAGCTTGAGCAGCGGGTGGTCGGGCGGCGGGGGCTCGACATCGAGCACGTCGGTGCCATAGCCACCAACCTGGCCGGACTTGAGCGCGTCAACCATGTCGCTGGTATGGACGATCTCGCCGCGGGCGCAATTGAGGATGAGCACACCCTTTTTCATCTTGGCGATGCTCTGGGCGCTGATCATGTCGCGCGTCTCGGGCGTGAGATTGGTGTGGAGCGAGATGTAGTCCGACGCGGCGTAAATCTCGTCGAGCGTGGCGACGCGTTTCACGTTGTGCTGGGCGGCAAATTTTTCGTCCCAATAAACATCGTAGCCGATCGGGTGCATCCCAAAGGCATTGGCGCGGATGGCCACTTCCTTGCCGATGCGGCCGAGACCGATGATGCCGATGGTCTTGTCGAGCACCTCGTGGCCGGTCTTGCGCTTCCACTCGCCCTTGCGCGAGGCGTCCACGCCGTAGAGGAAATTTTGTTCGAGCGCGAGCAGGAGCAGGAAAGTGTGCTCGGCCACCGTGGTGTGGTTGACGCCGGGCGTGAAGAGCACCGGGATTTTCTTTTCGGTGGCGAACTTGACGTCGATCTTGTCCACGCCGATTCCGTATTTGCTGATGATCTTCAGCCGGGGCAGGGATTTCTCGATGACGGCGCGAGTGATCGCGTCATCGCCGCAAAGAAACGCATCGAACTGGCCGGCCAGCTCCAGCATGCGCGACTCGGGCAGGGGGCCGCGTTCGCGGACGATTTCGAAGCCGGCGCCATCAAGCAACTGGTGGTGCGCGCCTGGCGTATCTTGGAATGAGGTGGTGGTAAGAAGGACTCGGATCATGGGAAGAAAACATCAACCCATACTCTTCCATTCGGGGATGGGAAGAAAAAATACCAGCTTGGCAGCGTGTCGGGCTTTGACCACACGCTGCTAAATCAAAATGGCTCTGCCATTTTGGAACTGACTTGCAGCTGCGGACATTCTTTCAGGGTTTTGCCCGGCGGTGATCAAAATTTCATGCTGGTTCCGACAAAACTATTGATCTGTCACCCAAATGGTGGAGCCATTTGTTTAGGATCCCGTGGGCGAAGCCCGACGGGATCCTAGTGGCTTTTGCTTGCGCTGACACTCTGTCCCGCGGTGTATGGGGGGAATCATCGAAAAATGCGAAACGCGCTGCTTATTCTTAACTTCTGTACAACTTATAGCTCATGAAGGTCCCGGCTACCGCCCAGCTTCGCCGCCGCCTCGGCGCGAGCGTCGTCCGCACGGATAAAGCAACGTGTTACGGGGCGTCATTCGATAGCAGCAAGCTTTCGTTCCTGCCCGATGCCGTCGTCGCGCCGCGCAACGATAAAGACCTCGCTGTCGTGCTTGAGCTGGCGAACAAGCACCGCGTGTCGGTGACGGTGCGCGGCCGCGGCACCTCGCTCACGGGTTCGGCCTCGCCCGTGCGCGGCGGCTGGGTGATCGACATGCTCGGTTGGAAGAAACTGCGGATCGATGCCGAGGCCGGCTTCGCCCATGCGCAAGCCGGGGTGAAGATCGCCGACCTGCAGCGCGCGGCCGAGGCGAAGGGCTGGTTTTATCCGCCCGACCCGTCGTCGAGGGAGTATTGCACCGTTGGCGGCAACATTGCCTGCAACGCCGGCGGCATGCACGGCGGGAAGTACGGCGTCACGCGCGACTTCGTGCTGGCGCTGAAGGGGTTTCTGCCGACCGGCGAACTGGTGGAGTGGGGGACGTCGACGAAAAAGTTTTCCGCCGGCTTCAACCTGCGCGACCTGTGGATCGGCAGCGAAGGCATGCTCGGCCTCATCACCGAGGCGACCTTGAAGCTGATCCCGCTGCCGGCGGCGCGCTGGACCCTGCTCACGGCGTTCGCCGACGAAGTCACGGCGTTTCGGGCGGTGCGCGCGCTGTTCGCGCAGCGGGTGCAGCCGGCCATCTGTGAATTTCTTGACCGTTACTCGGTCCAATGCGCCGAGCGCGCGACGAAGACCGCTGTTTTTCCCGGCCAGGCCGGCCGGCCGGTCGTGCTGCTCGAACTGGCCGGCTCCATGAGCGAAGTCGAGGACCTGAAATTCGACGTGCTCGCGTGGGCGCACCAGCATGCCGTCGCGTTCAAGGAGGCGCGCGACCGCGCCGAAGCGGAGACCCTTTGGGCGGTGCGGCGCAAGTGTTCGGGCGCGATGTTCGAGCTCGGCGACGCCAAGCTCAACGAGGACGTCGTTGTGCCGATGCGCGCCTACGAAAAGTTTGCGCGGTTTCTCGACCGCCTGCGCCGCGAGTCAAAGCTGGCCATTCCCACCTTCGGACACCTCGGCGATGGCAACCTGCATGTGAACATCATGTATCACGCGGCGGATGCGACTGAGTCCCGTGCCGCCGAGCACGCGGTGCAGCGACTGATGGAGGAAGTGGTCGCGCTGGGCGGCGCGATTTCCGGCGAACACGGCATCGGGCTGGCCAAGACGCCGTTCCTGCGCGTGCAGCATTCGCCCGCCCAGGTGCGCGCGATGCTGGCCGTGAAACGCGCGCTCGACCCGCGCGGCATTCTCAATCCCGGCAAGATGTTCGACGTCTTTAAAGTCTGGAAATATCCGCGTGTGGCGGTAAAGCTGCCGTGGGATCATAAGTGATCACTTCGTCATGACCGAAAAAACCACCGACTACGGCCGGCTTTGCATTGGCGAGAAAGAAGAACTCTTCGCGCGCGCCGTCGCGCTCACCGCCGCGCAACAGGCGCGAGCCACGTCGAAAAACTTCACCCTGGCGCTTACCGGCGGATCCACGCCGCTCGAATGGTACGATTGGTGCATGCGCACGCACGCGTTTCCGCCCGCGCTGCTGGCTGCGACGCACTTCACGGTGAGCGATGAACGCCACGTGCCGCTGGTGAGCGAAGAAAGCAATTTCGGCCACGCCATGCGCCGCCTGCTCGATCCGCTCGCCGTGCCTTCCGGGCAACGCCACCCATGGCCGGTCCGGCTCTCGCCGTCGGAGGCGGCTGAGGCCTATCGCCGGGCGTGGTCCGCGCTCGTCGGCCCCGGCCGCGCCTACGACGTCTGCTTCCTCGGCATGGGCGATGATGCGCACACCGCCTCGATTTTTCCCGGCAGCCCGCTCCTTTCTGACGTAGCCCTGAGCCTGTCGAATGGGGCGAAGGCGGATGTGGCAGAATTTTTTGTGTCACTCGACACCGCGAAAGGTCCGCGCCTTACAATCACACCGGCGGGACTACGCGCGTGCGACCTTATCATCATAAAAACGCTGGGCACGGCCAAAGCGCCGGCGCTGAAACGCATTTTTTCCGGTCCGTACGATCCGTTGAAAACGCCCGCGCAAATTTTGAAAACCTGCGCCGACCGCGTCGTGTGGCTGGTGGACCAAGCCGCGGCGAAGGACCTTTGACCTCGGGGTCGGCTATCGCTTGCCGCCTGCTCTGTCGATGACCTCGCCGCCTTCCGATCATTTCAACGGGAAAACCTTTTTCTATCCGGGATCCACGTCCGAGCGCGGATTCCGCGATCTTCTCCGCTGGAAATTGAAGGGCCGTCCGGCCCGCTGGCCCGAAAAAGTTTCAGTCGCTCCAGTCAGTGTTCCGCCGGCGCCGCGAGGCGATGGCGTGACCATTACCTGGATCGGCCATGCCACCTTCCTGTTGCAGATGTCCGATTCGACCTGGATCACGGACCCGGTTTTTTCCGAACGCATCGGGCCGATCAAAGGCCTGGGTCCGAGACGAGTCGCCCCGCCGGCCATTTCCTTGGCGGAGCTGCCCAAGATCGACGGCGTTCTTCTCAGCCACGATCACTACGATCACTGCGACCTTCCGAGCCTGCGCGCGCTGGTGGCAAGAAATGACGCGCTCGTCGTGGTGGCCCCGCTGAATTACGGTTCGCTGCTCAAGCCGGCCCGCGGAGCGCGTGACTTGGTGGAACTGGATTGGTGGCAATCATGGGAAGGACCGGGAAACGTGTCGATCGAACTGGTTCCCGCGCGCCACTGGTGCCGCCGGAGCATCGGCGGGATGAACACACGATTGTGGGGCGGATTTTTTCTCCGGCTCGGCGGTCGGTCGGTTTACTTCGCCGGTGACTCGGGCTACGATGGCGAACTTTTTCCGGAAATCGCCCGCCGATACGGGTCGCCCGACGTGGCCTTGCTGCCGATTGGAGCCTACGAACCGCGTTGGTTTATGCGCGTCGCGCACATGAACCCGGCTGAAGCCGTGGCCACTCATCGCGACCTCCAGGCGCGCCGGAGCATCGCGATGCATTGGGGAACCTTCCACCTTACGGACGAAGCTTACGATGGCCCCGGCGAGGCTCTTGCCGTAGCCCGGGCTGAGGCCGGTATTTCTCCAGAGGAGTTTCTCCTGCTCCCCTTGGGCGGCACGCTTTCAGTTTAGAGTGAGTTGTCAGTCCAGTCTGGCTGGCGAATGAAGCAGTGGTGAAAGACCTTTGACCAGGAACGGCGGAGGTTGACTGATCTTACAAGACTGGCTTATCTTTAAATCGATGAAACTGGGCTATACGGTGCAAATTTGGCAGGAGGGCGAACATTACATCGCCCATGCCTTGCCGCTCGATGTGGCGAGTAGCGGACCAACGCCGGCCAAGGCGCGCGCGGCCTTGAAGGAAGCGGTGCATCTGTTTCTTCGCACAGCGAAAGAGGAATACACCCTGGCGCAAATTTTAAGCCAAGTTGCCCGTTCATCGTCTTCGTGGGATTGAATGGTGACGGTGGTCAGACTACATTAACCACCGCATACGTCCGCTTGCCTTTGCGCAGGAGGATGTACTTGCCAAAGTACAAATCGCCGGCCGTGGCGGCGCGGGAGACTTCGGCGACGCGGACATTGTTCAGGTAGATGCCGCCGCCTTCGATGTCCTTGCGGGCCTGGCCTTTTGAGGGCGCGAGGCCGGCGTGGACGAGCAGCTCGGTGAGCGGCGTGCCGGCGCCGTCGAGTTTGGCTTTTTCCAAATCCTTGGTCGGCACTTCGCCGACGACGTCCTTGAAAACTTCCTCGCTCACGCCGTCAAGGTTGCCGCCGAACATGATTTCACTCGCACGCATGGCATCGGCGCAGGCGCTTTCGCCGTGCACGAGGGTCGTGAGTTCGCTGGCGAGGGCCTTCTGCGCGGCGCGGTCGGCTGGATTTGACTTCATCCCGGCCTCGAGTTCGTCGATTTTATTTTTGTCGAGGAAAGTGAGCGTTTTCAGGAGCTTGACGACATCGGCATCGTCCGTCTGCACGAAAAATTGATAGAAGCGGTAGGGGCTGGTTTTCCTGGAATCGAGCCACACGGCGCCGTCGGCGGTCTTGCCGTACTTGGTGCCATCGGCCTTGGTGAGGAGCGGGACCGTGAGGCCGAAGGTGTGGCCGCCGGATTTCTTGCGAACAAGCTCGATGCCGGCGGTGATGTTACCCCACTGGTCGCTTCCGCCGATTTGCAGCTCGCAGCCCTGGGCTTGATGCAGGTGATAAAAATCGTAGGCCTGCAGCAGCATGTAGCTGAACTCGGTGTAGCTGATGCCATTTTCGCGGTCTTCCATGCGCGCCCGGACGGATTCCTTGGCGACCATCCAGTTGACCGTAAAAAACTTTCCGACGTCGCGCAGAAATTCCAAATAGGTGATAGGGGCGGTCCAGGTGGCGTTGTCCACCAAGCGGGCGGGGTTTGTCTTGGTTTTAAAATCGAGCAGGCGATGGAGCTGGCCTTTGATGCAATGGACGTTGTGGGCAATTTGCTCGGTCGTAAGAAGATTGCGCTCGGCAGATTTCCCGGAGGGATCGCCAATCATGCCGGTGGCGCCGCCGGCGAGCGCGATGGGGTGGTGGCCATATTTTTGGAAGCGGCGCAGGGCGAGCAGCGGCACGAGGTTGCCGACATGGAGCGAGTCGGAGGTCGGGTCGAAACCGCTGTAGAGCGTGATTTTTTTGTCGGCGGCGAGGCGGGTGGCGAGTTCGGTCTCGTCCGTGCAATCGGCGACGAGGCCACGCCAGCGAAGGTCTTCCAGGAGCGTCATGGGTGAAGGTGCAGTTTTTGGCCATGCGAGGCCCGGCGCAAAACAAAACTTATGGGTTAAATGTACCCACAGGCCAACCATAGCGAGGCGCGGGCCACGTGCCAACGGCGAGGCTTAATTGAAGATAAATCTTCACTGAACGGCTTCTCGACTATGAACCATCCTAAAATAGATCAAATCTCGTCTGCTTCCGCTGAACCCATTCGGCAAGCTCAGGGCAGGCACCCCAATCGGCCTCTTGCCACAGAGTGCAAAGCAGTTACTTGCGTTTGCGCAATTGCTGTTTGATCCACGCCGGGTCGCGACGGCAGTCTAGAACAGCCCAGACCTTCACTTTGTCGTTCGTTATTGTGAAGTAAATTGCGAAGGGAAACCGTTTGGACAAACTGCGATAATATCGTCCCGTGCGGTGATGGATACCTGCCAGCAAGGCCAAGGCTTCAACTTCGGCGCACAATGTATCGAAAAAGTATTCGCCCAGCCAGCTTTCCTGTCGTTGATAAAAACGAATGCCGGCTCGCAAGTCGTGCTCGGCGTGATCGAGAACCTCGACGATCACGGCAAAGCTCGGCGCAAGCGTTTCTTCGCTTCTGCCCAGGGAGCAAAATGCGCCTGACCGGCGTTCACCAAAGCCTCTCGTCCAGCCAGAACCTGCGCGTGCCAAGGCGGAGAAGTAAAGGCAGGCTCATCTTTGGTCAGTTCTTGCCAGAGTTGCTCCATCAAACGGAGCTTTTGAGTGCGCGAGAGTCGTGCCAGAGAGATCGTACTTGCGGCCATACCCAAAAACTAAAAACACATTGGGAATAAACTCAAGAATGAACCCGGCTGACCTTGGCAAGCCCCTCGACTAGTATGATGCATCTAGGTTAGAATTACCCCTTCTACCGGGAAAATCAGTTTGTCTAACCGCGGAGGCCGGCTCTAGCCTGTCCTTTCCTTGCGACGCATCACGCGTCGCAAAAACTTAACCTCAGCTGTTTTTTTCCACCATGCCACTCGCCACCGGTTCAAAAGCTCCCGATTTCACACTCAAAACCAAGACCGCGGACGGACTCAAGGATGTTACCCTCAGCGCCAATTTCGGCCAGAAGCAGACCGTGCTGCTGTTTTTCCCGCTGGCGTTCACCAGCGTCTGCACGCAGGAGATGTGCGACACGACCGCCGGCCTGGGTGACTATGAGAAACTCGGTGCGACCGTGTATGCCATCAGCGTGGACAGCCCGTTCGCGCAGGAAGCGTGGGCTAATACGAACAAGATCAAGCTCACGTTGCTGAGCGACCTCAACAAGACCACCGCCAAGGCCTACGACGTGGTTTTCCCCGGCCTCGCCGGCATCGGCGACACCTCGGCGCGCGCGGCGTTCGTCATCGGCCAGGACGGCGTCATCAAGTATTCGGAGCAAACCGCGACGCCGAAGGATCTGCCGAATTTCGCCGCCGTGAAGGCGGCTTTGGCCGCCAAAGGCTGAAAAACTAAGGGCTGAAAAGCATAACCATGATAATTCCCTGGCCTCATCTTTCAGTCCTTAAGTTTCCGTCTGTCACGCCTTCAGTCTTTCAGCTATTCAGCCTTTCAGTCGTATGAGCTCTCCCAATCCGTTCAACACGCTCCAGGCTTTTTCCGCCAACGGCGCGTCGCATAAATTCTACTCGCTGCCCGCGCTCGAGTCGGCCGGTTTCAAGGTTTCTCGCCTGCCGCTCTCGATCCGCCTCGTGCTCGAGTCGCTGCTGCGCAATTGCGACGGCCAGCGCGTGGCCGAGCCCGCGGTGCGCGCCCTGGCGGGGTGGGTGGCGAAGGCGCCGCGGACGGAGGAAATCCCCTTCGTCGTCGCGCGCATCGTGCTGCAGGACTTCACCGGCGTGCCGCTGCTCGTCGATCTCGCGGCGATGCGCTCGGCCGTGGCCCGCCTCGGCAAAAATCCCAAGATCATCGAGCCGCTCGTGCCGGTCGACCTGGTCGTTGACCACTCCGTGCAGGTCGATGCCAATGGCACGTCGGAAGCTTTTGCGCGCAACCTTGAGATCGAGTTCGAGCGCAACCGTGAACGCTACCAGTTTTTGAAATGGGGCATGCAGGCCTTCGACACGTTCAAGGTCGTGCCGCCCGGCATCGGCATCGTTCACCAGGTCAACCTTGAGTTCCTCGCCAAGGGCGTGCTCAAGGACGTGGCGGGTGTTTGTTATCCCGACACACTCGTCGGCACCGACTCGCACACGACGATGATCAACGGCCTGGGCATTGTCGGCTGGGGCGTCGGCGGCATTGAGGCCGAGGCGGGCATGCTCGGCCAGCCGGTGTATTTTCTCACGCCCGACGTCGTCGGGGTGCACCTCACCGGCGCATTGCGCGAGGGCGTGACCGCGACCGACCTCGCGCTCACCGTCACGCAACTCCTCCGCAAGGCGAAGGTCGTCGGAAAATTTGTCGAGTTCTACGGCCCGGGCACGGCGGCGCTGCCGGTCGTGGATCGCGCGACCATCGCGAACATGGCGCCCGAATACGGCGCAACCATGGGCTTTTTCCCCATCGATGCCGAGTGCGCGAACTACCTGCGCAACACCGGCCGCAGCGCCGAGCACATCGCGCTCTACGAAGCCTACTACCAGGCGCAGAACCTTTGGGGCGTGCCGCAAAAAGGCCAGATCGACTACTCGCAGGATATCGAGCTCGACCTCGGCAGTGTCGTGCCGAGCGTGGCCGGCCCGAAGCGTCCGCAGGACCGGATTGAATTGCCGAAATTAAAGAATGAATTCATCACGGCTTTTTCACGGCCGGTGGCTGAAAACGGATTTGGCAAAACGGCGGCGGAAATGGCCCGGACCGTGCACGTCTCCGCCAACGGCCACGGGCATTTTCATCCCGGCGGCGGGAGCCAGAAGCCGGTTTCGCCGGAACGGGCGGAGGCGTGTGCGACCAATCCCACGACCGAGCGGGAAATGGCCAACAACCGGCCGACGCCCGACCCGGTTCCGGCGTCAGCGCCGGGCCTGCAAGGCGACATCCACCACGGCTCGGTGCTCATCGCCGCGATCACGAGCTGCACGAACACTTCCAATCCCTCCGTCATGCTGGCGGCCGGCCTGCTCGCGAAAAAGGCGGTCGAGCGCGGGCTGGGCGTGAACCCGCTCGTCAAGGCCTCGCTCGCGCCCGGCTCGCGCGTGGTCACCGATTATCTCAACCGCACCGGGCTGCAGCCCTATCTCGACCAGCTCGGCTTCAACCTCGTCGGCTACGGCTGCACCACCTGCATCGGCAACTCCGGCCCGCTCAATCCGGCCATCGAGGATGCCGTGGTTAAAAACGACCTCATTGCGGCCAGCGTCCTTTCCGGCAACCGCAACTTCGAGGCGCGCGTGCACCAGAACATCAAGGCCAACTTCCTGATGTCGCCGCCGCTCGTCGTCGCCTTTGCGCTGGCCGGCCGCGTGGACATCGATCTTTCCACCGAGCCGCTCGGCACGGGCAAGTCCGGCGAAAAAGTTTACCTGCGCGACCTCTGGCCCACGCTCGCGGAAATCCGCGACGAGATGAAGCGCGCCCTGCATCCGGAAGTCTTTGCCCGGCTCTACCGCGACTTCGCCGCGCAGAATCCAAAATGGAACGAAATCCCGTCGAGCACCGGCAACGTTTACACGTGGGACGCGAAATCAACCTACATCCAGGAGCCGCCGTTTTTTGAGAATTTCAGCCTCGTGCCCGGCGCCATTGCCGAAATCACGGGCGCCCGCCCGCTCGCCATCTTTGGCGACTCGGTCACGACCGACCACATCTCGCCCGCCGGGGCCATCAAGAAAACCTCGCCCGCCGGGAAATACCTGACCGAGCACAACGTCACCTTTGAGGATTTCAACAGCTACGGCTCGCGCCGCGGCAACGACCGCGTGATGACCCGCGGCACCTTTGCCAACGTGCGCATCAAAAACCTCATGCTCGGTGGCGAGGAAGGCGGCAACACGCTGTTTCAGCCCGCGGGCACGAAGCTCTCCATCCACGAGGCCGCGATGGAATACAAAAAGGGCGGCATACCGCTCATCATCATCGCCGGCCAGGAATACGGCACCGGTTCATCGCGCGACTGGGCGGCGAAAGGCACCAATCTCCTCGGCGTGCGCGTGGTGGTCGCCCAATCGTACGAGCGCATCCATCGCAGCAACCTCGTCGGCATGGGCGTGCTCCCGCTGCAATTCAAGGAAGGCACGACCGCGCAGACCCTCCAGCTCGATGGCACTGAGACCTACGACGTGCTCGGCTTCAGCTCCGCGCTCAAGCCGCAGCAGGACCTCACGCTGCGCGTCACGCGAAAAAACGGCGGGAAGATCGAGGTTCCCGTGCGCTGCCGCATCGATACGCCCATTGAGATCGACTATTACCGGCACGGCGGCATCCTGCCTTTTGTCTTGCGCCAAATTTTGGCAAAAACCTGATTTATGAACAGCAAAGACGCGAGCTTGTCTCAAGCTCGCGTCTTTGCATCTTAGCGCCTTTGCGTTAAACTTTGCCCATTCCCGATGCCCGAAAGCGCCAAATCCATTTACTTTGTTGATGCCCATTCCAACCCGGTGTTGGTGCGCATCGAGGGCCGGGCGTCCTTTCAAAACAGCGCCTGCCTGCACGATTTTGTCGACGAGATGCTGCGCCAGGGGAAAAGCCGCTTCGTCATCGATTTCCAGCGCTGCACGAGCATGGACAGCACGTTTCTCGGCGTGCTGGCCGGCGCGGCGCTGGCCCTGCGCAAAAAAACCCCGCCGGGCAGCCTCGTGCTGGCGCGCATCGGGCCGCGCAACCTCGAGCTCGTGCGCAACCTCGGCCTGCACCGGCTGCTGACCGTCGATGACGGGGACATGCCCATGACGTCGGGCAATCCGCCCACGGCGCTCACTTGTCCTGATCGCGGCGAAGTTGAAAACGCCCGCCTCGTGCTCGAGGCGCACGAAAACCTCATCAGCGTGGACGAAAACAACCGCGGCAAATTCCAGGACGTGCTGGCGTTTTTGAAGGGCCGCACGGACCAGACGTGAAAAAAAGCACTCCTGCGACAACTCGTTCTCATTCTCTTAATCGTTCTCGTTCTCAATGCGGGATTTTGATCCGAGAACGATAACGATAAGGATTACGAGTACGATAGATGGAACGCTGCAAACCCGTAGCGTTTAAAAATTGACGGAGGTGCGCGGGTGGCGTAACCCGGTTGCAGCCGGCTTTTGACCACACCGGTGCCACCACCAAATAAAATTTACCGCATGAAAAGCCGCCAGAAAGACAGCGGTCGGACCGGGGCAGGTGCCAAACGCAAGGAATTGAAGCTGAAGATTGCCCTGGCGCAGAGATGGGCCGAAGGCGCGCGGGTTCGATCGCAGGCCGCCAAGGCCGGTTTGAAAGGTGCGCGCAAGGCTTTCAAAAAAGCCAAGAAACTGGCCAAGGAGGCGCGCAAGAAGCTCAAGGCCTTGAAAAAGGCGCTCATCAAGGCGGTTCGGGCTGCCCAGAAGCGACGCGTAGCGGCTCGCAAGAAGGCGAGCGGTGCAAAGCCGGTGGTCGCGGTTCCCGCCGCGCCGAAGCCAGCGGCAAAAATTCCGGCGAAAAAGCCCGCCAAGGCTCGCGTCACACCGCCGATTATTCCTAAACGGCGTGAGCCGATACCGCGGGTGGTTGTTGCGCCCCAGCCGACCGTGGCGCCGATGATATCCGTGGCCGCGCCGCCCGAGGAGATACCCGGCATCCAGCCGACGATTGTATTTCCTGACCCAAGTTCGGAGCCAAAGCCGCCGGCGGCGTAAGATTTTTTACACGAGGGTCACTGATACCGAACCCATCCGTGCTGATCCGCGTAATCCGCGGGAAAAGTGTTTCCCTTAGCGAGCTTTGCGATCTTGGTGTAAACAGGCTCGAATGCGCGGTGCAGGCAGAAGTCTTGCTTGTATTTCCATCATTGCGCGAACGGCCCGGGCTTGCCTGACTTGTCGCTCAGTTTACGCGAACATGTGGTTTTTTTTCCTCTGCCTTGGTCTCGTCGCCGGTGTTCTCACCATGCTTGTGCTCCTTGTGCGCACGCGCCGCGAGGCCGACCGGATTGACGAGCAGCGCCAGATCCTCGCGCAGGAGAACCGCATCGTCCTGGATTTCATGCACCAGATGGCCGAGGCGCTGGCCGACAATCCCTCCCGCGCCATCCTCTACCAGCGCATTGTCCACGCGGCCATCCTCAGCACCGGCGCGCTCAGCGCCTGCATTTTTGAAAAAACCCCCGACGACCAGATGCGCGGCGTCGCGCTCGAGGGGCTTTTCCCGCCGCACCGCCCGCTGCCCGAAGTGATCCGGGACAAGCTCACGACGCGCGCAAAATTCATCGAGCAGGTGCTGCGTTCCGAGACCTTCCCGGTGGGCGACGGCATTGTCGGCCGCGTGGCCCAGACGGGCCGGGGCGAGCTCATCACCAATGCCGCCGCCGACCCAAACATTGTCCGGCACGACGATCCCGCGCTCGCGATCAAGTCGGTCATTGCCGTGCCGCTGATTTTTCGCGACCGGTTTTTCGGCGTGCTCGCGGTGACGAATCCCGCCGACGGGCTGCCGTTCAGCGCGACGGATTTCTCCCTCGTGCAATCGCTGGCCGAGCAGGCCGCGCTCGCGCTGCACAACGCCGAGTTCCTCAATTTCCAGATCGAAAAAAGCCAGCTTGACCTCGATCTTTCACTGGCCAGCGGCATCCAGAAAATGCTGCTGCCACGCAGTGCGCCGCGCATCGTTGGCCTCGATGTCGATGCGCGCTACCTGGCGGCGCAAAAAATCGGCGGCGATCTGTACGACCTTTTCCCGCTCTCGGCCGCGCGGCTCGGTGTCGCCGTGGCCGACGTGTCAGGCAAGGGCATCCCCGCCTCGCTGCTCATGGCCATCTGCCGCGCCAACCTCCGGCAGATCGCGCCGCGCCATTACTCGCCGGCGGAGGCCCTGATCGAGCTCAACCGCGTGCTCAGCGGCGACCTCCAGCGCGATATGTTCGTGACGATGACCTATGCCGTGGTGGATGCCATGGCCGGCACGGTGACCTTCGCCCGCGCCGGCCACGAGCAGACGCTGTTTGTGCGGCGCGACCGCGCGAGCGGGCAGTATGCCAGCGAGTTTATCGACAGCGAGGGCATGCCGCTGGGCATGGTGGACGATGAACTTTTCTCCTCGGTCATCACCGATCGCGTCGAACGCTTCGACGTGGGCGACGTGCTCGTGCTTTACACCGACGGCGTGACCGAGGCACCGAACGTGGAGGAGAAGGAATTTTCCGGCAGCCGCCTGGCCGATGTGGTGCGCATGCTGCACGACCGCAGCGCCCGCGAGATCAACGACGGCATTCTTGGGAACGTCCAGCGCTTCAGCGAAGGCATGGAGCAACGCGACGACTTCACGCTCGTGACGGTGAAGCGGGGGTGAGCCGCAGCCCAATCGTTCTCCTAATCATACTCGATTCAAAAGCAACCGAGAGAATGATAACGAGTATGAGAACGAGAACGAGAACGATTTGGCCTGACACTTGTCCCTTTGAACCTAGCACCGGGAACTTTGAACCTTAGTGTTTCGCGGTGAGGTCGCCGGGCTTGAGCATGGAGGCAAAGATCTCCTTGTTGGTGCCTTTCATGTAAGCTTCCTTGGCCTCAATACTGCCGTCTTTCACGCGATTGATCAGGCACTGGTCCATCGTGATCATGCCATCGGCGGCTCCACCCTCAATGATGGCGCGGATGTTGGCAATCTGCCCGCTGCGGATGGTGTTGGCCAGCGCCTCATGCTGGAGCAGGATTTCGTGCACGGCGCAGCGGCCCTTGGGCAGGCGCTTGCACAGGAGCTGCGAGACCACGCCCGCGAGGCAGCCGGCCAGCATGATGCGGACTTGGTTCTGTTCGTTGGCAGGAAACGCGTTGATGATGCGATCGACGGTTTTCGGCGCGTTGTTGGTGTGGAGTGTGCCGAAGACCAGCATGCCCATGGACGCACAACCGAGCGCCAGCTTGATGGTTTCGAGCTCGCGCATTTCCCCGAGGAGCACGATGTCGGGGTCGTGGCGCATCGCTCCCTTGAGCGCGGCGGCGAAGGACGCCGTGTGCTCGCCCACCTCGCGGTGGACGATGACGGATTTTTTCACCTGGTGCACAAACTCAATCGGGTCCTCGATGGTGATGATGTGCTTCGAGAAATTCGAGTTGATGTAGTCGATCATGGCCGCGAGCGTGGTCGACTTGCCGCTGCCGGTCGGGCCGGTGACGAGGACGAGTCCTTCATTAAGCTGGCAGAATTTTTTCAGGGCAGCGGGAAGCTTGAGTTCGTCGAACGAAAGGATTTTCACGGGGATCTGCCGGAAGACCGCCGCATGGCCCCAGTGGTTGTAGAGGAAATTACCGCGGAAGCGGGCGAGACCAGGCACCTCGTACGCGAGATCGAGGTCGTGACGTTCAAGGAAGTCGCCCCAGCGTTTTTCGGAACAGATTTCCTTTAAATATTTTTCGATCGTCCCGGCGGTGAGCGGTTCACTGGCGATGGACTGGAGCCCGCCGGCGATGCGCGCCTTGGGCGGGAGCCCGACGGTGAGGTGCAAGTCGGAGCCGCCCTTTTCCAGCATGGTGCGGAGGAGTTGGTCGATGGCGGGCATGAAAGGTTAGGAAATCCTGGCCCGCAGCACGCGGTTGGAGATGCTGGCGATCGCGAGTTCGGCCGAAACCTTGCGCTCCTGCCAGAGGGTGAAGATGACGTTGTCCATCAGGCACATTCCGTCCTTCAGGCCGGTCTCCATGGTGTTGCGCAGCCCGGTGGTTTTGCCATCGCGGATGAGGCTGGCGATGGCGACGTTGTTAACGAGGATTTCGCACGCGAGCACGAGACCTCCGTTGGTCGCGGAGAGCAGGCGCTGGCAGACAATGCCGCGCAGGCTCTCGGACACGGTGGCGCGAATCTGCATCTGCTGGCTGGGCGGGAAGACATCCAGCAGGCGGTTGAGCGTGGTGGCGGCATCGCTGGTGTGCATCGTGCCGATGACGAGATGGCCGGTCTCGGCGGCGCTCACGGCCATTTCGATGGTTTCGAGGTCGCGCAGCTCGCCGATGACAATCACGTCGGGGTCCTCGCGGAGCGCACCCTTCAACGCGGTGGCAAATGATTTCGTATGCTCGCCGACCTCGCGCTGGGTGACATTGCAGCCTTGGGCGGGTTGCACGACTTCAATGGGATCCTCGACCGTGATAATGTGATCCTCGCGCGTGGCATTGAGGTAGGCGACCATGGAGGCAAGCGTGGTGGTCTTGCCGGCGCCGACCGGGCCCGTGACGAGAATGAGCCCGTTGTGGTAGGAGAGCAGGCGTTTCAGCGTTTCCAAATGGGCGGTGAAGCCAAGATCGGCGAGCGATTTCACCTGCGTGGGTACCATGTGGTAGACGCCGGCCGCGCCCACTTTGTGAAACATGAGGTTCACGCGATAGCGGTTGGTGGCACCCGTGGCCAGGGCGTAGTCATAATCGCGGGTCTCAAGGAATTTCTTTCGCTGGTCGGCGGAGAGCAACGCGGTGTTGAGGCGCAGCGCGTCGTCGGCCGTGAGCACGTGGTCGCTGAGAAATGAAAGCACCCGGTTTTTGCGTATAAACGGCCGCGCGCCGGTCGAGAGATGCAGGTCGCTCGCGCCCGAGTCCGCGGTGCCGCGGAGCAATTCGCGGAGCGCGGTGGCCAGGGCGGCGTCATCCATCTTCGTGATTTGGTCAAAGGGAAACTTGGCCGCGATGGCTTTGGCCGCGACCGGCTCGGTTGCGGCTGGCTCGGTTGCGGCTGGCTTGGCTGCGGTGGGCTTGGCTGCGGCCGGTGCGGGAGTCGCCGGATGGGGGGAGAAAGCCGAGGCTTCGGTTGCGTCGAACGGATCGCTGAGAGGGGGGCCTTCCAGGCCCTTGCCGTAGGATAGGTTGGCGATTCTTTCCAGCAGTGCGCCGTCAGTCACGAGACCATCGTCGATAAGTTTTTGGGCAAAATCTTCCAACTGGGCTGCGTCGCCGAGTGCCCTGCGGACCTGCATTGCATTGGCGTGCGTGATTAATCCTTGATCAATACTGAGGCGGACGAGCCATAAGATATCGGGTTGCATGACGGCTGGAGGACAACGGCTAAACTGGGTGGAAGCTGCGCCCAAGCCAAGCACGAAGGTGCGGTGACAGGTTTAGACCTGATGCACAGTGCCTGGGAGTATCGCCCTACGCACGAACTAATCATTCTAATTAATACTCGTTCTCTTAATCGTACGCGTTGAGCCACCTGGGAGAACGAGTATGAGTATGAGAACGAGGACGATTCTTGTTACTTGCCACTTGATACTTGTCCCTTCGTTCCGCCGAGTGCTTGCACCCGGGCCGATTTTTCGCACGCTCGACCGACCATGTCACTCGCCATCGATCCGCAAATCGACCGCACCTCCGTGCCCGACGCCACCGGCCATTTCGCGCTTTATGGCGGCGTGTATGTGCCGGAGACGCTGATGACCGCGCTCGAGGAGCTGGGCGCCGCCTACACCGCGGCCCAGGCCGACCCGGCGTTCCAGGCCGAACTGAAGCACCACTTGAAGGAATTTGCCGGACGGCCGACGGAACTTTATTTCGCGGAGCGGCTGACGGCGCACTGCGGCGGGGCGAAAATCTATTTCAAGCGCGAGGACCTGTTGCACACGGGCGCGCACAAGATCAACAACACCATCGGCCAGGCGCTGCTCGCGCGGCGCATGGGCAAGAAGCGCATCATCGCCGAGACCGGCGCGGGCCAGCACGGCGTGGCCACGGCCGCGGTCTGCGCGAAATTCGGGCTGGAGTGCGTGGTTTACATGGGCGCGGTCGACATGGAAAGGCAGGCCTTGAATGTTTTTCGCATGCGGCTCATGGGCGCGGAGGTGCGCAGTGTCGAGGCCGGCCAAAAAACACTCAAGGATGCGATCAACGAGGCCATGCGCGACTGGGTGACGAATGTGCGCACGACCCACTACATTCTTGGCACGGTTTACGGCGCGCATCCGTACCCGATGATGGTGCGCGATTTTCACCGCATCATCGGCGAGGAGGCGCGCGAACAAATCATGGCGCGCGAGGGCCGGCTGCCCGATGAGTTGATCGCCTGCGTGGGCGGCGGCAGCAACGCCATCGGGTTATTTTACGATTTTCTCCATGAAATCAGCGTGGAAATGATCGGGGTCGAGGCGGGCGGGCGCGGCATCAAGCCGGGCGAACACGCGGCGCGTTTCGAGACGGGACAACTCGGTGTGTTGCAGGGCTGCAAGACGTTCATTTTGCAAAATAAGGATGGGCAGATTGAACCGACCCACTCGGTCAGCGCCGGTCTTGACTATGCGGCCGTGGGGCCGGAGCACTCGTATTATCGTGATCGCGGGCGCATCGAATACACCTTTGCCATGGACGACGAGGTGCTCGCGGCGTTCCAGCTTTGCGCGAAGCTGGAGGGCATCATTCCGGCACTGGAGAGCTCGCATGCGCTGGCCTGTGCGTTGAAGCGTGCGGCCGTGTTGCCGAAGGATAAAATCATCATCGTCAACCTGTCCGGCCGCGGCGACAAGGATGTCCAGCAAGTTGCCGCGATCCTCAAGAAGCAGGCGTAAATCACAAATCCCAAAGATCCAAACGCCAAAGAAAGCTGATGGCGGAAAAACCAATGAATCTCGAAAAACGGACTGCGTGATGAGATTTCATTTCTTAAGATTTGTTTGGCGTTTGGAGCTTTGGCGTTTGAGGTTTTCAATATGAAAAGCATGACCGGATATGGCCGGGCGACGGCGGCCCTCGGTGCACATGAGCTCACCGTGCAGGTCAGTTCCGTGAATCGCAAAACGCTCGACCTGACAGTGTCGCAGCCGCGCGAGTGGGAGAGCCTCGAACCAGCGGTCGGTGAACTGGTGAGGAAGTTCGCCTCGCGCGGCAAGGTGCATGTGGATTTTGAGCTGACCGGCGCAAACGGCGCCGGCCCGGCGGCGTGGGACGAGGCGGCGGCCAATGCGGCGCTCGACCGGTTGAAGGAATTTGCCACCCGGAGGGGCATGGCATTCGAGGCCACGCCGGAACTGCTCTGGCAGGTGGCCAGCGCGCAGCGCAAGGCGACCGCGCTGCCCGCGGCGGAAGCAGCGCGGCCGACCGCGCTGGCCACGCTGGGGGAAGCGTTGCGCGCCTTTGCGGCGATGCGGGCGCAGGAGGGTGCGGCGCTGTTAAAAGATTTTGAGGCGCGCCTGGCGGTGTTGCGCGGACACGTTGCGACCGTGGCGGCGCGTGCGCCGCTGGTGGCGTCAACCTACCGCGACCAGTTGCTCAAGCGCCTGCGCGAGGCCGGGCTCGAACTCAACGTGGGCGACGAACGCGTGCTGAAGGAAATCGCGCTTTTTGCCGACCGTTGCGACATCAGCGAGGAACTCACGCGGCTGCGCAGCCATTTCGAGCAGTTCACGGCGCTGCTCAAGTCCGACGGAGAAATCGGGCGCAAGTCGGAGTTTTTGCTGCAGGAAATCAGCCGCGAGGTGCACACGGTCGGCAGCAAGGCCAACGACCTGGAAATTTCCCGCGCGGTCATCGAGCTGAAGAACGAACTCGAGCGCGTGCGCGAGCAAATTGCCAACGTGGAATGAAACGCTTCGTGTTTCATTCCACGTAAATCACAAACGCCAAACGGCTCCTCCGTCGCTCTTCGAGCTATGGAGGACACGGCAAGTCACAAAAATCAGCAGGGCTGAGCCCTTTTTCCTGTCATTCCGAGCCGTGCGAGGAATCTCCGGAATCATTGAAATCGAAAAAACAGCAGAGATTCCTCGCACGGCTCGGAATGACAAAATAAAGGATGTGTCGCAAAGACATGCCGATGTGACCAATTAAATTAAAAACGTTCTAACCTTGCCCCATCCGCGTTTATTCGCGTCATCCGCGGGACAAATCCGGTGATTTCTTTGGCGTTTGGAGCTTTGGCCTTTGGGATTTCCCCACTCATTGCGGATTTCGCAATGAGTGGATGAGGTAGAGCCCGACGCCCACACAGATCGCGCTGTCGGCCAGGTTGAAGGTGGGGTAGATGTAGCTGCCAAAATGGAAATCAAGGAAGTCGATCACATGGCCGTAAAGGATGCGATCGATGAGGTTGCCAAAAATGCCGCCGCAGAGCAGGCCGAAGCAGATTTGCACGCTGGCCTGACGCAGGCCGAGGTGGCGGCGCCAGAAGGCGATGGCGGCGAGCGTGATGGCGGCGAGGACCGCGAGCACGGTGCTTTTGCCGGTGAAGAGGCTCCAGGCCGCACCGGTGTTGCCCACATGCACGAGGTAGAAAAAGCCCCGCACGACCGGAATCGCGCCAGGCTCCCCGTAGGTGCCGTAGGGAAGGCGGGCGTGAATCCAGGCCTTGGTCGCCTGGTCAAGTACCACGACGAGCGCGGCCAGCAGCAGGAGCAGGCGATAAGCGAAAAGGCGGCGGTAGCCCGGGGCGGACTCGGCCGGTGACGTGATGGACTTGAGCGTGTCGCGTGACACGGGTGCCTGGGTTGGCATCATTCGTCGCCACCGCCACCGCTCTCGCTCTCGGAGAGTTTGGCGCCTTCTTCGCCGAGCTCACCGAAGAGTCCGGCCTGGGTGCGCGCGCGATAGCGGTTTTTTTCAATTTCCTTCAAGGCTTCGGCGGAATAACGCGTGAAAGGCACGGCGATGAGGCGGTCTTTCGCGATGGGCTTGCCCGTGGCTTCACAGATCCCGTAGGTGCCGTCATGGATCCGCTTGATGGCCGAAGCGATTTCGGAGAGGGCTTCCTGTTCGTTCGCCACCATGCTGAGGGCAAAGTCGCGGTCGAAAGTGTCGGTGCCCGCATCGGCCATGTGCTGGCCGTAGCTGGAAAGATCGCCGCTGTCATCCTTGCTTGAACGTTTGAGCGTGTCCTCGGAATGCTGGTCGAGCTGGCCCAGCAGATGATTGTGCAGGTCGATCAGGAGCTTGAAATAGCGGCGGTATTTTTCCGGAACCTGATCCGGGTCGTTCTCAATGTGCTTGTGGGCTTTCTTGGGATTGAAACCAAGGATGTCCATGAGCGAGGCGGCTTTGACATGCGACGGCTTGGCGGCGGGTTTGGGCAGTTCCAGCACCTTTGCGCCAACCACAGCCTTGGCGGCGGGTTTGCCACTCTTCTCAACCTTGGCGGCCTTGCCGGTGTTGGTCTTCGCGATCTCGCGGACTTCGTCGAGGCTGAAGGCAATCGGTTTGGCCACTTTGCGTCCGAGGATGCGGCTGCGCAGGTCGTCGCGGGCCGACTTTTTGGCCGCGGCGGCCTTCACGTCGCCGGACACAGGCTTGGCCGGGGCGTCGGATTTCTTGGCCACCACGGCTTTTTTGGCGGCGGGTTTGGCCGGCTTGGGGGCGATTTTTTTGGTGGTTTTTTGGTTTTTGGCCATAGCAGAAAAAGAAGTTAAATCAAAGAAAGGGCCTGAACGCAACGCGGACAAACGTCCCCGTGCAAAGTATTTTCGAGAGCGGGCACCCAGCGCCAGCAGCGCGGGCAACGGACGTAGCCGAGCTCCTGGGCCGGGCGCACGCTGATACTGGGCGGGGCGCCGGCGGTGGGGGTAAGTGTGACGTGCGAAACGATGAAAAGTTCCGGCAGGAAGTCGCGGTGCTTCTCCAGCACTCGGAACGCTGGATCCCCGGCCGCAACGGTGAGGACAATGGCGGCGTCGAGGGATTTTCCGATGCGTCCGGCCTGCCGCGCGGGTTCAAGGGCTTCGTTGACCTGGGCGCGTACGCGGAGCAATGCGGCGACATCGGCGTCGACCTCGGGGTTGGTCCACGCCGCGGGTGCGACCGGCCAGTCCTGCAAGTGGACCGAGTCGGTGGCGTATTCGATTTTATCCGTGGCGAAGCTCCAGGCTTCGTCGGTGGTAAACATGACGATGGGCGCGAGAATTTCAACCAAGGTCCGGAAAATGTGGTGAATCGCGGTCTGCGATGAGCGGCGCAGGGGCGAGTTGGCCGCCAGCGTGTAAAGGCGGTCCTTGAGGATGTCGTGGTAAGTCGCGGAAAGCGTGACCGAGCAGAATTGATTGCAGAGCTGGTAAACGCGGTGGAACTCGTAGGCGTCGTAGGCCGCGGTGCAGTCGCGCAGCAGCGCCGCGGCCTGGTGCAGCGCCCAGCGGTCGAGCGTGTCCATCTGCTCGACGGGCACGGCGTCGCGAGCCAGGTCGAAATCGTTGAGCACGGAAATCTGGTAGCGAAAGGTGTTGCGGAAAAGCCGGTAGGTCTCGCCGACATGGCCGAGGATTTCGTCGGAAATCGGGATGTCGTCGCGAAAATCCTGCGAGGCGATCCAGAGGCGGACGACATCGGCGCCGAGCTTGCCGATGTAGGCATCGGATGTCTGCGGCTTCTCGTAGGTGCTGCTCTTGGAGATTTTTTTGCGGTCCTCATCGACGATAAACCCGTGGGTGAGGACGGCCTTGTAAGGCGCCTGCCCGAAGGCAATGACGCTCGTCCAGAGGGAGGACTGGAACCAGCCGCGGTGCTGGTCGCTGCCCTCGAGATAAAGATCAGCCGGCCATTGCGTGCCGCCTTGCTGGCGCTTGAGCACGGCCGCGTGCGAGGAACCGGAGTCGAGCCACACATCGAGCGTGTCGCGCCCGCAGGTGAGCGCAGCCGGCGCGGGCCAGCCGGCGGGAAGCTTCACGCCTTCGAGGATTTTCTCCGGGGTGGCATCGTACCAGAAATTCGTGCCGAAGTTCCCGATCTTGTCGGCGATGGCGCGCGCCACGCCGGCATCGAGATAAGCGTTTTTCTTGTCGTCGTAAAACGCGGGAATGGGCACGCCCCATGAGCGTTGGCGACTGACACACCAGTCGGGCCGCGATTCGACTGCACCGCGGATGCGGGCCTCGCCCCAGGCGGGAATCCAGCCTTGGTTGGCGGCGATTTTGATAATTTCTCGAAGAGCTTGGCTGCGGGGTGTGTTCCAAATTCCGACTTTGGACACATTTTCGCCAGTAGAGGAAGATGCGATGCCTTTAGGTTCGAATGAAGGCTCTGCACGGTCCAATCCGACAAACCACTGATCCACCGCGCGGAAAATGATGGGCGTCTTTGAGCGCCAGCAATGCGGGTAGCTGTGAATAAATTTTTCCTTGGCCAGCAGCGTGTTGGTGGCGGCGAGTTTCTTGAGGACGCCGATGTTGGCGGGCGACGTGCGTTTTTTCTCCAGGTCCTCGACGGTTTCAAGCGTGGTTAGGCCGACGAGGTCGGCGGGCACGCGGCCATCGTCGAGGTATTTGCCGTCGGCGCCGACCGGGCAGTAAATTTCGAGGCCGTATTTGAGCCCGGTCTGATAATCGTCCATGCCATGTCCTGGCGCGGTGTGCACGCAGCCCGTACCGCTTTCGGTGGTCACGTAATCGGCCAGAACAACCGGCGAGGCGCGGTCGATGAAGGGATGGCGCGCGGACAGGCCTTCGAGGGCTTGGCCGCGAATGACCGATGACGAATGCCCAATATCCAATGAATCGGATGCAAGCTGAGGATTGGATTTTTTAGCCGTTTCGAAAACGGATGTAAGGAGTGCTTGTGCGACAAGAACGCGTTCTGGTCCAAGGTCAGCGACGACGTAATCGACTTTTGGATTCACGGCGATCGCCAGATTCGCGGGGATGGTCCATGGCGTGGTTGTCCAAATGACGATGCTGAGGGGTTTGTCCGTCGGCAGGCCAAATTTTTTCGCTTCGTCGGCCGGCACCGGAAATTTCACCCAAATGGCAATCGAGGTGTGGTCCTTGTATTCGATCTCGGCCTCGGCCAGCGCGGTCTCGAAGGGAATCGACCAGTAGACGGGTTTCTTGGCGCGATAAACGAGGTCTTTTTCGATGAAGGCCGCGAAGGTGCGCATGATGTCGGCCTCGAAGGCGGGCGCCTTGGTCTTGTATTCGTTTTTCCAATCGGCGAGCACGCCGAGGCGCTTGAACTGGGCGGTTTGCTTTACGATCCAGCTCTCGGAAAATTCGTCGCACTTCGCGCGCAATTCGGCGGTCGTCACCGTTTGTTTCTTTTCCTGCAGCTCGCGCGCGACCTTTTGCTCGATGGGCAGGCCGTGGCAGTCCCAGCCAGGCACGTAGGGCGTGCGGAAGCCGCGCATGGATTTGTAGCGAAGGGTAATGTCCTTGAGCGTCTTGTTGAGCGCGGTGCCGATGTGGACGTCGCCGTTGGTGAACGGCGGGCCGTCGTGGAGGACGAAAACCTTGCCCGTGCCGGCGTTCTTTTCCTGGATGCGTTCGTAGAGACCGAGCGTTTCCCAATGTGCGAGGCGGGCCGGCTCGCGTTGCACGAGGTTGGCGCGCATCGGGAAGTCAGTCTTGGGCAGCTGCAGGGTGTCTTTCAGTTCTTGCGCCATGCGGAGAAAAGCCGACAAGGCTAGGCTGCGTCGGCAGTGAGTCAAGGCCGGCGGGTCGAAATGGGTACCTTGGGTTTCCTGGCCATATTTTGATTTGCGGCAGCACCGCTGTACGATTCATTTGAAGTCCGACATGACTCTTTGCGTTTTGCTTACCATGTTTGCCTTGGCGTGGTTCATATCCAATGAGAGAACGAATCCAACGATTGCCATTTATATTCTGTTTATTGGTGGGATGGTCGCTTTGGTTCTGCTTTGGCGGCGGGTCTTGACCGGCGAAGCGGTTTGGTTGGAACTTGCTTGTGCGGCAGTGGCGACCGTCATTCTTGGCGTTGTCGGCTCGATGATCGCCTCAGTGAAGATAAAAAAGAACCCTTTGTTTTCACCTGATAGTATTTTGGAAAGCGCAACTTGCATCGCCTTCATACTTGGTTTGATCGGCCTTACCATTCTGATCTGTGGGTGTATCCCGGATGCCACCAGCGAGGGCCCGGACAGCCCGATTGACCGAAAATACTCGGTGCTATTTTTCGCGCTGATGGCCTATGCATTTCTTTTTTCCTTTTTCACGAGTGAAAAAACAAAAGGGCAGTAGAAATGAGCCGATCCAGAGGGGTCTGTTTCGAAATGTGGGCGGGGTGCCCTCACCCCGCACCGGGTCGATCGCGGGGTGAGGGCACCCCGCTCACATTAATTCAGGATCTAGAACTCGCCCGCTCGGCCAGGCGCAGGCCCGAGGTGATGCACGCGCCGAGGGCGATGCCATCGCGCACGTGGCCGCCGATGAAAAGACCGGGATAATTTTTTTCCGTATCCGCCATCGCCGCGAGAAAACGTCCGTAGCCGAGGTTGTATTGGGGAATGGCGCGCGGCCAGAAGGTGTGATGCGTAAAGACGGGCGGATTGCGCACGCCGAGCAATTCGCACAAGTCGGGCATGACCGTCGCGAGCAGGGTGTCGGGCGCAAGGCGCGCGAGCTCGGGCTGGCGTGCGCCGCCGGCCATGACGGTGAGGGCGACGTGGCCCGCGGGTGCGCGCTCGGGAAAAAGTGATGACGAAAAAATTGCGCCGAGCAGCCTGCGGCGTTCGCGGGCCGGCGCCAGCAGGCCGAAGCCGTCGAGCGGATGCGTGATATCTTCGCGGCGAAAACCGAGAAAGAGCGAGGCCACCGGCGGATGTTCGATCCCGGCGAGCGCAGCCAGCGGTTGTTGGCCCGCCACGCGCAACTCGGCGAGGGCGGCCGAGGGCAGGGCGAGAATGACCGCGTCGGCCTCCTCGGTCTGCGCGCCGCCGTCGCGCTGCCAGGTGATTTCCCACGGCGGGCCGGGAAGCAGGGGATCGAGCTTTACGCGCCGCTCGACGGTGCGGGACGGCAGGGCGAGGGCGAGGGCATCCGTGAGCGTCTGCAGTCCCTCGGTGAATGAAATGAGTCGCGACGATGGTTCGCCGCGTGCCCGGCGTTCGCGGGCAAGCGTGACGTATCCGCGCAGGAGCGAACCGTAGGTGTGTTCAAGCGCCCCCAACTGCGGGAAGGCATGGCACGCGGAGAGTTTTTCCGGGTCGCCCGCGTAAATGCCGGAAATAAAAGGATCGAGCAGGTAATCAACAAACTCCTGGCCGAAGTGTTCGCGCACAAAGGCAGCCAGGCTGAGATCATCCGTGCGTCGGCGGGGCCGGGTCAGCAGTTCGGCGAGGATGCGCAGCTTGGCGGACGTTGAGAACAGCCGCGAAGTGATCAGGTCAGGCGACGAGAGAGGCACGGTACGCAGGCGGCCGCCGCGGACGATATAGCGATTTTGAGCAACCGGACTGGCGGCGAGGGTTTTCGGCTCGAGGCCAAGCTCGCCCAATACGGCGGCGACCTCGGGTGAGTTCAAGTGCAGTGAATTCGGGCCGGCTTCCACCAGCCAGTCGTCGATGCGCTCGCTGCGCACGGCGCCGCCGAATCTTTCGCTTGTCTCGAAAAGCCGCACGCGGTGGCCGTGCGTATGCAGGCGCCAGGCAGCCGTCAGGCCGGTAATGCCGCCGCCGATGATGGCGATGCGTTTGGAGTTATGAGGATTGGCCACAGGGGGTGTGGAGTCGGTTGCTTGTCATTCTGAGCGTAGCGAAGAATCCAGTCGGACTCTGCTGCGATATTAAATTGGATTCTTCGCTACGCTCAGAATGACAAACCCTTTTTTCGCGGGGTGAGGGCACCCCGCCCACATCAAACCAGGCTTTTTGCCTTTTGCCGCCATCATTTCCATTGGGTCACGGTTTCAACGAGCGCTGCGACGCAATCGATGCGTGCCTCGGGTGTGAGGCCGTGGCCGAGGTTGAAGATGTGGCCGGAGGCCCCACGCAGCGACTCGAGCAGGCGCGTCGTCGCGGTGCGCACGCCATCGGGCGTGGTGGTGAGCAACTGAGGATCGAGGTTGCCTTGCAGGGCGATGTTGCCGTGCAACTGCGCGCGGACGGCGCGCAGGTCCATGGTCCAGTCGAGGCTGAGCACGCGCGCGCCGGTGGCGCTTTGTTCGGCCAGCTGGGCGCCGGCACCCTTCGCAAAAAGGATGACGGGGAATTCGCGCGGCAGCGCGGCGATGATTTCGCGAATCCAGCGCAGCGAGGCGGCCTCGTAGTCGGCGCCGGCGAGCAAGCCGCCCCACGAGTCGAAAATCTGGATGGCATCGGCGCCGGAGCGAATCTGCAGGCGGAAATATTCGATGAGCGCGGCGGTGAGTTTTTCCATGAGCGCGTCGAACGCGGCGCGGTTGGTGCGAAAGAAATCCCTGGCGCGAGAAAACGTGTCGGAGCCGCCGCCTTCGAGCATGTAGCAGGCGAGGGTCCAGGGCGCGCCGCCGAAACCGAGCAGGGCGGTGCGGCCGGCCAGTTCGGTTTTCAGCAGCGCGAGCGCGCCGGCGACGTAGGCGAGTTTTTCCGGGATGGCGGCGGCGGGGGCGAGGCGGTCGATGTCAACCCGCGAGGTGAGCGCGAAGTCCATGGCGATGCCGCCCTCGTCACGGAAGCGGTACCCTTGGCCGAGGGCCTCGGGCACGACGAGGATGTCGGAAAACAAAATCGCGGCATCGAACGCAAAGCGGTGCAGCGGCTGGAGCGTGACCTCGGCGGCGAGCGCGGGCGTGCGGACCATTTTGAGGAACGAATGCTTTTCCTTCAGCGCGCGGTATTCCGGCAAGTAGCGGCCGGCCTGGCGCATGAGCCAGACCGGAGGTCGGTCGAGCGGCTGGCACGCGCAGGCGGCGAGGAAGCGTTCAAGGGAGGTCATGGGAAGTTGAGTTATTGTGACGCGGCGAGGTGGAGCGGCTTGACCTCAAGACGCTCAAGCGCGTTGGGGTCAACGCGCTCCACCTTTGATTTAGCCCGGGTTTTATTCATTGGCCCAGTTTCTTGGTTTGAGGAAAACATCGTAAAGCCGCGCCTCGGGCGAGCCGGGCTCGGGGTGCCAGTCGTAATCCCAGCGCACGAGCGGCGGCAGGCTCATCAGGATCGACTCGGTGCGTCCGCCGCTTTGCAGGCCGAAGAGCGTGCCACGGTCATGCACGAGGTTGAACTCGACGTACCGGCCGCGCCGGTAAAGTTGGAACTGTCGTTCGCGTTCGCCGGAGGGCGTGGCCTTGCGGCGGGCGACGATCGGGCGGTAGGCGGCGAGGTACGCGTCGCCGACGCTGCGGGTGAGCGCGAAGCTGCGCTCGAAACCGAGCTCATTGAAATCGTCGTAAAACAGCCCGCCGATGCCGCGCGGCTCGCCGCGGTGCTTGAGGAAAAAATAATCGTCGCACCATTTTTTGAAGCAGGGGTGGAGCGTGGGACCGAACGATGCGAGGGCGGCTTGCGCGGTGCGGTGCCAGTGCACGGCGTCCTCCTCGAAACCGTAATAGGGCGTGAGGTCGAAACCTCCGCCGAACCACCATACCGGCGCAATCGGCGCGACTGGAGCCGCGCCGCCTGCGCCGGTATTAACAATGGAATTTGCTTGTGATGGGGTGGTGATGAAGAAGCGGACGTTGGCGTGGCTGGTGGGCACGTAGGGATTGCGCGGATGGGCGACGATGGAAAGACCGAGCGCTTCGTAGGGTTGACCGGCGATGCCGGGCCGGTGCGCGGTGGCGGAGGGCGGCAGCGCCGCACCGTGCACGTGGGAAAAGTTTACGCCGGCTTTTTCGAAGACCGCGCCGCCGGCCAGCACGCGCGTGCGCCCGCCGCCGCCTTCGGGGCGTTGCCAGGCGTCCTCGCGAAAACGCACGCCGCCATCTTCCGCCTCGAACGCGGCGCAGATGCTGTCCTGCAACGAAAGCAGGTAGGTTTTAACGGCGGCGACGTCGGGAGGCATGGGATGACGAGCCCAAGTAACAAGTGGCAAGTTCCAAGTATCAAGATTCAAGTCAGCTCCTTGAATATCCAACATTCAACACCCAACATCGAAGTGTCAGCCACCACCAAATACCAACTACAAATTACCAACTACGACCAGTGACCAATCCGCCCCTTGACGACTTTGATAGAGTTCGCATTCGACAGCCGGGCCCAAGCCAACGATAGCTCACTGTCCTCCGGCTGACATGAATTCAACCATCCTCACCACCATTGCACTCGCGGGTTTTATCGCGGCGTTCCGTCACGCGGCGATTCCGTCGCACTGGCTGCCCTTTGTGTTCGTCGGGCGGACGCGCGGGTGGAGCCGGAAAAAGACCCTGGGCATCGTGCTCCTGGCCGGCAGCGGTCACTTGGCGACCAACACCCTGCTGGGCTTCTGCATTGCTTGGTTTGGCTTCAAGCTCGATGAAAAAACCGGAAGTCTTTTCCCGTGGATGTTGGGCGGGCTGCTGGTCGCGATCGGCCTTTATTTCTGCTGGCGGCAGTGGCGGCACGGCACCTCCTGTCACCATCACCACCACGCTGGGGAGGGCGACGAGCCAGCGGCGGACCAGCACGGGCATGGCCATGATCATTGGGATGAAAAAATCCAGGATCGGGCGCTGACGGCCAAGAGCGACTGGACGGTGATTGGCGGGCTGTTTGCGATGCTGACGCTCTCGCCCTGTGAGGCATTTTTGCCGATCTATTTGCTCGGCGTGCCGTTTGGTTGGAAGGGATTTTGCCTGCTTAGCGCCGTGCTGGCGGTGGCGACGGTGGGCGCCATGACCCTGTTTACCTGGCTGACGCTGCGTGGATTCGACCGGTTCAAGCTAAACCGGATCGAACGTTATGAAGCCGGCCTGCTCGGCGGGCTTTTTATTGTGTTCGGCATCCTGGTCGTCGTCCTGGAAACGCTGGGTTTGGCCTAGACGAGACGGCTCCATCCTTGTAGGTAGGGGTTTATCCCCGACGTGTCGGGCGTAAAGCCCGACCTACTCGGTGGATGCAGGAAGCGAAAGCCGGAGGGTGACGTGGCTGGTGGAAGAAGTTTTTTGCCCGGACGGGAGTGGTGCGGGCGTCGTTGGGGTTGTCGGCGGGTTGCTGGTCGGTGCCGTGCCGGCGGCGGGAGCCGGTTGCGCGGCTGGCGCGCTGCGCTCGAAGGTCGAACCGATCGGCATCAACTCAAAGCCTTTTTCGATGAGCTCGGCCATTTTCAGGTCGCGCAATTTTGCCTCGGGGGAGCCCATGATGACGGCGATGACGCGGTGGCTGCCGCGCTGGGCGGTGGCGGCGAGGCAAAAGCCGGCGCCATTGGTGAACCCGGTCTTGAGGCCGTCGCAGCCAGCGACGCGGCCAAGGAGATGATCGTGATTGGTCATCATGATGGGTTGCAGGCGAACGCCGACGCCGAAAGCGCGGGCGCGCACGGAGGTGTAGCGCAGAATGTCGGTATGCAGCAGCAGGTAGCGGCTGAGCAGGGCGAAATCGCGCGGTGAAGTGATGTCGGGCAGCTGGCCGCGGGGGGGCGGGAGGCCGTTGGGCGAGTGGAACGTCGTGTGGGTCATGCCGAGTTCGCGGGCCCGGGCGTTCATGCGTTCGATAAAGGCGGCGCGCGAGCCGGCGGCGGCGTGGGTGAGGGCATTGGCGGCGTCGTTCGCGGATTGGATCATAATCGCGTAGAGCAGCTCCTCGACGGGGAAAACCTCGCCTTCCTTCAACTTAACATTGGTGCTGTCCCCGAGCATGGCGATCCGGGCGTCCTCGCGGGTCATGGTGACGGGGGTCTGCAGCGTGAGGGTGCCGTGGGCGATGCAGTCCTGCACGATGAGAAAGGTCATCAGCTTGGTCATGCTGGCCGGCGGCGCGATTTCCTCGGCCCGGTCCTCGAAGAGGATCCGGCCGGAAGCGGCGTCCATCACGATGGCGCCTTTGTAGGCGCGGACAGCTTCGGCGGCGTGCGCCGAAGGCCCGGAGGCCGAGGCGGCAAACAAAATTAAAGTTGAAAAAATGAAATGCGGGAGGCGCATGCGCGAAAAAGAAAATATTTTTGGTTCGGTGCGAGCAGAAAGCGCACGAAGGTGGGAATTTACTTCGTCGTTGAGCGCTTGGCCGGGCTGGTGAGGGCGTCGAGCCGCTTGCCCTTGGCGGAGTCGGCAATGAGGAGATTGAGCCAGCGGAGCCGCGTGACTTCCTGTTTTGGGCTGACCACCTTGTGGATGGCGGTGCGCTGGTACCAGGGAGCCTGTGCGGTGAAGAAGGCCCAGGCTTTTGGATTGGTATGAAATTTTTTTTCGTAGGCGGCGGGAAGTTTATGCGATTTTTGCTCGAAGGAATAGACACCAGTCCGGTGGGCCAGCCGGGCCGCGAAGGCCTTCAGGCCGGCAGCGTGCATTTTGCCGGACGCGGTAAGCCGTCCGACATGGCCGATGTTGATGAGGCTCCAAATGCTGCCGGATCTCCGCGGGGTAAACCGAATGGTGTAGCGGTCGGCGCCCGCTTTCTTGCGAATGCCATCAATCCAGCCGAAGCACAATGCCTCATCGAGCGCTTCCAGGTAGGTGAGCCCGCCTTGGCCCGAATCTTTTCGATAAAAACCAACCCATAGCTCGGTCGTTGAAGCGTGGTTATGCTCTAACCAGCGGCGAAACTCGGCCGGGGAGGCAAAATGAAAGATTTTCATCGTCGGGTACTTGATTCGACCCGAACTCACTTGCCGGGATCCGGCGGCAAATCGTGCAGCTTAAGCTCCGGGTTTTTCTCGATGAAATAACGCTGGGTCCAATCGTTGGGGAAGAACACGATGGGACGTTCATGTGTGTCCAGGCCCAGGCTCACGCCGCTGGCGAGGATGAGCGACGAGGGATTTTTGAGCGAAGGGTGGGGCGAGAGCCATTTCAGGATTTGCCACGGCGCGGCCTCGAGTTTCGAGTCGGCGCCGTACTCGCTTTTCAGGCGGTATTGCACGACTTCGAACTGCAGCGGGCCGACCGCGGCGAGCAGGGTCGAGCCGGGCGGGGCATGGCGCGGGGCAAAGCTTTGCACGACGCCTTCCTGGAGGAGCTGCTCGAGGCCGGCGCGGTATTTCTTCGCGTCGGCCGAAGTCGGGTTGAAGAGGAAGGCGAAAACCTCGGGCGGGAAGCGCGGAATTTCGTCGAAGACGATGCCGGGATCCTCGGTGAGGGTGTCGCCGATGCCGAAGCTGTCGTGGCCGACGAGGCCGATGACATCGCCGGGCCAGGCTTCGTCCACCGTCGAACGTTCCTGCCCGAACAATTTGTGCGACGAGGAGAGGCGAACGTTGCGGCCGGTGCGCGGGTGCAGCACGGTCATGTCGCGGGAGAACCGGCCCGAGCACACGCGCATGAACGCGATGCGGTCGCGGTGCTTCGGATCCATGTTGGCCTGGATCTTGAAGATGAAGGCGGAAAACTTCGCCCATTCGACGGGGACGACGGGCGAAGAAGTATCAAGTACCAAGTTTGAAGTAACAGGAGAGTCCGCGGCTCCGCCGCTAGCTTCTTGGAACTTGTTACCTGTTACTTGTAACTTTTTCCCGGCGGCATTTCGCCGCGGCTGGGGCGGGACTGAGTCGCGCAAAAAGCCGTCGAGCATGAGCTGCACGCCGAAGTTGTTCACGGCGGAGCCGAAATAGACGGGCGTCTGCTGGCCGGCGTGGACGGCTGCGGGGTCGAAGGGATGGCCGGCACCGTCGAGCATCGCCAGCTGCTCGGTGACCTCGGCGAAGGTGACATCATCGAGTTTCTCGCGCACCAGCGGGTCATCGAGCGTGGTGACTTGCACGGGCGCCTGATAGGAGCCGCCGGGCACGCGTTCGAAAAGATGCACCTGGCGCGTGCGGCGGTCGAAGACCCCGCGGAACGACGGGCCGTTGCCGAGCGGCCACACGGCGGGCGAGGACTGCAGGCCCAGCACGGACTCGAGTTCGTCGAGCAACGCGATCGGGTTGAGCGTGGGCCGGTCGCACTTGTTCATGAAAGTGAAGATGGGCACGCCGCGGCGGCGGCAGACTTCGAAGAGCTTGCGCGTCTGCGCCTCGATGCCCTTGGCCGCGTCGATCACCATGAGCACGGCGTCCACGGCGGTGAGGACGCGGTAGGTGTCCTCGGAAAAGTCCTTGTGGCCGGGCGTGTCGAGCAGGTTGACGGCGAAGCCGGAGTAATCGAACTGGAGCACGGTGGAGCTGACGGAGATGCCGCGCTGGCGCTCGAGTTCCATCCAGTCCGAGCGGGTGGCGCGCTGGTTCTTGCGGTCCTTGACGGCGCCGGCGAGGTGCACGGCATTGCCATAGAGCAGGAATTTTTCCGTGAGCGTGGTCTTGCCCGCGTCGGGGTGCGAGATGATGGCGAAGGTGCGGCGGCGGGCGATTTCAGTGGCGGGCGACATGCGTTGGCAGGCTGTTGGAAAACTATGCTGGCCGACGCAACACACGATTTGAGCCGCGAGCAAGGCTTGAGCTGCCGGTGTAATGCTCGGAGAGCCTTGCCCGGCAGCTCTAACGCAGCTCCCGGCTTCAAAGCGTCGTTGCCCTTCGGGTTGCGCCAGAAAGCGCTTCCGCGGCGTTAGCTCGGAAGGGGATAGCCTCTTCGAGGATACCCCGCTTCCGAGCCGCCTTGCGGACAGCGCTTTCTGATCGCAACGGCGGCTCAGCAGAGTTTTTCAACAGCCTGCATGGACGATTGAAAGCGGCGCGGGGCGCGGGCGAAAGATTTATCTTTGCCGTCTTTTGGCGGGCCAAGACGGGATTGCGACCGGGTGGGGAAATTTTATCAACAACGGCGCATTTGGTTTAACGATAAAAATGACCGTGTATTTGCAGTGGCTCCGTCTTGTTTTGAAGATGGAAGCTTAGTTGCTCTCGTACCCCGTTTGCCCCGGTTAGCCCCCATGTCCCTGCGAATCCATTAATTTGGTGGATTCCTTCTACCCATATACTCCATGTACCTACGTTCCCGCGTTTCCCGGCGCTGGCTTTTGGCCAGTGCCCTTGTTTCTGTTTTTTCACTGCATGCTTTCGCCCAATTGCCGTCCCGCGCGGCCATTCTATCGACGATCAGCAGTGTGAATAATTATTGGACCCAGAATAATTCCGCCAGCTCCATCAACAACACCTGGGATGGCGCGGTTTACATGATCGGGGACATGGACGCCTATGCCGCCACGGGGAACAGCAATTATTTGAGCTATGCCCAGGCTTGGGCGAGCTCCTACAATTATGCCATATTTGACGGCAATTCCACTCGCGATGCCAACTATCAGGCGGCTGGTGAAGTCTATGTGCGGCTGTATCAGCTTAGTGGCACTGCTTCCGACCTCACGAACATCACGGCGGACGTGAAAGGCATCGTCAATAGCTCGAGCGCCAAAGATTGGACATGGGTCGACGCACTCAACATGGCCATGCCGGTTTTTGCCGAGCTCGGCCAGATCAACAACAGTTCCACCTACTCGGCAAAAATGTTTTCGGAGTATGATTACACGAAGACCTCACTGGGCGGACCGGGACTTTATAACACGACGGAGCATCTTTGGTCGCGCGACGCCACGTTTTTAAACACCAATATTTATTGGTCCCGGGGCAACGCGTGGGCCTTTGTCGCCCTCGCCAAGGTGCTGGAGACACTTCCCACCAGCGACCCTCATTATTCCGACTATCTCGGCACGTTCCAGGCGATGGCAGCCAAGCTGATCACCCTGCAACAGAGCGACGGGTTCTGGTACGCGAATTTATTGAATCCGTCGCAGTATCCAACACCCGAGACCTCGGGTACGTCCGGCTTCACTTACGGGCTGGCTTGGGGCATCAATTCGGGCGCCCTCGATTCAGCGACGTACCTTCCCGCCGTGATCAAGGCCTGGAACGGAATGGTTGCCACCGCCGTGCACTCAAATGGCTTCCTCGGTTATGTGCAGGGACAGGGCACGGAACCGAGTTCCAGCCAGCCGACGACTTCCAATAGCACCGCTGACTTCGGCGTTGGACTGTTTTTGGAAGCTGGAAACCAAGTGGCCAAGCTGGCCAGCTCTTCGGAGACTCCGGTGGCGGCACCGACGTTCAACCCCGGTGGCGGTACTTTCTCGAGCGCGCAGACGGTGACGATCTCCACCACGACCAGCGGTGCATCCATTCGTTATACCACGGACGGAAGCACTCCCTCGGAAACAGCCGGCGCGATTTATTCAGGCCCGGTCAGCATCGGCAGCACAACCACGCTTAAGGCCCTGGCCTACGAGAGCGGCTTTACCGACAGCACGGTCACCTCTGCGACGTATACGATCAGCACCGGCGGCGGCACGGTGGCCACGCCAACATTCAGCCCGGCTGGCGGCACCTACACCAGCGCACAAACGGTGAAACTCAGTGATTCCACCAGCGGTGCCACGATCCACTACACCACCAATGGCACCACGCCCACCACATCATCGACCGTGTATAGCGGCGCGATCTCGGTGAGCAGTGGCACGGTCACGATTGAAGCCTTGGCCGCCTTGAGCGGGGAAACGAACTCCTCCGTCGCGTCGGCCACCTACACCATCAATATCTCCACCCCCACCGTAGCCACGCCGACGTTCAGCCCGGCTGGCGGCACGTACGCCAGCGCGCAGACGGTGTCCATCAGTGATTCCACCAGTGGTGCCACGATCTATTACACCACCAACGGCACCACGCCCACCACATCATCGACCGTGTATAGCGGCGCGATCGCGGTCAGTAGCGGCACCGTCACGATCGAAGCTCTGGGTGTCTTGAGCGGGGATAACAACTCTTCTGTCGCCTCGGCCACTTACACGATCAGCACCGGTGGCGGCAGTGAGCCGGCTCCGACCTTCAGCGAGCCGACTGGCACTTATAGCTCAGAGGTGCACACGCGGATCTCGGATACGGATGCCAACGCGTCCATCTATTACACGACGGATGGCTCAACCCCCACCTCGAGCAGCACGCCGAATCCCGATAGCACCATCGAGTTCAAGACCACCACCACCCTGAAGTCCATCGCCATCGACAATGGCGTAAGCAGCCCGGTGACCTCGGCGGTCTATACCATCGACTGACAAAACATCGACTGGCTCAGGCAAGTATCAGGTCTCAGGTTTCAAGTATCAGGAGAAGGTGCGCCACACGCGCTTGTTACTTGTCACTTGATACTTGCTACCTGTTACTGGCTGCGTGCCATTTTCGCTGAAACTCAAACCCAACGCCAACGCGCGCGTGCTCACGGGACATCCGTGGGTATTTGCCAACGAAGTCGAGGCGCTGCTGCCGGCGGAGCACGACGGCGGGGTCGTCGAGTGCCGCGACCGCAACGGACGGCTGCTGGGCACGGGCATCTACAATTCGCGTTCACAGATCGTCTGGCGGCGGCTGGGCCGCGAACGCGTGGAACTGGACGCGGCGTGGCTGCGCGGCCGGCTGGAGAAGGCGATCGCGCGCAGAGCGCGCGAACATTCAACGTCCAACATTCAATATCCAACATCCTCCTTCGCCAAGGCTACGGAGGACAGGTCCAACTCCGGAGACCCAAATACCGATTCCCAACTACCAACTACAAATGCGAGGAGGAGCCCTTCGACGGCTTCGACAGGCTCACCGCAGGCAGGCTCAGGGCACACGAGCCGTTTTCAACGGCTCGTGTGGAGCGAGTCGGATGATTTGCCGGGCGTGGTGGTGGACCAGTTTGGCGAGGTGCTCGTGGTGCAAACGCAGACGCTGGCGATGGCGAAGTGCGAGGCATTGCTGGGCGACCTGCTCACGGAGTTGCTGAAGCCAGCGGAAATTATTTTTCGCAACGACGCGCCGATCCGCCGGCTCGAGGGGCTGCCGCTCGAAGTGCGCACCCATTCGGGCCGCGCGTCGGAACCGCGCTGGGTGAAGATCGACGGGGTGGACTACTGGCTGGATTTGCAGGGCGGGCAGAAAACGGGATTTTATCTCGACCAGCGGGCCCAGCACGCGGTGGTGGCGAAGTATTGTTCGGGCCGGAGCGTGCTCGACGCGTTTTGCAACCAAGGGCCGTTCGCACTGCACGCCGCGCGGGCGGGCGCGGCGCAGGTGATCGGGCTCGACAGCGCCGAAGACGCGATTGCCGCGGCCCGGCGCAATGCCGAGCGCAACGGGCTGCGCGTGGAGTTTGCCGTGGCCAATGTGTTCGACTGGTTCAATGACCCGGCGCGTGAGAAAGAGCCGTTGTGGGACGTGATCATTCTCGATCCGCCGCCATTCGCGAAATCGAAAAGCGCGCTGGCCGGGGCGTTGCGCGGGTACAAGGAGATCAATTTGCGGGCCTTGCAGCGACTCGCGCCCGGCGGCGTGCTGGCTACTTATACGTGCTCCCATCACATGCACGATGCCGAACTGCGCGACGTGCTCGCTGGCGCCGCGGCCGACGCCAAGCGCAAGGCGCGCGTGCTCGAGTTCTGCCATCAACCGGCCGACCACCCGGTGCTCGTGACGATGCCGGAAAGCGAGTACCTGCGCGGCTATATTCTGCAGGTGGAGTAAGGATTTGTAGCTGGTAGCTACAAATCCTCTGCAGGCTTGAGTTTACCGGGCGGATGCGCAGAACATTCGACATGGCTGAACCCCTGTCCGCGCTTATCATCGACGATGAACAGCATGTGCGGGTATTTTTGCGCACCCTGCTTAAAGTCGCGGGCGTGGGCGAAATATGGGAAGCGGGCACCGGGCCGCAGGGGCTGGAGGCCTATTTCCAGCACAAGCCCGCGATTACCTTGCTCGATTTGAGCATGCCCGGCCCGACGGGCATAGAAATACTGGCCCTGATCATGAAAAACGATCCCGACGCGATGGTTGTCATCGTGACATCGCTGAACGAAAGGGAAACCGTGCTTGAATGCGAGCGGCTGGGCGCAACCGGGTTTCTGCTGAAAAGCCGGCCGAAGGACGAACTCCTCGCGGCACTGAAAGAGTTTTTGAGTGAAGCAAGCGAGGTTCAGGATGGCGGCTAGAGTATTTTGAGCTAATTGGTCTCATTGGGGAATGCCTTTGCGATCCATCCTTTGTTTTGTCATTCCGAGCCGTGCGAGGAATCTCTGCCATTCTTGTCGATTTCAATTTCGGAGATGTCAGACTGTCGGCCTTCGGCCTCGGTACCTCGCACGGCTCGGAATGACAATTTTAAGAAATTGTCGTGAACACATCGTCCTCGGTCTGGATGCCCAGCGAGCGGGCTTTGGGCCCGGCGATGAGGGCGGTTTCATCGAGCGCGTCGACCCAGAGTTTGGCTTCGATGGCCTCGCGCACGTATCGGCTGAGATTTTGGCGCTTGCGCTTGGCTAGTTGGCTGAGGAGCCGCCGGCTGCCCTTGGGCACGCGGATGGTGAGCACTTCGTTCACGGTGTATTACAATGTAATCCGGCCTAGAAAAATCAAGCACCGCCGGTGCGCCGTAAACGCTTGTCCAGATGCGAATAGTCTTCCTGCTCGAGTTTGTTCCACAGGTGGGCGACGTGCTCAATCGGAGGCACAATGTCGCTGTTGTCCTGAACGGTAACCGCAAAAGGGATGGCTTTGCGGTGTTCATGAATCGGTGGGGTTGGCTCTGGCAATTGATTCATTTTTTAAACATCAATCGTGAAACTGACTTTGAAATTCGTGACCAGCTCTATGAGCTCACCGTGAGCGCCTTCTTTTATCTTTTGAGCTTGGCGCATGTACGCCATTGAGTCGTCGAGTTCCTGCTGCGACTCGTAGTCGATGATGGCCTGAAATTGTGGCAAATCGGAAAAACTCGCGGGATTTGTAACACGCAAAATCCGATAGCCCCTGATTTTATTTTTGGTTTGCAGCTTCGTAAGAAATTCGTGCGCCAATGCAGTTACGCGCGGCTCTTCTACACCGGCCTTAGGAGTAAAGAAGACGTTGTAGGAGATCATTCTTAAGCCGAACTAAGATGAGCTACGCGCAGAGGAGAAGGTTAAATTTCCCCCAGCCGCACGCAGGCGGCTTCGCGGTTGGGACCGGCGGGCACGAGCGGCGGGACGGTGGCCTTGCATTTCTCCTGGGCAAATTGGCAGCGCGGATGAAACGCGCAGCCGGCGGGGGGATTGATGGGCGAGGGCGGGTCGCCGGGCAGCATGATGCGCTGGCGCGCGCGTTCGGCGTCGGGGTCGGGCGTGGGAATGGCGCTGACCAGCGCGCGGGTATAGGGATGGCGCGGGCGCTCGATGACATCGGCGGCGGGCCCGAGCTCGACGATTTTGCCGAGGTACATCACGGCGATGCGGTCGGAGATGTGTTTCACCACCGAGAGATCGTGGGCGATGAAAATCAACGAGAGGTTCATGTCGCGCACGAGCTGCGCGAGGAGGTTCAGGATTTGCGCCTGGATGGACACATCGAGCGCGGACACGGGTTCGTCGGCGATGATGACCTTGGGCTGGAGCGCGAGCGCACGGGCGATGGCGATGCGCTGGCGCTGGC
>Ga0210398_10000616_pt1 | contig 39720 bp, 27 predicted proteins | sample IncBWC4OmetaG_FD_161047 | JGI IMG/M metagenome (GOLD analysis project Ga0210398, IMG submission 161047) | Forest soil microbial communities from Barre Woods Harvard Forest LTER site, Petersham, Massachusetts, United States - Inc-BW-C-4-O | ecosystem: Environmental > Terrestrial > Soil >... | reverse complement strand
ATCTCTGCCGTCATCGCGCTGTAACGGTCACGCGCTGGTTTACTTCCTTCTGAATCCTGGCCATGTCCTGATGTAATAGCTGGCCGTGGTCAACCTTAAGATCACCGCCAACATAGACGCGTTCGACGTCGCGCTCCGTGGTGACGAGAACCAGGTTCGCGTAGGGGTCTTCCAATACAGCGCCCAGCTGCGTGGGGTCAATCACCAAAAAGTCGGCAAACTTGCCAGGCTCCAAACTGCCAAGTTTGTTCTTGACACCTAGGACGTCGGCGCTACCCATAGTGTGTAGCCACAATACCTGGTAAGGGCTGATTACGGTCGCGTCTTCATACTTATCGCGGACAGCGTACAGACCAGCGCGCATATTCTCGAAAGGGTCAGCCAGGTCGCCGCTAGCTTCTCCATCTATTCCCATACCTATACGCATTCCTGCTTTGAGATACTTTGGGATGTCAGCCACTCCGGATGCCATCCGGCCGTTCGAAAGTGGATTCCAAGTCATTGCGACATCATTCTTCGCTGTCTGCTGAAGGATGTAATCGTCGGAATGGATGAAGTGGCCGAAGATGAGTTTCTTTGACAGCAGGCCGCTGTCCATAAACCACCGGAACTCGGCGCGCTCTTCGCCTTGAGTTACTGGCTCAGGGGGCTCAAGGTAGTGACTCTGGTTCGCCAGCGAGAATTCATCCATGAGCGCCTTTTCCATGACGGACTGCTGGTAGGTGTTGTTAAAGGCAGTTCCTCCATTAATCATCACGCTCAGAAAGTCAGAAGAGGGTTGTTGCGAGGTAGTCCAATTGAGAAAGGCTTTTAGCCGCTTGCGCGCCTGATCGGCTGTAATTCCAGGCCTGATCATGCCTGGCTCATAGCCGTGAACAAAGCGGATGCCAGAGTTCTCCTCCGCTCGGAACTGAGCCTCATCAAAAGCGTTGTCGTTGTCGCTCCCCCAGTAAATTCGAGCATAGTTGAAGTTATAGGCTGTAGTAATTCCGTTTCGCAGATGATCGAGTGCGCCGAGTAAACAAAACCAATAGAGGTCCTCTGGACTGGCTTTTGCTGACCTCTTGTAATAAAGATCGTCGATCCAGCTAATCAGCGTCTTGTCCGCGGCAATACCGCGATAGGCTGCCTGCCAAAGATGGCTGTGAGCGGAGATGAAACCGGGAATGATCCATTCTCCATGCGCATCAAACACCTCGTCAGCACTTAAGCCAGCCGGGGGATCACCTGCACTCACCGCGAGAATAGTTCCATCCTTGGCAACGACAAGATAGCCCATGAATGGATCTCGCTGCTGGGGAGCCATGGTGAAAATGCGGGCATTCTTTACCAGAAGCTTAGCCGAAGCGGCAAAGAGGCAGGAGGAAAAGCTTATGACGTTTGCTAACAGAAATATTAAAACCAGGGTTGGCCGCGAAAACAAAGGCGAATTCATTTGTGGGCGTAAGCTCCCTTCATCATCGTCACGAAACTGTGAGACGGCGCGTGGTGTGATTTCCGAGTTTATAGCAATTTGCGCTGAACGAGTTTGCGAAGATCGCAATGAAGATCGAGGCCTGTCAGCCTGAAGGCAGGCACGCTCTCGGCCCGCGTCCATAGGCCTGCGTGAAGACTTTGTAGAATTGCGCGTAGCTGCCGAATCCCGCAGCATAGACAGCTTCCGCCAAGGTCTTCTGCTCCGGTTGCCGATACTCTTCCCAAAAACGCGACAGTCGCAGTGAATTGCGATATCGACTCAACGGCACACCAATTTGTCGGCGAAATGTTCGGCTCAGGTAGGACTCGCTCACTCCACAGGCTTCCGCAAGTTCACCCAAGTCCCGACTCCAGCCGTCTTCACTCAAAACCCTGAGGGCGCGACGCACCGCCGGGTGCAGGGCAACGGGATCGCCTAAAACCCTGCCAGTGCGCTGGCTCCGCCAACACAGAAGCAAGAGGTGGTGAAGTCCGGCATTTAACCCATCGGGATCACCGTGCTCGTACGAAAACTCTGATCCAACTCCAAAGCCGGCTTCGCGATTCAGAATATCCGGGTCGAGCGCCCCCCGCATCAGCGAATCCATCGTTTTTCTGATCAGATCGAAACTGTCGGGCTCGAGCAAGGTGTTCAATACGCCATCGTGCTTGCTTGTTCTGCGCTTTAGACCCACATAGGCATCAGTGCGGCAGGATCTTGCAATAAGCGAGGGCTTGAACACTGCGACGTAATTCTGAGCATCGTTCGAGAGATCTACGAGCTGATGCTCCTGCTCAGGATAAAGCCACAAGAGCGTGCGAGGCTGAAAGGTGAATCTGCGCCCGCTCACAACATAAGTGACGGTTCCTCGCACGACGAGGTTCAACTCAAGCTCAATATGATGGTGGCTTTTGAGTTTGGGCGGGTGCCTGGTGGATTCCACAAGATATAAAAATCCATCGTAACCCTTGCGCAGTTTCAGATCTTCCAGCACACGGACAAAATACGACAACTTTTGGGCAGCTGTCGAGAAGACATTCGTAGGCAGCGGATTGTAGTGTGAGGGGAAGCTGCTGAATAGCCAATGGCGTTTTCCTTGAATTCGCGTTTTTGGGGACAGTTGCCTGGCGGAGAAACCGTCGAGGCGTGGACTCTGAAGAGCCCAGGCGGTCTGGAGCTGGAGGCCATCACGTATGGCGGCATCGTTACGCGACTGCTCGTACCTGATCGAGAGGGTCGTCTGGCCGATGTGGTTCTGGGATTCAACGACCTTCGTTCGTACTTGGCGGGCCCTCCCTATTTCGGCGCCATCACAGGGCGCGTGGCTGGTCGTATCACGGGGGCGCAATTCGATCTCGAAGGAAAGACTTACCAGTTGGTTCGAAACGATCCTCCCAATCATCTTCATGGAGGCTTGAGCGGCTTCGATAAGAAGATTTGGACTGCAACCCCGATGGCAGCCCGTGGCGGAGAATGCTCTCTACGTCTCGACTATCGCAGTCTCGACGGCGAGGAAGGGTATCCGGGCACCGTGGACGTTTCTGTCACCTACACGCTCACCAGCGACAATACCTTTGTAATTGAGACCGAGGCCGTCACAGACACGCCGACGCCCTTTAATCTCACGCATCATTCCTATTTCAATCTGGCTGGCGAGGCGTCAGCCTCGATTACAGGTCATGAACTCCAGATCGATTCGGATCAATATGTCGTCACCGACGAGCATATGACACTCCTCGGACGATATGCGTCTGTGGTTGGCCAGAGCAATGACTTTCGCAAAGGACAACGCCTCGGCGCGGCAATTCCGCAATTGTTTCGAAATCATGGCGACCTTTACCGCATCCGTAAACCGAGTGCCGATCATCCTTCTCACGAACTTGTGTCCGCAGCCCGCCTTGTCGATCCCGACACTGGACGCGCGCTCAACATATCTACTACCGAATCGCACTTGCAGCTATACATTAGCGCCGCTCTCGATGGATCCCTGGTTGGGAAATCAGGTGTTCCATACGTAAAGCACGCCGCAGTCTGCCTTGAGTGCCACGGTTATCCGGACGGAGCGAATGCGACAAGCTTCTGTGACAACATACTGCGCCCTGGGCTTCCGCGTCGGCACATCACGAAGTACGCATTTTCTACGGTGGACATTGACCGCACTTCGACCACACGGTTGGAGAACCTGCACGGCACAGAGGAGTATTCGAGGGTGAACGCTGTGGCAAATTTCGCAAGCTCCCGGACACACTTTGGATCGCAACTATGAGCCACAACGCTGCCATCCTGTCTCCACTGCCCGCCAAGCTCGACTACAGTCTCACCGGCCTGAGTGCGGCGCAGGCAATTGAGAAAGGCCTCGCTGAGGCAGAGTGGTATCAATGTCCAGTGCCGCGCGAAACAATGCGCAAGCTTCTCGAGCGGCGGGATGGACCGGCGATTCGCGACACTGTTCTTTGGTTTGCTCTCATTCTGAGTAGTGGCTTCGCTACGTATGTTCTCTGGGGCACCTGGTGGGTGATTTTTCCTTACTTGATTTACAGCGTGCTGTACGCATCGACTTCCGACTCCCGCTGGCATGAGTGCGGGCACGGTACCGCATTCAAGACCGACTGGATGAACAACGCCCTTTATGAGATCGCTTCGTTCATGGTTATGCGCGAGTCTACGGTCTGGCGCTGGAGTCACACTCGCCATCATAGCGACACCATTATCGTTGGCCGCGATCCCGAGATCGCAGTTCCCCGCCCGCCCAATGTGAAAGCCATCATCATGTCTTTCTTTAATCTCCGCAATTATCCGAAGTATTTCCGGCAGATCGTCTTACACTCTTTCGGACGCATGTCAGCGGAGGAAAAAACTTTCATCCCGGAGATGGAGTTTCCCAAGGTATATCGGAACGCGCGCATCTACGTCGCCATCTACCTCGTCGTCATTGGGCTCGCAATCTATACACACAGCATCTTTCCACTGTTCATAGTGGGCTTCACGAACCTCTTCGGTACCTGGCTGCTGGTGGTTTATGGTCTAACCCAGCATGCTGGCCTGGCTGAGAATGTTCTCGATCACCGTCTCAATTGCCGGACGGTTTATATGAATCCTATCCACAGGTATCTCTACTGGAATATGAACTACCACGTAGAGCACCACATGTTCCCGCTTGTGCCCTACCATAGGCAGCGGGAGCTGCATGCGGCTGTGAAGGACGACTGCCCTACACCGTACCCGAGCCTCTTTGCAGCCTGGCGTGAAATATTGCCTGCCGTTCTCAAGCAAGTGAAAGATCCCGCTTACCATGTAAAACGAAAGCTCCCGGAGTCGAAAGCCTACACCAGCGAACGCTGTTACTCCTCCGTCGCCAATCCTGACGAGGAGGGTTGGGTTGGAGTTTGCGCCCCCTTCGACATTGGCACAGCCGATGTCAAACGGTTCGACCACGGAAAGAAGACCTACGCAATCTACCGAGACCAGGACGGCAAGCTCTATGCCACGGATGGGCTGTGCACGCACGGCAATGTGCATCTCTCTAACGGGCTGGTGAAGGATAAACAGATCGAATGCTCCAAGCACAACGGCCGCTTCAACTTGATCGACGGATCCCCGGCGCGTGCGCCTGTCTGCCGTGGTCTTGTTACCTATCCCGTCGTGGAACGCAATGGTCAGGTTCTGGTAAACGTGGCCCGCGCCGGAGGTGTGGGCGCACGCGCGCAGCAGTCTTACAAATTTCGCGTGGTAAGCAATCACAATGTGGCGACTTTCATCAAAGAGCTTGTGCTCGAACCGGCGGATGCCGCGGAACAAATCGGCTTCATACCGGGCGACTATCTGCAGTTTGAAATCCCTGCATACGATGCGATCCCATTCCGTTCATTTGATGTCGCTGAGCCCTTCGCTACGGTCTGGGATCACCAGCATGTCTTCGATCTTGTCGCGCGCAACCCTCCTGGAGGTGCCCACCGGAATAATTACTCGGTCGCGAGCAACCTGAAAACGGAGAGCACGCTGCGCTTTAACGTTCGCATCGCGACGCCGCCACCAGGACAGGACTGCGACCCAGGCGTGGGGTCGAGCTATTTTTTCAGTCTCAAGCGGGGCGATGTCGTTTCAGCCATTGGACCCTTCGGTGATTTCCATATCAAGCCTACTCGGCGAGAGATGGTATACATCGGGGGTGGCGCTGGCATGGCTCCGTTGCGGGCACATCTCTCGCACCTTCTCGAAACAGAACAGACTCAACGGAAGATCAGCTTCTGGTATGGTGCGCGCTCAAGGCAGGAGATCTTTTATGAAGACTATTTCCAGGGTCTAGCCGATAGGCATGGCAACTTTACTTTCCGTCTCGCGCTCTCGTCACCCCTGCCGGAGGATGCCTGGACCGGCCATGTTGGCTTCATCCATGAGGTCGTACGGGATAGCTATTTGCTTCGCCACGCAAATCCGGCGGCAGTGGAATATTATCTCTGCGGTCCGCCAATGATGATCAGGGCATGTACCCGAATGCTCGGCGAGTTGGGCGTGCCTGCACATCAAATTTCCTACGATGAATTCTGATGGAATCCAGATCGCACTTCTTTAATGACGGCTCTAGTAACCCTCCGAAACTTAGCATTTATCTCAATCTTGACAACCTCGTTGATCTGCGTGCCGATACGAGGTGGCCTGGCCTTGAAGGCCTGGCCCGATACGCGCATTTGTTGGACGATGGTTTTGAGGGAGTGCAGCTCACGACCAACAATGCTCCCCCCGCGAATGCGCCTATCCCACACTGTGGCCTCGACCGCATCAATGCTCCGACCGAGGCAGACGCAATCGCCACCAGGCACGCTGAACGCGGTGATGGGTGTCTGACGGTGCACGCCGGTTGGGGACTCGAAAACAACGACGAAGTGTTTCAGCTAGTCGACGCCATTCTCACCGCTTCTGAAAAGTATCACTTGCCTATCTTTATTGAAACGCATCGCGCGACAATCACTCAGGACATTTGGCGGACTGTGCAAATCACAAGAAGATTTCCCGAGGTTCGTTTCAATGGCGACTTCAGCCATTACTATTGTGGCCTTGAACTCGTGTATGGCGATTGGACCGAGAAGCTTGACTTCATGGAGCCGATCTTCGCGCGAGTCGGCTTCATGCATGGCCGCATCGCGAGCCCGGGCTGTATCCAAGTCTCAATCGACGCCGGTCTCAGTTCAAAGGCTGCGCGCCCCAAGGGCCATCCCAGCTATCTGGATCACTTTAAAGAACTCTGGACCCGCGCCATGGTTGGCTTTCTTCGCGGCGCTCTCCCGGGCGACGTGTTGATCTTCGCACCCGAATTATTAGCCAGTACGCATTACTATGCTCGTCTCATTCCAGATGCCTCGGGAAGCCTCGTCGAGGAATCAGACCGTTATGCTCAGGCCCTAGTGTATAAAGACCTCGCCCGCGCCTGCTTTGCCGAGGCACAGAGTCGACTCACCACTGCATCGTAGCTCGGGATGATCACTGACCGAACGACAGGATGAACCCGCTGTGTCGGACGGGTCCTCCTCGTCCGTAGTCAATTAAGCTGCCCGTGCCAGAAGCGAATGCGGATCGAGCACGAACTTCTTGGCAACGCCGGAGTCAAAATCTTTGTACCCCGTTGGCGCGTTCTTGAGCGGGATCACCGTTGCATTCACGATCTTCGCGATCGGCAGGCGATCGTGCAGAATTGCCTGCATCAACTGGCGATTATATTTCAATACCGGTGTTTGGCCGGTGTAGAAACGATGCGACTTCGCCCAGCCAAGACCAAAACGCATCTTGAGATTCCCGTGTTTCGCGCCTTCATCCTTGGAACCGGGATCATCAGTCACGTAAAGACCAGGAATGCCAATGCCACCCGCAGCACGAACTATAGACATCAATGAATTTAATACCGTCGCCGGTGCCTCTTCGCCGTTCGTTCCATGAGCCCTGGCTTCAAATCCGACAGCATCCACAGCGGAATCTACTTCAGGCTCACCGACAACCGCGGCGATCAGCTCGCCCAGATTATCGCTCTTGGTGAGATCTATCGGCGTAAAGCCGACAGCCGCTGCATGTTTAAGACGGTCAGCATTCATATCGCCGATCATCACGACAGCCGCGCCTAGTATCTGGGCCGACGCTGCTGCGGCAAGACCGACTGGTCCAGCGCCGGCTATGTAGACGATGGACCCAACGCCTACGCCGGCGCTTACGGCACCATGAAAGCCAGTAGGCAGAATGTCGGAAAGCATAGTCAGGTCCTTAATTTTCGACATTGCCTGGGCTTTGTCCGGGAACTTGATCAGGTTAAAGTCCGCGTAAGGGACCATGACGTATTCGGCCTGGCCGCCCACCCATCCGCCCATATCGACATAGCCGTAGGCTCCGCCGGCCCGCCCCCGGTTGACATTGAGACACACGCCGGTCTGCTGCTCCCGGCAGGTGCGGCAACGCCCGCAAGCCACGTTAAAGGGCACCGTGACCAGATCTCCAACGTTCAGATATTCGACATCAGAACCGGCCTCGATGATTTCGCCTGTGATCTCGTGTCCAAGCACCAATCCGGCTGGAGCCGTTGTTCGACCGCGGACCATATGCTGATCGGAGCCGCAGATGTTGGTGGCGACAACTTTGAGAATTACGCCGTGATTAATCTTTTTCCCGGATGGATTCTGCATCTTAGGGAAATCGATGGATTGAACTTCGACCTTGTTCGGTCCGAGAAACACTACTCCGGAATTTTCTGCCATGGGACGATCTCTACCTTCCCGCCCGGCATTGTCTGAAGGCTACATGTGGCGCCTGTAGCGATAGTGAAGAGCATAAATACCTCACACCTTCGCAGCATTCGTCGAGCGCCCGGCAATCTTACCTCTCGCTTGAAAAAGATGTCTTTTCGAAACGCGCACAAAAGTTGTCGTTTCTTGTCTCTGCGGCGGCGTCCGACGTGAATGTTGCGAATCGCCGGTGGTTAATGTGAGTACTATTGCCTGCAGATGAACGCACCAGATTGGCCGGAATGCTTGTGAGCCTCGAATCTTCATTTCACGAACAATTCAATACAAAGTTCAAGTAAAAGGAAGACATGTGGAAGGGTGACCGAAGGAAGTTTCTTCAAGGATCGGGGTTCGTCCTCGGCAGCATAGCGCTGAGATCACAAATGGATGGGTCTGCGATGGCAGGCAGGCTCTCCCATAGTCACGACATTCAGCCACTAATGGTGAATGAGACTTCACCAACAGAAGCGTCGCGATCGCTCTCCAACTTCAACGTACGGACTGCGATTGGTCTAGGCGACCGAGCGCCCGGAATCATTGACCAGTATGGTCACCTCGACTCGCGAAATGCAAAGGCCTGCATCACCATTGGGAACTCTTCACGACCTTCGCCGGATCTTAAGTGGTCTCAGTCTCTCGAAGATGGCTATTTTCCGATAGTTCATACAGAGGCTCGATCACGTCAGGGATTCGTAAGCTGGACTTCCTGGGCGACGAACGGAGCGAACATTGAGGCAGACTGTCTCGAGGTCACGCAAGCAGACGTTCCATTGGCATTCACGCTCTGGTTCCCCTTCACAACTGAGATTGAAGCGAAGCACGGAATTGTAACGGGCGGCGATCGCATTCTCGCGGTACTTCCGGTTCAAGCAGCTCACATAGCTCTATCCAAGGGAAAATATAACCTCCTGACGCCGGAGAGGAAAACCTGGTCGCTCAGCCGGCCACCCTGGTCGCAGATGTCGCCCGCGAGCTCTCATCCGATTCCGATTCCCGGCATTGACCCCGCATTTGCAAGCGGGAGATCATCCTATCTTTTCCGTCCGTTGCGATACCGATTTCCAGTCCAACCTGGCAAAACGTACCACGTCATCCTTGGTTTGGTGGCATCGAAGAGCAGCGAATATGGTTTTAACGTTTCGCAACAGCTTGTGAAGCTCTCTGCCGATGGCATGTCTGACACCGTCGATATGGCAAGCCTGGTTCCGGGCAAACCGTTTCTTCGCGACTTTGTAGTTAAGGCGTTCGGTACGGAACTTCATGTCTCGTCGGAGACCGATCCCTCCTCCACCTCTCCCTATCGCTATACGCTCTTGAACGCCATCTGGATTTTCGACGATATGGTCGACCCGATTCAAGTTCAGGCGGGAACCTTGAGCGACAAAGCCCTCTTCTATGTTCGCTGCGGAGAGGAACCGATGAAGGATCGGGCGTGCGCCGTCACCTTCGATGTTTTACAAGGCGCCGCGGTTAATTCCACACTCTATCTTCCGTACGACCTTAATCAAGGCAGTCACAACATGATCGCGACTACTTTGCGTGCCGGCTCGTCAAAGAGCGCTGCAAAGCAACGGTGGGAGCTTCTTCTCCAGAATGGAGCCCAATTCACAACCGGAGACAGCCGACTTGATAATCTTTACCGAACCTCTCTCCTCAATATTTTTCTGCTTCGCACGAAGTATCCGGGTGCAGCAAACCATGGTGAAGATCTATATGTAGTCAAACCGGGTGCGGCAATTTATGACGCATTCTGGTATCGGGACGGCGCCTACATTACGGCTGCCCTCGACGTCGCCGGGCACTCCGAGGAAGCAGAGAAATCGCTGCGTCTCTTTTGGCAGTCTGGTCTACCTGGCAATTTCGGATCCTACGAACAGCAGGAATGCGGCGCCTGGCAAGCTCCAATCGGTCAGTCAGATGGTCAAGGACAGGCCCTATGGGCGCTCGTTCACCATTTTCAATTCTCAGGAAATATAGAGTGGCTAAGGATCGTTTATCCGAGCATCAGGAAGGGAGCGGCGTGGATTCGAACCGTAACCGGCGAAACACGGTTTCTTACGGAGAACGGCGATAGACCAATCTATTATGGGCTGCTGCCCGCGGCCGAAGGCGAAGCGATAGGTCAAGGCTACATTTACTATCACGATTTCTGGGCCACAGCGGGACTTCGGATGGCGCTGGAAGCTGCGAAAGCCCTGAATGAAGACCACGACGTCGCCTGGATAAAGGATACTTACGAAACATTTGTCGCAAATCTATCTGCTTCAGTACAACTCGCGTTCAAGCGAATCGGCGACAATCAATATATCCCCGCCACTCCATTTCACTCGGTTTCTCAACTTGATATCTGGGGTGCTATAGCGGCCCTCTATCCGACGCAATTTCTTAAATCAAACGATCCTATGATTTCGCAGACGCTGCACCTGATGCGTCAGAATTGCCGGGAAGATGAGTACATGTATTTCAATAAGAGCAAAATCTGGACGTACATAACGGTCGATTGGGCGATGTGCTATCTACTTCGTAATGATCTCGAGATGTTCTTTAGACTGTTTGACGGTTATGTGGCACACGCTTCTCCAACAAACGGTTGGACTGAGGAAATATTTGTAGATACGCGGCTGGGTACAGGCGATATGCCACACGGCTGGGCTGCGGCACAGTACGTGCACCTGCATCGCAACTCTCTGGTCTACGAAGATGAAGACATCCTTCACTTGTGTTGGGGCGCGAGAGAAGCGTGGCTGAACAACGGAATCGAGGTTCGTCGCGCTCCCACTAAATTTGGCACCGTCGATTTCGCATTTCGCAGATCCGCCGACGCGCTCACACTGGACTATCGGCTGGTTCGCAGATCTCATCAGCAACCCTGCCGCCGGGTTCAACTGCACCTGCCGCCACCCAGCGGGGAAAAACTAACTGTCCGTATCAACGGTATCGGCAAAACTGTAGCAGCTGGTCAGCACATGATTCAGGTCGAATAGGACATGTCGCTTTCGGCTGCGTTAATCAGGCCTGCGGGTTGCCCTTTCTCGGCGAAGTAAGTTGCCGCCCAAATCAGGAGGGAGTTTCTAGGGAGCGACCTCTTGAGATGAGCCAGGCGTGAATTGGCGGCGAAGAGTTCTCGGGCCGAATCCCTTGATCCGTTTGAACTGACGGTTGAAATTCGAGTAATTGCCAAAACCGACTCTGAAGCCGATGTCCAAAATACTTTCGTCAGTATTGATTAAAAGCTGCGCGGCAGCTCCCACCCGAAGTTCATTCAAATATGCCGTCATCGTGCGACCGGTCGCGCGCTTAAAGAACCGGCACAATGAGGCCTGATCCATATGAAAGCGCTTCGACAGTTTGGCGAACTCGACCTCCTCGTCAAAATTCTCATTTAGGTAGAGACAGATTTCATCGATCCGATGCTGATCCGCGACTCGACACATTGGTTTTACTTTCAGTGTGGAAAGCACTCGCGCGCCACTTTCGTCCGCAAGATCTATAAGGACCGACAACAATGTAGCCAATCTCTTCGCGGCTGATTGAAGCGGAAGTCTTGCGAGGGCTCTAGTGACTTTGCGGCCTGTCTCGGTATGGCCGAAGGCAAGTCCACTCGAGGAGCGTCGCAGGAGATGCGCGACAGTAGACATCTCCTCAAGGTCGAAAAATCGTTCCCCCAAAAAGTCTTGGCGGAATTGCACTACCACGGCGCGATGCAACTCCACACTGTTGGCCTTTACGGGACCGGAGCGCCAACTGTGTGGCACGTTCGGACCGAGCAGAACCAGATCGCCGGGACCATAATCGGCAATCCCATCGCCCACCAACCGCTGACCACTGCTGTTGATGATCAGCGTTAACTCGAACTCCGGGTGATAGTGCCAGTAGAAGGGGAACTCAGGATCGTTTCTCTCAAACGCGACGAATGAGGACGGCCCGGAGGCAACCTTCTCGAAATACGGCTTCATGCGCCACAGTGTAACTGAATTAGCTAATATTGCGCGCCTTTCGGAGAAACGATGTCAATTCTGTATCTATAGTAGTCAATCAATGAGAGGACATAATCTGTCGGGGAAAGCTAGTGTTATCGGTGATGATCGTAGATATGTCTTAGGTGGTAACAATGAGCATTCGTTCCGCAGCCGGCATCTTTGACGAAGCCCAGGACTCCGCGTGTTCGCCGCGAATTTCGCTAGACTCCTACGCAGGATTTGCGGGCTTGCCACCCCTGGTTGGCTTGCACACCATGGCCGAGGCGGCGACAGCCGGTTTGACTGTCAGCGGCTCGGTGGCCCGGCTGAAGCGTGTGCACTGGTCGCTGAAGCGGCTGCACCAGATCTTCGTATCGCGCATCACGAGTGAGCCGATCTACGAACTTAAGATGGCCTTCAGCCTGCACGCTTATTACTGCTCTGAGCATGTTGGAGAGTTTGCCTCCCGCGTTCGCGAAATGAGGCAGCCGCCGTACGGATTGGAGGTGTCGCCGCATTCAGCTCTCGATTTGTTTTTCGACGAGATAATGGCTGCGCCTGACACTCCAGCCCTGCTCCTCGGATTGTACGAATACGCTGTACCTGAGCTCATCCGCGCTCTCGAGAATCTGATCGCCGATACCAACAAGCTCTTCGATCATCCGACATATCGGATCTGTCGTTTAACGCTCGTGGAGATGCAGGACTTGCGGCAGTACGGTGCAAACGCCGTGCGTTGCCTTGTTAGCCAAGATGCACACCTCGAGCTGCGGGATTGGGGCACCACACTCGAACGCATGCTCGCCGCGGCGGGCGGCCTGGATGGCAAGCAGGATCCAACTGAAGACGTTGTTCCCCGCCAATTCTCCGCGGTCCCATATAAATACGATCCTGTGCCAAAACGCGATGATCGGTTCACGGACCCTTACAACATGGGTGTGAATGCCGAAGCACTCCTTTTCGATGACAGCATTCCCCCTTTCCCGAAGACCATCATGCTGTATTTCAAGCGCATGCGTGAAATCGACGTGCCCGAGATGATGGCCAGCATACTTGCAGAGATGAACGGAAAATCCTGGGAGTACTACCGTGACATGACCCGTCAGTTATGGGATGAAGCACGACACGCGATGATGGGGGAGCTCGGATTCATCTCGATGGGAATTGATTGGTCGACAATTCCCTTCAATTTCACCTGGTCTCTTGGCCTGAACACCATGCTAACTGCGAAGGAGCGGCACGCGGTACTTTTCACCATCGAACAGGGACTTATGCCGAAAAAGACCGGCAAGCAACATGAGTGGGAAATAGCTGTAGCGTCTGCCAATCCGTTGGCCGCTATGATCCAGGACTATGACTGGGCCGACGAAATTCTACACGCTAAGATCGGTCGTGATTGGATAGTTTCGGAAATAGGATCACAGGCCGAGGCAACAGCCTACGGCGATCAGGCGTGGTCCAAAATTCTGGTGGATTGGAAGAAATGGAAAGAGGATGGACTCACGGAGCATCGTAACTGGTGGCCTGACATCTATCGCGCCGCCTGCCAGAACCACGGCGTCCATCCTGATCCGGAGTTACTTGCCTACAACATCACCTACGAGAAGGCACGGGCCGATCTGAAGGAAGATGTTTCCTGATCCGTAGTTCTTCTTAGCGCAACAACTGGAGAGAAGAGCGCATGATAGAGCTTTCCTACCGGAAGCTTGTCGTCAAATCTGTCGTTCCGGAGGGCGAAACAGCGAAATCGTTCTATCTTACGCCTGCAGACGGTGGACCTCTCGATCACTACTTCCCCGGTCAACATCTTCCCCTCAGGCTGACCATTCCTCATCTTGAGAGGCCGGTATTTCGTTGTTACACCATCTCAAACTACGGAGAGAACTTCTACCGTTTGACCATCAAGAAGGAGTTAGCTCCAGCCGACAAACCTGAAGCGGCCTCCGGACTCAGCTCCTCTTATTTCCACGACACGGTACGCCCGGGTGACATCCTGGAAGCCAAGCCTCCCTCCGGAAACTTCTGGCTCGATTTGGATCGGAATCACCCCCTTGTCATGCTGGCCGGCGGCATTGGTGTCACTCCTATGATGAGCATGCTGGAGGCGTTAGACCGCGCCGGCTCCAATCGCAGCGCGTACTTCTTCTTCGCTCTTCGCCACGGTGGCGATCACGTGTTCCATTCGCAGTTGGGGGCGATCGCGGAACGACGCTCGAACCTCCGCATGCGCGTGTTCTACGAACAACCTCGCGACAGGGACGTCGTGAGGCGCGACTGTCAGCACATCGGCCGGATCGAAGTCGCGACCTTACGCGAGCATCTGCCTTCGCTGGACATGGAGTATTACGTCTGCGGGCCGCCAGGCATGATGAAGGCCCTCACTGAAGGGTTGAGCGGGGCAGGAATCTCGTCCGACGCAATCCGTACCGAGTCCTTTGGCCCCTCAAGCGCAGCCCTAGTGGCGCTTGCATCGTCTGGCAAAGAGGAAACGAAAGCCTCATCTGAAATCATGGTGACGTTCGCCCGTTCCGAAATTAGTGCTCCCTGGACCGGTGAGGTGCCGTCACTCCTTCAATTGGCGGAGATAAACCGCGTCGACATCAGCTCAGGCTGCCAGTATGGCGACTGCGGAACCTGCATGGTTCGGCTTCTTGAGGGCAAAGTGGCTTATCGCCATCCTACCGGTGCGCGCATCGATCCGGGGTATTGTTTGCCATGCAGTTGCCGCCCTGAGACGTCAATTGTGCTGGATGCGTGAGAGGTCAACAGGCTGCGAAGAACGAAATTGGAAGGAAAGTTAAGATGAGCACCGCAGCAAGAGCCATCGTTACTGACGGCCACGGGCATTTTGAGTTGATGGAAGTACAACTCGGAGATCCTCACCCTGGCGAGGTGCTTGTCGAACTCAAGGCGAGCGGTGTTTGCCACACTGATTTCGACTCGCTTTCCTGGAAGCGAAGAATGATCTTGGGCCACGAGGGTGCGGGAGTGGCGATTGCCTGCGGTGAAGGCGTGACCAATGTAAGGCCGGTTGACCGCGTGTTGTTGAACTGGGCGATCCCATGCGGCAATTGCTTTCAGTGCCGGAACGGCGCTGAGAATATCTGCGAGCAAAAGCCCACTGTGCCCGATGAACGGTTCCAGTGTGGCGAAGAGCCTCTGAATACTTCATTCAATCTCGGGACAATGGCGACCCATACCGTTGTGCCCTGGCAGGCAGCGGTTCGAATCGACGTGGAGATTCCCTTCCCTTCAGCGGCGATTCTCGGATGCGGCGTCATGACCGGCTTTGGATCGGTAGTAAACGCAGCCCGCGTTGAGAAGGGCAGTTCGGTTGTTGTGTTGGGAACGGGTGGAGTGGGTCTGAGCGTCATTCAAGGGGCCGTACACGCGTGTGCTCGCATGATTATCGCGATCGACGTGAACCCGAATCGTCTGGCATTGGCGCAGATGTTTGGGGCAACCCACACGATCCAGGCCAGCCGGGATGACGCCCGCCTCTACCGGGCTGCGCTCGAGGTGAAAAAGCTAACCAGCCGCGGTGCGGACTATGCCTTCGAGTGCACGGCAGTTCCGGAACTCGGGACGGCTCCTCTATCGATGGTTCGCAACGGTGGAACTGCTGTTGCTGTGAGCGGAGTGGAACAGATGGTGGCAGTCGACATGGGGCTTTTCGAATGGGACAAGCGCTATATCAACCCACTGTATGGACAATGCCGACCATTCACTGATTTCCCTGTCCTGCTTTCCCTGTACCATCGAGGTCGACTGAAACTCGACGAGATGGTGACTCGCACATATCCGCTATCGGGTCTGGCAGAGGCGTTTGAACATATGAAGAAAGGCATAAATGCCAAGGGGGTCTTGATCCCAAATGGCTCCTCGTAGGCCAGCCGGTGGTATTCGAAGCATTGCTGCTTCAGACCCACAATTTGAATGCCGCGGCATTCGGTTCCTGACTTTTTACAGCCCGTCTCTCGGAGGACGGGGCGACGTAAGTGTCTTTGTGCCTGCCGGAATTGAATCGCACACATCCATCCCCATGGTGATCCTGTTGCACGGAGTCTATGACAGCCACTGGGCATGGTTCTTCAAGGGTGGCGCTCACGAGGTTGCCTCGAAGCTCATCGCAAAGTCCGAGATGAGGCCGATGTTGCTGGTTGCACCCTCTGACGGTCTTTACGGGGATGGGAGCGCTTATTTTTGCCACTCGGGCCGAAACTACGAGAGATGGATCACTGATGACTTGATTGAAGGTCTCATCAAAGCATTCGCGTGCGTAGATGCTGACTCTGTAGTCTTTATCGCTGGACTCTCAATGGGTGGCTACGGCGCGCTGCGTCTCGGGATGAAACGTCCCGATATCTTCCGCGGTATTTCAGCGCATTCGGCAATCACACAGATAGAGGAAATGCACCAGTTCACGGCCCACCAATTTCCGCCTGAGAGTGTCCACGCTGGGGAAACCGACCTCCTTTCCTGGGTCGAGAAGAATCGCGATATCCTGCCTCCGCTCAGGTTTGATTGTGGAACGCGCGATCTATTGATCGAGGGAAATCGGCGTTTTTGTCGGGAATTGAAGAAAAGGCAGATCCCTCATCGATACATGGAATTCGAGGGCGGCCATGACTGGTCTTATTGGCATACGCACGTCGAATCAAGCTTCCTCTTCTTCGAAGAAATTCTGCGAGAGGCGTCGAATCCCGATTGAAGCACATCTGAAACATCGCAGCCTGCGGTTCGTGCAAATGACATATAGAAATCGATCAATTCGTACGAGGACACTAGTGCGATGAGCCGATTAACCTGTAGGCTAGTTTGATGCCTGCGGCGAGTGGCGCAAAGGTCCTATGCAAACAGCACTGCCGGTTCCACTCGACTCCAAACCACACTCACCACAACCTCTTCCAGTTATCCGCACGCTGGTTATAAGCGGGCTGGTTGCGGCACTGGGTGGACTGCTGTTCGGTTTCGATACCGCCGTTATCGCGGGAGCCACGCATTCACTTACCAGAGTCTTCTCGCTGACTGCTGCAACGCTCGGGGTCACTGTGTCCAGCGCTCTTTGGGGGACAGTCGTTGGCGCACTGCTCGGTGGCTATGCTGGCGAGAGATTCGGGCGCCGCGACAGTCTTCGGATAATGGCGGTGCTGTACCTGATCTCTGCCATTGGCTGCGCGCTGGCCGGTAATTGGTATTTCCTTCTCGTCTCTCGAATCATCGGCGGTCTGGGAATCGGCGGCTCTTCCGTGCTCGGCCCCATGTATATTGCTGAGATTTCTCCTGCCCGGTTTCGGGGCCGAATGGTGGGCTTCTTTCAGTTCAATGTTGTCGTTGGAATTTTGTTCGCCTATTTCTCCAACTACCTCATATCCCTCACAAAGAGCGGGATCAACGAGTGGCGATGGCAGCTGGCTGCTCCGGCACTTCCGTCCCTCATATTCTTATTCTTGCTTTTTGCTATTCCGCGTAGCCCTCGTTGGCTTGTCGAGAAGAAGCGCTTCGGCGAGGCCCGCGATGTGCTCGCAAAGGTGGGTGAAATCAATCCGCAGGGCGAACTCGCCCAGATAATCGAATCAGTCAAGTTGGAGGAGCGCCTTTCCGGAGAGAAACTGTTCACCCGAAGCCACAGGCTTCCAATTTTTCTCGCTGTGACGATCGCCATCTTTTGTCAATTTTCCGGTATCAACGCTGTTCTCTATTACCTCAATGACATCTTTTTAGCGGCTGGTGCGAGCGCGAACTCCGGAGGAATCCAAACAATTGCAGTTGGAGCCACAAATCTGGTCTTCACAAGTCTAGCCATGCTGGTGATCGACAAGGTAGGCCGTAGAATCCTCCTCCTGATTGGCTCCCGTGGGAATGGCCGCCACGCTACTGGGCATCGCCCTCATTTTCAAGACGCAAATGCATCGTGAGCTCCTGGTCTGGCTGTTGATCGGCTATTGCGCTTCATTTTCTTTCTCGTTAGGCGCTGTAATCTGGGTTTACATGAGCGAAGTATTTCCGAACGGCGTTCGTGCGAAAGGCCAGACTTTGGGAAGCCTTACACATTGGATGATGAACGCGATTATTGCCATCGCATTCCCCATGCTTGCGGCGCGATCGAGCGCATATCCGTTCCTCTTTTTTGCGGCCATGATGGTCGTCCAGTTTTTCGTCGTACTTTTCGTTTATCCAGAAACGAAGAATGTCTCTCTCGAAGACATGCAGCTGAAAATGTCGACCACCTCCTAAAACTTGCGACAGCCGTCTTCTCGATTCGCCGCCAAAACGCCGGGCGCATAATTGCCGTGCATAGGCAAACTCCTGTCAGGGATCGCCGGGGACACTGCAAATGGCGTACACAATGTGGTCAACTGTAAAAAGGACAGCTGTCTATCAGCGATGCTAGCGTTCTATTCCACTGGATAAGGAATGAATCGCAGAGACACACTCAAGCTGCTGTTGGCGGCCTCAGGCAGCGCAGTTCTCCCGTCACCCTTCACCTCAGGCCTTCAACACGCGGCTTCATCCGCCTACCCCCCGCAAGTCGAGAGCGCTACCGGCCATAACGAAGACGATGCTGCAAAGAACACCGCCGGGCCGGTGTTCACGTGGCTGACTCTGGGCGAGGTGAAGCCTACGGGTTGGATCAAGGAGCAAATGCTCCGCGATCTTAACGAAGGGTTTGCAGGGCATCTAGGAGCTCTGTGTCACGAAGCCTCATCCGATATCTTTGTCAGTCACCGGAACAGTGCTGCTTCCGCCAATAACGCGAACGTCTACAAAAATAACTGGTGGAACGGCGAGACTGAGGGTAACTGGAGAGCCGGCTTCATCATGATGGCCTATCTGACCGAACACAAGCAGGCCATGCAAGAAGCCGATGACTTCGTGCGTCATATTCTGTCTTCACAGGATGCAGACGGCTATCTCGGAGTTTTCGCGCCAGACCTCCGGTTTTCCAGGCCAGGAGATCTGTGGACGCAAGCGTGTTTAATGCGCGGGCTTCTGGATTACTCCGAGTTAACCGGCAACTCGGAGGTGAGAAAGGCGGTGGTACGCGCCACGGATTTGACGATTTCCAAATACAGCCAGCGTAAGACGCCAGTGCCCTTCGATTACACGATCTCCGGGCAGGGCCTGAGTCACGACTTGATGATTTCAGATGTGATGGAGAGATTGTTTGATCTCACCGGTGATCCTAAATACCACGACTTCACGGTTAGCCTTTATCAGAGTATGAGTCGCAACAGCAGCACCGCAGATACAAGCCTTGCCTCTCTACTCGATCTGAATTCTGGCTTTACGAACCACGGCGCCAACACTTTTGAGGCCATCAGAGTTCCCCTCTGGCTCTGGATGGCAACCCGACGAGAAGACTTCGGGCGCGCTTCCCGCAATGCGCTGGACAAATTAAGTCGCTACACGGAACCCAGCGGTTCAGACGTGAGCGAAGAAGATATCTCGAACCTGAAGCCTGACCCGACATCTACGGAGTACGAATACTGCGGCACGAAGGAATTGCAATTTACTCTGGAGTCCGCATTGCAAAAGACTGGCGCAGCATCTCTCGGAGACAAGATTGAGATGATATGGTTCAACGCAGCACAAGGCTCCCGATTACCCGACGGCCGAGCCGTAACCTATCTTACGTCCGACAACCGCCTTCATTGCGATGGCTTGTCGCCGGATGGCACGAAGCCTCAGATCAGAAACAAGTTCTCCCCCACCCACACAGATGTAGCGGTTTGCTGCAATCCAAACGCGACTAACGTGGCGCCGCTCTTCGTTCGCGGCATGTGGATGCGGCACTCAAGCGGTGGCCTGGCTGCCCTGCTCTACGGACCTTGTGTCGTATCCACCACCGTCGACAACGTTCCGGTGCGCATTGAGGAGAGGACTCACTATCCCTTTGATAACACTGTTGACCTCGAGATTCAGACAGGGGGCGCTCCCGAGTTTCCCCTTTATCTGCGCGATCCAGGCTGGTCCCACGGAACATCCGTAAAATGTAATGGTGCTGCAATTACCCGCGCGAGTTCCTACTGGGTAGTCAAGAAAAAATGGCAGCAAGGAGATACGGTCCAGATCACCTTTGCGCCGACGATTCGGGAGGTTCCGGCTGTCAACGGAGAGATCGCTCTTCAATATGGCTCCCTCGTATTTGCTGAGCCAATCGATGCACAGAAAATCACTCTGAAAACTTATGCCCTCCCCGGTTTCGAAGACTCTTACTACAAGCCGACGTCACCTAAGTATGAAGGCGTGGCTCTCCCCTCGTCCTTACGACGGCAGTCATACGGGTTTAAGGCGATTTCAGCTACTGACGATGTGAATCCGTTGCGCCCATTTGATGCAGCGGTCATAACGTTGCAAGGAACGATGACGAGGCAATCAGACGGGACACCAGTGCAGACTACCCTGATTCCCTTGGGAAATGCCGCCATTTTGCGCCGAATCACCTTTCCCATTGGATAGCTTCGCCTGTGAGAACGCATAAGACGCGGTGCGACATTTCGGCCCTGCAAACACCACATCTCGCCATGTCGGCATGTAGTCTTCCAACTAGCTCGAACTCTTTGTGCCTGGACGCTCCTTCTCTTCTACAGTCTTCATGCATCGAGACGCTCAACATTTGCCTCAACAAGGAGAATCGTTGACAACCTTGAATCGACGCACATTCATTCATCGTTCCACCGGAGCGATGGTCACGGCTGCATCGGGCAAAGTCTTCGGCAACCTCGGAGCCCCATCGATTTCCAGCCAAGACGGAGATTTGCGGGTCCAGGGTCCAAACTATACATGGGAATATTCACAAACTGACGATACCTTTCGCCTGCGCGATACCCGGAAGCGGCTCGTGGTAAGCGGGAGACTTCAGCCAGCAGTGGTTGTGGCTCCTGTGCAGGACCCCTCGCAAAGGCACTCCATTCCCGGGAAGGTAACCGGTCATCGCATAGAACAAGACCGTGTGACCATAGAATACGAGAAGGTTAACGGCGAAGCCCATGTCACCGTTACGTGGCGCTTCGACGAACTCGGTATATGGCTCATTCCCATCATCTACGACACTCCAGCACTCGAGGACGTGGTAAGCCTGCATTATTTCAACGACATGAACGGAACAACCAGCAAGCCGTCGCTCCATTCCAGTTATCTGGTCGTTCCAGGAATCAGCGAAGGATCGTCGGTCAGTCCGATCGTGCGGGATGATATCCACCTCAACCAAAATGTATGGCTGGGCCGCGGGAGCTTTATTCCAGGCCTGAATCAACAATGGGGCCTTCCCGTTCACTACTTCGCTGGATTTAGCGTCGATTCATCGAACGGGTTGAGAAATATGTTCACCGAAGGAAGGTCGGAAGCATTTACCTGTGGCTTGGCCGACCTGCCCTGCGGCGACCTGTTCCTGGAGCTATATGAAGGGAGCTGCAGTCCCTGGATCGATTACCGGAGCGATTTGTGGAAGCATCTTCGAGGTCCCGGCAAGTTATCGCTGGGTGCTACGTGGTCGTGGTCGGTCGCCACCGATTATCTCGACTCGATTGCCGGCTATTATCGCAGCTTGCTCCAGGCCGGCGCTATTCACGTTCATCAGAACTCGCCTAGAAAGACCGCGATTGCCCTTACGCCCGAATTCTGCACTTGGGGCTCACAGGTTGATGAGAATAAGTTTCAAGATCATCTGGATGAGGCTTTTCTGAACCAGACCTACCTGGCCCTGAAGGCTTCGGGCCTGAAGGCGGGGTTATTCTCCATCGACGATAAATGGGAGGGCTCCTATGGAAATCTGGAGCACTCGACAGAAAGGCTTCCACATTTCGAGCAATTTCTCGACCAGTTGCGGGCCGACGGCTACCGCGTTGGAATGTGGGCTGCCCTTATGCGATGCGAACGGCCGGCCGATATTGGTTTGACCGAAGACCATATGTTAAAGCGGCCAGACGGTACTCCCTATCTGGCCAAGAATTCCGGCACCTCCCACTACTACATACTCGACTTCACCCAGCCAGCGGTAGCAAAGGTCTTAAGCGACCTCGTGCGAAAGTTCATTCGCCGCTACAAGCCGGACCTGTTCAAGTTCGATTTTGGTTATGAACTGCCTGCCGCTGGTATAGCAGCTCCCCAGGATAAACGGTGGACTGGCGAACGGCTGATGTGGAAGGGTTTGGATGTCGTAATCGGGGCGATGAGAGAAGAGAATCCCGACCTGGTCGTGATGTACTACCAGTTATCGCCGCTCTTTCTCGACTATTTTGATTTACATAGCACCGACGACCTCTTCCTGGCCGCGGGAGAATACGATCTGGAGGCAAACCGGCGTATCTACTTCAGTAGCCTGCTCGGGCCCTTGGGGATTCCCACATACGGTTCATCCGGGTACGACTGGGCCAGCGCGCCGCACATCTGGTTTGATTCTGCCGCCGTAGGGACGATCGGCTCACTCAACGAGTTTAAGGTGGATGAGCAAGCAGAAGGTAGCACGCCAGAACTCATCGCAAAATACAACGGAATTGCGAAGGTGTTGCGGCCCACAAACATCTTTAAAGTTGTGCCACTTGGCACAATCTCCGAAGCGCCGACCTTCGGAGCGCATGCGCGCTCCTGGGCCAGAATCGAAGGTGGGGAGCTCGTTCTCCTGGCTTTTCGGCCGCCTATACCCGGAGAGGAGAATCCTCTCTTTTCGGAGGCCAATGATTCGCTGGTTAAGGACCTCGTTCGTTGCCAGGTGCCCGTGGTAGTTTCCTCACGTGGAAGCAAGAGCATAACTCGAGACGGAGAGTTGGCGGTTGTGCCTTACCGAGGCGGAGAGATCACGATTCGCCGGGATTCGGGCAAGGTCGCCAAGACGATAAGTCACTATCTCGGCGGCTCGACCATTCAAGGTAGCGTACCCATCCAGGACAACCAGTTGACGATCAAATCCGCCTACCGAGACTCATCTGGGCGACCCCTGGAGTGGATCGAAATCCACATTTCTTAAAGACGAGCTGAGAATGATCTCAACCACGCAACACGCGGCCAAGTATCCCAATATGCCCTACGTGATCTTTTTGGGCGCGGCAGCGGCATTGGGAGGAATGATGTTCGGATTTGACCTGGCAATCATCGTTGGTGCCGGGCCATTCCTCGTTCAACACTTCGGCTTGGGCGATCTGGGTTTGGGTTGGGCATATAGCTCGCTTTTGTTTGGCTGTGTGCTGGGCTCAGTGGCTGCTGGTCGATTGACCGACTATTATGGGCGTCAAAAGTTGTTGCTCTTCGTGGCTCTCCTGTTCCTTATAACTTCAGTTGCAACTGGTATCGCTCCAACCTTCGCTCTTTTTATTGCGGCAAGATTCGCAGGCGGGGTTGCAGTCGGCGGTGTCTCCGTACTTTCACCGATGTACATAGCAGAGGTGTCCCCGCCCGGCATACGCGGGAGGATGGGGGCAACTTATCAGCTGTCCATTACCGCAGGGATCTTATCTTCTTACTGCATCAACTACTGTCTGCGGAATGAGGGAGCTTGGAATTGGCGATGGATGTTCATTACCGGTGCGTTGCCGAGTGTCCTGTTCTTCGTGACGCTTCTTCGAGCCCCGGAAACCCCTCGCTTCCTCTTCAAAATTGGAAAGAAGGCTGAAGGGCTTGCGCTACTCGCGCGCCTCATGGACCCCGATGAGGCAGCAATAGAAGCAGCTGAGATCGAAGCTAGTCTGGCCGGTCCGTCGGCTGCTTCAGAGCATCTGGACATCAAGCCTATCAGACGCGTCCTCATCATCAGCTTTGTTCTTGCAATTCTGGTTCAGGTCTCCGGGATCAATACAATTATCGATTATGCCCCGCTGGTTTTGCGATCAGCCGGATGGAGAATCGACGCGGCGCTTTTTTCAACCTTCGTTATTGGCGGAATCAATTTTGCGTTTACTCTGATCTCCTTCTGGACCATCGATCGCTATGGACGCAAGCCCCTCTATATCGTTGGGTCCCTGGGCATGGCTGTCGCCTTGTTTCTGGTGATAGCGATGCTGTCAGCAGGTCGCTTTAATGCCCTACTATTGCTCGTTCTGATGGCGTTGTTCATTGCGTTTTTTGCGTCTTGCATCGGTCCGGTTTTTTGGACGCTGGTTCCCGAGATCTTTCCGAACAGGGTACGCGGTCGAGCAATGGTAGTTCCGGTGGTCACTCAGTGGGTAGCAAATGCCTTTGTAGTTCTTCTGTTCCCGCTAGCATTCAATCGGGTGGGTAAACTCCCTACATTCGCCTTTCTAGCCTCCATGGCTGCCTTGCAGGCATTATTCACCTGGCGGTTCTTACCAGAGACAAAAGGAAAGACGCTCGAAGAGATTGAGGACTTTTGGAGTCAGAATCCAGTCATTTCGCAGCTGCGCAGATGAGGGAGCTCTTTGCGCTGAGCGTTCTGCTTTCCGACAAGGAGCGTCCTCTTGCGCTCTTGCTACTTCCAAATCTCCCGATACAATTGCTCGATCTCGGAAGCTGACGGAATCCGCGGGTTATTTTGCGGCGAACCAGAAGCCAACGCCTGCAACGCCATAGTCGGAATGAGCTCAAAGTATCGCCTCTCAGGGATGCCGAAACTCCTGGGAGACGGAACTTCCAACTCCTCATTCCTTCGAAACAGTTCTCTCACCAGCTTGCTCACAGCATCCAAGTCCGCATCTTTCTGGGTCGCGATCCCCATGGCTCGGGCGCAATCGGCATAACGGGCAGGAGCGGCTATCGCCGAGAACTCGGTGACCGTCGGCAGTAACATCGCATTTGAGAGGCCATGCGGAACATGAAAGAAGAATCCAATAGGGCGGCTCATACCGTGAACCAGGGCAACACTTGCATTGGAAAAGGCGATGCCCGCCAGCGTAGCTGCCGCCATCATCCCCTGGCGAGCGACGCGATTCTCAGGCTGTCGAAATGCGATCGGCAGCTCTGTCCATATTGTCTTCATTGCCGACAACGCGAAGGCATCGGTAAAGCGATTGGCCTTGCTGCTTACATACGCCTCAATCGCATGGGTAAGAGAGTCCGTGCCCGTATCCGCAGTCAGGCGCTTCGGCATGGACATCGTCAATTCGTAGTCGACGACGGCTGCAGAGGGCAATAGCACACTGCCGGCAATCAGCATCTTTTCTTCGCTCTTGGAATCGGAGATAACCGCAAAGCGACTCACCTCCGAACCAGTACCAGCCGTGGTCGGTATGGCAACATGCGGAGGACCTGCTGCAGGGATGGGTTTGGGAACTTTGTAATCGCTAACGCAGCCTCCATTACCCACAAGCAGCCCAATAGCCTTGGCCGTGTCGATCGAACTCCCGCCTCCCAGACTGACAAGGCTGTCGTGCCTGCCCTGCAGAAAGGCGTTCAACCCTTCCTCGACCGCAGCCGTCGTTGGGTCCGCAACCGCCCCGGAGAAAACTTCACACCGCATTCCGGCTGTTAGTATCTGGTCCCGTAATTTGCCAGCTAGACCGCGACTCAAAAGAAACGAATCCGTCACGATCAGTGGCTCGCTGCACTTGAGAGAGGCAAGAACACTTGCCGTCTCATTAAACGCTCCCGCTCCAGTCTTTATGATTCCGGGTATGCGAATCTCCGCTGTCATATGCCGCGCCAACTCCTCCACATCGCGCGACTCCGGTGCGTCCCGGCATCGCCCGCCCAGACCGCCCCCGAAACGCGGAAATTAACTTTCAAGCTCTACGGCAAGCCGCGGTCCTCAAGGCAAACCGCGATTCAGCACGCAAACGGCGGCAGGTATCCGAAGCTCTCAGATACACTTCCCCGTCACTCCCGCTAGTAATAAAGTTTTAGAGCGAGCTGTAAAATCCGCGGATTGCTACGCGAAGAAGTGATCTGGCTGAACCCTGCGGTGTTCAGAAAGTTCAGGTTTGCGGACGGGTTTGCGAAGGAATGCCAATTGGGAAGGTTGAACGCCTCCGCCCGGAATTCCAACTTGACGCTCTCGTGAATCGGGAACTGCTTGAACAGCGACATATCGAGATTCTGGAAGCCAGGACCTCTTACAGGCGTGGGACCGCCACCCAGCGGCGCGGTGTTTAGCTGTCCGATCTCTGTTGCCAAGGGCGGATTTGCGAATGCGTTTGGATTGAGCCACTGGTGAACGTTGTGTGGGCCCCCGTAGATGTTCTGACCAGGCACAACATCAGCAAAGCATCCAAAATCTGCTGTCGTTGCAATCGGACAATTAATTGTGAAGGGTTGTCCAGTCTGGTGTGAAAAGATGAAGTTCGTTATCCATCCGCCTATGAAGGCGTCGCCAACCGAGTTGACGTTATTCAGATAGGCCTGATTCCTGCCAAAAGGTAAGTTATAGGTTCCTGAAGCATGAACGACCTGCGAAGTATCAGAGAAGCAGAGCCCGTAATCGCCTGACTGGCCAAAGCCGGGGAGCCAGGGCGCTCTGTAGGCCGGTATGCTCCCGAGTGATGAAGCAGGTATCAGTGAGCGTTGATCGCTCAGACACTTGGAATAAGTGTAGTTTGCCAGCAAGGTGAGCCCGGCGCTCAACTGGTGCTGATACACCGCCTGAAAAGAATTATAGCTGCTGATACTTCCGGTGGCCTGATAAGTGGAGTTCGGAGCGAAGGCCGGAAACGGGATATGACCCGGCACAGTGGGATCATACATGTTTGTTCCGGGCGGCATGATGGCAGACGGAGCATTCTGAGTACTTTGACTGTCAAGATGCCTTCCCAGGGTAGCTACATATGCAACAGATACTGAATCATGTTGAGTGAACTGGTCCTGGACGGTCAGGTTAAATGTCTGCTGATAGGGTGTCTGAAACTTATATTGCCGCCCATACAGTGTGAGACCAGCTCCGTTTACCACTGTAGGATCTTCGAGATTCTGCGCGACCAGGGCATTTCCAAGAACGGCCGTCGCTCCTCCCGGTACGGTGAGAGGAGTTTGGGAGTTGACCGCGTAATAGTTCACCGTATAGGAGAATGGATAGTTTCCTCCGATGTTATACCCGAAACCGGTGTTGTTCAGCGATCCGTAGGTGATGCCATAGCCACCTCGGGCCACCACCTTTGGCGTGGCACGGTATGCAAAACCAAGTCGGGGAGCAAAGTTAAGGTTCTGAGCATCTCCCGTAGCGTTATTAGAGGTGCAGTCAATACCAATATTGTAGGAAGCGAGCAGCGCCTGGAAAGTTGACGAGGTCGGAACGGCGCAGCCTCGTTTGGGCATGTAGTATGTTCCAGAATTTCCCGATCCTCCACCAGCCTGAATGAAGTTAGCCTGTCTTCCATGGATTTCCTGATAGGGCGTGTAGTGGTCCCATCGGAGGCCAAGATTAAGTGTCAGTTTAGGAGTAGTCTTCCAATCATCCTGAAAATAAGCTCCGATGTAGTACCGCTGATCGCTCACTTGGGCGTAGTTGGAAAGTCCATAGGTTTGCAAGCCTCCCACGTTATTGATGCCGCCGGGGACTGTTGAAGCGGCAGGCACCAGGAGCATGTCTCCAACACCCTCATAGCCCGAACTCTGATTAGGAATATCAGAAAATTGGCCAGTGAAGCCGAAGTTCCCTTTTCCAAAAGTAGGCTGGATAATCGGGGCGTGGAAGTTATCCACCTGGAAGCCGGCTTTGAAGGTGTGCTCCCCGTAGATTTTGGTTACATTGTCCATAATCTCCAGAGTGCGGATCGTATTAAGAGTTGGCATCCAGCCGGCAACACCCATGCCTGTAAGGGACGCGATGTTGATGGGCGGCAGGCCCCCATTTCCCGGATACTGTGGCACTCCCGGAATTCCAAATTGCTCTGGGATGCCAGTCGTATTGCCGTAAACCGCGTTTAATCTCTCGATGTTGTGGATATACCCGATGTGGAATTCGTTGGTCAGAGTGGGCGCAAACACATGCGTGTAGCCCAGGACGATCGCGTAGCGAGGACCCTGTTCGGGCCCGTCCCCATAAACCTGGCCCTCTGCGTACCCCGGCAGCGCGGGCGGCGAAAATATGGTTTCGTTGCTGTAGTTGTATACGCCGAAGATGATGTCCTTGCTGCTGATGTTCTCGTCAATGCGGACGTCAAACGAATTGATGTCGTTAGTCCCGGAAGGAAACTGGAAATAGTTAGGAAAACTTGTCCTGCCGGGTGTGGGACTGGGATACAAGGCAAGAAGTTTAACCGCGTTGGGATCAAGGCGTGACGGAGGAAGTATATTCAGGTATTGCGCCTGACTCACAAAGTCACTGATCCTTGCGATACTCCCGTTAGTGTAGAACGGGTCCCGGACATAAACTGCGCTGCCCGAGGGGTTACGCAGACCAGAAACAGGATCAACCGCCCCACCCGCAACCATACGAGTTGTCGCGGGATCCAGAATGGTTGCCAGAGGGTAAATCCGGCCCAGCCCATCGGTTTTTGTGCCGCTCACCAGACTGAAGTAATCCTGGAAATTGGTGAAGTTGCTGCTGTGCATCAAGGGAGTTGGAACGCTCGAGCTACTGGCTGTTGGCGTACTGATTCTGGTGCCCTGATAGTCGAAAAAGAAAAAGGTCCGGTTCCTGCCGTCATAGAGTTTGGGAATGTAAACGGGTCCCCCGATCGTTCCGCCGAACTGGTTTTGGTGATAAGGGGGGCGTGGTGTATTGGTCTGATTTGCAAAGTAGTCGTTGGCGTTAAAGACCGTATTTCGAACGTATTCCCAAAGATCCCCATGCAGGCTGTTAGTTCCCGACTTGAGCACGGCATTAACGATCCCGCCCGTGGAGTGGCCGTACTCAGCATCGAAGTTGCCAGTCTGCAGCTTAAATTCCTGAATAGCATCGGGCGGTGGCACGAACGCCGTGTACCCGTTGTTGCCGCCGGCTCCTTGAATGTTGCCGCCTCCATAAATCTCGACGTTGTCATCAATCCCATCCAGGCGAAAGTCGTTCTGCGTCCAATCGATGCCCATCACATTGAACTCGGCGTTGCTGGCGCCTCCGACGGTGACGGTGCCGGCGGCCAACAATCCGAGTGTTGTCCAGTCGCGGCTTTGTAGGGGCATGTTGTTAACTTGTTCCTGGTTGATCGTCTGGCCAACGGATGCATCTTCTTGCTGTAACAGCGGGGTTGCGGCAGTCACCGCGATTTGCTGACTCACTGTTCCGAGAGCAAGACTTACGTCGATTGTCAGGTAATCCTGGATATGCGCCTGAATGCCCGAACGCGTAAACTCTCCAAAGCCGGGAGCGTTGACCCTCAACGTGTACGAGCCCGGATTAACGGCTTCAAACACATACTCGCCACCCGCACCGGACCGCACCGTCTGGACAATGCCGGTCGCATCATTTCTGATCGTCACGGTAGCACCGGCAATCGCTGCGCTGCTTGCGTCCGTTACCCTACCCACGACTCGCCCAGTCGCAATTTGAGCAGAAATGCGTGTAAGCGGAGTAATCAATGCCAGGGTACAAACGGCCAGAGCGACCACCGCACAATGTCTGGGTAGCTTCCTTACCGCCCCCTCCAAAACGCGCTTCGCCATTCGTAGGACGCCCAGGTTTGCCGACCTCTTCAAGACGGTGTGTCTTGCCATCGCACGCCACCCCTGCACTCAAACAAAATCTAATCGGTCTTCCTTGTGGGACCGGAAGTGGAAGAATCCTAGGCGCGGGCAGAGCCTACTGTCTTCATCGGGATTGACATCTTTCTGCACTCAGTTGACTCGCGTGGGCGGTCACAGCGTTACTGCGATGTCAATGGACTTCAGATTTTGTACCTAAGTCGGCGGATCCAACCTCACGATGGATACCTCGAACGAAGTGAACTGGTTCGTCTGCAGAATGGTGATGGTGAGAGAGCGCCCTGCGAAATCGCAGCTTTTTAGGCTCCCTTCAAACCCGGCGGCCGTATCGAAAGCAAGGGCTCACGCTCGACTGTCTTCGGGAAGTCAAAAAACTGTCCGCACAATCACCTCTGCAAAGGGTCCTTCCCGTTCGTCACCAGAGAACACGACGGGCTGAGGGCTCACGCACATGCCAGTGGCCTCTCCGCCGCCCTGTAGCATTCACAAAATCGCTTCGGCTAGCGCAGAAAGCTGTATACAATCGTTGCGGACGGCGCGAACAGAAGTGAATAAAGGATCTCTCGCGTCAAAGATTAAGGTTTGCAGTGAGAAGTTTCCCGGCAACCAAGGTGATTGTTCTTTCGATGCTCATCGGAAGAACAATTTGCGCGTTCTCATATCAGCAACGCGCCTCGGCTGCGCCTACTACCTCTCTCTCTTCGGCCAGCGACCCCGCTTGCAAGCAAGCGCAGGCCAAGGCTCGTGACCTGACCGAGACCGGGAATACATCTGGCGCTGCTGCTCTTTTGGCCGATGTCTATGCCAGGTGCCCCGCCTATGAGAATGGCCTCGATCTTGCCGATGCCGAGATCGCGGCGGCCGATTATGCGAGTGCACAAATACTCCTGAAGACGCTTCTGGAGCAGCAAAACCGCGCTGAGCTACATAGCTTGCTGGGCAAGGCGGAGGCTGCTGAAAAGAACTACAAGGCCGCCGCTGAGGAGTACCAAACTGCAGCTCAGCTGGAACCTACTGAAGCTAACATTTTCGACTTCGGGATGTCTTTATTCCATCTCGACCACAATTCAGCAATCACCATCCTCCGCTACGGAGTCGACAAATACCCTTCTTCAGTTAAGCTTCACGTAGGTCTCGGAACAGTTCTCTACGCAGACGGGAAGTCTCTTGAAGGTGCTCAACTACTCTGTGACGCGGAAGAGTTAGACCCCTCGGACCCGCACCCCATGGAAATCCTCGCCGATACGCAGATAGTCCCTCCGGCGCTCGAGCCCACAATTACAATGCTGTTTGCAGCACTTCACCGCAAATATCCAAATGACGGGTTGATCCTTTTTGATTACACCATGGTCCAGTCCGGAAGGTGGTCGAACGACAAAGACTCCGTGCCTCCACATTTCAACGATTCCTTGAGAGCTGCGCTTCGTTTGAACCCGCAATTGCCTCAGGCCTATTTCCAGTTAAGCCTGATCTCCGCGCAACAAGGAAATAACGACGAAGCGATCCGGCTCCTAAAAAGGGCCATCTCACTGGATCCAAACAAAGAGGAATATCACTACCGCCTTGCTTTCGCTTATCGGAAAGCTGGCGATGAAGCAAGGTTTCGTGACGAACTAAATGAGTTTCAGAGATTACACACTGCGACTCCCAATGATCAGTAAATTTGCCGGCTTGAACTTATCGCAAAACGTTTTCTGCGCCGCACTCTGCTGTATTCTGTGCTTAACATGGGTGCCTGAAGCAGCATGTGAGGGTCAGCAACTTAAATCTCAACCTAGGCCCTCCCAACGCGTCACCCTTCTTCACAACGCACCGCAATCTCCGTCCTCTGACCCCGCAATTGAGTTCGAAAACACCATAAAGGGGTCCAAGATCACCTTTGTGCTCAGAAATTCAGTCAGCCAGCATCGATATTCAGTCGAGACGATGGCCGGCGGCGTTGCTGTGTTTGATTACAACAACGATGGCCTACTCGACATCTTCTTCACGAATGGCGCAAACGTCCCGTCGCTGGAGAAAACCAGCCCAGACTTCTACAACCGCCTCTATCGGAATAATGGGGACGGTACGTTTACGGATGTCACTCAGCAGGCCGGCCTGCAGGGCATAGGCTATTCCATGGGAGTTGCCGCGGGAGATTATGACAACGACGGTTTCGTGGATTTGTATGTCGCTGGTGTGAACCGCAACCAATTGTTGCACAATAATGGCGACGGCACCTTTACTGACGTGACAGCTAAGGCACACGTCAGCGGTGTGGTGCCGACTCTTGGTAAACCATGGGCAGTTACCGCAGGCTGGTTTGATTACAACAACGATGGCCTCCTCGATCTGTTCGTTGTAAATTATCTTGACTACAACATCAAGACTGCAAAGCAGTGCTACTCCGAGGCATTGCCCATCTATTGTTCACCCAATGATTTCCAGGGAACACCCAACATCTTATATCGCAACAATGGCGACGGCACTTTTACTGATGTGTCGGAGTCCTCTCATATCTCTCGATATATCGGTAAAGGTATGGGCATCGCGTTCGCGGACTACGACAACGATGGTTTCACGGATGTTTTCATATCGAATGATACGTTTCCTAATTTTCTTCTGCACAATAACCGAGACGGCACCTTCACTGATGTGGCAATGGAGGCCGGCGTTGCGTACACCGAAAACGGCAAAGTGGTAGCTGGAATGGGCGCTGAGTTTCGCGATCTGGATAACCACGGCAAGCCGGATATCTTCCATACAGCAATGTTTGGCGACACATTTCCCCTGTACAGAAATATTGGGGGCGGCCAATTTGAAGATGCCACATCTGCGTCGAGGCTTAATGGTTTTACCAGCCTTCTGACCGCCTGGGGAACCGGGGCGTTTGACTTCGACAACGACGGATACAAGGATCTGTTCACTGCCAATTCTGCAATTCTTGATAACTCCATGGAGGTCGAACATAGGCCATTTGCTTTATCAAATAGTGTGTTTCACAACAAAGGCTCCCTCCTCTTCGAAGACGTGAGTGGCAATGCCGGTGCAGACTTTTTAGTTCCCGCCGCACATCGCGGCGCGGCTTTTGGGGATTTTAACAACGACGGAAAGGTTGACATCGTCGTGACTGAGTTGAATGGCGCGCCGAAGATTCTTATGAATCGTTCGCCTACTCATAACCACTGGATAATCCTGAAGCTAACCGGAACCAAATCGAATCGCGACGGGCTCGGCACGAGAATCAAGATCACAACGACGCGCGGAAGCCAGTACAATCACGCGACCACGGCAGTCGGCTATAACTCGTCAAGCGATAAACGGGTATACTTCGGGCTCGGCGATAGCAAGGTCGTCCAAAGGATTGAGCTCTTATGGCCAAGCGGAATTCGGCAGATAATAACTAACGTTAATGCGGATCAGATCCTCCCAGTCAAGGAAACTATCAAATAGGTCGAGCACCTCGACCAATCCACGGCAGATTCAATTTGCCCTCAAAGTCTATTTCTGAGCCACGGAGCTGTGATTGATGCTGAAGAGTATCGTGCGTTTCTGCCTGCTATTTGCCGTTTCCAGCGGTCTGGCCCAGACTGCAGTCAATGTAAAAGTGGACCTCAATCACAAGGTGGGGACCTACACACCGATCTATAGCTGGTTTGGCTACGATGAGTCGAATTACTCGACAACAAAGAATGGGCAAGCGCTCCTTCACCAGCTGCATGACTTGAGCCCGGTTCCGGTATACATTCGCGCTCATTTCCTGCTCGCTACTGGAGACGGAAAGCCGGAACTCAAATGGAGTTCGTCCAACGTTTACACCGAGGATGCGAACGGCAACCCGGTCTACAGCTGGACCATCCTCGATCAGATCTTCGACGCTTATGCGGGGGCTCACGTGCGCCCCATGGTGGAGCTTGGTTTCATGCCGAAGGCGCTTTCCAGCCATCCCGAACCTTACCACATAGGATGGCCCCTGAAGAAAGGCGATGTGGAGGGATGGTCGTACCCACCCAGGGATTACAAACGCTGGGAGGAACTGACTCATCAGGTGGCCGAGCATCTGGTGAAACGTTATGGCTTAGAGACCGTTTCCACGTGGTACTGGGAAGTATGGAACGAGCCAAACGGCGAATACTACTGGAAGGGAACACAGGACGACTACAACAAGCTATACGACTATGCGGTCGAGGGTGTACGCAAAGCCATCCCCGGCGCGCTGGTGGGAGGGCCGGCAACCACCGGCCCAGGCCCCCACGGCAATGCCTCCGCCTACCTGCAGGCATTCCTCGAGCATTGCGCAAAGAACAAGAGCGATGCGACCGGAGGGCCAATTCCGCTGGACTTTATCTCGTTCCACGTGAAGGGCAGCCCCAATGTGGTCAATGGCCATGTCCAGATGGGCCTCGACCGCGAATTAGATAATGCGGCGGCAGGCTTCGCCATTGTGAACAAGTTTCCACGATTCGTGAAGCTTCCTATCATCCTGAGCGAAGCCGATCCCGAAGGTTGCGCCGCTTGTTCGGCACGGCTTTACCCGCCTAATGCGTATCGCAACGGTACGCTCTATCCCAGCTATACTGCAGCGGCGATGAGAGGCCTCTTCGAGCTTGCGGATCGCGATCATGTGAACCTGCTCGCAATGTTGACATGGGCCTTCGAGTTCGAAGATAAGCCCTATTTCGACGGCTACCGCACGCTTGCAACCAACGGCATAGATAAACCGGAGCTCAACTTCTTTCGCATGGCGGGATTGATGAGCGGAGATCGCGTAGAGGCGAAAAGCAGCGGAGCCGTCACGCTGGATACTATTCTGGCCAGCAGCGTGCGTCAGGACCCGGATATCGATGCGCTCGCCACCAGCGCGCCGGGGAAAGCCGCTGTTCTTCTCTGGAATTATCAGGACGAGGATGCGCCGTCTCCGGGCTCGGCCATTGCCGTCTCCATGAGAGGAATTCCGGCATCTGTGCACCGCGTGTTATTGCAGCACTACCGAATCGACGACGACCACAGCAACGCCTACACCGTGTGGAAGGAGATGGGATCGCCCCAGGATCCGACAGCCGAGCAGTACGCCAAGTTGCAAGCCGCAGGACAACTCGAGTTACTCGACTCTCCGCAGTGGATTACGCCCACAGATGGAGAGATCAAAGTGAATATGCAATTGCCTCGGCAAGGCCTGTCGCTTTTGCGGGTAACCTGGGCAGCGCGTTAGGCTCGGATCGAGCCACGCTGATTGCATGAGATTCGAGGGATCGTCACGAGTCTCCGCTTCGGCAGAAACGACTATTCAGGTATGGCCGTTCACGCCTCCCTCAGCTTCGTGGACGAATGAAGTGCTATCCACGGGGATCATGCCAACGCCGCTCAGAGAAAGGAAGCACTTGCGACGATTCTCTCAGCCATGGTTCTTCGTTTCACTGGTTACGCTGGCCATCGCCATCAGCTACTTCGACCGGCAGGCGCTCCCGGTCGTCATATCTGCAATCGAGCGCACCATCCCGATTTCCGATGCCCGCTTTGCGGTACTGCAGGCGTCGTTTCTGGCCGCGTATGCTCTGCTTTATGCCGGCGGGGTAAGTTCCTCGATGTGATTGGTATCAGGGCTGGATTCGCGATCAGCATGGCATGGTGGTCTCTGGCCTGCGCTCTCCATGGAATCGCGCCTCGGCCGGGCGATATTGTGGCCCAGGAGCGTTTGCGTTCCAGTGGCTTTGCCAATACAGATCTGGTTTGCTGCTCAAGAAGCATGGCCATCCACGAGCTCATCAGTTGTCAGACTCATCGCACATACCTGCGTGGAGGCAACTATTCGCTACGCCGCCGAGCCCGATCACACTTGATTCAACCACTGAACCCAGGGCCTGGAATCGGGACCTGGGGCACCCGGCCACCGCCCGCTAATTTTCAGGCTGCATTCTTCTGAAGCCGCTGCTCGTCAGGTGTCGAATCGGCTGCCGCGAGCTGCCAGGCTCGGTAGGTCTCATGAGGCTGGCCGAGTCGATACAGAGTGTTCGATGTCTCAACCAGTCCATTCGGGTCATCGACGCTCAGAACTCTGGACGTGTAGATGAAACTCAGGCCCGGGAGATCCTCGTGGCCGATAGCGGTGCCCATCAGGTGAACGCCGGGCTGCAACTCCTCAAAACTTGGCGAATGTACACTTCGAACGGCCGCCCAATTCTCCAGTGTCACTTCGTTTCTCTGCATAGCTACCCTCTCGAAAATACGAGTATGTGGGCCCGGATTCAGCAATGGGATGCCCGGTCTTATGGGATGGGATGCCATCCGGGATCTCTCTTCGTTATTCAAAGACCAAGAAGGTCGGGATCTATGAAGGAGACGCGTCGACGACGCACCCAGCCGAAGGGGTCGGCGGCTGCCTCTCGCCAACGCTGGCAGCGAGTGCCATAATTCTGTCTGTCGATCCCACGCCCGCGACATCATGGCCAAAGGTTGTTTCGCGATGTTTCCTTCACTGCGTCTTCGTCACCGTCATCTGCTGGCACCTCTGATCCTGATATCAGTGGTCACAAGTGCTCCCGCGGCCGGCAAGCATGCGAGTGAGACGCCGGCGTTGGCTCCGATCCATGCCGAGCTAGTGGCGCTGCTCGACGCGCGCTTTCTGAAGCCGGGTTCGCCGCTTCTGCTCAGGGTCAAAGACGCCTGGCAGAATGGCGATTGCAAACTTCGCGAAGGCTCCATTCTCAAGGGGCACGTGGTGGATGCGAATGTTTCGTCGAAAGAAGACAGGATCTCTAAAGTTGCGCTGGTTTTGGATGAGGCCCAGTGCAACGGTCCGGCGCTCGTTCCGCTACCGCTGGCAGTGGCTGCGATAATGGCTCGTGATCCGGCGGAGTTCGGAAATGCGCAAGAATATGCGCCGCTGAATGCGTTGCCGGTGGCGATCCGCGGCGCGAGCGGGACGGATCCGCTATCTTTGTCTTCTGCCGCAGTGGTCGCGGAAAATTCCGCAACACGGGTTGATTCTCCAAAGCAAGTCTCCCTGGGGGACGTGGTCGGCCTCTCCGGACTGAAGTTGAGTGTGGGAACGGGGCCGGAGCAGAGCACGGTTCTTTCCACTAAGGGACACAATGTCAGCCTTCAGCGCTATACGCAGTTTGTTCTTGTTCCGGCAGCCCTGATTGCGCACGAAACAGCCGCAGCACCGGCTGGCCCCGCTCCCACGGTGGTCGCGACGGGTTCGGATGCGCGACCGGCTACACCAGCAGCGAGCAGCGCGGAAGCCGCGCGGACTGATACACAGCCGCAGGTGCCTGCGGCGGTCCCTGAACCGGATGTGGAGGTGTGCGCCCCGCCGTCATGCCACGTCGCGCTGCCGGACACGGCGACGACTGCGGAGGTGCATGCGGAGAAGAGCTTTCCGCTGCGTGAGCTTGGATATGCTCCGCGTTATGGTATCGAGCTGGACGACTTCAATCACGAAGCTGCTCTGGCTTATCTGGGTGAACATCAGCTTCTGGTTACGTTCAATCCGCACACGCTCATTGACCGGAGAGATGGCAGAGATGTGGCGCGCATGGTGCGTGCCGCCGTGCTCGATACCTCCACGATGCGGGCAATCCGGATAGTGGACTGGCCTATCGCCGACCATAAACAGTATCTCTGGCCGGCGGGAGAGGATCGCGTGCTGGCGCATGTCGGCAACGAGCTGCGGGTGTACGGTCCGGGTCTCAAGATTGAACGGCGCATCGTACTGCAGGGGCCGCTGGCATGGGTTCGCGTCTCACCCTCCCAGAAAGACTTTGCGATCGGTGTGATCCTCGAGCGTCACTCGAAGGAGCTGCATGCGCAGCTGGCGGCGGCGTCGACTTCAGAACCGGAGGAGGACATCGAGATCCGCGTGCTGGATGTCGAGTTTCAGACGACGGCGACAGCGGTCCGCTCTTCGCGATTCATGCCTCCAGTCCTGACGGATGAGGGCGAGGTTGAAGCTGATCTGCAGGATCGGGATAAGGAGCGGTGGCATCTGGTGGAGTACAGCTGGGATCACCAGGCGCATTCGATCGCTTATGTTAAGTCGGCGTGCATGCCGCAGATTTCAAATATCGCGCCGGATCTGCTCTTCGTAGTGACTTGCGGGCGGAACGCGGGTGCGAAGTACCGGGTGCTACGCAGAGACGGCAGCCTGCTGCTCCAGGGCAGTTCGTCTGCGGAAGAGTTAGGGGAGGGCGCAGGCGGGAACCGGCGAGGAAAGGCCTTTGTCGTCGGGATCGCTCAGGCGGATTGCGCTGTCCCATCGGGCGGTTACTTTTACCCATCCGATCTCAAGAAGGAACATCTTGCTGTGTATCGCGCGACGGACGGGAAACGCATCTTCACGACTCACGTCGATTCGCCTCCCCCTACGCGTGAAGCTTATGCATTGGCTCCGGGCGCAGGCGAGCTGGCTGTTCTTTCTGCGGAACAGATTTCTGTTTATCCCGTTCCGCCGCAGTGATTGTGACGACTCAAGAACTGGGAAGGGATTTCGGCTCGCTGATCCGGTGGGTACCCCTCCCCCTGAATTCGTACTTCATACATTCGCAATGACTTAGCGGGCATTTCGGCTGTACCTCATACATACAATGGGACTTACAGGCATCTCATAAGATATAAAAGCGTTATGGGCCGACTTCGTTCCCGTTTTGGAATTGAATTCGGTCCAAAATAGGAAAGCCCGGCGCGAATGGCCGGGCTTTTCTTGTCCCTCTATTTCTATTGTAGCTGGTTTGCGTAATTCTCGGCCACTTAAAGGCAGGGATCACGGACAAGAAACGTTCGCTTCGCCTAGGGATACGCTCAGGGCCTACGGCAGTGCGGTGCGGCCCTTCGGACCGACCTTCTTATGGCACGGCCAAAGCCGCGCCCTGATACAAAACGTTTTCATTACGGGACTAAGGCCCGCGCTTCTACCGGCCTCGCGGCGCGAGGCTGGAGGTGTCGCGCGGGTTAAGGGGATTGCCCCACGCTTCCGCAAAAAACGCGGAAGGATGGAGCACCCGAAGTTTGGGGGTTAGGGTAAGGGTGGGCCACCCGCCCAACCTTGATCTTCTGCCGTCCCTTGTGCGACTCGGGACATATTACCTTCGTCTCCGGGCACTCCCGTGCCCGGCTATCGATTGTTACGTCCCTTCGGGACTATCGAGATCGCGCGGTTTGTCTCCTACCGACTTTGATTCGGACGCTTCGACTGGCCTTTGCTCGCGCCTTCGGCAGAGAGGTGCGGTTCTCCACCCCACGAACGAAGACCGTTCGGCTGCGCTCAGGGCAGGCTCTGTCCGTGGGGACTCCGGCCTTCGGCCCGAATTATTTATCGCGGGGCTAAAGCCCCGCTCTTCTACCGGGCCTCGTGGCGCGAGGCTGGAGGTTTCGGGCGGGTCAAGGGGATTACTTCCCACCCTTCCGCAAAAGCGCGGAAGGATGGGGCACCCTCAGTTGGGCGGTTGTGAAAGGGTGGGCTACCCGTCCCATCCCTTCGCTCCGCGAAGTATGGGCACCCGAAGTTTGGGGTTAACGTGTGGGCCACCTGCGAGCGAAGGATGGGGATTGGCAACCTTGATCTTCTGCCGTCCCTTACTGGACTCGGGGCATATTCCCTTCGTCTCCGGGCACTGCAGTGCCCGACTGTCGATTGTTACGTTGCTTCGGGACTGTCGAGATCGCGCGGTTTATCTCCTACCGACTTTGATTCGGACGCTTCGACTGGCATGCGCTCGGGCCTCCGACAGTTCTCCGCCGCGGCCTTCGAACCGGCCTTCTTATGGCACGGCTAAAGCCGTGCCCTGATACAAAACGTCTTCATTACGGGATTAAGGCCCGCGCTTCTGTCGGGCCTCGCGCTGCGAGGCCGGAGGTGTCGGGCAGGTCGAGTTGATTCCTTCCCACCCTTCCGCACAAGGCGCGGAACGATGGGCACCCTCATTTGCGCTAGTTACAGGGTGGGCTCCCGCTTTAGTCCTCGCTAGTCAGGCTTAAACCCAGGTCCCAAAATCGGGACCTGGGGCACCCGGGTTTGTGGTTATTCGGGGATCGGGGT